>Ga0210406_10005585_pt1 | contig 13141 bp, 7 predicted proteins | sample IncBWC30MmetaG_FD_155454 | JGI IMG/M metagenome (GOLD analysis project Ga0210406, IMG submission 155454) | Forest soil microbial communities from Barre Woods Harvard Forest LTER site, Petersham, Massachusetts, United States - Inc-BW-C-30-M | ecosystem: Environmental > Terrestrial > Soil >... | reverse complement strand
ACTTAAGCTCGCAGCTGCCTATCACGCACAGTACGGATTCTCGGCAATTAGCCTCATGCCTACGAATCTCTACGGTCCTGGAGACAATTTCGATCTAGAGACTTCGCACGTTCTTCCCGCAATGATTCGCCGATTCCATGAAGCAAAGATGTCCCGCTCATTCTCAGTGATTCTCTGGGGAACCGGTATGCAACGGCGGGAGTTTCTTCACGTCGATGATCTCGCCAATGCCGCTTGCTTTCTTATGGAAAATTACGATTCGTCCGACTTGCTGAACATTGGTGTCGGCGAGGATCTGACCATTGCGGACCTGGCTACACTTGTTGCTCGAATCGTCGGATATGGCGGGCGCATCCTCTTTGACCCTTCGCGTCCGGACGGAACACCGCGCAAATTGCTTGACGTCTCCCGTATTCACGCACTCGGATGGCGTGCTCAGATCCCACTCGAGAGAGGAATTGCCCTCACGTACGAGTGGTACCTAAAACAGACTTTGAACGAGGCGTCCGCCCCGAAGAGTCGCGCCCAAGGCAGTGCTGCGATCGATTGACGTGGAACAATAGACGCAGGCGCCACGATCCTCGAAACCCTCCCGGTTTGGATCCGGCCACCCGCCAAACGATCCTTGAAACCCATTCTCGGTCAGGTAGTCTTGTCTCCCTCAGCGGGAGTTTCTGACTGCGATCAAGCAAGAGTCGCAGCAGTTCTGCGAACTCCTTGCGTCGTATAGAGTTGTGCGATCCCGGTCGCTATCGATTGTGTATTACCCTTTCTCAACCAGGTCCCGGGTGCGTTTTATCGCTATCCCCGTTCCTCACGGTGTGGCAAGCTTGGCTAGAAGCCCTGTCGCTTGCAAGGGTTACGTCGTAACGGCGGACGTGAGTAATACAAGATCGTACCCGTAACGCTGTGCGGAATGATGAACTTACGATTCATTTTCCGCAACTCCCAGCAAACTCCCGCTAGCGGGTGACATGTCGGGTCTACCGCGACCGTGACTGCCCCAAGACCGTGAACCTTCCCTTGGGATTTAGTCCTTTCCCTCCAGTCCGACGTCTCCAAGCACTTAAACGACTCCCGCTTTCGAAACTACAACCGTGTCGCCTTGGCCGCGATACAACATTGCTGGCGGCCGTTTCGCTCGGATCTTTTGGCGATGAGAAGATGAGGAGAGTCGTCGTGTCGGCTTCGTCCCAACCCAAGTCACAGTCCGTTTCGAGTTTTTTCTGCCAGGGAGGGGCTGAAATTGCAAATCAGATGCATCAGATGCCCGTCTACTAGCTTCGTCTCCAGGAACACTGTTACGCTGGCCGTATGCCAGCGATTGTGGAAGGAAAGTCGGGCAGAATACCTTTTGGAGACGAGCATGAGTGATTCATCGATCCCGGAAATCGACCTCATGCTGTGCTGCGCCCGGACGCACCCAACGCCTCAAACGAGGGTTCGAATCAACGAAATTGCAAGTCAAGGTCTTGATTGGAGAGTATTTCTGGAAGGTGCCACATCCCATGGAGTAAGACCGCTCGTTTACCAGAGCTTGCACACAAGTTGCTGGGAAGCATTGCCCAAAGCTGTGCGACACGAACTAAGCCAGTTCTATTCCGCAAATTTAGCCAAGAATCGGTTCCTGGCCGGCGAACTTTTTCACATTCTTCAGCTGTTCGAGGCCCAGGACATTCTCGCAGTGCCCTTCAAAGGACCTGTGCTGGCCGCGGTTCTTTACGGCGACCTGGCGATGAGGGAATTTACAGACTTAGACATCCTCATTCGAAAGCGAGACATTCCGAAAGCCAGGGAGATTTTGTCGAAAGACGGCTATCGCTCGAACTTGCCAAGAACCTTTATGGCTCCGGATGTCAACGTTGATGATCTGCGTTCTGCCTCGACTGGGATTTCGCTCGAGCTCCACTGGCAATTTTCGCCTCGGAGATTCGTACCTAGCCTGTCAGCGGAGCACGTTTGGAACGGCATAGAACCGGTTGTGATCCTGGGTAGGAAAATTTGGTCATTCTCCCCCCAAGACATGTTTTTATTCCTCGCTACTCATGGCGGGAAACACTGCTGGTCTTCATTGAAATGGCTGTGCGACCTCGCCGAATTCATTCGATCGAATCCTGCGCTGGATTGGCCCAGCCTTTTCAAGCGAGCTGAAGCCTTGGGAGCGGCGCGAACGTGTCGGCTGGGGATCCACCTGGCGGCGGAGTTGCTGCAAGCCGAGGTGCCGACGAGTATTGCCTTTGAGGTCCAGCAGGATGCTCAAGTCAGGCGCTGTGCCGGAGAGGTTCGGCTGCGCCTACAACAGGCTCGAGACGTGGACCCGATCGAGGGTCAGATTTTCAACGTGAAACTGAAGGAACGTTTGTACGACAAGGTTCGCTACGTCTTTTTGCAGTGCACACAGTATTCGGGAGAGGAAGAACGATTCTTGTCACTTCCTTCGACTCTGTCGTTTTTGTACATTCTTGTCCGGCCGATTTGGCTAATCCGGCGATATGGGTTCTCAGTGCTGAAGCGCATGGTGCGCTAGGGGCATTCGGGCATATTGGAAAGAGAATCAGCGAGAGGTCGTACCACGAGCGCTCGCAATAATTAGTGATGTCACCAAGCTTCGTACTGGGCCCGCGCGGGATTAGGAGAGACTCAGTAGGCGTATCTTTCGAGCCCCGGGACGTTGTGGGGAAATTAAGCTCTTTCGACAAACTTTCGTGAAAGGGGATTGAAACCTGGGATTCGGGCTTGATATAGTTCATCGACGCACCGCTTCAAACTCAGACTCGAACAAGCAGTCTGTTTCGACTAGGTACTAGGGGTTTCGCTCGCCCCTCTAGCCATGTTCTGCGGAGGGTTTATTTGACACCGTTCTATTTGGTCTCTTTCGGGTTAGCCCTGCCGTTTTCGTTCATATTGACCTGGTTTGTTCGCAATCTGGCAATGGGCCGTGGCTGGGTAGCGCCCCCAATTCAGGAACGCGACCTACATGAAATTCCTTTGCCGCGCTTGGGAGGAGTTCCCATATACCTATCCTTTCTCGCGGCTGTTGGTGTCGCGTTTTTGGCGAGTCTGCATTTTCCGGCATTGGCTCCTGACCTCTCCATTCGGACTCTTGCGACTGTTCTTGTACCTGCCACTCTTGTTTTTCTGCTTGGGCTCTATGACGATATCCATTCCGTGGGTCCCTATACGAAGTTTGCGGTTCAAGGGGTCGCCGCGATCATGTTGTTCGCTGGTGGTTTGAGGATTCTCGACTTGCCCGTGTTGTTTGGTGCGCGGCACTTGGCCTGGTACATCGGGCTTCCAATTACCGTTCTGTGGGTGCTTGGAATAACAAATGCATTCAATTTGATCGACGGGTTGGACGGTCTAGCCGCCGGGTCTGCGCTGTTCTCAACTTTTATCGTTTTTGTTGTGGCCATTTCGAGTGGTTCGTTACTAGTGTCGCTGCTCACGATTGCCCTGGCTGGAGCCATCTTGGGCTTTCTGCGTTTTAATTTTAATCCGGCGACCATCTTTCTCGGTGACTCCGGGAGTTTGTTTATCGGATTCATGCTCAGCGCATTGGCATTAGAAGGAGCGCAGAAGGCGCCCACTGCCATTGCCGTCGCAATCCCGGTCGTCTCATTTGGGCTCCCGATTCTTGAGACCAGTCTGTCTGTCTTGCGACGCTTGATCAGCGGTCGGCCTTTATTCACGGCGGATCGTGAGCACATTCATCACAAGCTGTTGCAACAGGGCTTGTCCCCGCGACAAGTAGTTGTAGCGCTTTATGCTGTGTCGGCTGTCTTCGCCGTGCTTAGTCTATTTCTGCTCTGGCCTCAAGGACCCACTCTTGGTTTGGTTATGGTGGTTATTGGCACGGGCGTCTGGTTTGGTGTTCAGCATTTGGGATATCTGGAATTTGGGGAAATCCGACGTGTCGCGCAACGGACGGTCGAACAGAGAAGCATATTTGTCAACAATCTTGCTATACGGCGCGCAACCGAGAAGTTGAAAAGCGCTGACAATTACGCTGAGGTGTGTCAAATCTTGGAGTCCGCTTTTCTTTCCAACGATTTTGACGGATTCGACTTGAGCTTCGAGGCCCGGGGGGACCAGCCCCCCGCCGGTTGCGACACAAACCAGCGGCGCGGACTGGAAAAGACTTTCCATTTCGAAAAGCCCAACGGTCCGCGGTTTCGCAATGGTTCGGAAACTTGGCATCTTAGGCTGGAACTGGTTACCAGCGCTGGTCAATGGCGCGGCTCGATGAAAATCTATCGATTTTATGCGGCCCGCGCCCTCATTGTGGATACCAATCTGTTGATCTCGGATTTCCCCGTTGTTCTTGCTGACGCGCTTGATCGTGTTCTTTCTTCGGGGGCGAGAGTAGTTGGCGTTCTGACAGCTAGCACGGACTTTACAGCTGCTGAGGCCAGTTAACGAATAGCGGCTCCGCTACTGTAGGGCCACCCAAAACGTGTTGCGATCGAAAAAGACCGAGCTGACGGCAATTTTACAGCCAATCTCCTTCACCTTCTTTTAGAATATTTCCATGCGACGGATTACGGTTGCCGCGCTGTTGGAAAAAGGCGTCGACGATCGTTTAGCAATTTTTCTTGACACGATAGAGGTCAGCTGTTCCGAGACATTTTCACCGGTTTAGCGACTGTCGCTTCGTTTTTTGTTGCTCCAACAAACTCCATCGCGGGCTAAGTTCTTGTTTCTTGAAGTTCTTTCCGTGTTCCTTCTTGTCTGATTGCTCGGACCAAATTTAATAAAATCCCGGGCTTTACTGGGCGTAGGGTCACGCACTAACTCATAAATCGCGGCACCGAATTGTCGAAGTTATCGGTTAGGATCGTCTGCGCAACTTGTCTTCAGCGTGTCTCTTTGCTCCCTTCCGTGGCGAATAGACGTCAAGCGTGAAGCGGTTGCAGGCCTGGCGCATCAGTTCCCACACCACCTGCAGGGTGTCGCCGTTCGCGACCAAAAGGAGGGAGTATGAATGTCGAAATGGGGCGCTTGCCCCCGACCCTGTTGATTCCGGCTCATAGCGCAGCGGTTGAATGAGTCTCCACAAAAGGACATCCGGCCATATGGGAGTCCCCCCAGTGTGTGCGGGCCTCCGAATATCCAATTATTTGGATTTCGAGTGCGCCGTCCCTTCTTTGAACAGCCAAAGGTTGGCAGCCAGCCGAACGTCAGAAACATGTTTTCGCGAGGCTTCTGCTTTGATGTTTCGAAGTGCGGAGATAGACGGAACGAACGACCTTCAACTCCAGACTTGAGAAATTAACGTTACTCCACTGCGTGCGACACAATCCCCGTATAGCCCTTTTCTTGGTGTCACTGAAAAGGTTGAGCCCCTTACGCGGAAAACAGTGAAGTCCTACTCTCGCGGACGGCAAATTCTACTTCGACGCCGGATCAGCATCAAACCAGTAATTGTGTTTTGTGCGCAGTTGGGAACCAACGGGGAGAATAATCAACCCGATACCTAACTCCAAAGTTCGATCTTGATATATGGATTTTCGCCGTAGTCTCAAATTAGGACGAAACTGCACGGCTGTCGAAGAACAGTTTGTAATGAAGTTCGGAACGGGAGATGTGACTTTGGCAACCATATTGAAAGAAGAGATCTTGGCTCGCTCGCACGCAGTGGTCGCACGAGTGGTTGGGGGAGAAACGTTGGTCTTCCCGGTGCGCGACAAGCTGGGCGACCTGCCATCGATCTACAGCCTTAACGTCACGGGTTCGCTAATTTGGAAATTATTGGCGTCGCCGAAAACGGTGGCGCAACTGGCGACGGCCCTCGCGCAGGAATATGAAGTTGAGCCGGAAATGCTGGGGGAGGATGCCGCGGAATTTGTGAGTCAGATGAAGGCAGTTGGTCTAGTCGAGGTTTCGGCAGCCGTAGCGATAGCAGAGAACTGTGAGACTGCATCCGCCGCTTTCAGATCGGAGGGGGATTTGGAGCATTTGCGCACGTCCTCGGTGTAGGCCTTAAAGGCAGCGTACACATCTCGGCGCGGTCAGCGAAGTTGTGATCGTCGAACTCTCCAGGAATCTGTCGGACCCTGTGCCGGGTACCCGACATCCAGTTGCGTGACGTCCCCGAGCGCTCTCGGAGGAACCAGCGGGATTGTGATCGACAACCAATTGTCGCGCGGCGCGACAAACATTTACATTTCGACCCTCGCGGCGGGGTCCGTGAATGGCCAGAAGTGCAATGTATCAGGCGGGGCCGCAAATCCTCACCACTGTGCGGTGAAACTGATCCAGTCAGCTGTACAGTGGAGGAGTTTCGCCAATGCTTATCTTTGCTGAATGAATTCCCCGATCGCGGCGTAGGCTTTGGTCAGCGTTTTCTCGTCCGGCAGAAACACGATGCGGAAGTGCTTCGTGCCTGGTTTCTGGCCGAAGCCGGAGCCGTGCACGACCATGACATGTTTCTGGCGGATCAGTTCTTTCACGAAGACCTCATCGCTCTCGGCAATGTCGATGCGCGGATAGGCGTAGAACGCTCCCCGAGGGGCAACGCAACTGACGCCGGGCGTCGCCTCGCACCATTTCTGGGTGAGATCGCGGCGCGAGCGCAGTTTCCGTTGAACTTCGAGGAGATGGTCCTGTGGGCCTTCCAGAGCAGCCTTGATCGCATACTGTTCGGGATGGTTGGCGCAGAGGCGCGCACGCAGCAGACGATGCACCCCCTCGGTGTAGGCTTTGAGTGTTGCGGCTTCGCCGGAGACGATACCCCATCCGATGCGCCATCCGGGGACGAGGTAATTCTTCGACATTCCACCAAAGGTCACGCAAGGCACGTCGGGAGCAACCGAAGCAAACGCGATGTGCGGCGTTCCGTCGAGGATCAGCTTGTCGTAGATTTCGTCAGAAAAGACAATCAGGTTATGGCGCCGGGCCAGCTCCGCGATGCGCTCCAGCATTTGCCGTGTACACAAGGAACCGGTCGGATTATTGGGATTGATCAGCACGATGCCGCGGGTGCGCGGCGTGAGCTTGCGTTCGATGTCGGCCAATTCGGGTTGCCAAGCGTCGTCCTCATTCAAATCGTAGGCGTTAAGGGCGATGCTCAGCTTGCACAGCACGGCGGAATAGAGCGGATAGTCGGGGCTGGGCGTCAGAACGTTTTCGCCGGGATTGACCAGCGCGGAGAGGCAAAGATCGACCGTCTCGCTCACGCCTGAAGTGACGAAGACATCCTGCACCGTCGTGATGCCCTTGCGCTCTGCCTCGCCGCGAATGGCTTCGAGAGCTTCTGGAATTCCGGGAGACGGCGCGTATCCGTTCTTGCCCTCGCGCATGGCCTTGTACACGGCCTCGATGAGATGTGGCGGCGTCTGAAAGTCGAAATTCAGCGGATCGCCGACATTGAGCGGAAGGACTTTGTGTCCCTGCTTCACCACCTCATCGGCGACGCAGGCCAAATCACGGATGGCATAGCGGACATTATCGAGACGGGAGGCGGCAGAAATCTCGCGCGCTTGAGTCGTGGGAATCATGGAAAACCTCATGGTGGCCGAGTTTCCGCCTACAGCCAAGCAGAAATTCTAAATGTAGCGGAAGCAAGACGGGCAGAAATCTGCAACCCCTGGTTAATTATCAGGAGGGAAGGGCAGGGAATTACTTCGGGTTGAAACTGAATGTGACTTCTTCGATCGTCTGCGCCGCAGCCAGCGCGTACTTCCACAGGATGACGGCATGGGAGACACAGTTTGTTGGCTATCTGGAAAGCAACAAGCGCTGATCCTGCTCTACTAGAATCCCCGACTCTATCGGATCGTTCCGAAGAGAGCATTGACGGGGCAAGCCGCGTAGTTCCAAGCCTTGTCTAGAACCAAGCTTCCTCACCACGATTACCGAAATCCGAGCGCTCCAGCACGGACAAAACTGAAGGACTCGCCCCAGCGAGTCTATTGATTACGTCCTCTGCTCGCGCCTTTCGCCGGGGATATTCCTTGTTAGTCTTCCCGGTCGATCTGCGCCTTCTGCAGCTTGTCCGAATAGTCGACGTAGACGGACTTCCATTCCGTATAGAAATCGATGGCGCCGATGCCGCCCTCGCGGTGGCCGTTCCCCGTTGCTTTGGTGCCTCCAAAGGGCAGATGAACTTCGGCGCCGATGGTGGGAGCATTGATGTAGGTGATGCCGGCATACAAGTCGCGAATTGCCGAAAAAGCCTTGTTGACGTCCTTCGTGTACAGCGCGGAGGACAGGCCGTACTCGATTCCATTCGCGATTTCGATAGCGTCTTCGAGGTCATCGCAAGGAATGATCGCGACAACTGGACCAAAAATCTCTTCTTGCGCAATACGCATCTTATTATCGACGTCGATAAATACCGTCGGTTCCATGAACCAGCCGTGCTGGTACTCCCCTTGATCCAGGCGATGGCCGCCGCAAACCAGTTTCGCGCCTTCGTTCTTGCCGATCTCCACATAGCTGAGGTCGGTCTGCAATTGCTTTTCGTTGACCGCCGGCCCCATCTGCACGGTTTCGTCCAGACCATTGCCGACTTTCAGTTTCTTGGCGCGATCGACGTAGCGATCAACGAATTTACGGTAGACGCCTTTCTGCACGATGATCCGGCTGGTCGCTGTGCAGCGCTGTCCGGTGGTGCCGAAGCCTCCCCAGAGTCCGCCTTCGATGGCGAGATCAAGGTTGGCGTCGTCCAGCACGATCATCGGATTTTTGCCGCCCAGTTCGAGCGAGCAGTGCTTGAAACTCTTCGCCGCGATACCGCCCACGATGCGTCCTACGGCCGAGGACCCCGTCAACGAAATGGCACGAACGTCGGAATGCTCCGCCAGCGGAGTGCCTACCTCAGCGCCAAATCCGGTGACGATGTTGATCACGCCCTTGGGCAGGCCAGCATCGGCCAGAGCGCGCACCAGATTGAACGTTGAGAGCGGGGTGTCCTGCGCGGGCTTGATGACGCAGGTGTTGCCGCAGACGATCGCCGGCAGCAATTTCCAGGAAGAAATCGCCATGGGAAAATTCCAAGGCGTGATCATGCCGCACACGCCGATGGGCTGTCGTACCGCCATGGCGAACTTGTTAGGCATTTCCGAGGGCACGGTGGGACCGAACAGGCGGCGTCCTTCGCCGGCGTTGTAGTAGGCGGCGTCAATCGCTTCCTGCACGTCGCCGCGCGTCTCGGCGAGAACCTTCCCCATTTCGCGGGTCATTTCGCGGGCATAGTCATCCTTGCGTTCGATCAGAATCTCGGCGGCGCGGAAAACGATCTCCGCGCGGCGCGGGGCGGGGACCAGTCGCCACTTGGTGAAGGCGCGCTTGGCGGCGGCGACGGCCACATCCACGTCCGCTTTGGCGGATTTCTGGAAAATGCCGACCAGATCGCGCGTATCGGCAGGATTGCGATTTTCGAAGGTCTCTCCCGTCGAGGCCTCGACCCACTCGCCGTCAATGAAATTCTTGAAAACTTTGGTATTGCCGAAGCTGAGCGTGGCTGGAGGGGTCAGAGTGTCGGTTGCCATTGATGTCTCCTTATGAATCCCTAAGAAGTTGATGCTACAACCCGCGAGGAAGATGCGGCAAGGGAAGGACTCTCGAGAGGCCTGCTCCAGATTTGCTTCGAGACCTAAAGGGTGCAATTGCACAATCCGACTGGGGTTCCCACACCAAGGTAACGTCCCAGACTGATTCCGTGTTCTTCCCTCTGTTTTGCTTGTGCTAACGTTTTAGGTACCGCAGATTTACTGAGGTTTTTCGGTCCAACGTGTCTTCACCAAACCGCAAATCGGGGATCCACGTTGCGTGGACGACCGTCACATACCGCAGTGTCGTGCTGATGGTTCTGGCAGCCCTGGCAGTGTGCTTCCTTGTTTTGCATGCCGTGTTTCCTCAGTTCACCGACAACAGTTTGAAGGCCGGTGAAAACGCAGCCAGTAAAGTACTGCAGCGTATTTCAAATATGGCTCCGGTGGCGGGTTCGGGAGTATCGACCGCACAGCAGGCGCACTTCACCGCCCTGGATGGTACGGTGCGCGTGAAGAAGAGTAACGGCAACGGCTGGGTGACGGGCGACTACAGCATCCCTTTGGAAAAAGGTGACATCGTCCAGACCGGATCGGAAGGTATGGCCAAGGTCGTCTTTAACGACGGCACCAGTTATACCGTGAAACAGGATTCGCTGATTGTGATTGAAGAAAACTCCGCCAACGACCAGCAGCAGACCAATGTGGCGGTGGCGGTGAGCACCGGAACTGTGGATCTGTCGACCGCTACGTATAGTCAGGGGTCGAAGTCGCAGGTGATTGTGGCGGGGGCGACGGCATCGCTGTCTCCGGAGTCGACGGCGCAGGTGCACAATGATCCCAAGGCGAACCAGCACGAGATCCTGATGAAAAAAGGATCGGGCGAGGTGACTCGCAATGGCGAGATCGTGAAACTGGCCAACTGGGAGAAGGTAAGCTTCCACGGGCAGCAATCGCGGCTGGAAAAGGATAAAGAGATTGGTCCGCCGACGCCGATCGCGCCTGCCAACATGGCTCCGCTGTTTTCCTCGGGCGAGACCACCAAGGACGTGGCATTTTCCTGGACGCCAATGGCGAATGCAGTTGGTTACCGTCTACGCATCTCCCGCAACCCTTATTTTTCTTCTACACTCGTCGATAAGAAAATTAATACAGCAGCGGTAACGGTCACCAGCCTGGGAGAAGGCCCCTATTACTGGATGGTGCAGTCCTATGACGCGGCAGGGAAAGAATCTGTGGAGAGTGAGAAAAACCGCTTTACCATCATTTCCAAGGGCAAACAGACCGAAGCCATCGAACTCGAACTGGATCCTTTCATACAACATGGGCACGTGATCGAGGTGACGGGCAAGACCCAGAACGGGGCTCGGGTCATGGTGAATGGCAGCGAAGTGCCAATGGTAAATGCAGATGGCGGTTTCCATTACTTCACGCCGCCGCTGCCGCAAGGAGAAGCCGTGATTACGGTGACGGCACAAACGGCGCAGGGCGGAGTGAATACGCAGCAGCAGAAGATCATTATCCAATAGGGTGGTTGCAGCCACATTTAAGGTACGCCCCTTTGGTGCAAGTGACTTTCGGTCGGGGCAGGTTGCCGGGTATCCCGTAGAATGAAGGCAGCCCGCACACGACCAGAAAAATAGATTCCCGGGAATTCCCGGAAGATCAGCACGCGAGAACATTCGTCATGTCAAACAACGGATATCATTCAGGTCCAACGCGCAGTCACAACCTCCGGTCGCTGTTCAGCATTTTCTCCAGCGATCTGGCCATCGATCTCGGCACCGCCAACACGCTCGTCTATGCTCGCGGTAAGGGCATTGTGGTGAACGAGCCCTCCATCGTCGCCATCAACAAGAACACGGGCGAAGTGGAGGCCGTGGGTAAAGAGGCGAAAGAGATGCTGGGCCGCACGCCCGGCAACATCGTCGCCATCAAGCCCATGAAAGACGGCGTGATTGCCGATTTCAAGGTCACCGAGAAGATGCTGAACTACTTCATTCAGAAAGCGCACAACCGCAAGATGCTGGTGCATCCCCGCATTGTGATTGGCGTGCCGTCGGAGATCACGCAGGTGGAAAAGCGTGCGGTTATGGATTCCGCGTATCGCGCCAAGGCCAGTGAAGTGCATCTGGTGGAGCAGGCCATGGTGGCGGCCATCGGCGCGGGACTGCCCATTACCGAGCCCAGCGGCAACATGGTGGTCGACATCGGGGGCGGGACGACGGACATTGCGGTGATTGCGCTGAGCGGCATCGTGTATTCGCGTTCGGTGCGCATGGCCGGCAACCAGATGGACGAAGCCGTCATGAACTACCTGAAGCGGAAATACAACTTGCTGATCGGCGAGCGTACCGCCGAGCAGATTAAAATGGAAATCGGCTCCGCCCACCAGCTCGACAAGCCGATGACCATGGAGATCAAGGGGCGCAACCTGATCGAAGGCGTGCCCAAAACGATTACGGTGGATGACGGTGAAATCCGCGAAGCGCTCAGCGAATGCGTTTCCACGATCATGAATGCCATCCGCGTGGCTCTGGAGCGGACGCCTCCGGAACTCTCGGCCGACATCAGCGATCGCGGCATTGTGCTCACCGGCGGGGGCGCGCTGCTTAAGAACCTCGACAAACGCATCCGCGAAGAAACCGGGCTGCCGGTTTCGATTGCCGACGACCCGCTGTGCAGCGTGGTGCTGGGCACAGGCAAGATGCTCAGCGATTTCAAGCTGCTGCGGAAAATTTCGATCGAGTAGGCGCCAGGCCCGAGTACTGAGTTCGGGGTAAGCGAGACGAGCACAACCTGCCGCATCCCGTGATCCAGTACTCAGAACTCGGTACTGGGGACTTACAACTGAGGTTATGGAATCTGTGCTCGGCCGTTACCGCAACCTGATCATTCTTGTGGGAGTGTTGTTTCTACAAGTGCTCGGGCTGGCGATGCAGGTAAAAAAGAGCGGCAACGATGAGGAAAAGACTCGTCTGATCCGCGTTTGGGCGGTGGATGCGGTTACTCCCTTCGAACGCGCCGTGGTCTGGATCCAGAATGGCAGCCGCGATCTCTGGCACAACTATTTTTATCTGCGCGGCGTGCGTGCCGAGAACCGCCAGCTTAAGCAACAGATCGAGCACATGCGGTTAGAGCAGGTGCGGCTTGCCGACGATGCCGCACAGGCGCGGCGCCTGCAAATCCTGCTGGCCTTCAAAGAACAATTCATCTCTCGCACCGTGGCCGCGCAGGTGATTGGCTCCAGCGGCAGCGACCTGTCGCGCATCATCTACATCGATAAAGGCAAGAATGCAGGGATCGAACCCGACATGGCGGTCATGACGTCAGACGGCGTCGTGGGCAAGGTGCTGCTGGCCTACCCATCGGTGGCACAAGTATTGTTGATCAGCGATCAAAGCAGCGGCGTGGGAGCGATGCTCGAGAAGACGCGGCTGCAAGGCGTCCTGCGTGGAACTGCGAATGGCGAGGTGGCACTGGAACGAGTGATGAGCGATGAGCAAGTTCCGGTCGGCGAAACCGTTTTGACCAGCGGCGGAGACCAGATTTTTCCCAAAGGATTGCCGGTCGGAACGGTGACCGAGGTGGGAAGCGGCAAAGACTTGTTTCTGAACATAAAGATCAAGCCCGCCGCCGACCTCAGCAAA
>Ga0210406_10005584_pt1 | contig 13142 bp, 11 predicted proteins | sample IncBWC30MmetaG_FD_155454 | JGI IMG/M metagenome (GOLD analysis project Ga0210406, IMG submission 155454) | Forest soil microbial communities from Barre Woods Harvard Forest LTER site, Petersham, Massachusetts, United States - Inc-BW-C-30-M | ecosystem: Environmental > Terrestrial > Soil >... | reverse complement strand
GACTCGGCCTATGTCGTTGGGGCAGACTTCGCCATCGACGGCGGAGCTGGGGCCTTTTCTCAACTCGGCGGCTGATAGCCCGCAGGTCTAACGTATCCGCTCGAAAAAACGGCAGAAACTTACGCGCACATGATGAGCGGCAATGCAGAGTTCCGCGTCGTTCTGAAGATTTGGGCTTCAGCGCATACAACACTGACAGCTGTCATCGTTCGGATTGGTAACGAGAAGTCGGCTTGTCGTCAGGAAATCAAGCGCTGACGAGATGCGCGTTTCTCGGTACCTATCTGGTGAGACTCCCCACAAGCGGACTTATGACTGGGGATAACTTCCTGTTAGCCCGTCACACTCCCAGGAATCGAGCCAACTTATACGTCAAGGCATCTTGGGCTGGGTCGTGGAATCCTCAGCTGATTTTTGCCTGAGGCGCGTAAGCCAGCGCTCCACGTTTTGTCTCTTCTCGGCATCCGGTAGGAGTAGGTAGGCACGCAACTCTTTTTTGGCCTCCTCCACATTGCCTCGTCCAACTAATATCTTGGCCAGAAGCAGACGCGCATCGGGAAACTCGCTCCTGGTTTGGCGCAACATTTCCATCGCTTCCTCGGGGTTGCGGTTCTCCGTTGCGAGAATTGCGCCAAGCATGTAGCACGCGGTCGGATTGTGCAGATCCAAGTCGTGTGCGCGGCGTGCTGCCGCCTCCGCATCCGCGTATCGCTGCAGTAGGAACAGAGCCACGCTGAGATTGCTGACCGGCGGCATCACGCGCGGGTCGAGATCGATGGCTTTCTGAAATTCCGCCGCCGCTTTTTCATATTCATGGAGTTCGATATAACGAGCCCCAAGACCGTTGTGACCTTCTAAATAGTTGGGATAAATCTGCAGAGCTCTTTCCATGTGCCGCGCCGATGAGAGCGAATCACCCGATTCCAGCGCACTCTGGGCACGTTGAAGTTCTTTAAGGGCTTTCTGCGGGATAAGCAATTCGTGCGTAGAGATGCGGTCCCCAGCCTTTGGCAAACGAGATGGGTCAACAGGAACAAAAGATGGGGGTGGTGGTTGCGTCTGTGCACAAACACTCGAAGTCAGAACCAGAAGCAGAACGCATACGCTTGCTCTCATGGATTCCTCCGGCCGTGACGCAGAGGCGAGGTGCGTTCGCGGTTGCATTTGAAAATAAAAGCCAACTAAGATGAGAAAGGGGTTAAATGAAAAGCACCGGCCCGCACGGCTAGCGCTTCTCCCAGGGATCGCGTCGCTCCGGCCGCCAAACCAAAAGCGAAGTGATCTGTTTAGCCCCTCTCCAACTCGCCGGACGTTGCGCGACCTTTATTCCTAGCCGCAAGCCCGGCGTGCCTTTTTCTCCGTTGATCCTCCCTGCGAATTTCGCAGTCTCTTAAGAGACGACAAAACGCGGCAAAAGTTTCCTGAACTGGACGCATTCGCCAAAAAAACTCCACTTCACTTGACACATAGAAGTTCTAGGACTATAACCATAGAGCATCTAGGCATGTAAGCATAGAACATCTAGGGGTCGCATGGAACAGGAAAAAGTTGAAGTTCTCAAGGGCACGCTGGACATGCTGATCCTCAAGGTCGTGGCCTTTGGCCCCATCCACGGCTACGCCATCTCTCAGAGAATTCAGCAGATTTCCAAGGATTTTTTTCAGGTGCCCGAAGGCTCCTTGTATCCGGCTTTGCACCGCCTGGAGGATCGCGAATGGCTGCAATCCAAGTGGGAGGAAACGGAAACAGGGCGGGACGCCAAGGTCTATGCCTTAACTCGCAAAGGGCGGAAGCGTCTTGAGGCCGAGATAGACAACTGGGAGCGGCTTTCTCAAGCGGTCGGCCTTATCCTGGGTGCGGCGAAGTAGGAGTTTTCATGGCCGGCTGGCTTTCCCGTTTGTTCCAAAACCGCCGTACAGAGATAGAACTGGACGCGGAGTTGCGTTTCCATGTGGAGCAACGCGTTCGCGATTTTGCCGCTTCTGGTCTTTCTCCAGCAGAGGCGCGACGCCGGGCGAATCTTTCCTTTGGTGGAATCGAGCAAGTCAAGGAAGAGTGCCGGGAAGCACGCTTTGAGCATTACATCCGCGATTTTCTTCGTGACCTCTCGTACGCCTTGCGCTCCCTCTATAAGGATCGCCGCTTCGCTCTGGTCGCAGTTCTTGTGCTCGCTCTCGGCGTCGGTGCGACGACTGTGATGTTCAGCGTTGTCTATAATGTCGCTGTAGCTCCGTTCCCTTACCGCGATTTTCAGCATCTGGTAGTGATTGACCTGCACGATTTGGCCGCTCCTGACGACATCGCGCGCTATCACTACACCATCCCGGAGTTCCTGGCGATCCGCGGCCAAAACCATGTCTTCGATGAGATCGTCGCCAATTATCAGCTGGATGTGCTGTATCGCGACGCAAAGGGCACGCGGCGTTTCTTGGGCGGCTACGTAACGACCAACGGCTTCGAAGTGCTTGGTATTCCGCCTCTGCTCGGCCGGTTTTTCGGTCCCGGCGACGCCAAGCCGGACTCCCCATTCGTGTTCATGATGAACTATCAGCTCTGGCAGACGGAGTTCAACGGCGATCCAAACCTTCTGGGCCAAACTTTCCTACTGAACGGCAAGCCGCGCTCACTGATTGGCATCATGCCTCAGAGGTTCAACATGTACGGATCCAGCGTGTGGTTTCCCCTGGATTTGCGTCCTGGCGCCGATGGCACTGTGTTTCCCGTGCATGACCCTGACGTCATATGGACGTGCGCTCGCCTAAAAAAAGGCGTTACCTTGCAAGCTGCTGCCGCCGACGTGGACGCTATTTTGCATCGCATGGCGCAAGCGAACCCCGGTGAGCTCTATCCTCGCCAGTTTAAGATCGTTGTACGCACTCTTCTCGATTTCGTCGTCGGCGACTTTTCAAGAGTCCTGTATGTCTTGCTCGCAGCCGTTTCTATGTTGCTCTTGATCGCCTGCGGCAACGTGGCAAATCTGCTGCTCGCGAGGGCTACAGTTCGCGAAAGGGAAATTGCCGTTCGGGCGGCGCTGGGTGCGGGCCGCGGACGACTGATTCGTCAGCTCCTTGTGGAAAGCGTATTGCTCGCGGGCGCCGCCTGCTTGGCGGGCTGCTCATTGGCGTATTTTGGCGTGAAGGGCTTGGTCGCCAACATTGCACGCGGTCAGACTGCAGATCTATTCCACGGCCGTATCCCTGAGGAAACCGTAATCAGACTGAATCCTGCAGTTCTTCTCTTCGCGGTCGGAATAGCGGCGCTAACGATACTGATTTGCGGCCTGGCTCCCACGCTTCATGCGGTGGGGAAAAACCTCGAACCGCGCATGTTTGGGAGCGGAAAAGGAGTGGGCGGCGGCTTTCAGCATGGAAGGTTACGCAACGGCCTGGTGATCGCGGAGGTGGCGCTGTCCATGGTTCTTTTGACTGCGGCCGGTTTGATGATTCGCAGCTTTTTCGTGCTGACACATGCGGACGTAGGGTTCAATCCGGAACGCATGCTCTATGCATGGGTATCCACAGCGGAGCATGGCCTACACGAAACGGCCACACAGAAAAAGGCCTTCTATGAGCAAGTCCTCCAGCGCGTTCAGCGATTGCCGGGCGTGACCAACGCCACCATTTCGATAGGCACTCCCCCGCTGCGCGGAGCGGGTAGCGACATCCTCATATTGGGCAAGCAGCTCCCTGCACATTGGACGTCCGGCTTCGACTTGTGCAGCGAAACTTACTTTCAGACCCTCGGCGTTCGCCTCTTGCGCGGAAGATTGCTTTCCCAGACCGATATCGATTCAGCTCGGTCAGTGGTAGTGCTCAATGAGGCTTTTGTCCGCGCTTACTTTGGAAGCGAAAACGTACTGGGCCAAAAAATCAAGTTTACGGTCTTCGATGAGTTGCCGGAAACTCCGCGCAACGCTTATTTCGAAGTCATAGGTGTCATCAGCGACTTCAAAAACTGGGGGCTATTGGAACCGCCCAGGCCCGAGGCTTTCATCCCGTCTTCCATAACGGGGTTTGGAGACCGCACCATCCTGGCAACCACCGCTGTGGATCCCAATACGCTACTTGCTGGCGTCCAGCGCGAGATTTGGGCCGTCGACCCGTCGGCAGCGGTTATCCGCAGCGGGTCGATCCAGGACTTCATAGGTGATTTCGAGTACAGCAGGCGCCGGTTTCAGTTGATCGCCACAAGCGCCTTCGCGGGAATCGGTGTTGTGCTCGCGCTCGTAGGCGTTTTTAGTGTAATGGCCTATACCGTCGCGCTGCGCACGCACGAGATCGGCGTTCGCGTGGCGCTCGGAGCACAACCTGGCAACGTCGTTGCTATGGTCCTTCGCCAGGGGCTGCGTCTCCTCTTTTTCGGCATCCTCATCGGTGCCCTTGCCAGCCTTGGCCTCGCGCGCCTAATCGCCAGCCAAGTCCCTGGCGTTTCCGTCAACGATCCGCTCACCTTCGTCGCAGTTGTGATCGCGTTCCTTGTCGTTGGTCTGGCTGCATGCCTCTTGCCCGCCCGCCGCGCTGCACGTTTTGATCCCGTCATCGCCCTGCGTTACGAATGATCGCTATCCCGCGTGGCCACGGCGTGTTTGCGAAGGAAAGTTTCACCACTCCCTCTACCAGAGTAGCCTTCACAGTCCGGAAAGTGGACTGAGGCAACGAAATCCAGCACGCACGAATCGTCGCCAAGCCGGAAGTAACGTTGCGGCCAGGGCTCGCTGGAATAACTTCCGCATAGCCCGTTATACAGGAGTTTCTGCGATCGATTCACACAAGCCGACTTATCGGGGACTTCGCTGCGCACGGTTACTGCTTCTCACACGGAGACAGCACGGTTAGTCCTAACGTAGGGCAAGTATGCGAACGACGTGCGTGCCGACGTACGAGATATAGCATGCCGGGAGTGCGAGTGGGACCCATGGGGAAGCTGGCGATCCTGCCCACCGTCAGTGGGACTCAGCTTGGACTTCGGGGTACTTGGTGGCAAGACTTGCGAGCTGCGATGGTGGCGCTCCTTTGAGGTAAACATCGAAGAAGGTATGAACGTAGTCGGTGGTGATGGCGAGACCCCGATGAGATTCCAAACGGCCGAAGACGCGGGCCGCCCTGAGCGCGGAGATGACAAGACGACTCTTGAGCAAGATTTGATCACTGAAGGTGAAGTGATTCGCGCCATAGATCGTGATGAAATGACCGGCCGGCAACCGTGCGAAGATTGAGCGGAAATCGGCGAATATTTGTTTGGTCGTGGCATCGGCCTTCTCGCGCCTGTGATCGCTCAGCAGAATCATTCCGGGCTTGCTGAGACCGTCGCGGATGACGGTGCCAAACGGAATCCCATCGATATCGATTGCGGCGCGGCAGCGGGACTCCTCATGGCAGAACTCCAAAGCTTGTGCACCACCGAACGAATGGCCGAACGCGGCGAGACGCTGGAAATCGAATCGTCCAGTAAATCTGCCGGTCGGATCCGCCTCATTCAGTCCTTCTAACTGATGCAAGACAAAATTGATATCGGTCGTCCACATGGGAAGGAGTTTTTCGGCCAGGAGGCGCGCACCGGCATCGCCGGCCAGGTCGAGATTTGCAGTCGGGACCCGCTCAATGACGCGACCACCATGCAAAACAACGAGAAAGGTTCGATATGGCGCGTCGAGGCCGACAACTATGTAGCCATGGCTGGCGAGGTCTTCGGCGAGAACGGTGTAGTCCGCCGTGAATGCGGACGCGCCAGCACGCATGATCACGACCGGATAGGAGGTTTGCTCGGTGGAGACTGCGGCATTGGTCACGCTGTGGACCTGAACGCAATTCAGATCACGCGTAAAGAAATCGGTCATGAGCAGGCCCGAACGGCGCGCGAGCGCGGCTTGCCAGGCGCTCGGAAAGTAACCCGCGCGCTGGTGCTGAGCGGAAAGCCGCGCCGGGTACCAGATCCAGGCGATGACAGTTTCTTTCTCGGTAGGAGTTGGCGAGAGCGGCTATGATGGTCCGTCATTGACCCACGTATACTCAGTGCGGCCAACAGCGAAATGGCCGGTTGGCACAGGCAGAACCAGTGGTCTGGTGTGTTCCCACCACATAAGAGCGAAAAGCGCTGCGACAGCCAGGCTTCCTATCGCACCTAAAGCTACCGAGATTTTGAAAAGGCGCTTGAGCATACGATGCAGTATTACAGGAAGTACTTTATGTTGTAAAGTTATGCTAACAACGCGGCTCGGGCGAGTACCTGGGTACTGGTGAAGTCCTGGTAAACGCGCGTGTCGCCACCAACTCGCGAACCGTCGGCAAGCCGGAAGTTATCCAGAAATGGGGTTATGGGAAGTTTGCGCGGATTGGGAATGGGAAGTCGGCATCTCGTCAGGAAATCAAGCACTGACGAGATGCGCGTTTGTGGGTACTAACGCGACCGGCGAGCTGACATCTTCCGTTTTGCCGGTCATCGACTCGAAGCCGCCGGCCAACTGCCTCGGATCGGCGAATTACATTGTGAGGACGGCGCGGAACCGGGTCTTGCCCTCAGCAACGCGCTCGTAGGCCTTCGCAGCTTCGGCCAACGGGTACGTTTCAATTATCGATTTTACTTTTCCTTGGGCAACGTAATCCAGCGCTTCATAGAGATATTCGGGGCCATTTTGCTGGCTGCCGATGATTTTGATGCGTTTGAAGAGCAACTCGATCAGCGAGATCGAAAGCGGTTCCGCGTCGGCGCCCATAACGATGAACCTGCCGTCCGGGCGCAGACCCTGAATGCTGTCCACCATGGATTTGGTCGAGTTGGAGGTGCTGAGGATGATGTCAGCGCCACCCGCTGCGGAAAGGCTCTTTCCGTCGCGGACAATTTCATCCGCGCCCAGCTCGCGAATCATCTTGTCCTTATCGGGGGAGTGCGAAATCGCGATGGTCTCGAAGCCCGCGGCCTTCGCGTATTGCACTGCCAGGTGCCCAAGCCCGCCGATTCCAAGTACGGCCACGCGTTCGTGCGGCTGCGGATCGGCCCAGCGGAGCCCGCCATAAACGGTATACCCGGCGCAAAAGATCGGTGCGGCTTGCTCGTAGGAAACCTTGTCGGGAATCAGGTACGTAGCGTCGGCGTTCATCAGCATGTACTCGGCGTGACCGCCTTGCGCTTCGCCCCCTGTGCCCTTCAGATAGGGGCAGAACATCCTGCGGCCCCGCTGGCACCATTCGCAGCGTCCGCAGGTGGACTGAATCCATGCCGAGCCGACGCGGTCGCCTGCCTTGCGAGTGGTCACATCAGGAGCCGCAGCGACGATCTCGCCCACCGGCTCGTGGCCAAGGATTCGGGGAAATTGCCCGGGAAGGTGTCCAAGCGTTTGGTGCACATCGGTATAGCAGATGCCGCTGGCGTGCATCTTCACCAGCACTTGACCTGGTCCCGGCTGAGGCTGAGGAACATCTTTGATCTGCCAGGAACTGCTCGCGGCGGGTACGACTGCGGCCTTCATACATTTCCTCCTAGCGGGATTCGATGCAAGTGCCTTTGTTGCCGGTGCATGATTTTGGATGCTCGAATTGCTGATTGCCTGCCCAAACAAAAGATTTGCCGTCAGGTGGCGAATCGTCGGCTAACCGGAAGCTATCCGGCTCCGACGGCGGGATCAATCCTGTGAAGTCGGCATCTCGTCAGGAAATCGAGCGCTGATGAGATGCGCGTCTCTCGGTACCTATATGGTGAGACTTCCCACAACCGGACTTATGACTCTGGATAAGTTCCGGTTGAGCCGGCACCGTAATCCGGGACAAACGGCTGCGCATCGGACATTGGCCTTTTCACGCGATATAATCGCCTGTACTTACTACTCTGACGTAGCTGCGTGAGCTTATTGATGCCAAGGATGGTCATTGTCGCTCTGCTCGGTATCTTGTGGGCACCCGCGCATCCGAGGGCGCAGCAGGCACCGTCGGCTGTCATAGCAGATGGACCGACCGATAAAAAATTCCCGCCGGGGCTCGTCCAATTTATCGTGCCGAGTCACGGTGTGGAATTGGACGCGTGGCTCTATGTTGCGAGTGGCCCAGGTCCACACGGCACGGTAATTCTCCCACACGGTCTGCCCGGCTATGAGATGAGCGGAGACCTGGCCCAGTCCATCCGAAGAGCAGGGTGGAACGTTTTGCTCTTCCACTATCGCGGGACCTGGGGCGTGCCTGGATCTTTCTCCCAATCGTCTGCCATTGAGGACACGGCCGAAATAGTGCGCTTCCTGCGCGAACCCGCAAATGTCGCAAAATATCGTGCGGATCCAAGACGGATGATCCTGATTGGACACAGCTTCGGCGGGTTCATTGCTGGATATGAGGCCAGTCACGACCCGGATATCAAAGCGGTAGCAATGATCGCAGCGGTGAATCTGGGGAAGATTAATGCCGATCCGAAAGAGCGCGAAGCCCGTCTGAAGCGCTGGGAAACGCAGTTGCATCCGGTGCGTGGGGCCACTGCGGTGGAGCTTTTTGCCGAAGCCGAACGGCATGCGAAAGACTGGGATTATGTGCAGTGGGCAGAGGTGCTGCGCACGCGTCCCATACTGCTCGTCGAAGCCGACGATCAAAACTATGCTGATATGGAAGCTCTGGCTTCTGCGCTTCGACAGAAGGGCGCCGTCGGACTCGAACAAGTAGCTGTCGCGACTGATCACAGCTTCTCGGATCGCCGCATTGCCTTGCAGTCCATCGTCCTTCGCTGGTTGGAGAAGCTCGAAAAAAGTGAGAGCCAAGCGGCTAAAGAACGCTCAACACGAACGAAGGTCGTACTGCTAGGCACAGGCACACCTGTACCAGATCCGGATCGTTCCGGCCCGGCGACGGCCATCGTCGTTGATGATCACGCTTATCTCATTGATTTGGGACCAGGCGTCGTGCGCCGCGCCGAGGCCGCTGCTCTCAGAGGAGTCACAGCCGTGGAACCCGGCAATCTGAAAGTGGCATTTGTGACACACCTTCATTCCGATCACACGGCGGGCTATTCCGATTTGATCTTCACTGGATGGACGTCGGGCCGGACGGTCCCGCTCGAAGTTTATGGTCCGCCCGGACTGCAATCGATGACCGAACACATCTTGCAGGCCTATCGCGTCGACATCGAGACACGTACGAATCCCGATGGAAACCAGCGTCGTTTTCCTGAGGGCTCGAAGGTGAACGCTCATGAAATCAAACCCGGAGTCGTCTATAAGGACGAAAAGATCACCGTGACGGCCTTTCCGACGAAACATGCGATGGAGAGCTACGGATATCGCTTCGATACGCCAGACCGCAGTATTGTGATTTCAGGTGACACGAATCCGGTCGAGGCGACGGTCAAGGCTTGTAACGGCTGTGATGTTCTGGTTCACGAAGCGCAGCCACTCGAACTGCTCGCAAAGATGCCCGAAAGCATCCAGTCGTTCGTCGCAAAATACCATACAACGACCGAACAGCTCGCGGAATTGGCCAACAAAGCCAAACCGAAATTGCTCGTTGTCTATCACACGGTCAGCTTTCCACCTGGGATTGCGCCGCCCAGACTTCTGCCGCCCAAGGCTGGTGCGGACGCGCTCTACGCTTCGCCTGAAATGCTTCAGAAAGAAATCGGCTCGCGATATTCCGGGCAGTTCGTCATTGGGCGGGACTTGGACGTGTACTAAGCACGTCAGCGAATAATTCCAAGGAGAGACACGTGCAATTGAAAAAAAGGATGGAAGATTCTTTTGGCGTCAAGCATCGTGGATGGTTGTTCGGCAAACCGGAAGTGATCCATGTCGAGCCGATCAGTAACGAGAAGTCGGCTTGTCGTCAGGAAATCAAGCGCTGACGAGATGCGCGTTTATCAGTACCGATCCCGGCAAACTTCCTGCAAGCCGACTTAGGACCCGGAATTTCCGGGCCGCTCGGTATCACTTCTCAATGAGTGTAATCGCCTGATTTCAACAACTATCGCCCTCCACTTCTCTGCGGCGTACATTACTTGATGTGAAAAGTCCTTACAGCGCATCCGTGGTGCTCGGCATTCGCCGATTTCTTCAGCTCCTGGGAGCCGACCTTCGGGTGCCGATTCTAGATAAAGTCCCGTTTTCGGGTTTGCAGAAATAAGGTGAGACCTAGGAGTAGCGCAATTAGTGTGAATTCGACTCCCAAGGTTGTGACGAGTATGGGATTCCACACGATTTCGGGGCGAAATGCGCTTCCGCCGATTTCCGGAATTCGGATCAGCAAGTACCATCCTAAACTGTAGGACACGTTGACGAGGATCACGGTTGCAATTACCCAGCTCTCGTTCTCCTTGACCATTCCGACCGAGCAGATCAGGACAAAGCCGAGCAGGATCAGCGACGACAGGACTAGCATGAGCGGGATCAATCCATCAGGGATTTCCTTGCGGGTCAGGATCATCGTGGCGGCGACGCCCACCAGGGTCAGCCAAAACACAAGAAAGATTCCGATGGTGGAGATCATCTTGGCAATGGTGTACTCGATGGCGGAGACTGGAAGGCTCATGATAAAGGCCATAGTCTGGTTTTTCCGTTCATCGTAGATGTTCTTTGGCAGGATGCTCCCGAGTACGCCCATGACCGAATAGAAACAGACGACGCCGATGACCGCCGGAACTGTCCCGCCGAAGAGGGTGATACCGATCGCAAGGATCCCGAGGAAGATCCCCGCGCCTACGGCGACGCGATTCAGCTCCCAGTCTTTGCGAATCAATTCGTAGACGATCGACTTCATGCTTCCACCTCCTCGCGGTTTTTTTCCACGTTAGCGACAAAGATCTCTTCGAGTGTCATGGTTTCGACGGCTTGCACGCGGGCGCCGCTCGATTCATAGGCGCCGGGCAGTTCGGGCTGAAAGGCGTTGACAGTAACGATGGCGATCCGCCCGGTTTGCCGAATTCCGAGGACGCCGGGCAGGGCCCGGACCGAGGCACCCGAAGGAATCTCCAGGCGGAGGCGCCGCCAGCGGTCCATGTAGGTGTCCTTGTCGAGTGAGTCGATGATCCGCCCGCGATCAATGAACGTAATCTGATCGCAGATGCGTTCGATATCGAGCGTGTTGTGCGATGAGAACAGGACGCTGCGGTTCTCGTCGGTCACTATGGAGGTGATCTCGCGGAGGATCTCGTGACGGGCGACCGGATCGAGGCCGGTGGTCGGTTCATCGAGGATGAGCAGCTTGGGCCGCCGGGCCAGGACGAGCAGGAGCGAAGCCTTGACGCGCTGCCCGTGAGAGATTCCCTTGATGCGCTGTTCGGCGTGGAGGCCAAATCGTTTCAGCAGTTGCTGTGCGTAGGGTTCGTCCCAATTGGGATAGATCCGGCGCATAAGGTCCAGGTGCCATTCGAGCGTCATGGATCCGTAGAGACGCATGTCGTCGGAGGCGAAGCCGGTTTCCCGCTTGGTGGCAATTTGCGCCGCGGGCATGGGGTTGCCGAGCACTTCGACGTCGCCGGAGTCCTGATGGACGAGGCCCATCATGATCCGGATCGAGGTGGACTTGCCGGCGCCGTTGGGTCCGATCAGCCCCATCACCTGTCCTTTGGGCAGCTCCAAGCTGACTTGCTGGAGGGCAAAGTAGGGGTAGTCCTTGCAAACTCCCTGCATTCTGATAGCTAGTTCAGTCATACGCGTTCCCTTTCATCGAGGCGCTCCATGGTTTCGCGGAGTCGCCGTTCAAGCTCTTTCTCATCGATTCCCAGTTGGAGGGCGAGTCGCACCGCCAGCTCGAGGTACTGCACCAGTTCCTTTTGCTGAAGTTCTTCCGCCAGGTCTTGCTTCGGCGCCACCTGCGAGCCCTTGCCGTGATGGGTGACGATGACGCCCTCGCGCTCCAGTTCCAGGTAGGCGCGCTTGACGGTGATCACGCTGACCTGGAGGTCGGCGGCGAGCTGGCGGATGGAAGGCAATGGATCGCCTTCGACCCAGTTGCCCACGGCGATGTAGCGTTTGACCTGCCCGATGATTTGCAGGTAGATCGGCCGTTTATCCGACTGGGAGATTATGAATGGGCTCGCCGACTTCATGTGAATATACACAGTATACACTGTAGGCACGGTGAGTCAATAAAAATCCCGATTGGTTCTTAGTCGGCCGGTAGCCCAGGCACGCAATCTGCTTCAAGAAAGAAAGGTTTGGTGTGGCCGATCAGTCATTTCGAGTAGTTGGCGTTAAATCGCGATTACACTCATTGACCCGGTCGAGTTGGCTTCAAGAGAGTTGGCCGGATTGGTACCAATAAGGCGGCTTGTGTTTACCACTCCATCGCTCACGAGAGGCGCGTTTCACAGGATTAATGTTGAGTTCGGTAAACATTGGTCGCTTAGCGCATTGGCCTGAAGGCAACAGTTGAGCCAAGGGGCACTTAGCCGGAAATGCGACTATTCGGCCAAGCGACGAGAAGCCCGTTCTAACTAAGCCTCCGCCGCCAGCCTTAGCTGTATCTCGCGCATGACGATCATCAAAACTTCAACTTCTTATTTCGCCTGCGCTAGCACCGCAACAACTGCGGCAACTTTATCGATTATCTGATTCCAGCCCTCTACTTGGCCGCTGTTTTTTGCGTTCTCCATGGTTTCATTTCCAATGAGGGTGAGTTTCGTCTGACCGTTTCCAAAATCCTCAAAAATAACCACGTCGTGCGCATCGTCTATGGCCTCATGTTCTATTCCATAGTGCGCAGGCTCAACCTTGTTTCCCTTCGAGTCGCAAAAGTACATGGAGTAAACGATCTTCTCGTGCAGAACAATCTCGTGGTATTCACCACCATTCCAGCCCTCCTGCCCATCCGGCGCTCTCATGCAGCAGAGAAATTTTCCTCCTACGCGAAAATCTATCTCGCAAAAAGGCGCAGTAAAGCCCTTCGGCCCCCACCACTGCATCACATATTTCGGGTCTGTCCACGCCTTCCAAACCAATGCGCGTGGGGCATCAAAAACTCTAGTGACAACCATCCGCTCTGTCTCGTTAACCGTGTTTTTTGTCATCTCTGACCTCCGTTTTTTTAATTTGATTCACAACCACATCCAGCTTGTCGAAACTCTCTTCCCAGAATCGGCGATAGCTAATCGCCCAGTCGCTGACTGTCTTTATCGCCTCTGGCCTAAGCGTGCACACGCTCTCTCTTCCACGCTTCGTCTTGATCACAATCCGCGCC
>Ga0210406_10005583_pt1 | contig 13143 bp, 22 predicted proteins | sample IncBWC30MmetaG_FD_155454 | JGI IMG/M metagenome (GOLD analysis project Ga0210406, IMG submission 155454) | Forest soil microbial communities from Barre Woods Harvard Forest LTER site, Petersham, Massachusetts, United States - Inc-BW-C-30-M | ecosystem: Environmental > Terrestrial > Soil >... | reverse complement strand
GTTAAAAGTTGTGTTCGCCAATGTCAGATCGGCGGTTGCGTTCTGAAGATTGTTCCAAATAGATGCGGTAGTTGGAATATCTGCAGCAACAAGTGCACGAAAAGTTGGGGCTGCCGCAACGCCGGTCGTGGGACCAGCGAGCACGGTGTTGGCGCTCTGGGTGAGAATCGTTGCGGTAATGTTACCCGAGGTCGTCACGGGGGCAGATGGCGCAGCTGAGTCGACAACGCCGTCACCAACGAACGCGACGCTTGTGACAGTGCCGGAATTACCTACAGATCGAGGGTAGTAGATCACGTTGCCGCCTACTGTCGATATAGCCACCATCTGACTGATGTCGACTGTTGAATTGATTATTTCAGGAAAAATCCACCAGAGCGGAGTATTGTTCAAGATCGCACCGTTCTGATCGTAAAATGTCACAAAATAGAATGTGCCGAGACCCACTGCATTTTGCGGGTCCAGTTCTTCATTCGACCAAATTTTTGCGGGCTGAATCAGCGCGCCTGTTTTATCAAATTGAAATACACATGGAATATCTGCGGCGACGAACCCGCCGGGATTGGCGATAATCGTCCCGTCTACATTCAATTGCATTTTGAGCGAGCCATTAGGAACGATTAAACCGTTCGGGCCCTGCGGAAAACCATTCACAAGCGTTATGATATAACTACCCTCGAATTAAAATGGTTTGCGATATGTCGGAGCAGGCGGTTCTTTCTCTATCCCTAGCTTGAGATCATCGGGGGTATTGGTGGCATCCGACCAAGCTTCATACGTAGTTTGAACGGGTCCGCCCGCTTCTGCGCGCCAACCATCCACGTAGGTGTTGGAATCCGAATTCCACTCAAATGTGCGCTTATATCCCAATTGACACAACTGGTTCGCCCAGTCCTGCGTCAGAGAATTGTAATCGTTGCAGTTGAGGTTCTTTTTCTCGAAATCTGACATATGGGTACCCTCTATTTATGGAAGTAGAAGTCTTACTCTTACCCGCCCTGCATAAGCGAGCGCAAAGGCGTAATAGCTTGAATGTTATCTTCGCGATCTTCTGCAGCAAGAACGGACTGCAGCGCGATCTGCGCGGCCTGCGCTTGCGCTTGTGTTTCTGCGGACGTAATCCCATACGCGAAACGCATGCCCTGCCACAGCAGCATCTCGAACAATGCGAACGAATAATCGTCGGGCCACTGAAAGATCGATTGGCCGCTCGTGAACTTCGGCGATTTAGCTTGATACACCACGTTGAAAGAAAACGGATACGTACTTATTGGCTCTGAAAGTCGAAACTTTACGACCCCGTTTCCAAAATCTATCTCACAAGAGAGATTAAGTTCGTCTCCGGTCGTCGTGTACTCGGGCGCAATTCTGTGGACAGCGTCGATGGGCGTCACGGGTAAAGGAAAGCTTGGATTGTTGATATCGACAATGGCCGCTGACTCGACCCAACCGAGATTGAAAATCCCAGGAGCGCCCGAAGGAGCAGCATAAATCGTGCCTGTATCGTTTCCGTTCGTGATACTAACCCCTGCCGGTGTCGTGAAGGTGACGAGGCTTGGCGTCGCGGTCAACAATGTGACGGTCAGACCATTCAAGGCGGAGTTCGTGGTAACGCCCGTAAAAGTCATGATATCGCCAGGACTCGTAGACTGCGACACAGTGACAGTAGTGACTCCGCCAGTAGCAGAGATATGCGAGATGCCGCCGGATTGGCCTGGGGTTCCCGCAAGCACAATATGAAAATTGTCGGGGATCGCGATCATCGTATAGCTGTTAATCCACTGGCTAGTCTGCGAAAGTTGGTTGTACGTAAATGTGCTGTTGAAAGCGGGATTAACGACTCCTGCGATTAGGACTTGCGAGGTGCCGATATTTCCGGGCTGAAATGGGTGCGGGTCAAGAAACTGCACGGTAAAGCTGCCTGCTACGGGATCAAAAATTATTCCTGCGGTTTGCCATGCACCGCCGGGGCCGTATGAATTTCCGCCATTGAATGGGCCGTACTGGATGCGCGCATTGCCGTTAGCGTAAACGCCCGGATTCAAGTCGACGCCTGCACCACCTGCGGGAAGCTGGCCGCCGGGAGTCGTGCTGTTGATGAGGGTGAAGCAGCTTGCACCAGAAAAATGAAAGTCCTGAAAACCTTGTTGCGTAATAAAAAAATGAGGATTGACTGCGGGATTATTTGACCCCATCTGAATTCTGTTGAATTTCCACGGCATGCGACGAGTGAGAAGCATTTGTTGGACGTTGTCGCACAAACGGAGCATTGGTTGACCATCTATTCCGCCGACCGAAAAAAACCCTTGTAATTTTGTGTGGATGCGAAGCTGATCAGCCATTGCTTGAATGGTTGTAGTCTGGTTTACATTCGGAGTCCCGTTGAAGTTTGGCATTTTAAATCCATCTCTCTCTGCGGCGCATTAATTCTTTCTTCCATTGGTGATTATGGCAGAGGGTCTGAAACCCGTCAGGAAAACCTTGCTTACGAACACGGCAGTAAGTTTTGCTGCCTCCTCCGCCTCGATGTTCGCTCTTTCGATCCTGCGCCCCATCATTATTCATGTGGTCCAAAGAGAGCATATCCACATCGGTCACCGCGCATTCAGGCCAAGAGCATTGAAGTTTTCCCTGGGGTCCGTAATGCGAGAGCACTTCAATCTTCAATCGCACTTTATATTCGCCGCTAGCCACTGCATCATATACTCGCGGCGTGCGCCCCTTAGGTTGTCTTTCTGCCTTCGGCGCTTTAGGCTGCTTGCGGCTCCATTCTCGACTCAACCTATTTATTAGTTCTCGATGTCCTTGTCGATATTTTCGCTGAGTCTTAGCTCGCCGCGCTTTATACTCAGGAGTATCTTTAACCGACAAATAGTATTGATGGTCTAACTCTTTCTTTGTCATAGGGCTCGCTCCCTACTTATGGAAAGAATAGTCTTAAATAAAAACCCCGCCCGGGGAGCGAGCCCTGGACGGGGTATTCGGAGCATCCGGCCTTGAGCAGAGGTCGGAAGATTGTAATTACAATTTCTCTTCGACTACGTGAATGCCTTTATTAATTTCCGTCTCCGCTTCGCCAACTAATTTCTTGGCCTCAGCAACCGTGGCCGCTTCTGCCGCTTTTAGTTTAGCGAGGAGATGTTGGGCTCCCTGTACTGCTCCTTGCACTGCGTGAACATTCGCAACTGCCTGTTCGGCATTTTTTGCGGCCTGTTCAGCCTGCTTGAAAAAATTCTGGAGTTCCTGCTCTATCAACTGGATTGACGTTAGCTTTGGTGCGGGGACCTGAACTGCGTTTACGACTGGTGTGGGTACTCCGTTTACAACTGTTGGTGCATCGCTCATTGATGTTGCCTCCGTTTAGATTTTTACTTCCGATACAAGGAGAGGGGCGGTTTCCGCTATGCAGTCGCCGCCCGTTCCGAACTGTTTTTCGTTTTCAGCTAAATGACTGAAAACAAACGACTAAAATTGAAATGCGTCGATTTCCTGTTGAACCGGGGTCTGCGCATTCGTGCCGTTGTTGATATAGTGCGCGCGAAGCAGGACGGCCTTACCCAGGCAGAGCCACGTTACGGTTCCGTCTGTTACGGTTGTACCCTTTGACACATTGAAAGCTGCGCCACCGACGAAAGTTGCTGCGGTGGTCTGCGCCACCGAGGTAGCAATGAACAGCGTGCCGTTCATCACCATATAGGTGCCTGCAGCGACCCCGACTTGGGTGTAGGTGCTGGCTCCTGGTGTCGCACCCGGATAAAGCGGGGCGATGCAATCGAGTTGCGGAACCATAGAAATGCCTGGGGTTTCAGCAATACCTTGCGGCTTCACGTAGCCCACGGGCTTGTAGACCTTCCACTGTGAGCCGGAGTTCGGCACGATGAAGTCATAATCAAGAGTTCCGCCTGCAGACCCCTGATCTCCCGAGACAGACGGAATCGCGGGCTGAATACCAGATCGATCAACAGCAGGAACGCCCGCTCCTGTACCGAAGCTGTTCAAGAACACCGAAGTTGTGTTGACGGCAAACCCGGTCACCGCCCCTTGAGTCGTCACAAAAGTGATCGGGGCGGGAGAAGTTCCGGTCGCGGAGGTGTTCTGCAACTCCGCACCTGTCGAACCTTGAGAAAAAACCTGCCAACCAATGGCAGGTGATCCAGTTGTAGGCACGGTGGGTTCTGAAATCGTGACTCCGCCGTCCGCCGAGTTCACCAAAATACCGGTATGCGTCGAAGGCAGCGAAACCCCCTCTGCGGTGATCCAGGTCAAACGCACGTTGGCGGTCGTCGAGGTAATCGTACCTGAGGCGGTCGCGACCGTAAGTGTCGGAATTCCCGGGGCTGGTTCGCCGAAATCGGAAGTCAAAATCTGGTAAAACGCGCCGGGAGCATTCGATCCGCGATAGGATGAATCGTATCCGCGCAAGCTAGTGATGGGTGCCATAGTATTTTTCCTCTTATCTGCGGGGAACCCGCAGGGGATCAAAGTGACTCCCTACTTATGGTTTCTTAAGTCTGTTTTCTAAGAATTGGAGATAGAAGCGAGAGAGTACTTTTCGCGAATCTGAGCAGCCAGCCTCGCCATCCGGTCGTACTGGTGGATTATGGCGAACTCGCTCACATCAGAAAGATCATAGTCCCACATCTCGGCCATGCTATCATTTGAGATCGTTTTACGGTCGTCCTGGCCTGAGTTTGCACCGCGCAACAGCGGAGGAGGCGCATCGATCATCATTTTGCGATACTCTTCAAAAGCCACCACCACTAAATGCAGGCAATAGGCGTCGGCCATCGTCGGCACTAAGGTCACGTTTTTGTATGCTTGCTGGTGCATGATTGCATTGTATGATGGCTGGTCCGCGCCCCAAGTATTTCCGCTCATCGCTCGTCCCATCAAATATATGCCCATCGTCAGATCGCGAACATAATCGGCGCGCCCGGAAATCAAACCGGAACAATACACGGGTTGTGACATCATCCAAGAGTCGACTTCCTTGAAATTTTTCATGACCCATTCCGTGTTTCCTTTTTGGGCCCAATGATAGATGTGCTCGGATGCGGCAACCAAACCGTGACTGGGGATCGAGCCTCCAATATGCTTTTCCAACCAAACCATCGGGTCCTTTTGAAATATCACATCTCGCGTGTCTGCACACACAACGAAGCGATACCCGGGGTTATCATAGAGGTAGCGATGAATCAAAAGGAAACGCGCGACGTACGCGAAGTACCCGCCTTTGGTGATCTCGGGATCGGAATACTCGATCACAGGGATAGGCAGCAGTTCGAATCCCAGGCTGCGCAATTTGTCGGCGGCGTCCGCCGTCAGGCGCTGCGCAAATAGAACCTTCTTGCCCGCGAAGCCGGAGCGAACGAGAGACACCGCATAGGGCTCAAGGTCCTCCCAACGAAAGTTGGCGGCAAAGCCGATGACTAGGTCGGTCATATTTTAACTTTTGCCCATTCAGGAACAAGCGGCTGCAAGCGCGTAAACGTAATATCCGCCTGTTCAGCGCCCAGATGCCATACGAGGTCCGCCCGCAGGTCCTCTTCGTTCGTCCATACTTGGGTGCCATTGTAGTCTAAAAACTGATCTGAAACAGTGTTCCAAAATGCAAACTGTCGGGGTCCATCGCCGTCGCTCGTTTGAGCGCCAAGATCAATCATCCGAATCACGGCAACAACACTTTCTGCTGGTCAGGGGGCAGCGTCGCATTTAGCGCATCCAGCTTTTTTTGATAGCTGGTCACGGGGAAGGAATTCTTTGGGAGTTTGTATGGGGTCGGAGGATTGGTCGAGTAGTCCACATGTACCGGCAAAATTCCGCCGTGTGCAATAATGTCGTACCCCGCCGCTGCGACCTTCTTGCAAAAATATAGATCGTCGGTGCCAGTGCGCGCCGCTACTTTGATCGTCTCTCCGCCACGAACTTCGGTTTCCCCTGGAATTGCGACAGAAGTGTCTTGGAACCACGGCTTGGGAAGGTCCTTCAACACGCTTGTGCGGACCATCATGCATCCGGTACCGAGTCCAGCACACGGAAAAATATCTCCCATGGTCCACATCCAATGCGGCCCTCCGCCCAACTCCAAAAACACGATGGGCTCTGACGGATGCCCCTTAGTGCAGTAAATTCCCCCAGCGATGGCCGCTTTCGGGTTCTGCGCTAAGATATAAAACAGTTCTTGAATCGTCGTGGCAGGAGATACCGTGTCGTCATCAATCCACATCATGTACTCGGAGTTGATCTTAACGGCCATCTCAGCCAGCATCTCGCGCTGTTCTGCACGAGTATGACCGCCGTTAGGATCGGCTTTGCTCATGTAAAGAAAATGATTCATGCCGACAGGGTAGCTGAAAGAAGCCAGCGCTGCGGCCCATTCGATGCAGACTGTCCGTCCGTTTGAAGGGATTAGGAGAACAATGCCGTTTGGCTTACTCATATTTTCTCCGAGTTGTTTGATACCGCCTGGGCGGCAGATAAACGGCGATCTGCCATTTTCTGGGCATAAGACACTTGAAAATCCCGCCAGATTAGATTAAGACGGGCTTGTCGAGCGCGAGGCGATAATTTCGTAACGCTCTCTGACGCGCTATACACTAGATCGATCACGGCGTCACATAACTCGCTGTCGAAGGGTTCGAAGGCCGCCTCCCCGCCGATTGCAAACATCATATCGCCTTCCATGTCCGACAAACAGTCGCGGGCATCCGTCGCCATAATGAGTGGATTATCCATAAATAAAAAGCCCTCTAGTGGAAAAATACACTAGAGGGAGAAGTCTGTCAAGTGAAATCTGCAACTACCCTTCTTGCTGACGGATCGCGTCGCGGACAAGCTGGTATTGCGGATGCGCGGGAGCGATGTACGCTACGCCGTTCGGTTCTTTCTCTGTCGGGGCTCCGATACGCCATTCACGAGGCGTAAAAAAATCTTGGCACAACATGCACAGGCCTCGTGGCTGGTTGTCATAGAAGTTACGGATCACGCCGATTGCGCCGTGGCCGGTCTTGTACTTGTGCGGGCAGTTGTCGCGCGTCAGACGCTTGGCTTTTTCGCTATCGATTTCTTCCTGGCGAAAGCGCATCTTTTCACGGATGGCGCGATTGGCTTCGACGGGGTCCTTGTATGGCTTAGTAGCTTCGCGCAGCTTCTCTGGCGTCAGGGCGACTTCCTGAATCACCTGTGCCATCATTGCGCTCATGCCTGCCATAGCTTCTTTGATGGCGGCGGTTGTGGATGCGTTCACCAGAGCAATTAACTCCGGGGTCATTGACGTGCTACGATTGTTGAGATTTTCCTGACTCATTGCGATGCTCCTATGAATGCTCGGGCCAGATGCCCCTCGTACACTTATGGGATGATAAGTCAGAAACCTGTAATGAGTTTTTAGCAGTTAGCTGAGGACGTTAGAAATATTTCGCTGTGTTATTTGGTCGCCGCCATATCGAAATTCAGCGGTAGTTTCTGCCCAGCGCTGCTCGTTAAAACCGTCCTGGGGCTCGCCAAACTCTGCCAGAACCTGCTCCCAAGTGATCGCACCCTTCATCAAGCAATACACGAGGACTGTGCGCCATCCGCGACGCTCTTCGAGAGGTAGATCACGATCATCGACGAGCGCGTAGCTGAACTCTGTGAGCCATCCCTTGGGAAGACCAGTCAAAAATTGCACCCGCCCGAGCGCCGAAGTATAGAGACCCCAGTCTTGGTCGAAATTTATTTGATTTTGCACAAAAATATGTGGGTTCAGCCGCTGAAGTCGAAAAATCAAATCGCTGGAGTGCAGGACTTCACCTTTGCGACGCGAGAACGACTTGAACCAATCGTGATCGCTTTGACGATAGGTGGCGAGGGTTGGCTCTATCTTCTCTGTGATGTAGCGTTCTCGGGCTTCGGACCACTCCTCGAAGTCCTGAGGCTTCGCGGCAGCTACGCGCGCCCAAGCCTTCTGCTCATAGTATGCTGGACTCCACAAATCGTGCATGTTAAGATTCCTTGATCTGATCTACGAGATGCTCCCAGTCACTTAGCGCTTTTGCCTGTTGGCCCGCAGCCCCGCAAGTACAGGGTACCGCCGGGCTCAGCTTAGGGCAATTGCGCGCTAACTTATGCCCAAGGCTTCTCGCGAGCGCGTTACCTAATTCTAGGAGTTTTTCTTCGGTCGCGGTCACGGCGAAACCTCCAGATTGAATAAAGTCGATTGCACAGTCCGCCGAATCCTACGACTCCGAACCACAGAATGAGTAGCAGCCGGATCACCATTTTATTCCTGCTTGGGAAAGCATCGCCTGATCTTCTTCAGTGATGGTAGGTACGCGGCGCTCTGCATTCACGTAAGGAACAACGTACTCAGGCAGCGGGCCTGTAGCGCCTTCGTACTGCTTCGAGAGGATGATCCCAGAAGATGTCCACGAAGAACAGTCGGTCGGATGGTATGCAGTTGCGTGATAGTTTACTGCGGTCGCCAAGAATGCCGTAGTCTCGCCGTACAGATAGCGGTCACACCGAGTGCAGTAGTACTTATGGGCGCGTTGGTTTTCCATTTCGTCGCTCTCCTGCCGAAATCGCGTCTGCGGAAATCAAATATGTTGGCTTCACATCTAAACTCAATAGACATTCTTGACAGGTCGTCTCGTCGTGATCATCAAATCGAGTCCCGAGAGGAAAAACTTTCTCGGTCAGGTGCCCGGCCACGCATTTGTAGATGAACAGTCTTTGCGTTGCTCCCATGGGGCCCTCGATTATTAAAACTTCATTCCCAACACCTTTGCTCGATCAATGCAGACCGCGTCAAATTCGGCATCCGAAAGTTTCATTCTCGCTTGATTCGCGTCTTTATGAACCCATCGCAGGTTCTTTACTCTCCCCGATCCTCCGGCGGATTTAGGACAAATATGATCTAATTCGGCGGTCTGTAGCGTCAGATTTCTGTTCGTCAACGGGCAAATCCCGCACTGTTTTTCCCACAATAAGCGTAATTGACGTATTGTGGCCACTTTTTGGCCCGCGTGCCGAACTCGCAAAGTTCGCAACCGGCCATGCATTACTCCGTTCGTGGTCTGTTTATATCGTCGGCGCTTATCATTCATTTTCTTTTTTTGCGCTGACGATCTATTGGCATACCACTTTTTCCAGTACACGTTTTGTTTTCTTCTAGTGCTGTACATAAAATCCTCCGACAAGGATTTTGGGGGCTTCCGTGTCGGCGGTAGCCCCCTCCCAACGGCTTTTTATTTGGCTTTACGCGCTCCGATTGCTAAACGAGCGTTGCCCTCCGTCTAGGTCAAATTTGTCCCTCACTTATGGTCTGAGAAGTCTTGTTCACGATTGTATTCTCCGAATCCAGTCCGGCAGATCGGGGGCGTCGTTCGGATTACCTGCGGCTATTGCACGGGCATGCGCGATCATCTCGGATTGAAAAGTGTGCAACAAAGCGGCGGAGTCCGTGCCGTTCGTGCATGCGAGAGTCTCGGCCCCAAAAATACCATCCATTTCCAAGTTCAGCGCTAGCTGTATATTCTTTACCGCAGTCCCTACTCCGAAGAGGACGCCAAGATCAAAAAGTTTGTTGGCCACTACCTGGGATTCAATCTGAGAGTACAAAGGCTTCCAGTAATGCGCCAAATAGTATTCTATTTTCTGTTCGATGGTCAGATTCTTGATGTCGGCTCCCGGCATATCGAGCGCGGTAATGCCTCCGTTAGTCCCGACCAGAGTTCCGACGCCTACCTTGCCGCCTGTCCAGTTTGCGCGGTCTTTGGGGTTGTCTTGATACCCGCCCTCGTGAGCCAAATCCAGCGTGATTAAAATTGCTGTTTTCGCATCCGCCATTGTGGTATCCTTTCTGCATGCCCAAGAAACCAAAACCAGAAGAAGACTCCGGCTACAGCAAGCCTCACTATTGCGAGATATGCGGCCAACGATGGGATTGTTTTATCACCATTTGTTGGGAGCCCGAGAAGACCTCGTGCGCCGAGTGCCCCTGCGGACCCATGACATGCGGCCTGCAGCCGTTTACTTTGACTTCCGAGTAGGCGCACCCGCTTGCTCCGACATTGCGCGAAACTTTTTAGTTGCGGCCACAAAACTTTCGGCCTTTTCCTGACTTGGAAAACTCCCCACATAGTTTACCAACTGCGCCCGCCAATGATATGACCCCGATCCGTTACCTACATCTTCCCAAATATCAAACAGTTCGCGCTTCATGGTTGCACCAGTTCCTGAGACGGCGGCTGTTGCGGTGTGTTCTCGAGGTTGATATTCATCGACCACGATGATATTCCTTCCGTCGTCTCAGGTCCAGGTGTAGTGCTGTCTGCTATGGGGTTTATCGTTGGTGCGGGAGCCACGTAGTTCGTGTTGTTTCCCGCAAAAATGAAAGCGAATCGAATCGTGCTGCCGATAGGCGAAAGTTCAACGGGTTTGAAGTTCCACCACGGATACAACGAGTCTAGCTCGTCCGCGATCTGGTTCAACATCTGATCTACGCCTTCTGGGCCGAAACCTTGTTTTGGGCCAGCGTGTTGCAAATAATTGCGGTCAGGGAAAATCCCATCGGGGAAAATTATTTTAACTGTCATTTTGCGGTACAGTTTGTTTCCCGCTTTATCAGTTCGCATGGGTATCTCCGAACAGCCAGTCGACTTCGGTCTGCATGCTATCCACCTGAGTCATGTTCTCGGTCAAAGGTTCGAACCCTCGACCACAGAACACGCAGGATTCTTCTCTCTTCTTTCCGTGCGCGCACGGATCGCATAAACAATGCTCTCCGAAGCAAGATTCGCATTCAGTGCAGATGCCCTGGACGCCGAGGCAGAAGTCGCAGTTGGGGTCCCTAGACATCTACTCTTCTCTTCCGCCCGCCGCAATAATCGCGCGGATGTGCTCAATCTCTGCCTGTAGGGCGGCCATCGCAGAAAGTTGCGCATTCAAATCCATAATGACGATCTGCTGGGCATCGTACTGCGCCAGCAAAAACCGTTGGTCATCTGGCGTCACAAACAGCTTCGCCGCCAAGTTCTTGCGGATATCGCTGATCACTTGTTCGGGGGTGCGGGTCTCGACGGTCTTCTTTTGACTGTTCTTTACCGCTCGGGCGGCTGCTTCGCTTACTGAGTGTGCCATAAGGCTCCTGAGCGTTTAATTTTGAAAGGGGCTGGCGACCTTGCTCAAGGGTCGCCGCCTAAAGGACGGGTTCCTTCCCAAACCTGTTGGTCGGCCTGGGCCTATCCCGATTTAATGTATTCATCCTGCCAGAACACAAATCATATGTCAAGTGATTTTTTCGAAAATCTAGGAGAGCGGTCTTTGTGCGCAAATTTGTGACAGTCAGCACAAATGAAAACGCTATTATCCATGCTGATCTCTCCCCCCTTACCTCTGTGCAGGAGTTCGTGCATATGGCCGGTCGATTCGGTTATCGGCGCGGAACAGCCTTCGCAGAATCCCTGCGACCGAATAAATACTGTATGGCGGATTATGCCGACCGCCTCATCATAAAACATATCGACTACTCTTCGTCCTATATGTCGAGCCGCAGCCGAGGCGTCTTGCCTGTTTCGAAAAATCCTAAATACCTGCAGCCTAGAATCTTTCTCGACCCACACCAATTTTGCTGCCCTCATTGGCCGTCACCGCTATGCGCCCCGAGGAACTCCATAGCAAACTTCAGCGCGATATCTTTCATCTGTGCGGATTTCGAGATTGTCGTTTTCGTTATCGGGTCTGTGTGCATCGCGGCGTCCACCGCAGCCTCTAGTGTTGCGCGTTCCTCCGGGGAAACCATGAACTCGAAACCCAGGTCGAGATAATCCCCAGATTCCTCCGGCATTTTCAGTGTCGTGGATATCACTTTCTGCAATTCCTTGACGGTCACTTTCGAATCGAGCGCCGCCTGAACCACATCGGAGGGGAGGACTATTGCATAGTCTTTTGCTTGACGCAATTTAATTGCTTTTGAAATCCCCATCGCTTCCAGTTGTGTCAATGTAAAGGTATCTGAAAGGTCGCGGACAGTCAAGAAATACTGTTGAAGTTGAGATGCAGTCCGCTTCGACGACATTGCGATGGTGCGGAGATAATCTCGAAAGGTTTGGTGGGCTACCCGCCAATACTGCATCGTCGCGACTTCGAGCAGCATCCAACCAAGCTGCGCGTACCCGCGCTCGCACTCTTCTTCGGTCACGGCCATCGCGATGACTTGCTGGTTCACCTGGGTCAAGGCTTGTTCTGGTGATCGTTGTTCTTCCATGGCGCGCTCCTAGTTTACTTTCGGTCGTTTAGTGCTCGGGGCTAGGCCAGGATTCTTTTTCTTTGGTGCGGGTTCATCGGCTTCTGTCTCAGTAAAGACGGTACCTATGGTTTTGCGCTTCTCCATTGGTGGCGGTGGGTTCTTAGGGCGTACGCAGGGCCAGCAGGATGGCTGCCACACGTTTTTCTCGTCTCTCTTGGCATATCCGTCCTCGGAACCCCCACAGAAGCCGCAGCGCCCCCTGTGATCGGGATCGGTCCATTCACATCCGGGTTCAATTACGGGGTTGAGTGGCATTTTGACTCCTCAGTTTGCGGGCCAACAAGACGGCCACCGCGCCTGACTCCGTGAAGAAGCTGCGCATACCGGATTTGTACTCTTTTTCGTCGAGCGTTGCGGCATATTCTTTCAGCGCCGCCAGGATGTCGTCCTGCTCCGCCCCGAGGAGCAATTTTGCTACGGCGCGCGCGGGAGGCAACACGCCGGTCAGTTCATAGGCGGTGGCCACGATTTTGGCGATGCGCGGGTCTTCCAGATCGGCACGCTTCTCGGCGAATTCGGGGCCGAGGCGGGCGTCTACGACCTTGACGTATTCGGTCAGCGGGTATTTGGGGTTGCGATCCTTGATTTCGTGGCACCATGTTTCGAAGTCAGTCTCGACGGCGGCGCGACCGTACGCCGCTTCTATCAGTTCGAATTTCTCTTTCATCCGCGACAATCCAACGTGGGTGTTGTGCAAGACCCTGGCGGCGATCCTAGGTAATGATTTTTGTAGGCTCATGGGTTTTGCTCCTCCATCTGAGTTTCCGGTAATTCCCAAACTACATCGTTTCCGAGTATTTTTTGTGTGAGTCTCATTGCGTCTTTCGTGCGGTATAGGGTGCCGCGACTACAGA
>Ga0210406_10005582_pt1 | contig 13147 bp, 11 predicted proteins | sample IncBWC30MmetaG_FD_155454 | JGI IMG/M metagenome (GOLD analysis project Ga0210406, IMG submission 155454) | Forest soil microbial communities from Barre Woods Harvard Forest LTER site, Petersham, Massachusetts, United States - Inc-BW-C-30-M | ecosystem: Environmental > Terrestrial > Soil >... | reverse complement strand
CGCGACCAATTGAGCTCGTCAACCTGGCAAAGATGTCAGGAAATATCGGTCGGGATGCGAAAGAAGTAGTCCAACGATCGACGCTACGGCACCTCAAAGGACCGGAGGCCGCCAGCTGAGCGCCAGTCTAAGATTTTCGTTCTAAGGCCAGGCGGACGCCAAAGAAAATGAAGATACCGCCGGTGATTCGGTTGAGCACAGTTGAGGTCTTGGGATGGCGCAGCCAGCGGGCGATGGGTTGGGTTACAAAAATCAGTGCTGCAAACCAGAGGACGCCTTCGACATCATGGATCAGCGCCAGCAAAACACTAAATCCGATGACATTCACATGGCTGGGGACGAATTGCGGGAGGAACGTGACATAGAATACGCCCACCTTCGGGTTCAACAGATTGCTGAGTAAACCGCGAATGAACCAACGCAAGCTGCCGCGCGCGGATGGTGTTTCCCCAGTCGAGTCTTGTAAGGCTGGTTTCTCACGCTGGAATAGCAATCGGATCCCAAGATAAAACAGATAGATTGCGCCGGCGATCCTCACGATTTGATAGGCGAGATTCGACACGGCAAACACGGCGCCCAGACCCGCGGAAACTAAAATCCCCCAAACCAGACAGCCGGTACAAATGCCCAGCCCGGCAAACATGGCGCGCCTCGGACCTTCGACTGTGGCCGTTCTTAAAACGAGCAACGTATCAAGACCTGGCACAATCGTTAGAAGTCCGGCAGCTCCGGCGAATGCCACCAAAGAAGTCCAGATATTGAGGTCAGCGGTCATACGGAAGCTCAGAATAGCAAATAGCCGATAGAAAATAGCAAATTTTCCTGACTTGGTGTTCTCGAGACCATCTGTGAATTTTTAGGCTATTCCTGTTCGTAGTGCCTTTGCCCAGTCTTCGCGGCAGTGACTCTCCGCTAATTTAGCAGTCGTTTCCCAGTCATAGCTCACCTGAACAAATTGCACTTCCCAGGTCTTTTGCTTCTCCAATACAGCGTACCGGGCGTGGGGAGATCCGGTTTCCATCTTGTGAGGGAAAGGTAATTCGTCTCGATATGCCTGCAGTCCCGCACTGCCCGGATTTACAATTAAGCGGCCATCCGCCAGCCTCTCGGCGCCTGGAATATGCGTGTGCCCGCAGAGGATTAGCGACGCTGCGACTTTTCCGGCCCGGGCCAACACCAAGTCTGGTTTCGCCCGATGAGTCCCCGCCTCAGTAACCTCTTCTAAGAAATATTCACAATCACTCGCCGGCGTTCCGTGACAGAGAAAGATGTCCTCGCTCACCCAAGCTGTGGCCGGGAGACTGGCAAGCCATTCCCGATGAGCTTCGCTGAGCAGGTCAGCGGCGGCCCGATCGGAAGCCCCCATCGTTTCTCGGTTTGAATCAAGCACTTGGCGATCGTGGTTACCTCGAATCACTAGGTGGCCGCATGACATAAGCAGGTCGGCCGTTTCTCGCGCTTGCAGCGGTCCGGAAACATGGTCTCCGAGGTTAAGAACAGTGTCTACGTTGCGCCGGGAGATGTCCTCGAGGACCGCGCAAAGCGCCCCGAAGTTTCCATGAATATCCGCGATCACCGCCAATCTCATTTTGTAGATCCGTAGCCGGAGACTCGCCTGAAGCTCGCTCCTGAAGCTCGCTCCGGATAGCCAATAGTCGATAGCCAATAAATCACGCGCAGCGCCATATTGGCTATTGGTTATCGGCTATTCCGGAGCGAGCCTCTGGAGGCGAGTCTCCGACTGGTAAACCAAGGTGGAATAGCCGGCTCGTCGAAGCACTGTCATCGTGCCAGCGATGAAGACGGCAGTACTGGTTGACAGCGGTTATGCTGGCTCGAGCCGGCAAACCATCCCCCTTGTCCTTGAGCCGGCACGCAAGACCTGCCGCGAGGCACGAGCGGGTGGAAGCGGGCGAGCCCGAAAGCCGAAGCGAGTTGTTGTTCCGTTCTCTGATTTGAAACCGCGGCTGGAGCCTTCGGATGCACGAATCCAGGTGCCCAAATTCCCGCCCGCACCGCTACGCGAAGCGTTGCGGGCGGGGGTGGTCTCGGCCCGCCTGGAACTTGGATTTGTGATGGTGCTCTTCGCCTCGGCCTTCTATCTGATACTTCTGTCGGTGATTGCCGCCGGGAACCTGTAACCGGCAAATGCAGCAGCGGGCAAACCCAAAGTGTGCCAAGATGAACGAGCGAGAGCGCCGTCGACGAGCGAGAACGCCGTCAACGGAAGCGTGGAAGAACGGGACAAGAGCGCGCCGAAGCTAACCGTGAATCAGAACTCAACTGTGAACCGTAACCTGCGAACGGCGAACCGATAACCCCGTGATGATTAGCCGATCCACCATCCCGACGCCGCTAAAGCTATGTCGGACAAGTCTAATCGGCGCGCTTCTGTTGATGACGCACTCGGTGTCAGCCGGGCTGGATCGGTTGGACGAGACGGACATCAGCGGTTCTTCGTCGGGAGCCGATTTAGGACAACGCGTTCGCGAGCTGGGTCGGCCTCTGTATCGGACCTTCACCCGGCGGGACGAAGGAATCGTGAACAAAATCCTGACCGGTGTTCAGGATCCGCGCGGGCTAATGATTTTCGGCGGGATCAATTGTGTGTTGGAATACGATGGACAACGCTGGACCTCGATCCCAATACCGAATAGCACTTGGATCCAAGCATTGGCCTGCGACAAGTCAGGGACTATTTACGTTGGCGGTACCGGCGAGATAGGCGCGCTGGTTCTAGATGGCGGCACCTACCGGTATAAATCGTACACATCACTCGTGCCGGCATCGGAGCCGCATGTTGGCGAAATCAAGGGCGTCGCGATTCACGGCGATGATGTCTATTTCCTTTCCGATAAAGCATTGCTCCGCTGGAGCGGTCAACACTTCTCCGTCATTCATCTGCCTTATGAAGTTGGGAACTCCTGGAGTTTCTCATCCTTTTCTGGGCGCCTCTTCGTCCACGCTAAACACCAACCTTACTCCGAGGTGGTAGGCGATCTTCTCCAGCCGGTGCTAGACGATCCGGTGCTCCGAGAGACATCGGTCATCGCTGCGATAGAGCTGGCGAAAGAGAAGGTATTGCTGGTAACCCAGGAAAAAGGGATTTTCGAGTTCCGCGATTCCCAAATTATTCCGTTTAAAACCGACGCGGATGATCTCTTTACCCGACAGTCCGATATAAAAACTGCAGTTCCTGTTAGTCGCGGCCTTTTCGTAGTTGCAGTTGAGCGGCGCGGGTTGGTCTTCGTTGATGCCGCAGGGCGTATCCAGCAGACTTTCCTCGAAGAAGATGGTCTGCCGAGTGGCGCGCTGTATGACGTGACTCGTGACCGGGCTGGCGGCCTCTGGGTTTTCGGCGAAAAGGGCCTAACCAGGGTCGATCCAAATCGAAGCATTTCGGTGTTTGATCACGAGAATGGATTGCCGAAGTCCGTTGCTGCTTCCACCATACGATTCGGCGGTTCCTTATACGCCATGACTGGGTACGGACTTTACCGCCTGGAATCCGGCGGGGATGGATTGGCTTCTTCCCAATTCCGGAAAGTTCCGGATCTAACCGATGAGCTATGGCATGCATTGGCAGCACCGCCTTACGGTTTAATTCTGACGGGAGGCAAAGGTGTCTATCTTTTCGATGGTAGCCGTTTCCAAATTATATCGAACCTGCCAGGGACCATGACCGTCGCGCGATCTGCAAAGAGCCCGGATCTGTTTTTCTTAGGTACCGAAAACGGGTTGCGAGCGGTGCGTTTCAGTGATGGTCATTGGGTCGAGGCAGGAACCATGCCCGGCTTCGACCGGGAGGTTTCATCGATTGTGGAGACAGCCAATGGCGATCTGTTCGTCGGCGCAATGGCAAAAGGGGTTTCCCTCGTAAGAGTGGGCTCGAATCCGCAAGAGCCATTTAAAGATGCGCGTTGGGAACCGCTATCCGACACTCCCAAGGCAAGCGTGAGCGGGATGTGCCGGGTGCAACCCTGGGGTAAACAGCTTTTATTCAGCACGGACAGAAACTTCTTTCTGTGGCAAGACTCCAACCAATCTTTCTGTCAGCCCCAATTTCTCCCGAAACAGATAATGGGTCGGGAGATTCATACGGTCCAGGCTAGCCCATCCGATTCCGACCATCTTTGGATAGAAACCATCATCGGTGAACTAGGCTCAGTTCAAACCCAGGAGATTGGGCGATGGAAGACAGACGGGACCTATAGCGCTTTGCCTCGTTCGATTTCGTCGGTTCTCGGGGGAGTTAGGTCGTTTTATGAAGAATCTTTGCCGGACCAATCGACTCTGTGGATTTCAGGAGAGTACGGCGCCATTGCGCGGATTGACCTCTCTCGGTCACCACAGCATCATCCCCTCAAGCTCTTCTTACGGGAGGCCACAACCGCCTCTGGTGAGCGGATCAGCCTGCCGCCAAATGGGACAGCTCTGGAGTTGCCTTGTGAGAAACGGGATGTCCGGCTCCGGTTTGCGACTGATGACTACGATGGGCCTGATGAGGTCCGGTATCGGACAAAACTAGAAGGGCTGAATGCCAATTGGACGTCTTTCATGGAAGAACCAACCTGGCAATCGGGCTCCCTGAGTGAGGGGAGATATTATCTGCGGGTACAGGCCCGCAACAGCGAAGGCGTTGACAGCAACGAGTTTACCCTAGCCATCACGATCTTCCCTCCGTGGTATCGCACCCCTTGGATGTACGCGGTTTATCTTGGCGGGGGCATCTTGTTAGTTTTTGGTCTCATTCGTTGGCGCTTATGGCAAATGCGAGTTCGGGAAAAGGAGCTAGTCGCGGTAGTTGATGAGAGGACTCGAGAGCTCCGCGAGAGCGAGGAGCGTATTCGCCAGCACTATGATGAGCTGCGCCAAAGCAAAAAGCGTCTGCAGGAAGCAAAAAACAACGCAGAAGCGGCCAATCGCGCTAAGACGGCTTTCCTGGCTAACATGAGTCATGAAGTACGGACCCCTCTGAATAGTATTCTGGGGTATGCCCAGCTGCTTTTGCGCGGCTGCGAAAACGTCAAGGACCCGCGGCCAAAATTACAGTCGATCATCGACAGCGGCACCCATCTTCTCGGTATGATGAATGAGTTGCTCGATCTGGCCCGGGTTGAATCGGGCAAGCTGGCGATCAATCCTGAGCCGCTTAATCTTCCGACTTTCCTGCAATCGTTAGTTGCTGAGTTTGAAATTCGCGCGCGGCAAAGCGGCTTGCGGTTTGAGTTCACCATGGACCGGTCCCTGCCTCAATGGATCGAGACCGATCCACTCCGGCTCCGGCAGATCCTCTACAATCTCGTTGGGAACGCGTTTAAATTTACGAGTGCGGGTTGCGTCTCCCTTGATGTAACCACAGTGGACTCCGCCAAGGCGTCGCAACGAACGTCCGACTCAACTGGAGAGACGTGGCGACCAGGTTCCGCCTCCGCAGACTACGGCGCGACAGGTTCCGACACCTCCGAGCCTACGCGACCGGAGTCCGACTCCGCAGAGCCTACGTCGCGACTTGGGGCTGACTTGAAGTTAGCTCTAGTAGTTTCTGATACGGGGAGGGGAATTGCGGAGTCGGACTTGCCGCATCTATTCAAGCCTTTCTACCAAGCCGTAAATCATGAGCAATGCATCGAGGGAATAGGTCTAGGACTCTATATTACCCACAAGCTTGTCCACCTGCTGGGCGGCCAGATCAATGTGAGCAGCGTGCTCGGCCAAGGAAGTAAATTTTCGGTGGAGTTACCACTCAACCTGATCACAAAGGCGCCCGCGGCGTGTGCCGGTTTAAAAGTGGTCGGATACGAAGGCGAGGTTCGGGAGCTCTTGCTAGTCGATGACGATCCCTTGAACCGGGATGTTCTCAAACAGTTTCTTACCGAAGTCGGGTTTTCCGTCCAGGAGGCGGATTCGGGCGACTCTGCGCTCCGAATTATGCGTTCTCACCGTTTCGATGGCGTAATTAGTGATATTCGAATGAACGGCAAAGACGGTAATGCTTTTTGCCGAGAGGTCCGATCTGACAAATCGCTCGCCGCTATCGTAATGGTCGCGTCTTCAGCCAGTGTTTATGAGGGCGACCGTCAGGCGGCCGAGTCTGCCGGATTCGACGATTTTCTACCGAAACCAGTAAAGGAACAGCAGCTTTATGAAATCCTGGGGCAGCATTTAGGGATCAACTGGATTGTCAGGCAGGATGTAGGTAGTAACGGCTCCGCCGCAAACCGTGCCGTCCAGCCGGATATCGGCAAGATGCTGATGACCGGGCGTGATATTCCTGTCGAAGAGTTACAGCTGCTCCTGAAGCTTGCCGGTGAGGGCGATGTAGTCGCTCTCCGCCAATCGCTACAGGATCTCGTTGAGACAGATCCAGCCCATGCAAAATTCGCGGAGCAACTGGCGATGTTGGTGTCTGCTTACCGTATCGATGAGGTCGAAACCTTGCTTCAACAGGTCCTCTGCGAAGCCACGGAATCGGTAGCTGAGTCCACTTTTGGGAAGCGAGAGAGACGAGAGGAGTTCAGGAGTTCAGGAGTTGCAGGAGTTCAGTAGACGCCAATGATACTCAGAACTCCCAGTTCCAAAAGGAAGCCGCTCGATGTAATGTTTCTGTGCAAATTCCCCCGTATAGCTACTCGGTACTCCTGCAACTCCTGAACTCCTGAACTCCTCGGATCATGCACACCGTTCTAGTTGTCGATGATGTTCCCGCTAACGCTGACGTGGTGTTGAGCCATCTGACGGCAGCCGGTTTTCGAGTTCTATACGCAGGTAGTGGGGCCCGCGCTCTCAAACAGTTGGAGCACTCCGTTCCTGACCTCATCCTTCTGGATATAAAGATGCCCGGACTGGATGGCATCGAAACCTGCCGGCTGATCAAGCAGCGGTCAGAATGGAGAAATGTTCCGATCATTTTCATTACGGGCGCCGATGAGCTATCGCAAAAGCTGGCTGCCTTCGAAGCGGGTGGCGTCGACTTTGTAACCAAGCCGATTCTTCCCGAAGAAGTGGAAGCACGGGTTCGAACTCATTTGCGTATCCGAGAACTACAGACCGAATTGGAACAAAAAAATCAGGCTCTGTGTGAAGAAATCGAGTTGAGGTTAGACGCGGAAAAACAACTGGAAGCAAAGCTTGATCAAGCATTCGTGATTGCCAGTTACGAAGGTGGAATCCATTTCTCCACTCGCCAGGCCAGCATCCTGCTCCAGGCGTTTTTCCCGAGCACATCGATGTCGGTATTACCGGAGGCTGTTCTTTGTTGGTTAGCATCGACCGACCGGCAGAGACCGCTCCTCATCCAGAACTCTCAGAAAGGCGAGCTGCAGATTGATCACTTGGCGTCATCTGATCCTAGACGGCTGGCTTTATTGAGGCTGGAGCAGCGGAACAGTTCTTGGGGACCTAAAGCGCTCCAGACTCTGGGCCTCACCCCGCGCGAAGCCGAGGTGCTCTATTGGATAACTGAAGGGAAAACCAACCCGGAGATTTCTATGATCCTGGACACGACGTTGCACACGATCAAAAAGCATAACAACAAACTCTTTGCCAAACTCGGCGTCGAGACACGTATGGCAGCAGCTCGTTTGGCGATGAGTATATTAACCGGACGTGAGGAAGGGCCTGAATAGCAAATAGCAAATAGCAGATCGCAAATACCAAATAAGCGCGCAGCCATGACGGCAATTGATAACAGATCACTAATTGAGCGGATTATGGAAGCTCGTTCGCGCCGCGATCCCACGCCGTTTATAGCGGCGATGGCCGACGATTTTGTTTGGCGGATTAGCGGCAGTAGCGCCTGGTCGGGCGAATATGTCGGTAAAGCCGACGTTTGTGAACGTTTGCTAAAGCCGTTGTACGCGCAATTCGTCGCTCCCTCCAGTCTTACGGCAACGCGAATCCTGGCAGATGGCGACTACGTCGTCGTAGAATGTCAGGGGGACGCGACCAAAATCTCCGGTGAACGGTATGCCAACACTTATTGCTTCGTCATTCGTATACAGGATGGCCAATTGCGCGAGATGACGGAGTATATGGATACGGCTTTGGTCGAACGCGTGCTGCAGCCGCCGCCGTGGCGAAGTGGCGAGGCCTGATCCGTGGAGCGTGCCTCGCTTGCGAGGCCGTGGTGAGCAAGGGGATGGTACCCCTGAAATCCTGTTGGCAGGCTACGCTCTTGTATGTGAAGCGGCGCGCGTCACAGCATAGAGCGCAGGCAGAAATGGGGTGCGCATCACGATTCTCCTTTGCTAACCACGGCCTCGCAAGCGAGGCACGCTGCAGGATAGGTGACCTTGAGAGCGCCTATCGGTTATACCATTTGTCTTCCTGCGGCACCTGGTATTGGTCGAGTCGATTTAGCAATTCCTCAGGATCGGAACCGGAGATCACCAGCGACCGATGCACCTCAGAAACGAATCCGTCTTTCACGGCTCTGTCTGCTTGGGCCAGAAACGAATCATAAAAGCCTACCACGTTCAGCAGAGCACACGCCTTTCGATGTAATCCGAGCTGAGACCAGGTTATCGCTTCACAGAATTCTTCCCAGGTCCCGAACCCGCCCGGCAATGCCAGGAATGCGTCAGCTTGATCCGTCATTAACTTCTTGCGTTCATGCATCGAATCCACCACCCGGAGCTCCGTCAGACTCTGGTGGGCGATCTCTTTGGCTGCCAAAGATTTGGGAATGATACCGAGAACGCAGCCGCCGGCTGAGAGGCAAGAATCCGCTAACGCTCCCATCATCCCGACTTTGCCGCCTCCGTAAACCAGGGTTATTCCCCGAGCCGCCAACAAAGAGCCAACCTTAATCGCCGACGCTCGGTAAGCCGGATCAGCGCCGAAATTTGATCCGCAAAAGACACAAAGTGTTTTCATCCGTGGAAAATTTCCGGATACGTGGTCGAGCGGTTTTGTCAATATCCTGTCCCGGCAGCGGTGAGCGGGAACACTATCTGAAGCCGATTCGAGAGCAGGTGCGGCATAAGGCGGTTCGGTAGGGATGAGCTCCTGCTCATCCGGTGGCCGGATTCGAGGACGAGAACATCAGCGGGAGCTCGTCCCTACCGGTTTCCCAAAGCTTCCCAGCCAAACTTGAGAAGGGGGAGACCCTCGGTTCCAAAGCGAGCGAGCTCATCAGGGAGCTTCGCAGAACATAGATTTGCTTCCTTGAGTTCCCGGGAAACAATGAATGATTTGTATTTCAAATATTGGGCGCATTCAGCATCCGCGAAAGATTCAAACCCACGCGGAACGCGTTTGAGCGCCTCGGTTTCACGCAAAACCAATCCGTGGCGACCGAGATGATTGATCACTGAATTGAACTCTTTCCAGCGGTCGACGATCGCTTCTCGGATCCGAGTTAACCCGGGTTGCTCAGGCTGATAGAATCCGAGCGCTGTGAAAGACGCTTTGGGTTCGATGTGAACATACAACACACCGGAACCCGGCTTTACCCCGGTCCTGAATACCGCTCCGAGGTTGGTCTTGTACGGGCTCTTGTCCGCGCTGAACCGTGTGTCCCGGTAGATGCGGAAGATCGCCTTTTTCGGTTCTGTCGAGAGCGGGATTTTCTCCTTAGCCAGCGCGCCGGAGGTGGAAACGACTAACCGGCGCAATTCCTCTTCTACAGTGTCTTTGTAAAAATCCTTATGCTCGTTAAACCAATCGCGACGGTTGTTTTTCTCGAGGTCAACCAGGAAACGTAAGGTTTCCTTTGTGAAACCGGTAAATTTCAGGGGGCTGGCACTCATGAACCTTCTCGTGAATAAGAACAGGGATAGCCACGGATGAGCAACCGAAAAATCGATTTACCAGACATACGGGATAAGCCGGTATCGAAGGCGTCGCGTGTACTCCGGATAACCGTCCAGCTCCCGCATCAACGTCTTTTCTTCCATTATGATCCGCACGACGAGGCTCAGGCCGAGAATGATTGAACCAAGCACACCGTACCAAGAACCGAGTAGTAGTGCGATCCCCGGCATCAACAACAAAGCGCCCGCATATAGGGGATGGCGTACAATCGCGTAGGGCCCGGTCGAGATCACTTTGTGCCCTCGTTCCTTTTGGATCCGGACTACCGGCGCCGAAAAGGTGTTTTCTTTGAAGGTCCAATCAAAGATCCAAAAGGCGAACGGGACAGCGGCGCCGCCTAAGCATTGGAGCCAAACGGGCATTTTGGACCAATGAAAACGACCTGCGTCTAGGGCTGTCAGGACTAACCACGCGATCCATAGGATAATGATGGTCCGGAGCAGGATCCTGTCCCAGAGAGGTTGACCCGGCTGCGGCCTCATCTTCATCCTTTCCTCAAGCAAAGCCGGATCGCTTCGTGCCAGCCGGAGGACGAGCAGCCCGGCACAGCCGAAGAACAAAAGCAAAAACGCCCAACCTGCGGCCCAGTTGAGTGTTCCGGCAGACCCGAATAGAAGGATGGCGAACACGAAGAATTCGATCGTCAATGCAATCCATACTTTCCTAGGCATACAAATGGTCCTTTCGCGGAGACGACTCGACTAATATACACAGGCGCCAAAAAGCCGCTGAACGCCTGGACTCGAGGTTCTCAGGGATGAGCATTTTCAACCCGCTACGCAGGTGCAATTCCGACTTGGTGGAGTACTTCAACGCTCCAATACTCCATCACTCCGCGTGGCCGGATGCGAGGACGAGGACGAAGCGCCTTGTGAGATCGAGCAGGTGCAGCCAAGCCTCTTTTTGTCTTATAGTCGATTATTTCAGCAGTTGCTCATTTCTTATGAAGATTGCTAGCCTCGAACTCTACAAAGTACCACCGCGTTGGTTATTCCTTAAGATCACAGCCGACGATGGTTTTGCCGGATGGGGAGAACCGATAGTGGAAGGTAGAGCGGAGACCGTCGCCGCAGCGGTGACCGAACTAGAGCATTACTTACTGGGACGAAATCCGGACCAGATCGAAGACATCTGGCAGGTACTCTACCGCGGAGGGTTTTACCGAGGAGGTCCGGTTTTGATGAGCGCGTTGGCGGGGATAGATCAGGCCCTCTGGGATCTCAAAGGCAAGAGGTACGGCCTCAGCGTGCATCAAATGCTTGGCGGCAAAGTGAGGGATCGGATGCAGGTCTATGCCTGGGTTGGTGGTGATGAACCAGCAGAAGTAGCCCGCGCCGCGAAAGAGAGGCAATCGCAAGGATATAAAGCGATCAAGATGAACGCATGTGCCGAGCTTCACTATATCGATTCACCAGGTAAATTGGACCAGATCGTCAGGCGTATCGGCTCGGTGAGAGATGCAGTCGGCAATGATTTTGGGATCGCCGTCGATTTTCATGGCCGGGTCCATCGAGCCATGGCCAAGGCTTTGGTGCGGGAACTCGATTCATTCAGGCTGATGTTCATCGAAGAACCAGTTCTCCCTGAGCATTTGGAAGCATTGATCGAGGTGGCTCGTCATACCACTACGCCGATCGCGCTCGGTGAACGCCTGTACAGCCGATGGGATTTCAAACGCTTCTTTCAAGCCGGCGTAGTGGATATTATCCAACCGGACGTTTCGCACGCTGGTGGAATCAGCGAAACCCATAAGATCGGTTCGATGGCTGAAGCCTATGATACTGCGGTCGCGCTTCACTGCCCGCTTGGACCAATTACGCTGGCGGCCAGCCTGCAACTTGATGGATGTATACCAAATGCATTCATCCAAGAGCAAAGCCTTGGTATCCATTATAACGTGGGTGCCGAACTCAGTGATTACCTGGTTGATCCAGCAATATTTAAATTCACGGATGGATACGTCGCTATTCCAGAAGGACCGGGGCTCGGGATCGAGATCAATGAAGAGATGGTGCGTCTAGCAGCCACGAAAGGTCACGATTGGAGAAACCCGATTTGGCGAAATCAGGACGGATCGGTCGCAGAGTGGTAAACGGAGAAGAACGATGCAAGATCTGATGGATCGGTTTGTAGCCTGGGCGTCGGAACAACCGAACATTCGGGGTGGCGCAGTCTTAGGATCGCATGCGCGCATCCAAACACCGGCGGATACCCTATCCGATCTTGATCTTGTGGTCGTTGTCCAAGACCCCAGTGTTTACCTATCAGACGTGGCATGGCTACCCACTTTTGGTGAACCCATTTTTACCTTTTTGGAGCCGACGGCGGTGGGAAGTTTTCAGGAACGAAGAGTCCTATTCAAGGACGGTCGAGCCGTCGACTTTTCGTTTGTACCTGTAACTGCGATTCAGCAAATGCTGAATCAGCAAATCCCGACCGCAATCGCGAATGTTTTTCGTCGAGGATTCATTATTCTGATCGACAAGGATCGCCTCATGGAGAGGTGGACTGATAGCACTGGATGGCCTAAAAAAAGCGACGCGCAACCTTCGGAGTCGTACTGGCGGGAAACAACCGACGATTTCTTGTTTCATGTGGTCTTAGCTGCGAGGAAAGCCGAACGAGGCGAGTTGTGGGTCGCGACCTCATCGTGCAATGGGTATTTGCAGAACCTTCTCCTGCGCCTGATCGAGTGGCATTCCCAGTTAAACGGCGAGCGCGACACCTGGCACAAGGGTCGATTTATGGAACGCTGGGCCGGCCCGGCGGTATTGGCTGATCTACCCAACACCTTGGCCGGATATACGCCAGCAGACGTTCAGAGAGCGTTATTAGCCGGTCTTCAATTCTACGAAAAATTCGGCCGGCAGGTCGCAGTTGGTTTCGGATACAACTTTCCGGATGATGCCTATCACTTTGCGACTGAGCAGGTGCAGCGAGTATTTCAAAGTTAACGGTCCCGCTATTCCGCATCGGGATTGGCAGCATAATATCTCAAGGCCCGATTGTACCGTTGGATATTAACGTCGGTGGTGGCATCTGCTACCAGCTGGAGAAGAATCGAGATTGCTTCTCTAAAACGTCCCGCAGAGTACAAGGTTAACGCTAAGAAGGCTGAGAACTCAGAGCTATCGCCATAATCCTGGATACCTCGGCGAAGCACGTCCTCAGATCGACCAAATTGTCCTAGATTGCGATAGGTACGCCCGGCGCCAAGTAATGCGCTCCGCAAATTCTCACCACTTAGTCCCAGTGCGAATGCCTTTTCGTAATGAACCAAAGCGTCTGCCTCTGCCCCTTGCGCATCTCGGGCCCATGCGGCGAGGTAGTG
>Ga0210406_10005581_pt1 | contig 13148 bp, 3 predicted proteins | sample IncBWC30MmetaG_FD_155454 | JGI IMG/M metagenome (GOLD analysis project Ga0210406, IMG submission 155454) | Forest soil microbial communities from Barre Woods Harvard Forest LTER site, Petersham, Massachusetts, United States - Inc-BW-C-30-M | ecosystem: Environmental > Terrestrial > Soil >... | reverse complement strand
GAAAGGTGCCCCAAATGGCGATGAAAAGCAGTGGCGTCAAGCCGACGATCGCGCCATAGAACAAGACGCTGAGGCGGCGTTGCGCGTCTGCATTGGTGGAACGGGAGACGTTGATTCGTAGCGCAGCTATGAAAATAAAAGCACAGCAGATTCCTGCGACTAACTCGATTAGGTCTGTCACGCGGCTGACGCGAGGCAGCCACGGGAACGCTCCGTTGGCAAAATCGAGAGCGTAGGCACTGAGGAAATCGAGGGGCAGCACCGCGAGCAGGGGAATGGCGAAGAGCCACTTCAACCAGGGAACGACCTCATCAATGCGTGAACGCTGCGGGAAGTAGAGGCCAAACAGCATCAAGCAGACGAGGGAGACGTTGCTAACTCCCAGGACCCAGTAAGGCAAGAAGTAGATGAGAGGCCGGGCATAGCCGTGGACGTCAACGATGAATACAGGGAACAAGAGCAGGATGCCCAGAAGCAGCCATGCATTTGCAAGGCGCGGACGGGCGGCAACGACCCATATTCCAACCAGAATGCAAAACAGAGGGAAGGCAAGAACGATGATGATCGCCGTCAGCCAGGCAGCTACCAGGCTGGTCTTTTGTTTGACTCGTTGCAGCGCGATGCTCGGCGTGGCTCGTTTTGTGTCCTTGTGCTCAACTTCGACCTGGATCACGTCACCGACCTGCATGGGGTCCAGAACAGTGAGCAGGTCGGCGTACCCGTGGTAGGGCAGGCCCTCGAGGGACAGGAGACGATCTCCTATGTGAAGGCCTGCTTTTTCCCCGGAATCGGCCAGATGGACGATGCGGGACTGGCTATCGGTGTAGAAGGGAGGATCAGGGTCTGTCTGTACGTGTAGCAGGTGATGAACGACGTGCGATGCGCCAGCGATGTAATGCGTCATCGCTCCTGCAAAGACGAGAGCGAGCAGCGCGATTTGCAGGCGGGCGTCTTTCCAGTTCATATGAGTCGAGCTCGGGCCGCCAGTGGGGGGCGTGGCGGGTTTGACGCCATCGTAGCAAAGTACGTGAGCAACGGTGTGTCCGTTCCGTGGGGGTGCTTGTCCCACCGGACCGGCAATCATGTGGATCGTTGATTTTGCTGAAAGGGGGGCTGGCCGCTAAAATGGAACACGCGGCAGCGCATTTCCCTTCCACACTTTAGGCCGACGTAGCTCAGTTGGTAGAGCAGCCGATTCGTAATCGGCAGGTCAGCGGTTCAAGTCCGCTCGTCGGCTCCAGAAAATGACATTTCGTGGGACCCCGGGCGGCGGCCCGAGGCTAATCGCGCCCTCACTCCGCGGGATTTCTGCTAGTGTTTGGCGATTTTTTTGTACGTCTTGAGGGCCGTTACGGGGATGGACATGCCGTGTCCCTTGATGAAGTCCCCGATCCTGGATTTGTGCGGGGGCGTCGGGTTCAGGCCCATGCGACGGAGATAGTAGTTGGCGCGGTAGATGTTCCCGAGCACCGGGTTCTTGAACTGGAAGTTGAGACTGAGCGACACAGAAATGTCGTCGCCGTTCTGCAGCCAGTGGGGCGCGTTTACGGGGATGTGGACTCCTATGCCGGGCTTCATCTTAACGGTCAAGGCACGATTCTGGAACTCAGGCTTATAGACAGCGCAGTTGTTGTCCTTGGTCCAGAACTTTTCGAGCATTTCTTCCGGGAGCAGTTCCCTGTCGGTCTGATCAAAGATGTGGATGGTCTTTAAGCCGTGAAGCTGGAGCAGGAAGTTGCATTCGCGATCGATGTGATACGTGGTGACGCGATGCGGTGACGTGATGAAGATGTAGGCCGAACGCACTTTCATTTCGCTGAAGATGTCGCGTCCGCTGAGCGATTGAACCTGTTGCATGGCCTGCTCAAGCAGTGCGGCGATTTCAGGATCGCGTTGAGCGCCGAAAAGGATGATCCAGGCGCCGTTTTCGCGAATGCGGCGGAACGCATCTTCTGGCGGGAAGTCGCGGCCGGGATGCTCATTCCAGCGCTGGTCGGGTCGTTTCTGACCTGCATCCCAATAGAGCAGGTTTTCGTTGCCGACGCTCATTTCAAAGAGGCGATAGAGGCGGTCCATGCTGAACGCTGGGTGATCGCCGAGATTGTGATCAAACTCAATGGGCCTGCGGTTAAACTTCTCACGGAAAACCTGTTCGGAAATCTGCATGATTCCGTCACCGTTTTCGTGAGACAGAGGGCCCTGATTGACTTCTACTTTGACTGCACTCGCTGAGGCCATAATTGTGCCCTCCCAAATTTTTGCTTACCCGGCAACTCGCAGCGGAAACCGAAGATGACGCTGCTCTGGCCGTTACGTACGCCGAACATTTTGTCGCTGCATGAGGTCGACGTCTGGGCCTGGACCTTTGGCAGCTCTGAGCGAAACCTTGACGAACACTCGCCGGTGCTGTCGGATGAGGAACGCCAGCGAATGAATCGTTTCTATTTCCTGCGCCACCGCGTTCAATTTGCGACCTCTCATGCCAATCTTCGCCGGATACTTGCTGCCTATCTTCAGCGCGATCCGCAATCGCTGCGCTTCAGTACCGGTTCGTTCGGCAAACCCACTCTCGAACTAGACGAGCACGTTGCTCGCCGAATCTCGTTCAACCTGACGCATACGGCAACGGCCGGACTGCTTGCGGTTGGGTCAGGAATCGAAGTCGGCGTGGACGCTGAAACGATTCGTCCGATCGGACCTGATGTTGCCGATGCGCACTTTTCAGCTCGCGAACTGAGCGAGCTCAATACACTCACTGGCGATGCGTGGCTCAACGCCTTCTACACAATCTGGACCCGGAAGGAGGCGCTGTTGAAAGCCGAAGGCGTAGGACTGAACCTCCCGCTTGCCGACTTTGATGTCTCTGTTCCGCCCGACGCTGACGCCGCTCTGCTTGCCTGGCGGCCGACGGTTGCTTTCAGTCATTCGTGGAAGCTTCGACATCTTGCTCCCGCAGCCGGAGTAATTGGAGCGCTGGCTTTGAGCGAGACGCCATCGCGGGTCACGCTTTCGAGTTTTGAGTCCTCAGATTCTTAAGCACACCTCTCTTTCAGAAGCCGATCAGCGCACAACTCTTCGTGGGTTCTTCGCTCAAAGCAGCGGTGTTGCTATGCGTCTGTGCCACGGGCGGAATGGGGGCCGGCTGGCCCGACAAGAAGGCTTTGACTGATGCGGCAATGATCTGCGCACCGGGGTCATCGAAGATCTTGCGATGATCGCCGGGCAGCAGGGTCATGTCGGACTTTTCTGTCAATAAGTGGGACCAACCCATGTCGCTGGGAAGAAATTTGCCAGTTGGCTGCTCTGAACTGCGGAAGAGAATCGCCGCGCCGGGCCATGGACGTGCCTGATATTTAAGGCTTGCTGCGAATTGAACCTGGTCGACCAGCGTGGTGTCATCGCCAGCGACGACCTGTCTCGGAATGCGACGTAGGAGCGGTATGGAGCCCATCTGGCGGGTGATCGCTGCCCTGCACATACGAAAGCGTTCCTTGAAGAAATCAGCCTGCTCGCGGAAAGGTACCGCCAACAAGGTGCGACGGTGAAGGTTGAAGCGAGCCCAGTAATAGTTCGTTTTCGCGACGAGCTTGCGGCCGATGGGCAGATCTCTCCAGTAGCCGGGCGCCCACGCGTCGACGATCAGCAACATCTCAACGGTTTCACCAAGAGCGCGCAGTTGCTGGGCGATTTCATATGCTACCCAGGCGGCGGCACACCAGCCGCCGATACGGTAGGGGCCGTGCGGACGAAATTCGCGAATGATCTTCACGTAAAAACGCGCGAAGTCTTCGAAGGTTTCTGCGCCCTTTAGATCCATATCTTCAATTTGTACGGTGAAGACGGGCTGGTCGGAGCCGAGGCATTCTGCGACGCGACGAAACACCATGCTCTGGGAGATGAGGAAGAGCGGTGGTTGTGTGCCTGCTGCATGAAGCGGGATGAGTCTTGGATTGAATGAGGCCGGAGATTCGCCGGTGCTGGTCAACCTGGCGGTGAGTGAAGCGATGGTCGGAGCGGCAAAGAGGTCTGCGGCGTGGATGCGCTGGCCGAGCTGTTTCTGGCATAGAGCCTGCAAACGCGCGAGCGTGAGAGAGTGACCTCCCATGTCGAAGAAATTTGCGTGAATGCTGATGGGACTGCGGCGAAACACCTGCTGCCACAGATTCGTCATCGCGGCTTCGTGTTCATTTCGCGGGAGGACGGCAGGGCCTTCGGCCGCGCTCTCCGTGGCATGATCTTGCGCGTGAGGGGTTTCGATTCCGAGCGCGCGTCTGGAGATGGGCAGTAAGGTGTCCGCGCGATGTGCGGCGGCGGATTCCTCAGAAGTGGCGAACGAGATCTCGCTGACCGGCGTGTCCAGATGAAAGAGAGCTTCAGAGAGCAGTCGCTCGTAGTGGCGCAAGGCCGCCTCTATGGTCGCTTTGGAATAGAGATCAGCGTCGTACTGGAGTTCCGCAGCGATGCCCTCGCCCTGCCGCTCGATGATGGCGAGCTGCCACTCGAATCCAGCGCCTGTGACGGCTGTTGGAAGAGGGTTGAAGCGGATGCCCTGCATTTCAGTTTTTTGAACGAACGCTTTTTGATAGAAGAAGCAGAGTTGATTGAGCGCGTGACGGCCGCGGACCGTGCCCAGGGCGACGGAGTCTGCAGATTTTTCTAACGGCAATGGGTTATCGAAAGCGTCCATCGCCACGTGATGCAACGAATGGATGCATTGGCGGACCGACCATTCAGGCTGCAGCCGTGTGCGCAACAAGACCGGGACCGAAAATGGTCCGAGTACGTTTTCCGTTTCTTCGGTGCGGCTGGCGAGTGGCGTACTGAAAGTGATGTCGGTCTCACGCGAATAGCGGAAGAGGAGAGCCAGAAAGATTGCGCCGTAGATGACGAATGGTGTGGTTTCAAGCTCGCGGGCGAGCAGGCGGACCGAAGATGCCAGGCTGGCGTCAAGGGTGGCGATCTCCACTGCGCCGTTTGCCTGTGACGTGGGCTGCGAGTCCTTGTCGGCGGGCAAATCAAGCGCGGTCAATTTGCCGGACAGATTCTTTCTCCAGAACTCGGCGCGCTGATCGACAGCGGCGCTTTGCAGCCAGATCTGTTCACCAACCGAATAGTCGCCATACTGCACATGGAGCTCAGGAAGATCAGGGCGGTCACCGTGCAGCAGCGCGGTATAGATCTTCTGGAATTCCGTCTGCAGGATGCCGCTGGACCACCCATCGACCAGCAGATGCGCCATGGTCATCGCGAGTATCCATTGGTTCCCGCCGAGATCTGCGACGAAGACGCGGAAGAGAGGCCCTGCCGCGAGATCGAAATGCCAATCGTTCTCGCGAAGCAGGGAGATGCGAAGCTGTTCGTCGCGCTCGGCCGGCGACATTGATGATAGGTCGAGACATTCGAAGCTGGGAGGCAGGGTCGGTTCATGTATGCGCTGACGAAGTTGATCGTCGACCATGACGAAGGTCGTGCGCAGAACTTCATGGCGGCGGACCAGGGTGTCTACAGCCTCAGTGACGTGATCCAGCTGCAGTTCGCCTTCGACTGCCATGCGGATGCGCAGATGGAATGTGCTTCCGCCCGGGTCGCTGTGATCGAGCCAGTAGTAGCGCGCCTGCGCTTCGCTGGCGGGAAAATCTACGAAGGCCGGTACCTGATCCGTTTGAGGCGTACTGGCTTGAAGTATGGCGGAAGCGGTGGAGGCATCTGTGAGCTGTGCTGTCACCTGGCCGATGGTCTGTTCAGGGTCTTCGGCGAATGCTTCGAGAATCTGCTGATACTTCCGCAGCAGGTCTTCTGCTTCCTCGACACTGTATTTGGCGGTGTCCACTTCGCAAGATGTGCGCCAGCCATCTTCACGTTCGACGAGGAAGAACGTGAGACCGTAAAGAGCGCCTGGGCTGACGGAAGGAAGAGCGCATAGCTTAAGCTCGGCGCGTTCGACGGTGCGAACGAAATCGCGCTGCGAGATGAACAGTGCATCGAAAGGATCGCGGACCCGATTGAGGGCTTGAAGAATATCGGCGTGCCGATACTCAGAGTGGGATATCCACTCGGCAAACATTGCGGATGTGGAGCTTAGTAGTTCGCTGAGTTGCGCCGCGGGAGCGCAGTCGACACGAACCGGCAGATAGTTGACGAAGGGCCCGATGATGGATTCGAGTTCGGTGGAGTCGCGGCCGGGCACGGGCGCTCCGAAGACAACTGTTTGCTGCCTCGTCTGCACGGACCTCAGGATGGCGAAGGCCGATGCTACGACTTGAGAGAATGTAACGCCATGCTGCCGTGCGAGCGCACCGACGCGATCGGTGAGCGTGATGGGCAACACGACAGAAGTGATCGCTGCTTCAGTAAGTGCTGCGGTCGTGGCAAGAGGTGCGGAGGCGGTTGTGCCGGCAAGGTAATTGGTCCAGAAGCCGGCGTGATGCTGGTACTCAGGAGTTTCGCGATGCTCGCTCTGCCACACGCTGTAATCGGCATATTGAAGACTTGAGTCCGGCACTTGTGAAACGCCGGCGAGTTCTTCCTCATACGCCTGCATCAGTGCATCGGAAATCAGACCGATGGACCATCCGTCGCAGATGGCGTGATGCAGTGTGAGGAGCAGGACGTTCTTCCGCGGTTCGAGACACACGAGCCGGATGCGAAGGAGCGGCGGCGTGGTCAAGTCGAACGGACGACGCGCCTCTGCGCGCGAGCGCTCGTCGAGATATTTCTGCTGTTCGTCAAGGGACAGGAGGCTGAGGTCAACCACGGAAACAGGGACGGTAACTGTCGGGTGAATGACCTGGGAAAGCATTCCATTCTGGTTGACGAAGGAGGTGCGCAGGATTTCGTTCGCCGCGACGACGCGGGCGACTGCCGCCCTGAATATGGAGGTGCGCAGCTCGCCGTGCAGCGTGAAGCGCACGGCGACATTCCAGGCACCATCGTCTTGATTTTGGCGAGCGCGAGACCAGATGAGTTGTTGCGCGCTGGACGCAGGCATAACGAAGGCATCTGCGGTGGACGTCGATGGTGAATGGAGCAGATCGGTTGCCATCTCGGTTTCCAGCGGACACTTGCTCATTGAATCGTCTGCACTTCTCTGGCCACTGCCGCCTGCACCACATCGCTCGCCGGCAGCGGTACGCGGTACTTATCTCTGGAGACGCGCATGACCGGCCCGGCAATTGATTTCTCTGTTGCGTCAGAGGTCTTTTCGAGGTCGGCGCAAATGGCGTTGATCGTTTTCAGAACCATCAACTGCTTGGCAGAGACTTTGAGACCGCTGCGATTTGAGCGCGCAGAGATCTGGAAGATTTTCAGTGAATCGGCGCCAAGCTCGAGCAGACTGTCTTCGATACCGATTTGCTCGATGCGCATGACCTCACTCCAGATCGCCGCCATTTTCTGCTGCATCGGCGTGGAGGGCGCGAGGTACTGCTTGTGGCGTGTGGCTTTTGACCACTCCGGCTCGGGAAGCGCCTTGCGATCGATCTTGCGGTTGGCGGTGAGCGGAAACTGGTCGAGTGTCAGCCAGTATGGAGGCACCATGTATTCAGGCAATCTGGAGAGCAGGATGGTTCTGAGGTCTTCAGTGTCGACGGCAGCGCCGGGGTTCGCCTGGATGTAGGCAACCAAGCGCGGATCCTGTGACTGGTCCATCTTGAGAGCAACGATTGCTTTTGCAACTGGACCGGCGTCAATGATGGCGCGTTCGATTTCTTCGAGCTCGATGCGGAAGCCGCGCAGCTTGATCTGATGGTCGGCGCGACGCAGATATTGGATGCGGCCGTCTTCGTGTTGACGCACGAGATCTCCGGTCTTGTACATGCGAGAACCGGGACGGAAGGGGTCGGCCGTGAAGCTTGCCGCAGTGAGTTCGGGGCGCTTGTAATAACCACGCGCCACTCCTTCGCCGGCGATGAAGAGTTCCCCGGTAACGCCAGCGGGAACCGGCCCGCGACTGCTGTCGAGAACATAGAACTGCGTATTGGCAAGCGGAGGTCCGATCAGGATTTCGCTTCCAGATTTGATTTCATTGACGGAAGACCAGATGGTGGTCTCGGTCGGGCCGTACATGTTCCACAGGCGCCCGCCACCGCCGAGCAGACGGGTGGCCATGTTGCGGTTCCAGCTTTCGCCGCCGCAGAGCATTTTCAAACCGTCGTGCGACTCGAATCCGGCGTCCAGTAACATGCGCCAGGTGATGGGTGTGGCCTGAAGCACGTTGATTCTTGCAGCGCGCATGAGTTCGATCAGGCGCGTTCCGTCGGCTGCATCGTCGCGGCGCGCGATGACGAGGGTGGCACCTGTGACGAGCGGCAGCAGCAGCTCCATCGCGGCGATGTCGAAGGTGAGCGTTGTAACAGCGAGGAGGCGGTCGGCCGCGGTAGCTCCGATTTCTTCAGCGGCGCCAAGCAGCAGATTTACGACGGAGCGATGCGTGATTTCGACGCCCTTGGGCTTGCCGGTGGATCCGGAGGTGAAGATCACGTACGCGAGCGAGTCCGCGGCTACAGCTTCGGGAGCGCGAGCATCTTCTTTGCGCCATTCCGCACGGTCGAGGCTCACGGTGGGAATGCTGGCCGGCAGTGCGTCGAGGTGACGATCCAGGGTGAGCAGCATGGCCATCTCGGTTTCTTCGAGGATGGCGGCGACGCGCTCCTTTGGATACAGCGGATCGAGCGGAACATATGCGGCGCCGGCTTTGAGCACGCCCAGTATTGCGATGAGCATTTCTGTGGAACGCTCGATGTAGATGCCAACGAGTTGACCCGATCCGATGCCGTTGTTGCGAAGCATGGAGCAGATCTGATTGGACTGCATGTCCAGTTCTTTGCGCGTGAGCTTGCGGCCATAGAATTCGACGGCGATCGAGTTTGGCGATAGATCGACCTGGCGCGAAATCAGCGCGGGAATTGAGAGGTCAGACGGATAGCTTTTTTCTGTGGCGTTGAGTGAGAACAGCCGCCTGTTCTTTTCTTCTTCGCCGAGCAGCGCGAGCTTGCTGGTCGCGACCTGTGGATCGGCGGCAAGCGATTCCAGCAGATTGCGGTAGTAGCGCATCCAGCGGTCGATAGTGCTTTGATCGTAGAGGTCGGTGTTGTAGTCGCATTCCAGGCGAAGACCGGCGCTCGACTCGACTATGTTGAGGAAGAGATCAAAGTTGACGAACTGCTTGCCGTTGGCGCGGACCTCCGCGGTGAGCGAGCTGAAGCGTGCAGCGCCGCCGATACGTTCGAGATTGAACTGCACTTCGCTTAATGGCAGGCGGCCCGCCACTGCGGGAATTTTCAGCGACTGAACAATGGAGCCGAGGGTGGTGTGCTGATGATCGTAAGCGTCGAGCACGCCGCGCTTGACCTGGCGAATTAGCTCGGCGATTGGCTGGTCGGGCTGGATGTTCGAGCGAATCGGCAGCAGATTTACGCAGTGTCCGAGGACGGTGACGTCTTCGAGCTGTGACTGTGCGGCCGAGGGGATAAGCGTCACGATGTCCTGACCGCCAGAAAGCCGGCTGAGCAAGGCCTGCCACGCTGCAAGCAAGGTCGCGAACAGGGTTGCACCCTGGCTTGCACCGGCTTGACGGACAGACTTCATCAGATCGGGCGACAGGTTCGTAAAGTAGGTTGCGCCGTTGAAGCTGCGCGCGGAACCGCGCGGACGATCCGTGGGCAAATCGATGATTTCCGGCAAAACTTCAAACTGCTTGACCCAGTAGTCCTGCGATTCGGTGCGCTTGGCGCGGCTTTCAGGAGCTTCGAGCGAAGCGGCGTATTCGCGGAACGAGATCGTCTTGTCGAGCTCGACGGGATTGTCTTCGACCAGGCTCGAATAGCGACGGCCCAGTTCATCGACGATGAGATTTACAGACCAGCCGTCGCAGACCATGTGGTGCGCGGTAATGATGAGCTCGTGGCGGTCTTCGGCGAACTTCATCAGCGAGACCCGGATGAGTGGACCGACCTTGAGGTCGAACGGCCGGGTGCCCTCGGCGGTGATAAGGTTTTTGCGTTCTACTTCCTGTTGCTGCGCGGGGTGGCCGGACAGATCGATCTGCTCAAGCGCCATCGGCATCTGCTGATGGATGAGCATGCGATCGCCGTCGGCGTTGAGCGTCATGCGCAGGGCGTCGTGTGTGGCGATGACGGCTGCAAAACTTTTCTCTAACGCGTCGAGACGAAGCGCGCCCTGCAGGTGAAGAGAGAAACATTCGTTGAACGCGCAGCTTGCTTCGTCGCCGGCCTGTGCGGCCAGCATGATTTCAAGCTGCGGGTCAGTGAGCGCGATTTCTACAACCGCTGGTTCGACTGGAACCTCAGAGGGCGCGTTTTCTGGAATGCGCTGTCCGGGCAGCAGACCGACTGACTGGAGTTCCGCGATGCTCTGATCTATTGCCGTCAGAATCTTTTCGAGGTCGGCGTCTGAATGGGCCGTCGTGAGATATAGCGGGAAACCCTCGAGAATGTATATACCTTTTTCGCGCAGCAGGAAGTAAAGCAGGCTGCCGAAGCGGGCGTCTGACGGCACGTGGAAGTACATTATGCTGCCGTACTGCTCGACCGTCATCGCAACGCCGCTCTTCGTGAAGATCTCGTTCAGCGCGGTTTTAAATTTGTCAGCCTTGCCATTGATGGTGTTGTAGAGGTCCATGCCGGCGGCGCGGATGTGTTTGAGCGCAGCATAGGTGGCCGCCATCGTGAGCGGATGCCGGACAAATGTGCCCGCGAAGAACGTCATTCCGACACTGGGATAGGAGTCGTCGCCGAATTGCCATTCGCCGCCGTCGAGCGCGTCCATGAATTTTGCTTTGCCGGCGAGCACGCCGAGCGCAACACCGCCACCGGCGACTTTGCCGTAGGTCGCCATGTCGGCGCGGACACCGAAGAAGGCCTGGGCTCCGCCGGGATGAATGCGGAAGCCGGTGACGACTTCATCGAAGATGAGAGCGGTTTCGGATTTTTCTGTAATGGCGCGTACAGCGGTAAGGAATTCTTTCGGCTGCAGATTCGGGTGGCGGCTCTGAACCGGCTCGACCAGCACGGCTGCCAGTTCGTTGGCGTGCTGCTCGATATATGCGAGCGATTCCGGCGCACCGTACTCAAGCACGATCATGTTCTCAATGCTTTTGCGGGGGATACCGGGCGCGGCCGGCAGCGTATGTGGCTGATTGTCGCGACGGATGCCTTTGACGAGGACTTCATCGAATTGACCGTGATAGTCCCCTGCGAAAAGAACGACCTTGTCGCGGCCGGTCACGGTGCGCGCGATGCGCATGGCGGCCATGACAGCTTCTGAACCGGTGTTGCAGAAGGTGACGCGTTCGTTGCCGGTCAACTCGCAGATCAACTGGGCGGTCTCACCGGCGAGCGGAGTCTGCGGGCCGAGTGCAACGCTCAGGTCGGCTTGCTCTTTCAGTGCTTCAGTGACGAAGGCCGGGCCATGGCCGAACATGGTCGCGCCGAAGCCGTTGACCAGGTCGATGTATTCATTGCCGTCGATGTCCCACAGCTTGGAGCCGGCAGATTTTTCGACGACCATGCTGTAGGCCATCTCCTTCCACTCCGGGCGAAAGCCGCTGGCAGAGCGTGGATCGGCGTGGACTTTGCGATATTTGTCGGCGTGGGCCTTGGATGCCGCAGTTTTGGTTGAAATGCGCGCCGCGAGGTGGTCAACGAAGGCGCGCTGCTCGTCGGTCATCGCTGTCTTCGACGTGGGCGCTTTTGCCGCAGTGGCGAAGACGGGCGACGAGCGAAGCGGCTGACCCTCGCTCGGGGCGACCGCGGGCGAAGCTGCGGCGGAGGTGGTTGCTGCGGACGGCGGAATTGCGCTCGCCGGGGCTGTCGCTGCAGGCTGCACGTGGCCATTTTGCGGAACGGGTGCTTGAGCGGCGATAGTGCCACTGGCCTGCAGCGTTTGGAGCTGCTGCTTCATCAGCTCGGAAAACGCGGTAAGTTGCTGCTGCATGAGCGCTTCCATGGCGCTGGCACCAATGGGAAGTGCCGCAACGGGAGCGAAATGAACGGGCGCGACCGGAGTTGCGACTGGGATTGCCGCGGGCTCAACGACCTGTTTTTGTTGCGGTGGATCTGGCGTTTTTGCGACTTCTGCCACGGTTTCTGGTGGCAATGTGCTGGCAAGGTACTCGGCCAGTAATTGCAGAGAGCTGTACTGCTCAAGCATCTGACGGAACGTCACTTTGACGCCCCATGTGCGTTGCACCTGTTGGGACACCTGGGTCAAAAACAATGAATCGAAGCCGAGTTCGAGGAAGCCTTCGTTTCTCTTGTCTCCGGTCAGAATGACGCCGGAAAGGTCCTCGAACATGACCTGAAGTTCGTCGCCGATTTTGTTTGTTCTGGCCGCAGCAGAGGAGGTGGAGCAATTTGTCGTCATTTCGATGCCAATCCTGGGAACCTGTGGTTGTTCGGTCGCCGGAGCCTGCAGCTCTTGTGTCAAAGGAGAATCATGCAATTTAGTACCCACAATGTGCCCATCAGTAACCATTGCGGGGCTTGACGAGATATCGACCCAATGGCGCTTGCGCTGGAACGGGTAGGTCGGAAGAGGTTGGCGACGGCGATGCTCGTGCTGGTAGTAGAGCGACCAGTCGATATTCGCGCCACTGGCCCAGATTGCGCCCAACGCAGTCTGAATTGCAGCGGTATCGGGCATGTCGCCGCCCGGGCCCGGAAGCGAGGTGCAGACAAGGGCGGCGCCGGCCTGTTTTGCGAGCGCGGCCAAAGTATTGCCGGCACCGACTTCGAGGAAGATGCCCGGTTTCTTCGCCATGAGACTCTGCATCGCGTGGTGAAAGCGGACGGGTTCGATGCACTGCGTGGCCCAGTATTTGGGCGAAGTCGCCTGCTCCGGGGTGAGCCACTCGCCGGTAACACTGGAAGTAATCGGGATACGGGGCGCGCTCAGCCGGCAGGTTGAGAAGAATTGGGTCAGAGGCTCCAAAGCTGGACGCATCATGGCAGAGTGGAACGCATGCGACGTCTTGAGGCGTCGGAAGGCTTTCGACTGCGCGGTGAGTTCCTGTTCGAGAGCGTCGATCGCATGGAACGGGCCGGAAGCTACGCAAGCATTTGCACTGTTGATGGCGGCCAGGGACAGTTCCGGCCCGAGCAGGGGCTGGAGTTCGTTCTCGGACATGCGGA
>Ga0210406_10005580_pt1 | contig 13148 bp, 11 predicted proteins | sample IncBWC30MmetaG_FD_155454 | JGI IMG/M metagenome (GOLD analysis project Ga0210406, IMG submission 155454) | Forest soil microbial communities from Barre Woods Harvard Forest LTER site, Petersham, Massachusetts, United States - Inc-BW-C-30-M | ecosystem: Environmental > Terrestrial > Soil >... | reverse complement strand
CTGCGCGAGCGCACGAATAGCCTCGAGCCGGTCGGGACGGCAAAGGGTCAGCGCAGGTTCGGCGTCGCCAAGAAAATATTCGAGCTCAGCAAGCGTATAGGCCGTGTTCAACGGCAGCAGCACTGCGCCCGCCCGAAGGCAAGCGAGGGTAACGACGATCATGTCGGTTGATTTCTCGATCTGCGCCGCAACCCGGTCGCCGGGCTTGACCCCGAGCGTAACCAGCGCATTGGCCGCCCGTGCTGAGCGCTTGAATAACTCGCCATAGGTCAGCGCGGTGGCGTCTTGGGTCTCCAGAGCGAGCTTGTCCAGATAGGGCGCTCGCGCCGCGATGAGGTCAAACAAATTTGCGGATGGATGTCGCGACACTTGGTCTCCAGATTGAAGGGCGCGAGTTGGCGCTTCAAGACGGCGACACATTATAGGCTGGCGAGGCGCGCAAACGCGATAGGATAGAGAGGTCGCGCCGCCGGACCGAGACCGACTTCGTGGCCTCAGCCATCAGCTCGCAACTTGATTTCCTGAGCGATCTTCTCTCAAAAGCGAACCCGAAACGCGGATTGACGCCGGACGAAAGCGGGGGACATGGCCACGACTGAGAAGGCGGTGCGCGAATCGATCATCGCCCGCGGCGCAACCGTCGTCGCTGCCGGACTTGGCGGCGCCCTTGTGGGTGATATTTCGGCGCGCTTCAAAGACTCACTGCTCATCACGCCGAGCGGCGCGAACTATGGTGATCTCCGGCCAGCGATGATCGCGCGCATGCCCCTAGTCGGCGAATATGGCGCCTGGAAGGGTCCGAGGAAGCCAACAGGCGAATGGCGCATTCATCTCGATATTGTGCGGGCCCGTCCCGATATCGGCGCAATTGTGCGTTTCCAATCGCCTTACGCCACCGCCCTGGCCATGGCGCGCAAACCCATCCTGGCTGCCCATTCGATGATCGCGCTGTTTGGCGCGCCGATTGTCCGGTGCGCCAAATATGCGCCCGCCGGCACCAAGGAACTGGCGGGCCTGACGCTCGAGGCGCTGGACCAAAGCCATGCGGTTCTGCTCAGCAACTACTGCGCATTGACCACCGGCCCAACGCTGGAGGCGGCGCTGGTCCGGGCGCGGGAGCTCGAAACGCTCGCGCGGCTCTACGCAATCGCTCTTTCGCTTGGTCGTCCGGCGATACTTTCGGATGAGGAAGTCGGTCGCATCGGCGAGCGGCTGAAGTCAAATGGCGCCGATGTTCAGGCGCGCATTGCAGCGCTTGTTGAAACCAAGTCGAAACCCAAGGCGCCCGCCAAGGCCAAACGCGTCACCCGCAAGCGCCGTTCTTAAGCGACGCGCGCGATTACTTAGAGCCTGCTGCATTTGGGTAGAATCAATGGCGTTAGCGCACCCGCCCTCTCTTGTGGGGGCGGGCATAGCCCGTCCGAGGGACGGGCGTTCTCCCGAACGCCCTATGGGTGGGGGTCGCGCGGACCGAGGAGATTATCGAATGCGCCATCGCTGGCTCGTCGCGTAGGACGGCGCGACCCCCCTCCTCTGTCCTCCCCCACCATAGGGCGCCCGAAGGACGCCAGTCCTTTGGACGGGCTTTGGGGGAGGAGGCGAAACGGAGCGATCCTCGCGTAAACTCAAGAGCAGAAGGCGCTAGAGGAAGTCCCCGGCGCTTTCCCAAAGCGCTAAGTTTTCAGTACATGCCTGAGGATCGCGAGCTCTTATCAGTGGAGAATTGTGGTAGTATTCTCTTAGAAGGACGTAACTGCATTGCTCAGTAATAAATAATTTTTATCTGAGTCATAACAGAACTATGAATGAGATATGATAGTATATCCATAGACGAATTGATTGCCACAGCCAAGAGACTGTGCTCGAAGTGGTAATTATTATCAAAGTTTGTACTCGCACTTTGATTAAATAATACTGATAGCAGCGATCAGAACGAGTAATATTACTTGCCAAATTCTTGTCGACTCGAGAGGTCGTCATAGCGTGAGACTGCAGGAGATTTCAGCGATTCCGACTCGAGGCGCCGCCCTCTGGGGTCGGAAGGAAATGGCGCCGCAAGCCCCTGAAAACACTGAATCGGCGGAAGGAAATGGCGCCCGGAACGAGCGAGGGCGTCGCGGGTCCAGCGCCGGCCGGCCCGACGCTCAAAGCGCCGAAGTGGGCGACTCGTTCCGACGTCTTGGGCTGGGCGCCTTATCTTCCTCTGACGCCAGCTTCTCGCTGACAATCAGGAGCTGCGCGGCGATCGAGGCGGCGATCACCGCCGGATCCTTGGATTCGAGACCCGGCACTCCAATCGGACAGACGAGGCGGGCGAGCTGAACCTCCGTGAGGCCCGCCGCACGCATCTGGCTCAAGAACCGCGCCCGTTTCGTCGCCGAGCCGATGAGCCCGACATAACCGAAGTGCTCGACCCGTAGCGCCTCGGCAACGATTTCGAGATCAAGTGCGTGCGAATGCGTCATCACGACGACGAGCGCGCTGTCGGGCGCGCTCACGAGCTCGGCCGCAGGTTCCGGCGCATGAATGAGCGTGACGTTCGCGGGCGCGTGCGTGGGAAAAGCGTCGCGCCTGGGATCGATCCAGCGCACCGCGAAAGGCAGCGGCGCGAGCGCGAGCGCCAACGCCCGTCCGACGTGACCCGCTCCAAACAGATAGACCGCACGCACGAGCACGCCGAGCGGCTCAGTCCAGCCCTCCTCTGCGAGACGCGCCAATCTACGCTCGCTCACGCCAGACCCTAGCGTGCGCTGAACGCGTCCGTCAGGGTCCAGCCGCGCGCTAAGTGTCGCTATGGCGCCACCTTCGGCGAGAGCCAAAGCCGAAAGATCGTCGAGGTCGCGCGTATCGAACGTCTCGACTCGCCATTCAACGCGGCCACCGCAGCATTGGCCAAGCTCAGGCCCAAGCGCGAGCGAACGACGCCGCGCTGGCCCCCGTCCTCTTCTCAAGGCCTCGTTTGCGGCTTCGAGAGCGGCATATTCAAGCGCACCGCCTCCGACCGTGCCGTGGAAGCCGCCCGAGGGCCGCACCACCATGCGTGTTCCCGCTTCGCGCGGGCTCGAACCCTCGACTCGCGCAAGCGTCACCAGCGCCGCCGAACCTTCCGCTTCAATCGCTTCGACGAGACGACGGAACGCTCTCATCGCGGCCTCTCAACCCGCCCCGTTGAGCGATGCGATCGCCTTGAGGATCGATTCCGGCGTGCATGGCGCATTGAGCTCTGGCTGACCTCTCGGGTTCGTCGCATGAACCGCGTCGAGAATCGCGGAATAGACCGAGATTCCGTGCATTAAAGGCGGCTCCCCAACAGCTTTCGAACGGTAGATGCTCGGAGTAGGATTTGGTCGCGTGAAGAGCCGCGTGTTGAAGATCGGCGGCGTATCGGAGGCGACCGGGATCTTGTAGGTTGCGGGCGCGTGGGTCAGCAGACGTCCCTGGGCATCGTAAACCAGTTCCTCGGTCGTCAACCAGCCCATGCCCTGAATGAAAGCGCCTTCGACCTGACCCATATCGATCGCCGGATTGATTGATGCTCCGACATCATGGAGCAGGTCCGCTCGCATAACCCGCATCTCACCGGTCATCGTGTCGATAGCGACCTCCGAGCAGGCTGCACCGTAAGCGAAGTAGAGGAACGGACGTCCCTTCGCCCTGAGACGATCCCAATGGATCTCCGGCGTCTTGTAGTAGCCCGAATGCGACAGTTGCACGCGCGCCAGTCGGCACGCTTTGGCAAGGTCGCCGAAGCTCATGGAGGCGTTGCCGGCAAACACGCGCGCGTCGCGGAACTCGACCGCCTCCGGCGCGACGTTCCAAGCCTCAGCGGCAAAGGCCGTCATCCTCTCACGAATCGCGGCGGCGGCGATTTTCGCCGCCATGCCGTTGAGGTCCGTCCCGGAAGAAGCGGCGGTTGGCGAGGCGTTGGGAACCTTAGCGGTGTTGGTTGCGGTGATGCGCACGAAATGCAGGGGCACGCCGAACTCTTCCGCCACGATTTGAGCGACCTTGGTGAACAGGCCCTGCCCCATCTCCGTGCCGCCGTGGTTGAGATGAATCGAGCCGTCGGAATAGACGTGCACCAGCGCGGTGGCCTGATTGAGTGGAATCAGTGTGAACGAGATTCCGAACATCACCGGCGTCAGCGCAATCCCCCGCTTGATGATCGGGCTCTGCGCGTTGAAGGCGGCGATCCGCCGACGCCGGGCGCGATAGCCGCATGAGACCTCAAGGTCCTCGATGATCTCCCGCTGCGTCTGGAAGTCCTCGACCGTTTGATCGTAGGGAGTGCGATCAAAACCTGCGCGCAAAAGGTTGGCCTTGCGCACGTCAAGCGGATCGAGACCGCGCTCGCGCGCGATTGCGTCCATGACGCGCTCGATGGCGATCATACCCTGTGGCCCGCCAAACCCGCGAAAGGCGGTGTTGGATACAGTGTTGGTTTTGAGGCGTCGGGTCAGGATCGAAACGTCAGGGAGCCAGTAGCCATTGCCAGCGTGAAACATCGCGCGGTCACAGACGCCGGGCGAAAGATCCGCGGAACAGCCGCAGCGCGCGTTGAGCGCAACTTCGTAACCGGTCACGACGCCCTTATCGTCGTAACCCACTCGCCAATCGGCGCGGAAATCGTGTCGCTTGCCGGTCAATGCGAAGTCGTCATCGCGATCGAGGCGGATCTTGCACGGCTTTCCCGTCCGTCGCGCGGCAAGCGCCGCGATCGCCGCCCAGGCGCAGGCCTGGCTTTCCTTCCCGCCGAAGCCGCCGCCCATACGGCGGGTCTCTACGGTGACGAACGCGTCCGGTATTCCTAGGATGCGGGCGACGATGTGTTGTGTCTCAGTCGGATCTTGCGTCGAAGCATGGACGGTCATCTCGTCGGCTTCACCGGGAAAGGCGAAGGACGCTTGCCCTTCGAGATAGAAATGCTCCTGCCCGCCGATAGAGAACTGGCCATCCAGCCGGTGCGCTGCTCTCTCCATCGCGGTCGCCGCGTCGCCGCGCCCGAACGAATAGTCGTCTTGAACTCGCGCGCCGCTGACGAGCGCGTCCGCTATCGTGACCGCCGGCTCTCCCGCTTCGATGTCAATCTTGGCGAGCCGCGCCGCCCGACGCGCTTGGTCGCGCGTGCGCGCGACGACTGCGAACAAAGCCTGGCCATGGAACATCACGTTCTGTTCGACGAAGAGGGGCTCATCGGCGAAGACCGGCGCGATGTCGTTCTTGCCCGGGATATCCTTCGCGGTCAGAACAGTGACAACACCAGGGGCGACGCGGACCGCCTCTAGACCCAAGCTCTTCAATTTGCCGGAGGCCTTGTTCGCCATGCCGATCGCGATATGCAGCGTGCCCGCGGGCTCGCCGATGTCATCGATGTAAGTCGCCGCGCCCTGAACATGCAGGCGAGCGGAATCGTGCGGCAGCGGCTTATGAACCACTGTGGTTGTGCGCGCGTCGAGTACCGCTAAGTCATCACTCGGCGGCATGGAGCATTCCAATCCGGGTCGGCGCGCTCCCGCCGGAGATCTCCATGAGCGCCTTCTCAAGGAGGTTGGCGGCAACCGCCTTACGGTAGGCGGCGGTCGCGCGCATGTCGGTGAGCGGACTGAAATCCTCGCTTATCGCCTCACGCGCGCGGCGCCACGTCTCGGGCAAGTCGAGGCTAGCGCCTACAAGCGCGCGCTCAGCTTTCGCAGCGCGCTTCGGCGTCGCCGCCATGCCGCCGCAGGCAACGCGCGCACTAACAATTTCCCGTCCATCGAGGTCGAAGCGCACCGCCAACATGACAGCGGAAATGTCCTCGTCAAAACGCTTCGACACCTTGAAGGCACGATAGTGCTGATGGGACGCGAGCCGCGGCGCCTCGACGGCAACGACAAACTCGCCGGGGCCGCGATCCTGCTTGCCATAAGCGATGAAGAAGTCTTCGAGCGGCACGGTACGCATCTTGTCTCCCTTGCGCAGAACGACCCTGCCGCCAAGAGCGATTAGGGATGGCGCGAGATCGCCGATCGGCGAACCGTTGGCGATGTTTCCGCCGACCGTTCCGCTCGCCCGCACCTGCTTTGATCCGAAGCGCCGCAGCAATTCCTTCAGGTCAGGATGAATCGCGCCCAGAAGCGGCGTGGCGTCCTCCAAGCTCAGAGTCGCGCCGAGCGAAAGCGCGCCGTCCTCGGCTCCTTCGCCGATACCGTCCAATCCAACAACCCTACCGAGCCAAATCACGCGCTTCACGTCGCGCAGTTGCTTAGTGATCCAGAGCCCAACATCGGTCGCTCCGCCAACGAGGGTTGCGTCGGGAAAGCGCGCATAGAGCGCCGCCAGCGCGTCGAGGCTCGCCGGGGCCGCGAAGAAGCCGGCCTCATCGCCAACGAACACATCCTCATGGTCGGCGAGAGCGGCGAGCGCGGCAGCGCGCGCCTCAGACGTCGCAGCGAAACGATCGGAAGGCCCGCCGACTCCGCTCTGCAGCGCCGCCGCAATGATCGGGCGATAACCGGTGCATCGACAGAGGTTGCCCGCCAGCTGATCGCAGAGCCCCGAATATGTCATCGGCTCCACTAGAATGGTAGGCGGCGAACAGGCTCATCACGATACCGGGCGTGCAAAAGCCGCATTGCGAGGCGTGAGTATCAACCATCGCCTGCTGCAGCGGATGGAGTTCGCCACCGCTGGCAAGGTCCTCGATCGTGATCAGCTCGGCGCCGTCGAGCTGGCCCAGGAGCAGAATACAGGCGTTGAAGGGCTCGTAGGCGAGCCGGCCCGCCCTGAGCCGTGCCAGCACCACCGTGCAAGCGCCGCAATCTCCCTCGGCGCAGCCTTCCTTGGTTCCCTTGGCTCCCGTGTCCTCCCGTAGCCAATCGAGCACGGTCGCGCGCGGGGAGAACTGTTGAAGCTCAACATCTCCGCCGCGAAAACGAAAGCGAAGCGCATCCCGCGCGGATGGCATGGCGTCAAACGACATGATCGCTCCTGACCCTTCTAAGATGGAGCTTTTGTGGGCAAAACGGAAGGAGGCAAACTCCGTGCCTGAAAGCCGCGCCGCCCTTTCATGGCGCGCTCAGGCGTCCTGAAGCCACGGGGGTCAACCCTGAGGCAAGACCCCAAGCTTCAAAAGCCTAATACAAGATTCGGTTGATGAGATCGCTCGGCCGTCCCGAGAAGCAGCGAGTGCGCCCCGTCAAGGGGAGTGAGCTCGATTAAGAAAAATCGACAATATCTTGCCGATTCGGCGGGGATCCGGTATAGTTTTTCAGAAAGTCGATTAGCTCGGCTGACACTTTCCATGGCGACCAGGGCTTTGGCGCCAGGACAGGAAAATGGCTCGGAAATGGCGCCGCAACCGGTTGAAATCGCTTAAAACGGACTCGGAAATCGCGAGCCGCCGGCTCGCGATTGTGAAGGGTCCCGCCCAACCATCTTGGCGGGACTTATCCTCGTAGGTCTGGCGGCGTAGCCTCGCTAGCCAGCGCGTCGAGCGCTTCCTCGACGCCCAGCGCCGTCTGCGCATTGGAGCCGAGGCGGCGCAAGGACACGGTGTTTTCGCTGGCTTCCTTGCGTCCGAGGGCGATGAGGACGGGCACTTTCGCCAAAGAGTGTTCGCGCACTTTGTAGTTGATCTTCTCGTTTCGTAAGTCGGTCTCGACTCGCAGGCCCAGTTTCTTCGCCCTGGCGGCGAACTTAAGCGCCGCGTCGTCGGCGTCACTGGTGATGGTGCAGACCACGATCTGAACCGGAGCAAGCCACAACGGCAAGTGGCCGGCGTGATGCTCAAGCAGGATGCCGATGAAACGCTCCATCGAGCCGCAGATGGCGCGATGGATCATCACCGGCGTCGTTTTTTCGCTGTTGCCCGCAATATAGAACGCGCCGAAGCGATCGGGCAGGTTGAAATCGACCTGCGTGGTCCCGCACTGCCAGTCGCGGCCGATCGCGTCGCGCAGCACATATTCGAACTTCGGCCCGTAAAAGGCGCCCTCGCCCGGGTTGAGCGCCGTCGTGACGACATTGCCGTGGCGCAGCCGGATTTCGTCCAGTACCCGGGTCATCACCGCCTCCGCGTGATCCCACATGGCGTCGGTACCCACGCGCTTTTCGGGACGGGTGGACAGTTTCACCACGATCTTGTCGAACCCGAAGTGTCCGTAGACCGACAAGATCAGTTCATTGATCTTGTGGCACTCCTCGGCCATCTGCTCCTCGGTGCAGAAGATATGCGCGTCGTCCTGCGTGAACGACCGTACGCGCATGAGGCCATGCAGCGCTCCCGACGGCTCGTAGCGGTTGACCGCGCCGAATTCGGCGAAACGCAATGGCAGCTCGCGATAGGAGCGCAAGCCGTGCTTGAAGATCTGCACATGCCCCGGACAGTTCATGGGTTTCAGCGCATAAACGCGCAAGTCCTCGGTCTCGGCCTCGTCGCCCGCCGGGCGGCACATGAACATGCTCTCGCGATACCAGCCCCAATGGCCGGAGATCTCCCACAGGTGCTTGTCCAGCACCTGCGGCGCGTTGACTTCCTGATAGTCGGCGGCGAGACGCCGGCGCATATAAGCGACCAGTGTTTGGAATAAGCTCCAACCCTTCGGATGCCAGAAGATGGACCCCGGCCCCTCCTCCTGGGTGTGGAACAGGTCCATCTCGCGAGCGAGCTTGCGATGATCACGCTTCTCGGCCTCCTCTAGTTGCTTCAGATAGGCGTCGAGTTCTTCTCTCTTGGCGAACGCGGTTGCGTAGACGCGCGACAACATCGGCTTGGTCGAATCGCCGCGCCAATAGGCGCCGGCGACTTTCATCAGCTTGAAAGCGTCGCCCACCTTGCCGGTCGAGGTCATGTGCGGCCCGCGGCAGAGGTCGGTCCACTCGCCTTGGCTATAGAGCTTTACCTCCTGATCAGAGGGAATAGCGTCAACCAACTCGATCTTGAACGCTTCGCCTTTCTTTTCGAATAGGCTCTTCGCCTCCTCTCGCGAGACGGACCGCTTCGAGAACGGCTTGTCGCGAGCAACGATCTCGCGCATCCGCTTTTCGATCTCGGGGAAGTCTTCTGGCGTGAACGGCTGGTTGCGGAAGAAGTCGTAGTAGAAGCCGTTCTCGATCACCGGGCCAATGGTGACCTGCGTTCCTGGCCACAGCGACTGCACGGCTTCAGCAAGAACGTGCGCTGCGTCGTGGCGGATCAGTTCAAGCGCCCGCGGATCGTCACGGGCTATGAACTCGAGCGTAGCGTCGCGGTCGATCGGATCAGCGAGGTCAGCAAGCTCGCCGTTGCGGACCATAGCCACAGCGCGCTTGGCGAGAGAGGGAGAAATCGACTTGGCGATTTCGAGCCCTGAAATGCCGGGCTCGTAGGCTCGTTCAGCGCCATCGGGAAAAGTGACGTGGATCATCGAGGCTCCTTGAGCTCACTCGCCGATACCAATCGGCGTAAGCGTGGAGGCCTGCGTATAAACGTCGAACCCTGTCAGGGCAACCGGCGAAGAGCCGGGATTTCCCACCGTTCCGGCGCTTAGAGCATGAACTCCTCGACGACGGGAGCCCCGGAGTAGTTGGAGTATCGTATCCACTTCGGCTGCACGACGACATAAGCGATGTTCGGCCAATTCTCGCGTGCACGGCCGTCCGGCCATTCGCCGAAATAGGCCGCCTTGGCGCTCGCCAAGTCGTCCCCGACCGGTCGGCGCGCTATGCCCTCGATCTGAAGAGAAATGTTATCGTCCCAGCCGATGACCAGAGCGGCAGCCGGATTGCGCGCAAGATTGACCGCCTTGCGGCTCGTCGACAGAGTGTCGAACACGACCTCCTTTGCCTGCGTCAACGCGAAGCCCATCAGCGCCGCCTCGGGCGCGCCGGATTCGTTGACGGTAGACACGACGAGATACCGCTTAGTCTTGGCGATGCCGAAAACCTCTTCGAGCGTCATGACCGCCTCCGCATTTCGCGGCCCCGACCACGACGGTCGGGTCGCATAGTCCACGGAGATAATAACGCACCGTGACCGAAACTGGCGCCATCGTCCGGCGTGTCTTGGTCGACGGGCACGTCCAGGGCGTCGGCTATCGGGAGTTCACCCGCCGGGCGGCGCTGAGCCTGGGCGTTTCCGGCTGGGTGCGCAACCGATACGACGGCGCAGTCGAGGCGCTGATCCGCGGTCCGCCCGCCGCTGTCGAAGCGCTCGTCGCCGAAATGCGCGAGGGGCCACGATTCGCGGACGTCAACAGCGTGAGCGTGGCCGAGCTCGACGAAACCCCTGGCGACGACGGCGGCGCGTTCGTTATCCGGGCAACGGCATAGAGCGCAGGCGGCGCGACGCCGCCGGTCAGCCGCGTCGCCGCGGCTTGCCGGGCGCGGGACGCTTCGTCCGGGCTGGCCCGCCGATAGAAGTCGGCGTGTTGGCGGGCGGATCGCTGGCAGGGAACGATTCCTCGATCGCCTCGTCGAGCTTCTCCTCCGCCTTGGCGTGCGACTCGCGCGGAGGCGACTTTCGCGGCTCTTTCATCCCAGCGGCTCCGTGGAAGGCCTTCGGAGAAGGACGCCAACTCGCAGGTCCTTCACGCCTTGGAGGGGGCCTCACACCCATATAGGTCAAAGAGACCAGGGAGGCGAGGGCTCAGCAGTGCGACCCGGAATCGCGCGGCAAATCTACGGTCTCACGAAGTGCACGATTCTGCGCGCGACTTAAGCTTTTCAACCGCTTAGGCTCATTTTTCTGCAACTCGAGAAGGCTTCGCGGGCGACGAATACATTGACCCGGATTCCCGCCCCTTGAGGTCTAGCGTCCAGCTTCGCGCGAGGTTGCGGATCGCCGTTTTGCTCGCGCGATAGATGCCGAAGTCCGCTGTTCCGGTCGAGCCCGTTGTCGACCCATGAGGATGATCGACCCACCTTCGGGCATCAGCGGGGGGCTCTCTGGACGGTGAAGATTGCGCCCTTCACGTTGACGCCGAAGACGAGTCGAACGCCTGTTCCGTAGCGCGCAAGCAGCGCGATCGCGGCCCGCCCCGGATCAGCCCCGTCGCGGCGGCTTATCGGGCTCGGGATGCTCCGGCGACCGCTCGGGTCCGCCGGCGGCGGTCGGCGTGTTGGCCGGCGGGTCGCTGGCGGGAAAAGATTCTTCAAGCTCCTCGTCGAGCTTCTCTTCAGGCTTCGGCTGTGACTTGCTCGGCGCCGACTTTCGCGGCTCTTTCATCCCGGCGTCTCCGTGGGTTCCCCGTGCTCTCATCGGGCTTAAACTCCAGAGGCGGTGAAAGGTGCCGGAGCCAGGTTCTGTCCCGCTAACGATCAACAGCCAGGATGAGTGTACGATTCCGCGAGCGACTCAAGCTTTTCAAGCGCTTAACCTCATTATTCCGCAACTAAAAAAAACATTCTCACATCAGTATCTACTTCGACGCGATCCATTTTCTTCCGCAAATCGCGCCTTTTCAAGCACTTGCGGCGCCATTTGCTTCCGGGCCACTGGCCCTCCGTGACGCCTCGGGGCCGCCCAGCCGGTCACACGCCATAAATGCGCCAAGTCCCGGCCTACGCGCGCAATTCTTCAGTCCGCACCTCTGAGAACAGACATAGAACAAAACTCCTAAATTGGCAAGAGAATGTTGAATTTCTTTGGGGGCGCGTCGGCGGCATTCGATATGCTTTGGTGGGGACGGGTTGATTCGCACTCAGCCGGGTCGAGGAGCGCCGCGAGTGACTTGTGCCCGCGAACCGCTTATTGTTCCGTCCCGCCCCTGAAGAATGTCTTCTACGAGCGTGAGTTCTTCGTCTCGAGCCCGCCAGCAGGCCGGAAGTCTTGCGAGCAGGGAAACGCGCTGAGGCGAGCGGCCCATAGTCCGACCGGCGAGAAGCCGGCAGGAAGATCCTGATATGACCCTGGAATTCACGGTTGGAATCAATATCGCCGGCGACCGGCAAAGTGTGACCGTCTCCGCAGAAGACGCCTTGATCGCGGCGCTCAAGGTGAAGCACGAAACGCCGCAAGCGATGATCAATTACGTACGGCGCAGAAACAGACGCGGCGATCGCCGCCACCCGCACAAATCGATCACCGCTGCCGGATGACCTGCTCGTAGGGAACGGACTTCCGCTTCCCTCTCTCTGGCCGGCCCTCACCCCCGGCCCCCTCACCCGGCGCTTCGCCACCCTCTCCCAACGGGAGAGGGGAAAGCCCTACCCCCGCTTCCCCGCGATCTTGGCGATCTCCCGCATCACCTTGAGCGTCCCTGTGAGCCTGTCCTCAAGCTTCTCGAAATCGTCGACGACGACGATGCGCATGTCAGGGCGCACATAGGCGCGGTCGCCCTGGGCGCCGACCCATTTGACCAGCGCCGTTGGGTTCGCGAACGACTTGTTGCGGAAGGCGAGCGTCAAGCCCTTGAGGCCCGCCTCGAGCTTCTCGACATTGGCGCGCCGGCACAAGGCCTTGATCTGCACCAGGCTCATGAGCAGGCCGACCTCTGGTGGCGGCGGCCCGAAGCGGTCTACGATTTCTGCCCCCATCGCGTCGATCTCCACCTCGTCCTCGAGCGCTGACAGACGGCGGTAGAGAGCGAGCCGCGTCGGCAGGTCGGAAATATAGGATTCGGGGATCGTCACCGGCGCGCCAAGCTGGATGGTTGGGGACCACATGTCCTCGGCCGGAGCGTCCTCGCCCGACTTGATGCGCTCAACCGCCTCGCGCACCATCTGCTGGTAAAGCTCGTAGCCGACCTCCTTGATGTGGCCGGACTGCTCCTCGCCTAGAAGGTTGCCGGCGCCGCGCAGGTCAAGGTCGTGGCTCGCGAGCTGAAAGCCGGCGCCCAGCGTATCGAGCGATTGCAGCACCTGGAGGCGCTTCTCCGCCTGCGGCGTGATCTTGGCCTTGGCCGGCGTGGTGAAATAGGCGTAGGCGCGGATTTTCGATCTGCCGACGCGGCCGCGCAATTGGTAGAGCTGCGCGAGCCCGAACATATCGGCGCGATGCACGATCATCGTGTTGGCGCGTGGAATGTCTAGGCCGGATTCGACGATCGCCGTCGACAACAGGATGTCGTACTTGCCATCATAGAAGGCGCCGACCTTGTCCTCGAGCTCGCGCGGCGCCATCTGGCCGTGCGCGATGACGAATTTGCACTCAGGCGCGTTCTGGCGCAGGAACGCCGCCGCCTGGTCGA
>Ga0210406_10005579_pt1 | contig 13149 bp, 7 predicted proteins | sample IncBWC30MmetaG_FD_155454 | JGI IMG/M metagenome (GOLD analysis project Ga0210406, IMG submission 155454) | Forest soil microbial communities from Barre Woods Harvard Forest LTER site, Petersham, Massachusetts, United States - Inc-BW-C-30-M | ecosystem: Environmental > Terrestrial > Soil >... | reverse complement strand
GGCCGATACTGATTTAGCGTTCCCGGAACATGCAGTGCGATTCCGGAATGGCAAAGAACACATTCTTCGCTCACTGGGCGTGTGAAATCCGGATCCGGCTGATTCTCGTAACCTGGTGCCAGGTCATACGCCTGGCGACTTTTGTAGAAGGCGACGGGGGATTGGAAAAGATGTCCGCCAATGTCAACCAGATAGCCGTTGGCGTGCTCGCCCGAGCCAATCACAAAGTCAACGCGGTAGGTACTCTTATCGCCTCTATTCTCCCAACTCTGCCAGTAACCCGTCGGAGAAGAATGAATCGTGATTTTCGTTCCGTTGCCCGAGACTATGCCGTCTGGTTCTTGACCAGCACGGCGCAAAGCATGGGCCATTGCCGATCGGGAATATCCCTGAACCTCTGCTGCATGACAGAACCGGCAGCGATCTGCGCCGGTGGGTTCCCTCAACTGAGGATGCGTCGGAGATGGCGTGCGTGCGTCGCCGCCGGATTGCGCGTACGTCGGGAAAATACTGACAAGAAATACAAGAATCAAATAGAGCTTCAGAGGAAAATGTTGCGCTGAGCTCGGAACGGCGTCTCGATTAAGCAGGGGCACCGGCGACGCAACTCCCACGTCCCGGATGGGCGCTTCGTAGGGAATCGCATACGCATCCGTAGCTCGTCGGGTGAAATCCATCGATTGGCCGCGCTGCCGCGAGGCACTAGGCTTTTACTGTTTGATACAGCCGGTAGTGTTCATCGCCGATTACCGCAAAGGGCCGGAACGTCACTTTCCCCCCGTCCCCCTGGACAACCCAATCTTCGGATGACGGAGAGGCGGACGAAGCGGCCAGCAATTGCGCTCGAGAAAAATCTGTCGGCAGATTCCCAACTCCAAAAAGTGCTACCGGTCCACGCGCCAGAGCTACGATTTGCGGGTTCTGCGCGTCCACGGCCTGAAGGCGGAGTGGCATGCCAATCTCATACTCCACTCGATCGCCGTTGCTCCACGTCCGATTGACCGCAAAAAAACTGCCCGGCGTCACGTCGCCTTCCACGCGTTTTCCGTTTACCGCCACCCGCGTTTTCGCGTCCGCCCATGCCGGAATTCGTAGGTACACGGTGAACTTTTCCGGTCGTGCCATTTCCAGATGAAGTTGAGTCGTGTTGGTTTTGGGATAGCTGGTTTCCTGCGTCAAAGTGCATCGCGCACCATCTCGCGTCCAACTAACGCGAGAAGGAACAAACAGATTGACATAAATTCCTTCCTTCGCCGGGTAGTAAGAACTGATGCCATAGTCGGCGGTTAGTTGTGGGAAAGTGCCCGAGCAACACGGCCATTTATCTTTGTAATAGACCTTCTCCGCTGAGTCGTTATTGTAGTCGGAATAGTAAAAGCTCGTGCCATTCGGAAGTATCGGCTTCGCACCCGCCACGGTGCTGTACAACGCCTGTTCCATGCTATCCCCATAGCGAGAGTCGCGCGTGACCCGCAACAAATATCGCGTGATCTTGAACTGGCCGTAAGCTCCGCACGGAGTTTCGAAACTGGAGCGCGTGGCCTTCAGACTCGCGGCGAGCAGTCCTTTGCCGGGCTCCACGAACGCTTCGTTCGGTCCCCAACCCCCCGTGGCATAGCTTTGCTCTTGCACCATGCGCAATCCATTCGTTGCGGCACGCAGATATTTTTCGTCTCCCAGCACCAGGTAAGCCTGCATCGCCGAACTCAACGTATTCACGTGACTGTATGCATGCTTGCCAGGAAGAGCATTATGGTTTTCGGCCAGCGCATCGTAGTACTCGTGATAGATAAATCGCTCTGCCAGTTCGCGGTACCTTTTGTCTCCGCTTCGCTGGTACGCCAGAAAGAAATTCTCCGGCAATGTGTAGGTTTCATCCCAGGTGTACGCGATGGTTTTATGCGGCCGGGCTTCCTGCTCAGCTCGACTGAGCGCTTTCTCCGGCAAGTGTGGAAGCACTGCGTCCGTACTTCGCTTCAGCACGTCCAGCGCGATCGGGTCTTGCGCAAACTCATGAGCATCGATAAGACCACAGCAAGTTTTGTCGAATGTGTAACCGGGCAGCCGATAGTCGACGTAGAACTTCCCCGTTGGTTCCACCGTTTCGGCGTATCCGCGCACCAGACGGTTAACCTTCTGCTGGGTGGGCTTTGACCCCGTCACTGCGTAGGCCCGCGCCAAGCCTGAAACGTATTGGCCGAACGAATGCCCCGCGATGAACGCATGGAAATTATCTTTCTCGTTGAAATCGTCCCCGTTGTCATACCAGCCACCGAGATCGGGTCCGGGAGCTGGCAGCCCTTCGCGCTGCCGGAAGGGTTTCAGTAGTCCATCTTCGTCGAGCCCCAGGAACAATTTATGGTTTTGATCGAACTGAACGCGGAATGGCCCATCGAGGAGCTGAACTTGCGAGTAACCGAAAGTGGAGAGTGGCGCAGCCACGGGTTCCTCCGCCTTCCTCCGCGCCCAAGAGGGGAGGGAGGTAGTTGCCAGCAACCCCGCCGCCGTACCAAGAAATTGCCTCCTGGATCTTTTTTTCATAACGGACTCTCCTGAACTTACTTAGGTAGGATCGATTCTCAAACTCTGCGAGTTGCCTGCTCCGCCGGCCTTGAACTGCCAAATTCTGAGCAAGCGTTTTCTCGTTGACGCTATGTATAGCGCGACTCTGCCTCAGCGTCAAACACTTGCTGTCATCCCATTCCCGGATGCAGTATCCTGTTCCCGGGGTAATTCTAGGTCCGCCGATCCCACTGATGGCCCTTCTCCCGCAACTTGCTCTGGCGATTCTGCTATTGGCCGGCCCCTCCTTAGCCTATTCGCAGGCCGGTGACAACCAGATTGCGCCGATTAGCTCTGCCCTGCGCGCTGGAGATTTTGACCAAGCCGTGGAACTGAGCCGCGCCGCGCTAAAAGATTCCCCGAACAACGCTCAATTGTGGACGTTGCAAGGCATCGCTTTCACCCGCAAGGGGGACGACAAGGCCGCACTTGCCGCGTTTCAGCAAGCGTTGAAGATTTCGCCGAACAACCTTGCCGCCTTGGCGGGGGCGGCGCAGATCGAATATCAAGCGGGAAGCCAGAACGCCGTCCCGCTTTTGAAGCGCCTCCTGCAACTGCGTCCGGAAGATCCCACGGGCCACGCCATGCTGGCCGTACTGGAGTATCGCCAAGGCAACTGTGCCGAGGCCGTCCCGCACTTTGAGCGGGCCGGTGAACTTATCGAATCGCAGCTTGATGCCCTGCACGCCTACGCGACTTGTCTTATGAGGATCAAACGACCCGAAGCTGCCGCTGCAACGTTGCAGAAAACCGTCGCGCTGAATCCGTCCGATCCACGGGAACGCCAGGTTCTGGCGTCAGTGTTGCTCCTGGCCCATAAACCTCAAGACGCACTCTCCGCTCTCGAACCGCTCCTCGATTCGCCAACCGTTGATTCCAGTACCCTCGAGCTAGCCTCGCGAGCCTATGAAGACAGCGGCGACACACCGCATGCGGTCAGCACTCTTCGACAGGCACTCTTGCTCGATCCCAAAAACATCAGTTTGTACCTGGATTTTGCAACTATTTGCTTTGCGCATGAGTCGTTTCAAGTTGGCATTGATGTCATCACCGAAGGATTGTTGGTCGAACCAAAAGCAGATGACCTCTACGTCGCGCGCGGAGTTCTTTACGTGCAACTGGCGCAATACGATAAGGCCGAGGTTGACTTCGAGAAGGCCTACGAATTGAATCCGAATCAATCCTTAAGCACTGCCGCTCAGGGCTTGGCGGCGGTGCAAGCGAATGATCTCGATCACGCGCTGACGTCCATTCAGGAAAAACTCAAACGCAAACCGAACGACCCGCTCTTGTTGTATCTGCAAGCAGATGTGCTATCGCAAAAGGGTGCGGATCCCGGTACACCGGAGTTTCAACTCGCCATGCATTCTGCGCAGAAATCGGTGGCCTTGCAGCCCACTCTCGCGTCTTCCCGTTCCGTCTTGGCTAAGCTGTACATGCAATCCGGGCATTATCAGCAAGCCATCGAGCAGTGCAGGAAAGCCTTGACCATCGATCCCAAGGATCAAACTGCGGTTTACCGCCTGATTCAGGCGCTACGTAAAACCGGCCAGAAGAAGGAAATTCCGGAGTTGCTTCAGCGCCTCGCCAAGCTTCGGGAACAGGCCACAGAAGAGGAACGACAGCGCTACCGCTACAAGCTTTTTGTGGACGAACCTAGCGCAAAACAATCAGAGCCATAACTCACCTTCTCCGCTGCTTGGTGATTTTCCCTGGATATTGAGAAGATGTTTTTCTGGTACGAAAGCCGGAGTGCTAATCGGGGACAGACGCTGAAACACAAGAAAGGAAACTTGCTCGAAATGACATGGTCGCGGCGCACATTTATGCGCGTTTCCTTGGGGTCAGCGATCTCCTCCCTGACGGCAGGGCGTATCCTCCCGCAAGGCATGGGCGGCCACGCAGCCAAGCCCATGGCTCGGCAGGCCCCATCGGGGCGTCCTTTCAATGCGCACTTTGTTGATGTCGCCGCTGCCGCGGGACTTCATGTGCCGACGATCTACGGCGGGGAAGAAGTTAACAAATACATCCTCGAATCCGACGGTTGCGGTTGCGCCTTCATCGACTATGACAACGACGGCTGGATGGATCTCTTCTTACTCTCCGGCACTCGCCTCGAGGGCCCTCCTCCCGGCGCCACGAACCGCCTCTACAAGAACAATCGTGATGGAACATTTACCGACGTGACCGAGAAGGCCGGACTGCATGCCGTTGGCTGGGCCAATGGTGTTTGCGTCGCGGATTACAACAACGACGGCTTCGACGATATTTTTTGCACTTACTTCGGACAAAATATTCTCTTCCGAAACAACGGTGACGGCACTTTCACGGACGTCACCAAAACCGCCGGCCTCACGAACGACCAGCCTCGCTGGGGTGCCGGCTGCGCTTTCCTCGATTACAACCGCGACGGCCATCTCGATTTGTTTGTGTCCAATTATGTGCGTTTCTCGTTCGAACGTGCGCCAGTCCCCGGCGCCAGTTCGAATTGCAATTTCAGAGGCGTTCCCGTCGAATGCGGGCCACGCGGCCTTCCCACCGGCCGACATTTCCTGTACAGAAACAATGGTGACGGCACCTTTACCGACGTCAGCCAGGAAGCAGGCATCGCACAATTCACTCAGTGCTATGGCATGACGGTCATCGCTGCGGATCTCGACGAGGATGGCTGGCCGGATATCTACGTCGCTTGCGATTCCACGCCCAGCCTGCTTTTCATGAATAACCATGATGGTACGTTTCGGGAGGAGGGCGTGTTGCGCGGCGTCGCGCTCAGTGACGATGGCGAGGAACAAGCGGGCATGGGAGTCGGGGTTGGCGATTATGATCTTGACGGACATCTGGATCTATTCAAGACCCACTTTGCCGACGACTCCTGCGTTCTTTACCACAATGATGGCAAAGGCAATTTCGATGATGTTACCCGCCGCGCCCATATTGGAGTAGAGACCCGTTTCGTCTGTTGGGGTGCCGGGATGGTGGACCTCGATAACGATGGTCATCCGGATCTCTTCATGGTTTCCGGTAACGTTTACCCGGAAGTCGAAAGAAAGCTTCGCCAGTATGCTTACAAGACTCCACGCGTCGTTTTTCGTAATCTCGGCAATCAGTCCTTTGAAGAACTCATCGATCCTGCCGGCCCCGGCGTGGCCGCGACCCATAGCAGCAGGGGATGTGCGTTTGGAGACTTCGATAACGACGGTGACGTCGATGTCCTGATCATAAACTTGCACGAACCTCCGTCCTTGTTGCGCAACGATATACGCGGGAATGCCAATTGGATCAAGGTTAAGCTTCAGGGGGTTAAGTCCAACCGAAGCGCCATTGGAGCCCGTATTCTCGTCCATTACGGCGGGAAAACGCAGGCCCAGTGCGTCATGAGTCAAAGTAGCTTCTATTCCTGCAACGATCCCCGCCTGCACTTCGGTCTGGGCGCCAATACCACCGTTGACGTGGAAGTCCATTGGCCCAGCGGGCTTGTCGAATCCTTCCGCCACTTGCCAGTGAATCGATTGGTTACACTCCGCGAAGGGGCGGGTCCGGTACCAAACTTGGGCTGGTCCAAGACGTAATTGCCTACCCAACCTGGATCATCCGGCACCCGCATCGGCGACCCCTAATAGAAAACTACTAGAAAATCCTTGACACCCGATTTCGAAAAGCCTATAAATTCTGACAATCGAGAAAACGTTTACACAGCCTTGCCTTTGTAAATGTTTTGGGGGTGAATCTTCATGAGCGCTCATCGGCTTGTGGCTTGGTCTTTTCGGCTGGTCATCACCATCTTGTTCGCCGCTGTCTCTACTTGGGCGCAGTTCAGCGCAAGTATCCAAGGAAGCGTTACGGATCCAAGCGGCGCAGCGGTGCCGCAGGCAAAAATAACACTGGAAAACGTTTCGACTCATATCACCGCCACAACTACCGCAGATGCCGAGGGTGGATATCGCTTTGTCAGCGTGGCCCCGGGCTCCTACAAGATATCCGTGGAAGCTTCCGGCTTTTCAAAAGCCGAGACCGCTTTGACTCTTGAGACCAACCAAAACCTCAACGTCCCTCTCTCGCTCAAGGTTGGTTCGGCAACGGAAACCATCGAGGTCACCGGCGAAAATCCCCTTATCAATACCGCCGAGACGCGTAACCAACAGACCCTGCAAACTCAGGAGCTGGGCAGCTTGCCGCTTGCCGGACGCAACATGCTTTCCCTCACTACGGTTGCTCCAGGCGTTTCTGGACTGGGACTTGCTGGCGGTCCGGGCGTCGCCTCGGGGACCCCGGGATCGAGTGTAAACAACTTCTCTACCGAGACGGCAGTGGATGCCAGTGCCAATGGTCAGGGAACGGTTGCGAATATGTGGATCATCGATGGGCTTGACGTCACCAGCAGCGTGCGTCAAGGAGTCTTGAATCTTGTTCCCAACCCCGATCTCATCCAGGAATCAAACATTCAGGTCAACACCTACACAGCCGAATATGGACACGGCAGCGGTCTTCAGGTCGCCATGACCACCAAGTCTGGTTCCGATGAATTCCACGGCTTGGCCAGCGACTATTTTAACTACCAGCCGATGTTCGCCAAGTACTCTCTGCCCGGCTCCGATCACCCCTACAATCCTTTCCATAGCAATAACCTTTCCGGGACGATCGGTGGTCCCATCATCCCTCATCACGAATTTTTCTTTTTCTTCGGCATTGAAGCGCTGCGTTCTTCCGCCTCCACTGGAAACAACGTCGTCACATTCCCGGACCCGGCCTTCGCCTCTTGGGCGCAGACCAACTATCCCAACACGTTTGGCACCGAAATCCTTAACACCTATGTGCCCGCTCATGTCGCGGTCAGCGGCGTAGCCAGTACTGCAAACACCGTTTTCCCTGGCACTTGTGGTACTCCGGCGACGAATAACTTGCCTTGTTCCACACCGATGACCGACAGCGGCTCTTTCAACTCCGCCAACATCATCAACGGTACTCAATACTTTGTTCGTGTTGACAAGTATTTCAAGAAAGATCGCATCTACGGCAGTTTCTTCCGCACCCTGCAGTCCAACCCAGCCCCCAATGTCATTCCGCAATTCTCCACCACCAACAACTATTGGCAGCGCGCCGTGCAGGTCAGCTGGACTCACGATTTCAGTCCGTACACTCTGAACGAAGTGATTTTTGCGCAGAACCGCATCGAGGGTAAACTCGGCGAGACGGGCGACTTCACCATTCCGGGTATCACCGTCACGGGACAAAGCGTTCCCTACGGCGTCGGCTTCGCTCAAGGGGATTTCATCCAGCACAACTATCACTGGCGCGACGTTTTGACCCACGTCCAGGGCGCTCACGTCATAAAAGTCGGCTACGAAGGCTGGTACGGCGATGACGTCGAACCCTTCCAAGGGCCCTGGTCGCATCCGTCCTTCACCTTCAACAATTTGTTGGCGCTGGCGCAAGATGCTCCCCTTACCGAGGGCGGTGTGATGTACAGTCCCATCACTGGCCAGCAACAGCTTTGGAGTTGGGATGCTGCTTCCAAGACCTGGGGAATTTTTGCCGAGGATACCTGGAAAGCACGTCGCAATCTCACCTTGACCCTGGGCTTCCGCTTCGACAACCAAGGAAACCCCTATTCCAAGTCGCCCTCAACCGTCTTTGGCAACTTCTACCTCGGCACCGGTTCGACTTTCCAGAACCAAGTGGCCAATGGTTTAGCTAGTCCTACCCACAACGCGCTTCTTCGCACTCCGCTCGCTGCCACTCCGCGTGTTGGCGCCGCTTGGGACGTGAACGGCAGGGGAGACTGGGTGCTTCGCGGCGGATTTGGAATGTTCTCCAATTGGCTCACGCCCGCCAACATTCAGGAGGAATTCCGCGGCAATCCACCGGGCTTAATCCTTCCAACTTTCTATGCGGCAAATGCACCCGGTAACCAACCTGTCTTCGTCCAGGGAACCAGTAGCACGCCTCCGTTTGGATTCGTCTTCCCACAGCTCGCCGGAACAACCTTGTGTCCCGTCGCACCTTGTCTGGACTCTGCCGGAGGTATTCCCGGAGCCGGTTTGGGGATCGGCGGAATCACTCCGACAATTCTGTCTCCCACGGCCTACGTTTGGTCGACCACACTTGAGCACAGTTTTGGGAGGCACTTTGTTGCTGCCGTTCTGTACAGTGGGTCTCATACCTCGAATCTTGTTGGCAACGGTAACGCCGGCGGCATCGTCTCGTATGGCGTCGACATTAACGAGTTGCCCGGCGACCTCATCGGAAAACCGGCCGGCTCCGCTCCCACGCGCTACAATCCAAGCTTTGGCCAAATCCTCTATACGCAGAACGACCGGTATGGCAACTACGAGGGTGTGACGTTTGACCTGAGAGCAAGAGCCCCGCGCGGCTTCTTCGACGTCTCTTATACCCGATCTTCTTCTAAAGATGACGCCAGCAGGTATCCCACAGCTGTAAATCCTTCCCAGTTTTATGGGCCGTCGCCGTGGGATGTTCCCAACCGTGTTTCTGCCAGCTTCAATTACGAGCAACCAGGCTTAAACGGCGGAGCTGGATTTGTGGGCCATTTGACCAACGGATGGGGCTTAAGCGGCACCAGTATTTACCAAACTGGTTATCCGTTTACGGCCCTCACAACCGCGGCTTACAACGGCGCAAATTACGTCGCGGGCGCCAACGCTCACACCACTGCCACCGGCGATTATCTTGCCAACGGTGACAACTTCAGCTATCCGGATGTCACAAGTTATCACCAGCCCACTTCTCGGACCGCGTATACCACCGGAGTCTTTACCGCCGGGCAATTCACTGTGCCGGTTGCTGGCACGAACGGAAACGAAAAAACCGGCCAATTCCGCGATCCGGCCTTCATACAGACGGATTTGACTCTTTACAAGAACACGCACATAACCGAGAGGTTCAATTTCCAAATTCGGTTCGAGTTTTACAACGTGTTCAATCACGCCAATTTCCTTACCATCCAGGACGATCTGTCTCAGAGCAACTTTGGGTTGGTTAACTCCCAGAGTCTGCCGAGGTGGTGGCAAATTGGAGGCAAGCTCTACTTCTAGCCCGACTTCACCGTTCATGCCCCAAACGGTGGTCCCGGCAGGGAGAGGCGGAGCGAACATTCGCGGTGGGGGCCAAGCAGCGGCTCAGAACCGTAGTTTAGATTGCCCGCACGCAGTTGCCACTCTTATACGCCAGTACCGCAAGCATCCCGGGAGTCGTCGGGTTGCAGCCGCAGCAAGTTCAACGGCAAAAAGATAGCTGTCCCTTCGTCAGGGGCAACCCGGGCATCCGAGCATCGAATCGTCGTTAATGCGACCCGCGTACTCCTTCCAGTCCATTGGCGTCGCCTTGTTGAAACGCAGATCTACGCCCGTCTGAGTGCCGGGCATATTGATCTTCAGTATCACTTCCTTGCCTGTGAAATAAGCTTCAATGGTGGAGGCCCCACTCTGCGCATTGGACGGCAAGACGCAAATAGCCAGAGCGACAAAGAGAATAAAGCAAGTGGACTTACGCACGACAGAGACCTCCGATGAAACATAAATCTTGTGCGAACCGAATGCAAAAGAGAACTGTCATGATTAACAGGCCGTCGTGCGCGCCGGAAATCAGCTGGACGAATCCAAGATCATTCCACAATGGCGAACAAATCTGACATCCTCACCGTTCCAGGGGCGCTGCCGTGATCATTGGTAACTTGAGGCAGAAGTCGGGTGCCGAAGCGGCAACCAACTATTAAATCCCTGCTGTAACCGTCATATACTTCTCCCCTCGAAGTTTGTTGGCGTTTCGACGCCATCGCGCTGAGGTTCTCCGTGAAACGTTGGACGAAAATACTGTTGGCGCTGGTCGGTCTCGTCGTCCTGGGAGTTGCGTCAATTCCTCTTGTGAGCGCAAACACGTTCCGCCCCACCATCGAAACGCAACTCACAACCACGCTTGGTCGCAGTGTGAAATTAGGGGACCTGAGCCTGTCGCTTTTCTCTGGCAGCCTGATCGCCAAAGACCTCGGTGTCGCCGACGATCCCAACTTCAGTGCTGCGCCGTTTCTGACAGCGAAGGAGGTCCGGATCGGTGTTTTGCTGCGGCCACTGATTTTCTCACACAAGGTGAATCTGCAAAGTTTTCAGATTAAGTCGCCGCAAATCACCTTAATTCGCGCGGCGAATGGCAAGTGGAATTTTTCAAGCATCGCGCGCCTTCGCGCTAGCGGCGGTGTCGCGGATGCAGCTCTGGAAATTTCGAAGGGTTCCGCTGCGGAGCTCACTATCCTCACCGTCGGCCGCATCGTCATCGAAGACGGTCGCGTCGTGATCGCGAGCCTTCCCGCGCACGGCCAACCCAGCGTGTATGAGCACACGAATCTCAGCGTGCACGATTTTTCATTTGCCGCGCAGTTTCCCTTCGAGCTAAGCGCAAACTTGCCCGCCGGAGGCACTGTCAATGTCACCGGTCATGTCGGCCCGTTGAATCGCGCTGACGCGGCAGCCAGCCCCGCCGACGCGCAAGTCTCCATCAAGCACCTGGACCCGGTAGCCGCCGGATTTCTCGATCCCGATGCCGATTTGTCGCTCCTCGCGGACATCGAAATGCGCTCCGCTTCCGACGGGCACACCCTAACCACTAATGGCACTATGCATATCCAGAATCTTAAGCTTCGCAAAGGCGCCGCAGCTGCGCCCAAGCCTCTGGACTTCGCTTACAGTGGCACCCACCTACTGAAGGAAAACACCGGGCAGATCGAGGACGCCATGGCGAAAATCGGCGACGCCGCGATCCACGTGAGCGGAACGTACCAGCCTGGCGCCCCCGGTGCGAAAGACCCAGAGTTAAATTTGAAACTCTCTGGGCAAAGCTTGCCGATCGATGAACTCCAACACGTGATGACCGCGGCCGGCGTTCGTCTCCCCAACGGGGCGGTTCTGAAGGGCGGAATGCTAGCTTTGAACCTTGTGATCATTGGCCAGGCAAAATCGCTCCTCATTAGCGGGCCGATCGCGCTCGACAACACACGCCTGGTTGGTTTTGACATCGGTTCAAAAATCCACGGCATTGCTGCACTGAGCGGCCTGAAAACCGGAGACACGACGGATATTGAAAAGTTGCGGGTAGACGTGCACATTACGAATGCGAGCGTCGTTGTTGACAAGATCGACGCCGTGATTCCGGCAGTGGGCGAGCTAACTGGGAGCGGGACGGTATCTTCCGCTGATCAATTGGACTTCAACCTCGTGGCAAAAATCGATTCGGCGCAAGGCATCCGCAAAGTCGGCGCGGGATTGCTCACGAAGTTAAATAGTTCAGGCGAGACTTCAAAAAACACCACTGGCGTGCCCCTGCGCGTCATTGGGACACCCGGGGATCCTAATATCACCGCCGATGTCGGAGGCATCTTCCAGAAGAAAAAGAAATCCATCGCCGCCTTCTTCGACAAAAAGAAATAGCTCGCGCCGCATCCGTCTGGCTCTTGGTAGCGTCCGCCAGCGGGCGGCTTGGTTCAAACGCCGTTCGGGGAGATCGGAGCGCGGGAAACATACGTTTCCTCGAACCGGACTTCTGGCTCCTTTGGCAGGATTCACATTGATGCTTTGAGCCGGAAGCCAGAGTCATAAGTGCAGGGATTTATTCGAAACGACCATGATCACCGGCGATAATCCCTTCACTTCCGCCGCTATCGCTCGTGAGGCAGGCGTAGATGATTTCCTTGGCTCAGGCATAACCCGAGGACAAACTTGCGCTGCCCCGCAGTGAACAAGTCGGGGGCAAGCTCGTCGCCATGACTGATGACGGCACGAACGATGCACTCGTGCTGGCACAAGCCGATGTGGGTCCGGCTATGAACGCTCGAACACAGGCGGCCAAAGAAGCCGGGAACATCGTCAACCTCGACTCGGGATCACGTTGGATGGAATATTCCTATTTGGAGCTAACCGAGAAACGCACGACCAGCCCATCAACGTAGGTCACTTCAACGCGGCGGTCCTCGCTGAGATATTCAAGACTTGGGTTTTCAAGGCTGCGTCACCTACGGATCCAGAGAGCTGTTTTCCGGGACCGAGCAAAGTTGTGACCTCTTCCATCTTCATACCGCGTTTAAGTTGCGCGGTGGAGGATCACTGGCCCAGCGAACGGGCCTGCCCATCAGAGAATTGCCTTCGCTGTCGTAAGGGGTGGCATCGAACTTCAGATGATCGTCCACCAGCAGTGTGGTGGCGGGGGGAACACGTCGACCGTTGCGACGGTGACACGGCGGACGTGAACGGGGACCAGACTCTTCGTGAAACCGATGGAGGCTGTGATTGTAGTCTGGCCCGCGGCCTTGCCGGTCGCGATGCCGTCGCCATCAATCTCCACAAGACTGGGATTGGCGCTGGACCAGTTCACGCTCTTTCCCAGTGGGTTCTTGTTGGCGTCTCGTGCTGTGGCGATGACTTGAAATTTGTCGCCGATGGCCAGATTCACGGGGTTCGGCGTCAATTCAATGGTGCTGACCGGGGTCAGCCAGGGAATCGAATCGCGGAATTTCACAACCGCTGTCGTTAACGAGGTGAGCGCGACAATAATCCCAGTGATAATCCCAATTTTTCTCGC
>Ga0210406_10005577_pt1 | contig 13151 bp, 9 predicted proteins | sample IncBWC30MmetaG_FD_155454 | JGI IMG/M metagenome (GOLD analysis project Ga0210406, IMG submission 155454) | Forest soil microbial communities from Barre Woods Harvard Forest LTER site, Petersham, Massachusetts, United States - Inc-BW-C-30-M | ecosystem: Environmental > Terrestrial > Soil >... | reverse complement strand
ACATGGCGTGGCTCTGGCCGGAGACCGAGACGGTCGAAGTTGTACGCAACACGTTTGGCACGGCATTGGCGTTGATGCGCGAGTATCCCGACTTTAAGTTCACGGCTTCAGCCGCTCAGGCGTACGTGTGGATGGAAGAGAAGTACCCAGCGATTTTCAGCGAGATCGAGCAGCGGGTGAAAGAAGGCCGCTGGGAGATTGTCGGAGGCATGTGGGTTGAGCCCGACCTCAACATGCCCGACGGCGAGTCGCTAGTGCGCCAGATCCTCTATGGCAAGCGCTACTTCAAGCAGAAGTTCGGCGTGGACGTGAACATCGGCTGGAACCCCGACTCGTTCGGCTACAACGCGCAGCTGCCGCAAATTTACAAGCGGTCGGGAATCGACTATTTCGTTACCCAGAAACTGCTGTGGGCGTCGGAGTTCACCAGGTTCCCCTACCGCCTCTTCTGGTGGCAGGCGCCCGACAGCACGCAGATGATGACGTATTTCCCCAGCGATTATGGCAACGCCATCGAGCCGGTGCGCATGGCGCGCGATTCGTCGGTGTATGGCCCAATGATGTGGAAATACAACGCTGGTACTGACTCCGCTCCCGACGGCGCCTTGCAGATGATGTACCTCTACGGCGTGGGCGACCATGGTGGTGGGCCCACGCGCGTCGATCTCGACACCGCGCTGCGCTGGCAGAAGCCTGACGTCGTGTTTCCCAGGATCGAGTTTTCGACGGCGGCCAGCTTTCTCAACAATCTCAGCAAGAACGAGAGCGAGCTGAATTTGCCGGTGTGGAATGGCGAGCTTTATTTCCAGTTCCACCGCGGTGTGCAGACCACGCAGTCGGAAACCAAGCGCGGCAACCGCAAGGGCGAAGTCGCGCTGCTTGACGCCGAGAAACTTGCCTCGATCGGCACGCTGTTCGGCCAGCCCTATCCAGAGGCCGACTTCGATTCGTCTTGGAAGAAGGTGCTGTTCAACCAGTTCCACGACATTCTGCCGGGCTCGGGAATCGGGATCAACTACGTGGATGCGGCTCGCAAGTACGCCGAGGTGCAGCGTTTCAGCAGTGACGCCATACGGAACTCGCTGGAAGAGGTCGCGGCTCGCGTAAACACCGCCACCACGAACGAATCGGAAAAAGACGTCGAGGAGGCACCCATACTGGTCTTCAATCCACTCTCCTGGACGCGAACCGGCATCGTGGTTGCGGACGTCCAGTTTGCAGGTCCCGGCTCCGTGGAAGGCGTCGATTCAGATGGGAAACCAATCCGTGCGGAGGTTCTCAGCACAGACAAGCAAGCGAATCGCGTAAGCGTGCGATTTCAGGCAAAGTTGGTACCTCCGAATGGATACACGATAGTGCGACTAAAGTCGCGACCTTACGAACTTCGCATGGCTGGCCCTCAACCCATTGGCCTGGGAATGCAGCTCGAAAACGAGTTCCTGCGGGTCCAGGTCGATCCCAAGACCGGCTGCGTCACCAGCCTATTCGACAAGCGTAGCAAGACCGAGGCGCTGGCGCCCGCCGTTGCAGGCGTCGGTGCTCCCGCCAATCTGCCCGACGGCAAACCCTGCGGCAACCTGTTGCAAGCGTTTGTCGACAAGCCCAAGCTGTGGGACGCATGGAACGTGGACGCGGACTTCATCGAACACCACAGGGATATTCTGCAGGCGGACGAGGTGAAACTCGTCGAGAGTACGCCGCTGCGGGCCGTGATTCGCGTGAAGCACAATTGGCAAAGCTCCAGCTTCATACAGGACATTACGCTGTACGCGGGTGTTCCGCGCGTGGACGTTAACATGCAAGCCGACTGGCACGAGAAGCACATCCTGTTGAAAGTCGCGTTCCCGCTGAGCGCGCGCAACGACAAGGCGACCTTCGAGATTCCTTACGGTACGGTTGAGCGCCCGACTACGCGCAACACGCCGGCGGAGCAGGCGCAGTTCGAGGTGCCAGCGCTGCGCTGGGCCGACCTGTCGGATTCGACCCACGGCTTCAGTCTGCTGAACGACTCGAAGTACGGTTATGACGCGAAGGACAACGTGCTGCGACTCTCTCTGTTGCGCGCGCCGGAGTACCCCGATCCCAACGCAGACCAGGGCCATCACGAATTCACCTACTCGCTTTATCCCCATGCGGGTACATGGCGTGAGGCCATGACCGTGCGGCAGGGCTACGAAGTCAACGTGCCGATGCTGGCCACGACGACCACGCGGCACCAAGGAACGTTGCCTCCATCGCAATCGTTCTTCTCGACACAGGAAGACAATGTAGTGATTACGGCGATCAAGAAAGACGCGGACGACAACTCGCTCATCGTTCGATTCTACGAATGGGAGGGGAAGCAGGGCGACGTGCACTTGACCCTGCCGCAAGCCGCGACGTCCGCGAGTGCGACAAATCTGATTGAAGTCGAGGAGGGCCCGCTGAATCTTGATGCGAGCGGCAAGGTGGTTACTGTTCCGACCAATCCGTACGAGATCAAGACGGTAAAGGTGCAGTTTGGAAGAGAGAAATGAGCCCGGTCGTCACCGAAGCCGCACGGACGATCTTGAATGATGCGCCGGGATGTGTCGGAGCGATCGTTCTCGTGCATTTCGAGAGAAGCTCGCATTCTCTCTCCGGCTGTCGTGGTTCTGCCCGCAGCCGTTGCGGGTATCTTTGTGATCGCCCATATCAGCAACATCAACGTTGTCTCTCGCGCCAGGGAGGTGGGGGTTATATGTCTCGGCCCCAGGGCTCACTGGGATGATTGGGGCAGCCCGCGTTGCGTGGAATTATCTGCGGGAATCACGACGGCCTTACAGCATCGTCGAGACAAGCGAAGAAAGTACGACAGCCGGACATAGGTACAGGAGCACAATCGTCTTTTAGCAAAACAGCAGAGCCTAATTGCAATTTATTTTTGGGGTCAGATTCATTTTCGATGAACTCCGCCGTGAGTCTAGCGTTGACTGAAAGATAATAGGAAACCTATGAGTTTCACTCTGCTCGACTGGTCGGCCATCGTTGGTTATCTCTCGATCACCCTCGTCCTCGGGCTATGGTTCCGCGGGCGCTCCGGCAAGAGCGTTGACGACTACTTCGTCTCCGGCCGCAACGTGAACTGGTGGCTGGCCGGCACCTCCATGGTCGCCACCACCTTCGCCGCCGACACACCGCTGGTGGTCACTGGCCTCGTGTACACGCAAGGCATTTCCGGCAACTGGCTGTGGTGGGGCTTCCTGTTCTCGGGGATGATGACCGTCTTTCTCTTCGCGCGTCTGTGGCGGCGTTCCGGACTGCTGACCGACGTGCAGTTCGCCGAGATCCGCTACTCCGGCAAGCCGGCGGCATTCCTGCGCGGCTTTCGTGCCATCTATCTCGGACTGCTGATGAACTGCGTTATCCTCGGATGGGTCACGAAGGCGATGACGTCGATCGTCGGCACCACGCTGGCGAATACGCCGATGCTGAACAACATCAGCGGCTTCATGTCGCACTTCGGCTCGGTGTGGAGCGGTAATGACGGTGCGGCACTGGCCATCTGCGTGCTCTTCCTTATCCCTTTCACGGGCCTCTACGTCGCGCTCGGCGGCCTGTGGGGCGTGTTGTGGACCGACCTTTTTCAGTTCGTGCTCAAGATGAGCATTGTGATCGCGGTGGCGTACTACGCCATCCAGGCCTGCGGAGGCATGACTGCCGTAATCACCAGCCTGCAACAAATGCAGGCGCACGCCGGAGGCAACGCTGAAAACCCGCTGAGCTTTCTGCCCAACTTCTCGCGCGGAGTTACCTCTGAGCCGATGTGGATGGTTCCGCTCGCCAACTTCTTTGTGTTCGTGGGGCTGCAGTGGTGGGCGTTCTGGTATCCGGGGGCCGAACCCGGAGGCGGGGGCTACATCGCACAGCGCATCTTCAGTGCGCGCGACGAGAAGCAGGGATTGCTCTCGGTGTTGTGGTTCAATATCGCGCATTACGCGATACGCCCGTGGCCGTGGATTCTTACGGGCGTTGCAGTCATCGTGCTCTATCCCGGCTTGGCGCATCCCGAGACTGGATACATGCTGGTGCTCAACAACTATCTGCCGCACCAATATCGCGGCATTGCGATTGCGGGATTTCTGGCAGCCTTCATGTCCACCATCGCTACCCAGTTGAACTGGGGCGCGTCGTACCTGGTCTCCGACTTCTACCGACGCTTTGTGAAGCCCAATGCTTCGGAACAGCATTACGTGATGGTCTCGCGGCTGTGTACCGTGTTGCTGGTAATCGTGGCCGCGTACATTTCGGTGCAGCTCGGCTCTATCGCCTCGGGATGGGAGATCGTGCTGCAGGTCGGAGCGGGCACAGGCGCGGTGTACATCCTGCGCTGGTACTGGTGGCGCATCAATGCGTGGAGCGAGATCTCCGCAATGGGGTGCTCGCTGGCGATCAGCGTTCTATTGAGCCGCTGGCATCCGTTCAGCGGGAACAACTCAGTTGTGTTTGCCAAGGGCGCAATCGTGACAACCATCGTGACGACCCTCGTGTGGATTACGGTGACGCTACTGACCAAGCCCGAACCGCAGGAAGTGCTGACGCGCTTCTACCGCAACGTGCGGCCTGACGTTCGCGGATGGAAGCCCGTCGCGGTATTGCTTCCTGCGATACCCGCAAATCGCGACCTCGGCGCGAACCTGGGAGCATGGTTACTCGGATGCGCCATGGTGTACACGTGCCTCTTCGGCACCGGCAAGGTTCTGCTCCACCAGCCTGTGATCGGCCTGGTGTTGTTGGTCGTGTCGGCCGTGTGCGCTTTCCTGCTGTATCACCGGGTGGTGCGTAACTTCGCGGTGGAATCGCAGGAGCCCGAAGGCAGTGTGCCGGACTGGGCGGAATCGCCCGCAACAACCGGACACTGAAGAGATTCAGCCGCGGATTTCCACGGATCGATTCAAGTTCTTTGGAGATCGGAGGACCAGATGGCAGCAAGGGTTCAAATCGGGGCCAACCTCAAGCAGGTAGTGCCGTTCCTGGGTGTCGTTGATATGGAGCGCTCGATCCGCTTCTACGTCGATGGCCTCGGCTTCACTGTGAAGCACCAGTGGGTGCCGGATGGCAAGCTGCGCTGGTGCTGGCTCACGCGAGGCGGGGCGTCGGTCATGCTGCAGGAGTTCGTGAAGCAGGGCGACGGAGTCCTGCTGCCCGAGGGCGCGCTCGGTCAAGGCGTCTCGCTGTGCTTCCAGTGCGAAGATGGTGTCGCTCTCTATCGCGAGTTCCTTTCGCGCGGAATCGAAGCCAAAGAGCCGTTCGTCGGCAACTCGATGTGGGTCACTGTCCTCAGCGATCCCGATGGGTACAAGCTCGACTTCGAAAGTCCGACCGACTTGCCGGAGGATACCAAGCTGTCGGAAGTCGAGAAATGACGCGGGGGCCTTCGCCGATCTAGACGCCCCTCTCCAGCTTCTCCGCCATTTCCAGCAACTTCACCACGGTGTTCCAGTTTCTGCCTGTGCCCTTGTTCTTCAGAGCTCTCGAGAGCGGAGGGACCAGCTTCGAGCGGCCGGAACCATCGGGAAAATAGACGTAGAGTTCCCGCCCATTCATGCGTATTTCTTCCGGATCGGGCTTCAGTGCCAGGACCGCCACCTTTGTTTCGGCCACAGGCTCGGAGTCGAGAAACGTCACAATGAGCTTTCCCCGGTCGATGTCTTTACGCTTGGCGAAGGGGTTTCTGGCGATCACCTCGCGCATTTCGGCTGCAGAGCGAAGGATCGCGTCGGGCCGGAAGCCGTGCATCTTCTCGATTGCGTCTTCGATCTTTGCAACAAGCTTTGCGGCATTGCGATCCTTGGTTCGAAATACGACATTGCCGCTCTGCACATAGGTCTGGACGTCGCAATGACCGAGCGATTCGCACAGGGCGCGGAGCGCGTCCATCTTGATCATGTTGTGGCCGCCAACGTTCACGCCACGGAGAAGACAGATCATCGCAGTCATGGATACTCCCAAAATCAGAGCAACTCACCCGTGTTCCATCTAGAGCAGTGCCCGCGAGACGCACAGCGCCGCGGCCCCCGCAATTCCTGAGTCGGCGCGATACTTCGCCTCGGCGAAGGGAATCTCGCTGCATCGCGCGTTCACTGACCAGAATGGCAGTTGCGAGGCAATACGGTCGAACCACCGCGCCATCAGAGAACTCAGGCCTCCTCCGACCACGATGATGTCGGGCTCGAGGAGGTCAACCACGTTGCCGAACCACACGGCGAGAATGTCGGCGGTTTCGCGGAGCATCTCGGTGGCGAGTGGATCGCCTTCCTCCCAGGCTTGCGCCAGGGTTTCGCTCGTGACCTTCTCGACTTTTCCACCGGCCAACTCGACGATGCGCTTGCCGCGCGTGGCCTCGCGGGCCAGCTTCTCCTGCGCGCGTGCTGCGATGGCCCAACCGGCGGCGAAGGTCTCGACACATCCTGACTTACCGCAACGGCAACGCACACCACGGTAATCGATGCTCATGTGACCGCCTTCGCCCGCGGCGCCGGTGCGTCCGAGGTAGAGCTGCGCGTTGTAGGTGATCGCGGTGCCAACGCCGGTACCAAGTGTGGCGTAGAACATGCACTTGTAACCTGCGCCTGCTCCCCAGAGTGCTTCGGCAAGCCCCGCAGCATTGGCGTCGTTGTGGAGGTGGGTCGGCAGATCGTAGGCCTTGCGAATCTCGTCGGCCAACGGGTAGTTGTGCCAGCAGGGAAGGTTCGACGGATTGAGCACCGTGCCAGTTTGCGGATCGACGGGGCCGGGCGAGATGAGGCCAATGCCCGTGACCTTTACGTCGGGATGCTCATGCTGTATCGCATCGACGGCGGCTCGCACGCAGCCGAGCGCTTGGTCAGCGGTGCCGCGCGCGCGCATGGGAGTGCGCGTCTTGTGCAGGATTTCGCCCTGTGGGTTAACCAGTCCGGCGGCAACCTTGGTGCCGCCGATGTCCACTCCGATGTAAACCTCTGGCGCTTCAGACATGCGTGCTCATCTTACGATACGGGTGTGATGAGCCTAGCCAAACCGGGCGGGAAAATAATGTGCAGGTTCTTGCGCAAAGCATGCAAGTGTTCGGCGATTTGGCGTAACTTCCTTTTTCACGCCGGTTGGAAGTCAACGGCTTGGGCGTAAATTCTTCGCGTGTCGTTGAATATTAGCACATTTATTCGTATTCGATTCAGCTCGTTATAGTTATAAATGCAAGAAATTGCAATATAGTGTCATAGCTTTGCACTAGGCTGGTGATCCTAGGGTGCGGTTCGCTTTTCAAGGATCCGCAATTCCTCGGCCTCGCGACACACGGTTAGACGATCGGCAACGAGTGCGATAGGGTGTGCGACACACGGGTGTGTGATAAGCGAAGGGCTTCGGGCCAGGGCAGCGTAGCGACGTGATGCGCACGGACGTGAAAAGGCGCAGAATGGACGGCGGTGAAGCGAATTGAATGGGCGCATGCAAATTGACCACGCGGTCGAGGTTCCTGCGACTTCGCGAGTTGACGGCGTCGAAGACTGCTACGCCGTCATCAATGGTCTGCGCTGGCGGTATCTGCATGCGGGAAGCGGGCCGGCACTGCTGCTGGTGCACGGCTTTCTGGGCTATTCGTTTTCGTGGCGATTCGTGATAGCGGAGCTGGCTCGCCACTATTCTGTGTACGCGGTGGACCTGCCAGGATGCGGATTCTCGCAGCGCGACACCTCGTTGTCGGGCTCGCTGGCGAGCGATGCAGAGCACTTGCTGAACTTCATGGACCACCTAGGCGTCGAGCAGTTTGATGTACTCGGCACGTCGCGAGGTGGGAGCGCGGCGATCGTGCTGGCCGGACTGGCGGCGGAGCGCGGCGTATTACGCCGTATCCGGAAGCTGGTGTTGCAGGCGCCCGTCAATCCTTGGTCGCGGGTTGGGCTGCTGCGGATCCGTTTCCTTCGCACCCGCGTTGGCGGGATCTATGTTGTGCACCTGGCGAAACGGTTTCCGTCCATCCTGAAGAGCTATTTCACAGAGCTCTACGGCGAAGCGGTGAACATTCCCTCAGACAGCTTTGCCGGCTACGAAGCCGGGCTCGTGCCCGCGGGTAGCTTCGAACATGTGTGGATGATGATCCGCACGTGGATGGCCGGGCTGGAGCGCATCGAAGCAGTCATGCCGCTCGTGGAATCGCTGCCGGCGTTGTTTCTGTGGGGCAAGCGCGACAGGGCGGTCGATCCGATGTCGGCCGACGGGTTGCACTGCCGCTGGAAGAACAGCTCCGTGGTGCTGATGGACCGTATGGGGCATATGCCTTACGAAGAGGCCCCGGAAGAGTTCAATCGTATCGTACTGGGTTTCCTGCTGCACAACACTCCCGCTACGCCACTGCCGACGGAACCTGCCGGAGTGATGACGGACGCGGTCGAGACCCGCCGCGCGTGATCGTGCTACCCGACCTCTTCGAGGCGCTGCGCGATCACTTCACCACCCACGGCTACTGGACGCTTGCCATTACGCTGTTGCTGGAGAACGCCGGCATCCCACTGCCCGGCGAGACCATGCTGCTGTTCGCCAGCTTCCTCGCCTTCGAGCACCACGAACTCAACCTCGGATTGATCATTCTTGTGAGCACGCTGGCGTGCACCCTGGGTGACAATCTCGGGTACTGGATCGGGCACAATGGCGGGCGTCCGCTGCTGCATCGCTATCAGCGGGTGTTCCGCGTCACGGACGAGCGGATCGCGCACGGTGAAGAGCTATTCGAGAGATTCGGCCCAGCGACGGTGTTCTTCGCGCGCTTCGTTTTCGGGATGCGGGTGATCGCCGGTCCACTGGCCGGCGTGCTTCGCATGCCGTGGCGGCGCTTTGTGTTGTTCAACTTCCTGGGCGCGGCCACGTGGGTGACGGTAATCTCTTGCACGGGATATTTCTTTGGGCGGCATTGGCAACGATTGTTGCAGATCGTTGGACGGGCGAACCTGGTGGTGTTTGTGGTGGCCTTGGCGATCGTATGGTTGCTGTGGCGGCGCTACCGAAAGCGGGAGCCCAAGTGAAGTGACAAAAACCCTCGAACCGCGAATGACGCGGAGGGCGACTGGCCCACCCTTTCGCAGAAACCGAACGATGAGGGGTCAAGAAAGCAGATCCCTCGCGGGCTGGAGCCTGCATGATGACAAGAATAAGGAACTTCGATGCAGCTCTGAAGCGCCACACTACCCGATTCCAGTCATGCCAACACTCTTGCCGCAAGCTGAGATTCAGGAGCGCCGATACGACGCTAATCCGCTGCGGGGTCACTGGCTTCCAGCGCTACTTCAGGTTCGTGCACCGGCCACCAGGCAGCCAGAGCAGCACCGAGATACATTGCAGAAACGATCCAGAAGCCAAACTTCAAACCGTCGCGGTGCGCTGCTTCGCCGGCCAGCAGAGCGGTGCAAATTTGCAGTGCACTGGCGAGAAAGAAGAACGTGTTCTGCACCCGTCCCATGAAATATTTTGGCACCATCTCCATCATCTCGGAGGAGATGGCGATGCCGCCTACGCCGCGGCCTGATCCCATCACGAAGTAGACGGAGACGGCAAAGGCAATCCAGGGAATCTCGGGCAGCAGAACGAGTGCCACCGCGATGACACACATCGTCAGGGTCACCGAACGGTGGGCCCCATTGCGGCGGATGAATTGCGAGGCGTAGAACATGCTGGTAAATGCCCCCGACGCCCAGCCTGCATTGATCCAGCCGTAGCCGACCGCGCCGCGGTGCAGTATGCGATCGCTGAGGGGAGCGGAGGTGACGCCCTGCGTCATCATGGCGGCAATGAAGAGCGCCCACGCCAAGCCCAGCAGCAGCACCCGGCGATGGCTGCGCACGTAACCAAAACCGTCTCCCAACTCGTGGAAGTAGCGCGCCACGGCAGTAGCGGGAGCGGCTGCGGGTTGCGGCCCAAGATGAGTCACCGTCACGCGTCCCTGCCGCACGTGGTACACGCACGCGATCGAGGCCGCGTAAGTCGCGCAGTCGAGCAGGAGAATGCCGCCCAGCCCGATCTTGTTGTACACAAACCCGACCATCGCTCCGGCCAGCACCCAGCCTCCCTGCACAGCCGCCAACATGAGCGAGTTGGAATCGAGTAGCCTGTCTTCCGGCGTTAGCTCCTGCACCAGCGCGTTGATGGTAGGCCAGAACATCCAGAAGCCAATCGAGATGAGAATGGTCATCCCGTACAACTGCCAAACATGCACGCGATGAGTGAGCGCGAGCACGGCGACCACGAGGATGACCAGCCCGCGGCAGACGTCGAGCCACATCATGAGGTGGCGGCGGTCTTCGCGGTCGATCAGCACACCCGTGAATGGCAGCAGAATGAGGGACGGGAGAGTTTGCAGTGCGACCAGAAGACCGAGAGAGACCTCGGAGTGCGTGGCCTGCAGGATGTACCAGATCACCGCGGCGGCATTCATACCGCTGCCGATCATGGAGATGAGGTTGGCCACGACGAGCAGCCTCATTCCGCGGTGCTGTAACATCTCGCGCATGGTTCACTGTAACCCGGTTACAGGCCGCAACTACCGTCACATATACTGAGTGAGCAAACATTACCACTGAGCGCGCGAAATCGGCGCTGAATTGCGGGCCACAAAGGGCAACGATTGGGACTGAAACGGCTGTTCAGGAAGAAAGAAAAGCAGGAACACCGCATCATGCGCGAGGCCAAGGAGCGCGCCGGCGCGCTCGTGCCTGAATATCACCGGGCCACGCCGGAGTGTCCGCACCCCGAACAATGGAGCATGTACGACTCCATGACCGCCGAGCTCGAGGTGCTGGAGTTCCTGCGCACGCTGGTCACGACGATCAAGCCGCAGCTCGTCGTCGAAACAGGAACGTTCATGGGCGTGAGTACGCTTTGGATCGCCGAGGCCATGCGCCTGAACGGCTTCGGGCGAATCGTTACGTGCGAGTACGATCCCAAGGTCTACGAGACGGCGAAGGAGAAGTTCGCTGCATCGGAGTTCAACGACCTCATCGACCTGCGCAACGAATCGAGCCTGGAGATGAAGGTGGATGGGACGATCGACCTGTTCTTCAGCGATAGCGATATGCCCGTTCGAGAGCAGGAGGTGCGGCGATTCCTGCGGCAGATCTCACCGTTCGGGCTGATACTGATGCACGATGCCAGCTCGCACCTGAAGCAGGTACGCGATGCCGCCCTGAAGATGGAGGGGGACGGATTGATCTCGGTGGTGCTGCTGTCTACTCCGCGCGGGCTGGTGGTGGCACAGAAGCGCGAAGGCCGCAGGTAGCAGCCAGCACTGCGGCCGTAATTTTTGTCGATCTCACCCTTCCCTGTGCCTCACCTCATAGCTTCCAACCGGGAAAAGCAGTAGGATTCCTTGCGAATAAAGATTGCGGGCAGCCGGGTTCGACTGTGCAGCTGCACGCTGCGGTTGGCGCGCTCGCTCGTCGCGCTGTTCCGTGCAATTCCTCGAGGTGCAAAATGCGCGTTGCCTTTCGCTGGCTTTTGGTCCTCATTTCCGTGGCCCTGTTCTCGCTGTCTCTCTGGTCACAGAACACCGGAATCGCGGTTCCCGCGGGGACGCCGGAGGACAAGGATCTCTCCACCATCGCGGCCGAGCCTGACGCCCAGAAGCGGATCGCGGCGTACCAGGACTTTCTGACGAAATACGCCGACAACAAGCCGGCCGCGGCCTACGCGGAGTGGCAGCTTTCCCAGCAGTATCTCGCCGCCGGCGACACAGCCAAGGCGATGGAGTACGGCAACAAGGCGGTGGAAGCCTATCCCAACAACCTCGACATCATCATGTCGCAGGCCGGCGTGGCGCAGGCGATGAAGGATAACAGCAAGGTCGTCGATTACGCCGTTCAGGGAGCAGGAGTGTTTCACTCGATCGCGAAGCAACCCAAGCCGCCGGACGTACCCGACTCCGAGTGGGCGACGCGCATCAGTAGCGAAGAAAGCTCGGCGCGCAACGCTTACGACTTCCTCGAAACCAGCGCCTATAACTCGATAGCGTCTGAACAGGACCCCAACAAGCGGATGATGGAGATCGAGAAGTTTACGCCTGCATTCCCGAAGTCAAAGTTTGACGACCAGATCACACAGCTAGCGCTGTACAGCCTGCGGCAATTGAACCAGCCGCAGCGCGTAATCGCGTACGGCGAGAAGACGCTGGCAGCGAATCCCGATAACATTCCCACGCTGTTGATGATGGCGGATTCATATGCGGGCGATCCCAAGGAAGCGGCGAAGGCGGCGACCTATGCCAACAAAGTGCTGACTCTGGTTGGGCCGAACCCGGCAAGCGATGACAAGACCAAGCGATCCTACGCGGGACTGGCCCATACGACGCTGGGCCGTGCCGAACTCAACCAGGAAAAGCTTGTGGCGGCGGTCACTGATCTAAAGGCGGCAGTAGGTTTGTTGCAGGACGATCCGCAGGACCAGCAGCAGGCTCTGTTCTATCTTGGCTATGCCTATGCCAAGCAGAACCATAAATCGGACGCGGTGGCGACATTGCAGAAAGCGGCGGCGATCAGCGGTCCCTATCAGGGGCCTGCGAAAGAGATGTTGGCCAAGGTAAGCGCGGCTGGGCCCCCGACGAAGAAATGACCGACGTGGGCACTGACACAGCCTACTTGTGGATGAGCGCGTCAGCGAGCAACTGCGCCTTCCTGGCGAGGTTGAAAGCGCGCTCGAAGTCGCCGTCGGTCGTCGCCTTCCGCGATTGCTGTAGATACGACTGGATTTGCGTCTTCATGCCTTTCTCCTCGTCGCTCAGCGGACGCGAAAGGTTCTTCAGGCTGTTCTCCGTGGCATCCACAATTTGTGCGGTGTTTTCTTTCTGCCGCGTGATCTCTTGACTGGGCATGGCGGCGGCGATGGCGGTGTCGGCAGGCGCTTCCGACGCAGGGCTGCGAGGAGGCGGCCGCAAACTGGCGACCGTCTGGTTGCCGGGGGCTGGCTGAGGCAGGGTAGCCGCAGGCGCCGGATTGCTCACTGGAGGAGGAGTCGTCTTCTTGGCTGCAGTCCGGGGTGTCTTCTTGCTGGGCTTAGTCTTGACCGGCGGCGGTTCCTGCTGGCGCTCGGCCACCGCTGGCGCGGCGGGCATGTCCGGATTCTCGGGGATTGCGTCGGGCAGCTCATCTGCGATTGTGGGTGCCGGGGGGTGA
>Ga0210406_10005576_pt1 | contig 13151 bp, 9 predicted proteins | sample IncBWC30MmetaG_FD_155454 | JGI IMG/M metagenome (GOLD analysis project Ga0210406, IMG submission 155454) | Forest soil microbial communities from Barre Woods Harvard Forest LTER site, Petersham, Massachusetts, United States - Inc-BW-C-30-M | ecosystem: Environmental > Terrestrial > Soil >... | reverse complement strand
TACACCATCATCCGCGGCGAAAAAAGTCAGGCTGCCGATGGTGCCCAAGAAAGTTGCATTTGAACTCACGCCAATCGGCATTTGATTGATGTCACGCACCAGGGTGGGCACGTTGGCGGCGTGACTCCACGTGCCAAGAAATGCAGAGAGCACCACAAGTATGGCGGTTGCAAATTGTCTCAGCAGATTCATGTGCACTCCCTTGCTTTTGCCCTTATTAAGGTTTGTGTTGGGCTAAATCATCGTAGCAGATCGCTGGGAACCGCTTACTTTGGGTCACGCGCGCAATATGTCAGGAACGAGCGGCGGCTGAGAATAAAAATCATTAGGGGGCGGGATAGCTATTTAAGGCGAGAAATCACCGGGCTACTCGGCAAAGACTATGTTCGGGTACGCTTTGCCCAACTCTCCATTCGATTTCGCGCTAGCCTAAGCCAGGCAGGTCACTTGGCATTGATGGCGGTGAGTGTGTTGATGCCCTCAAGATAGAGAATGCCATTGCTCGACAGCGCTAGATTCCCTGTGACGGGGTAACTCCAAACCGTCTTGTGCGTCGTTAAGTCGACAGCGTACGTAGACAGATTGGTACTGACGAACGCCAGGTTTTTTGTAAGCAGCACCTCGCTCTTGAATCCGACATCGCCGGACGCTGGGGGCACCCAGCTCCACAACAGAGATCCGTCGGTTTCCGAGCGCGCTTCCAGTTGCATCGGGTTGTTGTTCACAGCGTAGAGCACCCCGGCGTTGTAAGCAGGAGTGGCCGGGTAATCTCCTGCCGACCGCCAATCGACCGTCAGAGCCTGGGTGTTGAAATGAACCAGAGAATTGCCGATGCCGCCGCCATTCAGCCAGCTGTTGTCGTAGGCTGCTGCGAACGCGGAATTCGCCGCACCCAGCACCACCGAGCCACCGACCACGTAGATGTAATTTGTAAATGTGGGATCGACGATCGACCCCTTTACCTGGCCGGTCAGGGGATCAATGAGACTGAGCCGCGATCCGAAGTATGCATATATGGTGTTCTCGTCCGCCGCGGGAGTCCAAGCCGATTGCTGATCAAGCGGGGTGAAGAATAGCTGCTGGCCAGCGGGGCCGAAGCCATACATCCCACCGTAGGTACCGGCATTCGTGTAAACGCCGTCGGGGCCAATCGTAGGCGCCAGATAGTTTTCCCATTGGGAAGACATCTGCGACTTGAAGATCAGCGAACCTGAAATCGCATCAAATGCGAACAGGTAGGTCGATGACTGCTGACCAGCAGCGATATAAACAATTCCGTTGGATACCGCTGGTGGGTTTGCGGATGGAAAAGCCAGCCCGCTAAAATCGTATCGCCACATGAGACTCGCATCCAATTCCTTTCGCGCCTCCAGCGCATTGCCACCGGCTATGTAGTACATGCCGTTGCTCGTCGTCACCGTTGCGAGATTGACCAGTTCGTTGAAATATTGGTTTGTTGTTACCCCGTGCTGCCATCGTGTGATGAGTTGATCGGGGGATATCGTTACTGGCACGAACCCGGTATGGGCGGAGTTTCCTTGGAAGGTTTGCCAATCTGGCGCGTTAGTCCAAGCAGTCAGCGCAGTCTGGTTGTCCCCCGGCCAATTCGAGGTGGGTGACATGACGCGGATGTCGTAGTTCGTAGAAACGCTCGAAACCAGTTGGACTTTAGTGCAATTCGAATCGCTGCATAATTTCAGCGTGGCCGCGCCTGAGTACTCGTTGGCCGTCGCCGCAGTGGAGGTCGCGAACTCGAGTGTAAAGGTGCCGTCATTGTTGTTTGTCACCGATACCGGCTTCGCAAATACATTGTTAGGATCGCTCGCCATCGAGTATAGAGTGCCGGCGAACTGAAGGTATCGCGGTTGGATCACGACATCAACGTACACGGCAGTGCCTGCCACCACGGTTCGCGTGATGCTCGACTCAGACACTACGTCGACAGATCCGACTGCGAACTGCAGCGTGGCCGCCGTGGAGCCACCGCTGTTTGTTGCCTTTACAACATAGGAGGTGTTTGGGGTTGCGGCGGTAGGCGTGCCCGAGATGGCCCCTGATGTCGTGTCCAGCGTCAGCCCAGCAGGCAACGGAGGAGTAACACTGTAGGCACTTACGGTACCCGTTACGGTCGGTGTTAACGCAGCCACCGCTACTCCCACCACCGGAGTTCCAACATTTGGATAGGACAATCCGCTCGGTGCCTGGGTCATCGGCGGCGGACTTGCCGGGTTGCCGCCACCTCCGCCGCACCCCGTGAGCATCAGCGTGATTCCCGCCACAAGCGCGGCGTAGTAACGCGTGCGTCCGAATTGCGCAATCATCTTAACTCCCTGTATTCCCTTAAAGACTTTCGAAATCGCGTTATTATCGTACTGGTGCCGCATTCTAGGTTATGCGCGCTCAGATTTCACTGCGGCATTACATATTGAGTTATTCGACCGCTTTCGGTTATCGCTCATGCCGGTTTTCGCATCGCGTCCAGCGCCGCGCGCGCCAGAACCCCCGACGTTGGTGACCTGCGGCTTCGGAGGGGCCAAAATCGACAGAAATAAGGATAATGGCATCTCAATCGCTAACGGCGCCCGCTGGAAGCGGATAACTTTTCTAGCCATTTTGGTCTTTGATGGTTTCAACGAGATCGATTCACTCGTGGCGCTGGATTCGACGGCGGAGTAAGACATGGTTCGGTATGCTCTCTCGGGAATTGCCGCGATCGTCCTTCTGGCGCCGCCCGCAGGCGCCCAAAGCTTGAAGTTTGAAGCGCCGGCCGATGTCGCAGGTCTTGACGCTAAGATCCCCGCGCTGGCCGAAGCGGCGCTGGCGCAATATCGGGAGCCCGACGAGCGCAAGCACCTGGACACTCTCTTTCGTCTGCAGATAACAGCGCGACGCTGGGCTGACGCCGAAAGTACACTTGCTGAGCTGCACGCGCCGCCGGCTTGTTGAACATACGCGTAGCCGTCACTGTCTCGCCGCCGCAATTGCGGTGCCGGGACTTTGTGGATCGAGTATTGGCCGGCATCGAACCCGGGGGCGCCCCCTCGTCGCGCCTCCGGCAAAACTACCGGTAGCCCGCGGAGGACGTGCCGTCGGTAATTTCTCGATTAGAGAGTGCACAGTCCTCAATTTTTCACGCATTCCCCAACCGCGCCAGCTCTACCCGGTAGACTTCCATTCCCGAATGATCACGGTAGAACTAAGTAGCGTTGGGTGGGTAGGGAAATGCATTTTCGACTGAGAGCCTCTTCGCTGCACTTACTTTCAAGTGCCACGGTACTCACACTCATACTCGGGGCTCTCTACTTTGGCTGGTATCGTTGGCCGGGTTGGTATCTGACCGACGTAACGCGGGTGATTCTCATTATGGTGTGCGTGGACGTGGTGCTCGGGCCTACCCTGACGTTCATCATCGCCAATCAGAAGAAATCGCGGCGTGTACTTACGCGCGACATCGGCATTATCGTTGCCGTTCAACTCTGCGCGCTCGTATACGGCTCCGCGCAACTTTGGAACGGACGGCCTCTCTATTACGCTTATTCCGAAGGCGTTTTGCAGCTCGTGCAGGCCTACGATATCGAGGATAATGAAGCCAAACTCGGACGCCAGCAGAATCCCAGTCTGGCACCGCACTGGTATAGCCTGCCGCGTTGGGTATGGGCACCGTTGCCGCAAGACGAGCAAGCTCGCAAACAGATCGTCACAGCGGCTATAAGCGGAGGCGACGACGTCATATCAATGCCTAGATATTTCAAACACTGGGAAGAGGGCTTGCCTTCGCTTCGCAGCCAACTCAAGAAAGCGGACAATGTTAGCTATTTTGCAAAAAGCGAGAAGAAGAAACTTAAAGAGAAATTGAAAGCGGCGGGATTGGCCGATGATCTTTTGGACACCATGCCGCTTACAGGCAGGGGCCACCCTCTTCTGGCTGTATTCGACCCCAAGAGCGTACAATTGAAAGCAGTTTTTAGATGCAAGTAATTGTTCCCACTGTCGACGCAGGAGTTTGCTCGTACTGATCACGCAATGAACGAGAGAAATCCCTCTGCAGTCGCGATGATCGATGAAGGAAATGCACTCGAGGAACAGGGGCGAATTTCCGAGGCAATGGCCCGCTATGATGCAGCGGCCCGGGCTGACCCGCAATTTGCGAGAGCACACCTCAACCGGGGCAATATTTTCCTCGCCCGCGCTCAATTTGATGAGGCTCGCAGCGCCTACGAGCTCGCAATGGCTTGCGACCCGAAGTATGCGGCAGCCTACTTCAATTTGGGCAACTTGAATTATCGGGCACGGGATTTCCAACGCGCACTGGACAATTACCAGATAGCCATCAGCTTGCGCTCCGACTTTGCAGATGCGTTCGTGGCAAAGGCAAATGCACTTGACAGCTTGGGCCGTACTGCCGACGCAATCGAGAGCTATGAGCGAGCGCTGGCAATTAATCCCGGCTACGCCGAAGTCCATCTCAATCTGGGGATATTAATGGCGGCTCACGGGCGGTATGAGGACGCCGCCAAAAGCCTGAGTAAGGCAATCGACATTCGGCCGGAATATGCGTTAGCGTACTACCAACTCGGCTGTGTCCTGGAAGCTCTTGGCCGAAGCAGCGAGGCCATCGAGCCGCTTCGACACGCAGTGAGAATTGAACCGACAATGCATGGTGCCCATTACAGCCTGGGCATCGCACTGCAGGGGCTGCGTCCGAATCCCCAGCTCGAGGAGGCCGCCTCGTGTCTGCGGCGCGCCGCGGAACTCAAACCCAACTTTGCGCAGGCCCATCACATACTCGGCATCGTGCTCAGTTATCTTGGGCAGGTAGACGCCGCGGAGGCTAGCCTGCGACGCGCTTTTGCCGTTGAGCCTGCTTCCGTTGATATTCTCCACGACTTGGCGCTGATGCTTCAGTCGAGCGGCAAATCTCACGAAGCTGTGCAGCTGATAGTGCGCACACTCGATCGTGCGCCAACGTGGAGGACCAAATTGGCTTTTGCCAGCTGCGTCGCGAGCTCAAGATTTACAACCAACGACTCGCAGATCCGTGCAGCACTCACAGTCGCCATTAGCGAACCGTGGGGATTGCCATACGATCTTTGCCTGCCGGCGCTCAGTCTGGTTATGCTCAACCAAACGATTGCCCGTAGCGTGCGTCTCGCGAACAAAGCGTGGCCCACACGATTGCCCGCGAAAACGTTATTCGATGCAGATTGCGCTGCCGCTCTTGCAAAAGACCTGTTGCTTCATGCGTTGCTAGAGGCCGCGCCGATGCGCACGATCGAATTCGAACGCTTTCTAACATGCGCACGCTATGCTCTGCTCGAGACCGCATCGGCCCAGGATTCGACACACCATACGGACACCGCGGCTTTGCAATTCTATGCCGCACTTTCTCGTCAATGTTTTGTCAACGAGTACATCTTTGATTGCAACGGCAGAGAAATGCTCGCGGCAGTCGCCTGTCGCGAAAAGTTACTCGCGTTGCTGGACGCCAGTGAATTGGTGCCGGCAGTGCTCTTGCTTGCCGTGGCCGCATATTTCCCGCTCTACACTCTGCGCGGGGCTAGCCGGCTTCTCGCTGCAAAATACGCCGACCCCGTCGACGGCGTCCTCCGCCAACAGATTTGTGAGCCGCTCGAAGAACAGCGGCTGCGCGCACACGTGAAGAGTTTGACCTCAATCACCGCGGGTGTCTCGGAAGAAGTGCGCGACCAGTATGAGGAGAATCCCTACCCGCGCTGGGTAAATCTGCCAAAACCTGACTTGGCGCTGCATTTTAACGATGAATTGCAGCGCGCGTTGCAGCTTGCAACGTTCACGCCATTGCCCGATGACAGTGCGCCGGAAGTGCTTATCGCCGGGTGCGGTACAGGAAGTCAATCGATACTCTTTGTCCGGCGATTCCGAGGTGTTCGTGTGCTTGCGATAGACCTGAGCTTGAGCAGCATCAGCTACGCCGAACGAAAAACGCAGGAGCTGGGGATCACGAACATTGAATATGCGCAAGCTGACATCCTCAAGCTCGGTGATGTCGCGCGCACTTTCGATATCATCGAATCAGTGGGAGTCCTGCATCATCTGGCCGAGCCGTTTAATGGATGGCGCACTTTGCTGTCTCGATTGCGGCCCGGTGGATTCATGGGTCTGGGGTTCTACAGCGAAGTTGCGCGCCGGCACATTGTCAGAGCTCGTGAAATCATCGCCAAACGTGGCTTTGCAAGCACACCCGAAGACATTCGTCGGTTTCGTCAGGATCCGGCCGTTCACGCAAACGTTGAACTGCAGTGGCTTAGTATGAGCCCGGACTTCTATTCCACTAGCGAATGCCGCGACTTACTTTTCCACGTGCAGGAGCAACGCCTAACTCTGAATCAGATCGAGTCGTTCATCGCCGAATCCGGACTCCATTTCATCGGCTTCGAGTTGGATCATCGAACCCTAAATCAATACCGCGCACGCTTTCCCGACGATGGGCCCGGCACCAATTTGCGCAACTGGGCACACTTTGAGGCCGACCACCCGGATACGTTTGCGGGAATGTACCGGTTCTGGATTCAAAAGCCGGTAGTCACTTAAGAGTGGCCGGTCGAATCAGACACCCTGCCATTTGCGAAGTAAACCCAGCGGATTCGTGACCGAGCTCACGCCACAATACCGACTAGTTTACATAAGCTGTCTCTTGGCATAGCCATACCAGGGATTAGCACCGATGCGGAATTTCGATATTGCGCGACGACGGTTTCTGCTTGCCATATTCGTGATATCTGGGTTCACCGGGCTCATCTATGAATCCATCTGGGCTCAGTATCTGCGACTCTTCCTCGGCCATGCCGCCTACGCACAGACTGTCGTGTTGGCTATGTTCATGGGTGGAATGGCACTGGGGTCCTGGCTGGTAGCGCGCTACTGCGCGAGGTTTCGACAGCTGCTTTGGGGCTATTTGCTGGTCGAGGCGGTGATCGGCATCTTCGGCGTTCTCTTCAATCGGATGTTCGTTGCGGCCACCGATTTCTCGTTTGCCACGGTCATTCCTGCGCTCTCCTCGGCCGTTGCGATCAATGCCTACAAATGGTCGCTGGCCGCACTGCTGGTTTTTCCGCAATCGGTGTTGCTGGGCATGACCTTTCCATTGATCAGCATCGGCATCATCCGACGCTGGCCCGATCGAGCGGGCGAGACGCTCTCCGCGCTATACTTCACCAATAGCCTGGGTGGTGCCATCGGAGTGCTCGTCAGCGGGTACATACTGATCGGTAGGGTCGGCCTGCCAGGTACGACCCTGACCGCCGGGCTGCTCAACGTAGCGCTCGCCTTTGGAGTCTGGCTGGTCGTTCGCCGTCACCCGGAGCCTTCACCGGTCCCGCACATCGCTTCCGTTACGGCCACGCCCTCTTCGGTTACAGACCGTGCAGCGAGGTGGTTTGTGATCGCGGCGTTTCTGACCGGGGCAGCTTCGTTCATGTACGAGTTGGGCTGGATCCGGATGCTCAGTCTGGTGTTAGGAAGCTCGACGCATTCGTTCGAGCTGATGCTGAGCGCGTTCATTTTCGGGTTGGCGTTCGGCGGCCTGTACGTGCGAAAGCGGATCGATCGTATCGCAAGCGCGGAGAGTTATCTTGGCGGGATCATGCTCACCATGGGAGTACTCGCCGCGCTGACGCTGCCAGCGAGTAACCTGATGTTCGAGTTGATGGCACGGTCGATTCAGGCCTTTGCGCGCACTGACGGCGGATACGTCGCGTTTAATGTGGTCAGCCAATCCATCGCCCTGATGATCATGCTGCCGGCGACATTCTGTGCCGGCATGACGCTGCCCGTGCTCACTCACGCGCTCATGCGCCGAGGAACGGGCGAGAAGGCAATCGGCACGATCTACTCGGCCAACACGTTGGGTGCGATCGTCGGCGTGCTGCTCACGGTCCACATGTTGATGCCGCTGATTGGGGTCAAGGGCGTTATCCTCACGGGCGCGTGCATTCATGTCGCGCTGGGGCTGTCGCGACTCGCTCCACGCGGGCTTCGTCAACCCGCTACAGCCCTTGCGATGGCGCTAAGCATTGCCGCTTTGGGTACTGTCGCACTGCGCGGACAGATTGATCCGACGCGGGTCGCGACGAGTGTTTACCGGTCGGGAATCGCGCGCGTGGCTGAGAACGTAAGCGTAACTTACCTGCGCGACGGCAAGACGGCAACGGTCACTTTGAGCGAGGTGCTCGGGCGGGTCACGATCGCCACGAATGGCAAGCCGGATGCGGCAGTCCAAATGACACCCGGCGAGCCGACACCGGACGAAGTCACCATGGTGATGGCCGCAGCCATCCCCCTGAGCCTGCACCCGCACGCCGCGCGCATAGCCAATATCGGCTTCGGATCCGGTCTTACCAGCCACTCGCTCCTCGCGAGCCCAAGGCTCGAGCGGTTGGACACCATCGAGATCGAGCCGATGATGGTCGAGGCCGCGCGGCAGGGCTTTGGTCCGCGTATCCATGACGTTTTCGAGGATCCGCGCAGCCACATCGTGTACGACGATGCAAAGACGTTCTTTGCAGCCTCGCGCGAGCCGTACGATCTAATCGTGTCCGAGCCGTCGAACCCGTGGGTGAGCGGAGTAGCCACTTTGTTCTCCGATGAGTTTTACGGCGGTATCGTGAGACACTTGCGGCCTGATGGCTACTTTACGCAGTGGCTGCAAATCTACGAGACCGACATCAACATAGTCGGCTCGATCTTGAAAGCGCTGTCGCGTCACTTCGCGGCATACGAAATCTACAATGTGGACAATTCCAACATTCTCATCGTTGCGACGCGCTCAGCGACGATTCCAACCCCAAGCGGTGACGTCTTCAATTGGCCTGAGATGCGCGCTGAGCTCGACCGGATCGGCGCACAATCGGTCGCCCACCTCGAGTCGCGGCTGATCGGGGACGGTCGAATCATGAACCCCTTATTCAGTACGCTGGGAGTGCCGGCAAATTCCGACTTCTTCCCCTTCGTGGACCTCAACGCGCCGCGCCTGCTCTTCAAGCGAGAGAGTGCGAGCGAGTTACCGGGATTGACATTTCTGCCCATGCCATTCTTGGACGTCCTGCGCGGCGACTCACTGCAAAGTCCCACGACCGAGCCCTCGTCAAGAAGCACATTGTTTCGAGATTTGCAGGTGCGCCGGGCAATGGCGATTCGCCGTGCGCTTTCCGGCGGACGATTGGACGATCTTGACGCTGCAACCACAGCCGCGCTGATGCTGATTCGCGCGAGTGGAGGCGAGTGCGCCCAGCCTCGCGTACAAGAAACGTGGGGCGCGGCAGTCCGAAACGTGAGCGATATGACTGCGCCCTACCTGAATCCGTCTGAGCTTGCCGACATCTGGGGCTACATCAAGTCCACCCCCTGCTATCGCGACGGGAGCGGCGAGACCAAAGCGTGGACCGACCTGCTCGCCGCCATCTCCGCTCGGAATTTCTCGGAGATCGTGAAGCTCGGTTCACGTATGCTCGAGCCACCCTCCTCGCCCTCGAAGGATGACATTACCTATCTGACGACGGCAATGGCTGCGGCATACATTCGCTTGGGCGAGACCTCCCAGGCGCGCAACTTGCTGATGGCCCAATTGAGCAAGCTCGATTGGGGAGGACAGTTCGCGCTGGCGCTTCGTGAGCTATTTGCGCTGGCGCGAACGGGTGAGGCATCGGGGCTCGCGCAGGCGGGCGCGAGCAAGGCAGCGCCTCCGACTGAAAGACCCTAGCCTCCCCTTGTTCAACTGTAGGCAGCGCTAAGCCGGGCGCTCACGGGGAAGAGCTGCGTGACCGGCGCGCAAATAATTTCTAATCAGGGCCGACTGAGGGAACTGGGTGGGTTGATGGTGAGGGTCACGCTGCGCTCCGCCCCGTTGCGCAATAGACGCAGTTCGACGCTCTGACCGACGCGCAGCAGCGCGAGCCCATTGCGCAGTTGTGCGGCGCTCTCGAGCGGGACGCCGTTCATTGATGCCGCCACATCGCCGACTTTGATGCCCGCGCGATCCGCGGCAGAGCCTGGTGCGACCTCAGAGATCTCCACGCCGCGCGCATTCACGAGCTGCAGGGACTCGGCCGCCTCCGGCGTCATGTCGCGCAACTTGATGCCCACAACTCCGCGCTTTACCTCGCCGTAAGTGATGAGCTGGTCCATGACAGCCTTGACCATATTGACCGGGATGGCGAAGCCGATGCCGATATTGCCGCCGTCCTTGGACAGGATCGCGGAATTGATGCCGATCAACTCGCCGCTCAAGTTCACCAGCGCGCCGCCGGAATTGCCGGGGTTGATCGAGGCGTCGGTTTGGATGAAATCCTCATAGCCATGCGGATGAATTCCGGTGCGGCCGAGCGCGCTGACGATGCCGGCCGTCACGGTGTGCTTCAGTCCGAAGGGATTGCCGATGGCGACGACCCAGTCGCCGACCTCGAGGTGCGATGAGTCGCCGAGCGGCATCTGCGTCAAATGCGATTCAGCAGCCTTGAGCACCGCGACGTCGGTGCCCTCATCGCTGCCGACCACTTTCGCTTGAAAATGCCGGTTATCGAGCAGCGTTACCGTGATCTCGCTGGCATTCTCAATGACGTGGCGGTTGGTGACGATATAGCCGTTCTTGGCGTCCACGATCACGCCCGACCCGGCACTCTGGAATTGGCGGCGACGCACAGTTCCGCCCTCGGGCAAGTTGAAGAATCGACGAAAGTAGGGATCCTCGCGCAGCGGATTCCCCGCGACCGGTTCTGTCAACGTACCTCGGGTTGCGATGTTGACCACGGCGGGGGAGGTCGCTTTGATGACCGGGGCGAGCGAGGGTAGTAGTGCAACGCCGATGGCGGTGGCCTCTCCCGGGCAAGGTATCAGGATCGACATTACGAACGCGATGAAGGGCGCCCGGATCAGCATATAGCCATTCACAAATTGGATTCCCTGAGGGCAAAGGGGCATTTTACGGGTACTTATCCCCTAAGTCAGGCGCGAGCGGCTCGCGCCGTTGCATTGACACATGCGAGTTCTACAATGGCCATGCGCAGACCAATCCACCACTAGGAAGGAGACGATCATGGCGACCAAGGCAATTCCCGATGGTTATCACTCGGTCACCCCCTATCTCATCGTCAATGGGGCGGCGAAAGCCATCGATTTCTATAAACGTGCGTTCGGAGCTGTCGAACTGATGCGCATGCCGGGGCCAGATGGAAAAATCGGGCATGCGGAGATACGCATTGGCGATTCGGCAATCATGCTCGCAGACGAGCATCCTGCAATGGGTTATCGCAGTCCGCAATCGCTCGGCGGAGCCGCCGTGAATCTGATGGTATACGTCGAGCGAGTGGACGATGTTTTCGGACGAGCTATCGCAGGCGGAGCAAAAGAGCTGCAAGCCATCAAGGACCAGTTCTATGGAGATCGCTCGGGGACCTTGCAGGATCCCTTCGGACACACATGGACCGTCGCGACCCACGTCGAGGATGTTCCTCCCGAGGAGATGCGCCGTCGCGCTGAGAAATTCATGCAGAGCGCCAACGCGTAACATGTCCATGTACCCGTCGACGACCACTCTGAACGAGTGGTTTGTCGACAGGCGTGGGAGCATCGCCGAGTTTTAGTTCGCCTTTAAAGTTGCCGTTATCTTGAGAGTCACCGGATCGAATACGGCGAGAAGGGGATGGCCCCTGCCGGTGAGGGCCATGGTGTTCGATTGGTCATCGGGCAGCCCGGCCGCTTTCATCCGTTGCTTGAGCCTCGTTTTTTCGCTTTTTGCAAAATAAGCAACACTGTCCACCTTTTTCAGTTGGCCGCGAAGCGACGGCAAGCCATCTTCCCAAGGCTTGAAATACTTGGGCATCGAAACGACATCGTCGCCTCCGGTCACCGCGGATGCGACGATTTTTTCGCTCTCTTCCGCGTTTTGCGGCAGCGGAGCCCATATCCAGCGCGGCCGACTGTACCAATGCGGGGCCAGCCCCGGATTCTGTAGGCGGCCTGCCTCAGCTTCTGCGGCATCGATATCGTACGCTTGCACCAGCTGCAGCACGTTTTCGGAAAAGGCATAGTAGAGCGGTCGCCCACTCCAAAGCGACACGGAACCGTAAATCAGCGCGCACAGCTGCACCACGACGATGATGCCGATGTCGCGCGTGAGTACGCGGCGCGGTTTATTCTTGCTGGCAACAATAAAAGTCAGGGTGGGCCCCAGGACAACGTCCACGCACACCATCACAAACACGACTGTCTTGACATCGGTCAGGTGCCAACCCGGCCAACGATACCATCCCAGGTAGAGCGACCCGAGAATCAGCGTGAGCACGGTGGCGCTCGAGAGCAGGTGTAGAGAGAAGGCTTTGAGTCGAAATCGCATACATCATTCCCAGCAATCGATAAATAATTCTAGCGTGGCCGTCCGAGAATGGAAGCCTACCCGGCGGAGTCGGCGGGATTTGAAATGGTGGATATCATGGCGGACGGTGATCTTTGCAGCCGGGCGAGCACCGCAGGCACGTCCGATGCGGGCACCGGGCGACTGAACAGGTATCCTTGCGCCTGGTCGCACTTCAGGAGACGAAGCTTTTGCAGCTGCTCGGGCGTCTCGACGCCTTCCGCAACCGTCTTCATGTTGAAGGCTCGGGCGAGCGATACCACGGTCGAAACCAAGGTCGCGACATTGGGCGTATCGGCAATACCTTGTATGAAGGAGCGGTCGATCTTGAGGGTATCCACCGGAAGCTTGGCAAGCAGACGCAACGAGGAATAACCGGTCCCGAAGTCATCGATGGCCACCCCCAGGCCGGCCTCTCGAAGCTGGGTGAGCTTGCGGATGGACAGATCCAGATCATGCATCAACATGCTTTCCGTAATTTCAATGTCGAGGCCCACCATATCTTTGCCCGTGGGCGCGACAGCGGCCAGTACGCGGTTCACAAAATCGCGGCGTCGCAGCTGCAGGGGCGAGACATTGACCGCCACCCGTGCGGTCGCCAGGCCTAATCCAGTCCAAGTGCGCATGTCGCGCAAAGCCTGGAGAAAAACCCACTCCCCGACGTCGACGATTGCACCCGATTGCTCCAACAGCGGAATGAATTGCGACGGCGGAACGAGGCCGTCCTCGGAATCCTGCCAGCGCAGAAGCGCCTCCAGGCCTTCTA
>Ga0210406_10005575_pt1 | contig 13152 bp, 10 predicted proteins | sample IncBWC30MmetaG_FD_155454 | JGI IMG/M metagenome (GOLD analysis project Ga0210406, IMG submission 155454) | Forest soil microbial communities from Barre Woods Harvard Forest LTER site, Petersham, Massachusetts, United States - Inc-BW-C-30-M | ecosystem: Environmental > Terrestrial > Soil >... | reverse complement strand
CGAGACAACCAGACAGGCCGTTGATGTCCCGGGGGCGCCAACAGGTCCCGGCTCGAGATCACCTCGCTCCAGGGATAGACGCACCGAGCCAAGGACGGCACTACCGTGGAGGCGCGTCATACGCAGGCCTGCGATCTGTCGCGCGCGGGCCGCCGGGCGATCGAGCCCGCATTCCGCTGGGGTCGGACGGCAGCCGATCCGAATGATCGGTCTGAACGGGAGCAGGCCCAGCAGACAAATGCGGGGCTGGAGCATTTAGGCCGTTTACCGTTTCAAATCGCAGCCAGACAGGAAATGCTCTTGCAATCTGCAGATCGCCATCGAGCTGCAGCGCAGTGCCGGCCACGTCGCGCCAATTCGTGTGGCCAAGATAGACTTCGACGTAATCACGGATATTGCCGCGAAGTGTAAGATCGACGGCAAATCCCGGGTCCTTCATGCAGACGTCGACGCCGGATCGTCCGAGGACCAGCCACATGATTCGAAATTTCGTACGGCTCGCCGGCACACCTGAAAATTCGAAGCGCAAGACGACGCGGCGATCCGGCAGCGTGCTCAGATCGACACGCTTGCGCAATCCCCAGATCAGGAGGGCGGGATCAAGATCGGAACGTTTGATCCGGTCGTGGGTGTAGGTCATTCCCCACTGGCCGAGCGCGTGCATTACCACGCGCAAGCCCTCGCCAGCAGTCGTGAGCCAGTACTCGTAACCGGCACCGTCGGCGCCGCGCGGCCGGCGTTCAATCACACCATGGTCCTCGAGTTCACGCAGCCGCGCGATCAGGACGGCTCGGGAAATCAGCGGCACGCCACGATGGATGTCGTTGAAGGAGTGCACGCCAGTCATCAGTTCGCGCACGATGAGCGGAGTCCAGCGGGTGGCGAAGATCTCTGATGCCTTTGCGATCGGGCAGAACTGACCATAGCTTACTGACATGCGTCCCAGCTAGTCACTGACAGCCGGAATTGCCAGTCCGAAAAACAGACTTGGCCGAACGACGCGCTCCGTCCACATGTCGGCGCGACGCAGCGATGTGCGGCATCGTTTCTTTCAGGTTCAGGTCGCCTCGTGTCACGGCGCAGACATCGCAAGGAGTACTCCGCAATGACCGATTACGTCCTAATCCACGGCGCATGGCACGGCAGCTGGTGCTGGGCGCGCGTGCGTCGCCTGCTGGCGGCTGGAGCGCACCGGGTGTTCACGCCGACGCTAACGGGTGTTGGAGAACGCTCCCATCTCTTGAGCCGCGACGTCGGCCTCGACACCCATGTCGCGGATGTGGCCAATCTCATGATTTGGGAGAACCTACGCGACGTCGTCCTGGTCGGACACTCCTACGGCGGTGTCGTCGTACGCCATGTCGCTGACCGGATGCCGGACCGGATTCGCTCGCTCATCTATCTCGACGCCTTCGTTTCCGAGAACGGAAAAACCCTTTTCGACTACCTGCCCGATAACGGTGAGGGCGACCGGAAACTGGCTGTGGCCCATGGCGATGGCTGGAGAGTCCCGCCGAGACCAGCGTCGTTCTTCGCGGTCAATGCGGCAGACGCCGCCTGGGTGGACCGCCAGTGCACGATGCACCCGCTGTCCAGTTTTGAAGCGCCGGCGCAGATCAGCGGCGCGTGCGACGGCATCGCAAACATCGGATACATTCGGGCGAGTGGCTTTGAAGGTCCCTTCGACCAGTTTTACGTCAAGGCAGGAGAGCGCCGCTGGTGGCAGGAGGAGCTTGCATGCGGGCATGATGTGATGCTCGACATGCCCAATGAACTTACGGCCCTGCTGCTGCAGCGGACGTAGAGAGCGGTCGCCGCCATCGTTCGCTCGAGTGACGGAGATGTCTGCAGGCCTTGTTTGCGTCGGCCGTCGGGGGCACACCGGGAATCGTCTGCTCGTCGTGAGCTTGTCAGCACACGACCGACGCACTGGGCTGTCTGCCGCGGTGCATGAGTCTGAAATTGGCACGTTTGACACATCCGGCGATGTCCGCAGTTCTAGGCGGCAAGGGCGTCCCTAGTTGGGAGCCACGCAGATAAGAGGAACCCGGCGCGTAGTGGTTCAACACCGATCGCGCGCAATCAACCACGAAAGGATTAAGACATGTCGCTACAAATCAATGACGTCGCTCCGGATTTTGAGGCCGAGACGACGGAAGGCCGCATCCGCTTCCATGACTGGATCGGAGATTCCTGGGCCGTGCTGTTCTCGCATCCAAAGGACTTCACGCCGGTGTGCACGACTGAGCTCGGCTACATGGCGCGGATCAAATCCGAGTTCGACAAGCGCGGCGTCAAAATCCTCGGCCTGAGCGTCGATCCCGTCGACAACCATGCAAGGTGGGCGAAGGACATTGAGGAGACGCAGGGCTTCGCGCCGAATTATCCGATGATCGGCGACACCGATCTCATGATCTCGAAAGCGTGGGGCATGCTTCCGGCCGCAGCAAACGGCGATGCCTCAAAACGTACAGCGTCTGACAACCAGACGGTGCGCAATGTCTTCGTCATCGGGCCCGACAAGAAGATCAAGCTCGTTCTCGTGTATCCCATGACAACGGGACGCAATTTCGATGAGGTGCTACGAGTGATCGACTCCTTGCAACTTACCGCAAAACATAAGGTGGCAACGCCAGTGAACTGGGAACGCGGTGAGGACGTGATCATCGCGGGCTCGGTCCCCGACGAGGACGCGAAGAAGATCTATCCGAAAGGTTGGAAGGCGCCGAAGCCCTATATCCGCATTGTGCCACAGCCTCGATCGTAACAGCAGTCACGAGCCTTCCTGCCCGCGCGGGGAGGGTCGTAGCGTCCCCGGGGCCGGGTTGACGCCCCGCGATCCGCGGGTTCGACCGATCCCGGCGGCTCAGGTGAAGTACTTTCACCGCGCCGTCCGGAAGCCTCGGAAGTAAGTGAAGCGACCGATTGGTACTACCATCTTAAGAAATCGAGAGGCAGCCATGCAGCAGACGATCCCTGTTAAACCCGATGTCAAAGGCTTCTACGAGAGCCGGACAGGCAGCATCCAGTACGTCGTCTCCGATGCCATAACTGGGCGGAGCGCCATCATCGATCCCGTGCTCGACTTCGATGAGAAGTCGGGAGCGACGGCGACGCGCAGCGCGGACATGATTCTCAACTATGTGCACGAGAATGGCCTGACGGTTGAATGGATCCTTGATACTCATCCGCATGCCGACCACCTTTCGGCGGCAAGGTATCTTTCTGAAAAGACCGGGGCGCCGGCTGGCATCGGCGAACATGTCGTCCGCGTTCAGGCGCTCTGGAAACGAATCTACAATTGGCCGGCCTTTCCAGCTGACGGGTCGCAATGGAGCCGGCTCTTCAAAGATGGCGAGCGGTTCCGGATCGGCCAACTCGATGCAGAGGTGATCTTCTCACTAGGTCATACACTGGCATCGATCACCTATGTCATCGGCGACGCTGCATTCATCCACGATACCATCTTCATGCCGGATTCGGGCACGGCGCGAGCAGATTTTCCCGGTGGGAATGCGTCCGTTCTGTGGAAATCCATTCAGAGAATTCTGAGCCTTCCGGACGAAACACGCCTCTTCACGGGTCACGATTATCGGCCCGGAGGTCGCGAGGCGCGCTGGGAGAGCACCGTGGCGGAACAGAAGCGATCGAACCCGCATCTTGCCAACAAGAACGAGGCTGAGTTCGTAGCTCTGCGCAACGCCCGCGACAAGATGCTGCCGATGCCAAAGCTCATCTTGCATGCGCTGCAGGTGAATATCGCTGGCGGTCGCTTGCCTGATCCCGAAGCGAACGGCACTCGCTATCTCAAATTCCCGCTGAACGCGCTGGCAGGCGCGGCCGGGGGTGACCATTCGCAAAGCTTCGCTATCTCAGCGAGAAATGAGCTGGAAGAACGCGGAAGCCGCTTCTGAGTTCATGAAGCGGCTCGCCAACCCGAACCGTCGCCTGAGCGGCCTTTGGACAGCGCCTCGAAGGATCGAAGACAATGTCCGCTCATGGCAGATTGTGTTGAAAAACTCGAAAATCGCGAGGCTCCGAAAATCTCGCAAATGTAGCGCATTGGCGATTTCTGCCGCCGCAAGGCACTGTAGAATCGATACGACGGCAAGCGATGGCTTTTGGGGTAATTTATGTGGTCCCTCACGTCGCAGCGAGAGAAACGCACCAGCGGTCCTGAGAATTTTCAGTCATGAGCGAAAAAGGACTTTTTCAACAAAATCGGCACTTTCCGGACCTGAGGCGATGTCCGGTTTGAGTCGCCGCCGCGATCAGAGGGCCGGTTGGCCGCGGCGATTCGCGGAATGAGCGGTTATGGAAATACTGAACGACATTTTTCGCGATCGCGAGCCAACAATAATCTTCGTTGAGAGCCAATGCCCGGAGAGCAGTATTTGTGCGCGACGCTCATCGAATACGTCTCGATCGACGCTGCCGGTTTTCCTCCTCCGAAGCTTCCTGCTGTGCCTCGAGCCGCTGAACGAAGATCTTTGCCGCTTTTGAAATATGCTCGCGGCTAAGCGTCTCGGCCCTTGCGCCGTCGCCGGCGATGATCGCGTCGAGGATTGCCACGTGCTCCCCGAGGATGATCTGCGGCATTTGCACGTCGTCGCGCAGGACCTCAGCCATGACCCGGCGCAGATAGGCCCAGTGAGGGGCGGTGGTCTCGCCGATCAACGGATTTGCGGAGAGCTCGTTGATGAAGGCGTGAAAGCGCATGTCCGCTTCAATCTGCTCGTGCAGCGAACCGCTTTCGACAGCGGCGCGTCCCGCTTCGAGATAGGGGGAGCCTTCATCCTTTGCGCGCTGCGCGCCGCGCTTGGCCGCCAGACGTGCGGCAAGCCCATCCAGCATGGCGCGCAGCTCATAGAGATTTCGGACGAAATCGACGTCGAGGGGAGAGACGATCAGGCCGCGCCCCGGAGCCTCGCGGACTAGGCCGCGGTCCCGAAGGAGGAGGAGGGCCTGCTGAACCGGCTGGCGCGAAACCCCGTATGCGCGGGCCAGCTCATCTTGAATGAGGCGGGAGTTCGCCGGCAGTTCGCCGTCCACAATCTCAGAAACAATAGCATTTACAACCTGTTCGACGAGAGTTGGTTGGGCTTGGACGGTGGGCATGCGATCTCCGGAGGGCTGTTCTGCGAATCTTTAGCACCGCAATGCAAAAAAATCCATTGCTCTGCATTCGAATTCAGAATATGTATTCTGTATTCGAATTCAAGGCCGCGGCAATGCGGCGATCAGGGAGGATCTGCAAATGCTCGTGGTTAGCCGTCGCTCGCTTTTGAAATCTGCTGCCAGCGTTCTCGCTGCCGGGACCGTGCTGAGGAGCCCGGCGGTTCTCGCCCAGGCGGCGCCCCTCAAGCTCAAATTCGGCAATGACCTTCCCGACACTCACTCCGTGAATGTCAGGCTGAAGGAAGCCATCGCCGCCATCACCGAAGAGACAAAAGGGCAGGTCGCGATCAACCTGTTCCCGAACAACCAGCTTGGCAGCGACACCGACATGATGACGCAGCTGCGTTCGGGTGCGCTCGAACTTGCGACTATGCCGGGCACAGTGCTGTCGACGCTCATTCCCACCGCATCGCTGACCGGTGTCGGCTTCGCCTTCACAAGTTACGACAAGGTATGGGCGGCGATGGACGGCGAGGTCGGCAAGTTCATCCGCGGCAACATCCAAAAGGTCGGGCTCGTTCCCTTCGAGGCGGTCTGGGACAACGGCTTCCGCCAGATCACCAGCAGCACGCATCCCATCAAGACGCCCGAAGATCTCGCGAACTTCAAGATCCGCGTGCCCGTCGTGCCGCTATGGGTCGCGATGTTCTCTGCCTTCGGAGCGGCTCCCGTCAGCATCCCACTCAATGAAGCCTACTCCGCGTTGCAGACCAAGATCGCCGACGGCCAGGAGAATCCGTTGGCGCTGATCAACTCGGCAAAATTCTACGAGGTTCAAAAATACTGTTCACTCACCAATCACGCCTGGGACGGCTTCTGGCTGCTATCGAGCGCGCGTATCTGGAAAACAGTTCCGCAAGATGTGCAGCAGGTCATGCAGCAACACTTCAATGCGGCGGCAAAGAAGCAGCGTGACGATATCGTGCAGGCCAACGCCCAATATCAGAAGACTCTGGAATCGAACGGCCTGACCTTCAACACGACGCAGGCTGAAGCATTCCAGGCGGCACTGGCAAAGACCTCCTTCTACAAGGACGCGAAGACCAAGTTCGGCGACGAGGCCTGGGCGTTGTTGCAGAAGTACGCCGGCAGCATCGGTTGATCGCCATGCATTTGGTGGAGAAAACCAGCGTCGCGCTCCCCCGGATGACCGGGGTGGCGGGCGCGTTGCAAAAGGCTGAGCAGTGGCTCGGCTCGGCAGTTGCGGCGGTTGCTGCGCTGCTTGTGGTCGCGGAGATCATCGTTCTGTTTGCAGGCGTTTCGTCGCGATACTTCTTCCAGAAACCGATCATCTGGACGGACGAGCTTGCGGGCATATTGTTTCTCTGGCTTGCGATGCTGGGCGCGGTTGTCGCCTTTCAGCGCGGCGAGCATATGCGGATGACTGCGATCGTCGGGCAGATTGGTCCCCAAAGGCGGGCTTTCTTCGACGTCCTCGCGATCGTCGCGCCGTTGGCCTTTCTCGTTTTGGTAATTCAGCCCGCTTGCGACTTCGCGTCGGACGAATCCTTTGTCTCAACGCCGGCGCTCGACATTTCGAGCCTGTGGCGGGCTGCGGCCCTTCCAGTCGGCTTGGGTCTCATGCTCATGGTCGCCGTGCTGCGGCTGGTTTCGTTTGGCAATTGGCGGATCACAGCAAGCGTCGTTGGTGTGGTCGCCGTCTGTGGTGCAGCTCTATATGCGCTCGGCCCGGTGCTCATTCCGCTCGGCAACCTCAACCTTCTGATTTTCTTCGTGGCATTGGTGGCGGTTCTGGTCTTTGCGGCGGTGCCGATCGCGTTTGCCTTCGGGCTTGCGACCTTCGCCTATATTTCCCTGACGACAAGCACACCGGTGACCGTCGTGATCGGCCGCATGGACGAAGGCATGAGCCATCTGATCCTGTTGGCGGTGCCGTTATTCGTGTTCCTCGGCCTTCTGATCGAAATGACCGGAATGGCGCGTGCGATGGTCGGATTCCTTGCAAGCCTTCTAGGTCATGTTCGCGGCGGCCTGCAATATGTGCTCGTCGCGGCGATGTACCTGGTCTCCGGCATCTCCGGCGCGAAAGCGGCCGACATGGCGGCGGTGGCGCCGGTTCTGTTTCCCGAGATGACCAAGCGTGGTGCAAAGCCGGGCGACCTCGTTGCGCTGCTGTCGGCAACGGGCGCGCAGACCGAAACCATTCCGCCGAGCCTTGTCCTGATCACCATCGGTTCGGTGACGGGCGTCTCGATCGCAGCACTATTCACTGGCGGCTTGCTACCGGGGCTGGTTCTCGCCGTGATGTTGTGCGGCGTGATCTGGTTCCGTTACCGGAAGGAGGATCTGTCGCATGTTGTGCCTGCCGGTTGGGGTGAGGTTGGCCGGGCATTCCTAGTTGCGTTGCCCGCAATCGCGCTGCCCTTTGTCATCCGCGGAGCCGTCGTCGGCGGTGTCGCGACTGCGACTGAAGTCTCGACCATCGGCATCGTCTATTCCGCCATCGCTGGGCTCCTGATCTACCGCAACTTCGACTGGCGGCGGCTCTATCCGATGCTGACCGAAACCGCAGCTCTCTCCGGCGCCATTCTTCTGATCATTGGAGCCGCAACCGGAATGGCGTGGGCGCTGACTCAGTCGGGCTTCTCGACGTCCTTGGCTGGGTTCATGACCGGCCTGCCTGGCGGCGCTCCGATGTTCCTCGCAGTGTCGATCCTTACCTTCATTGTCCTTGGCAGCGTGCTGGAGGGCATTCCCGCAATTGTGCTGTTCGGGCCGCTGCTGTTTCCGATCGCCAAGCAGGTCGGGGTGCACGAGGTTCACTACGCCATGGTGGTGATCCTCGCGATGGGCATGGGTTTGTTCGCACCGCCTTTTGGCGTCGGTTACTACGCCGCCTGTGCCATCAGCCGCATTCACCCCGACGAAGGCATCCGGCCGATGCTTGGCTACCTGGTCGCACTACTGATCGGCACGATCGTGATTGCCGCCGTGCCCTGGATCTCAATCGGTTTCCTGCACTGAACCAACCGCAATTTTTTGTTCAAATTCGAGGAGTGAAACGTGAAAGACCTCTTGAATTTCGGTGAAATGCTCTCGGTGCATGCGCGTCTGTCGCCCAATCGGGTCGGGGCCCGCGACCTCGATCGCGCGATGACGTTTGCACAATGGAACGAGCGTTCATGCCGTCTCGCCAATGCGCTGCTTGGTCTTGGGCTCTCCAAGGGCGACAGGGTCGCGATCCTTGCCTACAACTGCGTGGAGTGGTGCGAAATCTTCGCCGCCACGGCTAAGGCGGGTCTCGTCGCGTTGCCGATCAACTTCCGCTTGGTCGGCAAGGAGGTGCTGTACATCGTCGGCAATTCGGAAGCGTCCGCCATCATCGTTCAGGATGAACTCGTCGACCTGGTCGAGGAGATCCGTGAGGATCTGCCGCTCAAATCGGATCGCTTCATTCATTTCGGAGCGCGACCTTGCCCCGCGGGCTATCACTCTTACGAGGATTTTATCGCCGCCGGCAGCGGTCGCGAGCCCGGCCAGCTGGTCGCCCTTTCCGATCCCTGGACGCTGATGTACACCTCGGGCACCACGGGCAACCCGAAGGGCGTGGTGAGAAGCCATCGCAGCGCCGTGCTGTTGTCGATGGTCACGGAGATCGAGCTCGGCCTGAACCGCAACAACGGCGCGCTGCTGGTGATGCCGATGTGCCATGCCAACTCGCTGAACTTCTTTGGCGCGTTTGGCTATTGCGGTGGAGTCAACTCGATCTATTCCCGAAAGAGCTTCGACCCGGAACATTGCGTCAAGACGCTTGCGGAGGGCGGCTCGACCTTCACCTCGCTGGTGCCGACCCACTACATCATGATGCTCGGTCTGCCTAAGGCCGTTCGCGGCAAATATAATTTCGACGCTGTCACCAAACTGATGATCTCGTCTGCGCCGGCTCGCCCTGAGACCAAGCGCGAAGTGATGGAGATGTTCCCCAATTCCGGACTGTTCGAGCTCTATGGGGCTACCGAAACCGGTTGGGTGACAATGCTTCATCCGCACGAGCAATTCACCAAGCTCGGTTCAGTCGGCCGCGAATGCGTCGGGGCTGCGCCGATCAAGATCCTTGACGAGGCAGGTAACGAGGTTCCTGACGGTGAAGCCGGTGAGCTCTATTCCTGCAACGGGCACACATTCGACTGCTACTGGCGTCTGCCTGAAAAGACAAAGGAGGCCTTCCGCGGCGATTATTGCTCCGTCGGCGACATGGCACGGCGGGATGCCGACGGCTACATCCATCTCTCCGACCGCAAGAGCAACATGATCATCTCGGGAGGAGAGAATATTTATCCTTCCGAGGTCGAAGCCTCGGTCGGCGCTCACCCAATGGTCAAGGACGTCGCCGTGATCGGTCTTTCCGATGAAAAGTGGGGCGAGCGCGTCCACGCGGTCGTCGTCCTACGCGACGGCGCCACGTTGGAGGAAAGCGACCTGGTCGCGTGGGCGAAGGATCGTTTGGCCGGTTACAAGCGTCCGCGCTCCTATTCATTCATCGCGGAGAGCGAGATGCCGCGCAACGCCACGGGCAAGGTGCTGCATCGCGAATTGAAGAAGAAGTTCACGAGCTAAAGGAAGCAAATCAGTCTCCGTACCCCGACCGGATTCTCGAACATGCATGCCGTTTTAAATTCTGCATTGCCGATTTTCGCGCTGATCCTCACCGGGTTCACTTGCGGAGTGTTCGGTGTGTTCGATCGTACGGCGACCGACAATCTGAATCGCTTTGCTGTTTATCTGGCGTTGCCGTCATTGATGTTCGTGGCAATGTCCCGGATTTCGCCGGAGCAAGTCAGCCAGCTCGGTTTCGTCGGGGCATTTTGCGGCGGCTTCTCGGTATGTTTTGCGGTGGCGTTTATGATCAGCCGCCTTCGTGGACGGCGCGTTGCAAATGCCAGCATCGAGGGTCTGGATGCCGGCTACAGCAATGTCGGCTTCATGGGGATTCCAATGTGCCTGTTGGTGTTCGGACCGGACAGTACGCCGGCATCAATCATCGCAACCTTGTTCACGGCCTGTGTGCTTTTTCTGTTTGCTATTGCTGTCGTTGAATTCGACATGCAGAAGGGCGACAGCTTCTGGTCGACAGGCGCCAAGATCGCGCGGGCTTTGTTTACAAGTCCGCTTTTCATCGCGCCGATTGCCGGCCTCGCCGTCGGCTTGAGCGGTTTTACCTTGCCGTCCCCGGTTGTAAGCTTCACGACATTGCTCGGCGGCGCGGCTTCGCCGGCCGCTTTGATCTGCATCGGTCTTTTTCTGGCTCAGGAGCGTGTGGTGAGCCACGACGCGATGTCGATCGGCATACTCGTCTCGCTAAAGTTGATCCTGCAGCCGCTGGTGACCGCAGTCCTGGCCTTTCACGTCTTCTCGATGCCGCCTCTGTGGTCCCATTCTGCGGTGATCCTGAGTGCGCTGCCGATCGGATCGGGGCCTTTCACGATCGCAAAGCTTTACGGGCTCGAGGCCGGAGTGACTTCTGGCTCGATTCTCGCGTCGCACATTTTCGCCGTCCTGACCGTCTCGTTACTGGTTGGATGGCTCGCTCAAGTCTGAGAAAGTTTCAACATGATGGGAGTTGTCAAATGAAAGTCTTGCCGGATAGCGCCGCCGACCTCATTGCGCGCCTTTTGAAGCGGCGTGGCGTCAACCGCGTGTTCGCGCTGTGTGGTGGCCACATCATGCCGATCTGGATGCGGCTCGACGCCGAAGGAATCCAGATCATCGACGTTCGCGACGAACGGGCCGCGGTCCATATGGCGCAGGCCCATGCGGAGCTGACAGGCGAGCTTGGGGTGGCGCTCGTCACTGCCGGCCCCGGAATGACAAATTCCATCACTGGTATAGCCAACGCACACGTTTCGCGGGCTCCGGTGCTGATTATCTCGGGTGGCAATCCACGTCCGCAGGAAAATCGCGGCGGTTTGCAGGATATGGATCACACGCAATTGGTCCGGTCGATCACGCGGTATGCCCGAACCGTGCGAGAACCGTCGCTGGTGCTCCAGGAGCTTGATGAGGCGATCTCGCGCGCCTTCGGCGAAGGTGGAGAACCCGGCCCCGTCTTCATTGATTTCCCGGTTGACACTTTGCGCGGCATTGTGCCGAAGGCGTTGCAACTTGAAGAATATCTCAGCGCCAAGCCGCGCGCAGTGACTTGTCCCGATCCGGCGCAGGTTGCCAACGCCGTCGATTTGCTGTGGTCGGCACGGCGCGTGCTTGTCATCTCTGGCCGCGGTGCGCGTGGCGCCGGTCCGGAACTGATTTCGCTGCTTGATCGGCTTGGGGCCGTCTATCTCGATACCGGCGAAAGCCGCGGCCTGGTACCTGAAAGCCATCCGTCGGTTGTCGGCGCAATGCGCGGCGCAGTGATGGGCGACGCCGATGTGGTTCTGACGATCGGCCGCCGTCTCGACTTCCAGCTTGCCTATGGGTCACCGGCCGTATTCCAGTCCGCCAAATTTGTCCGCATCAGCGATACGCCTGCTGAAATGCGGGACAATCGGCGCGGTGCCGTTGAAATCCTGGCGTCCGCTGCGGAAACCCTGCGGGCAATGGTCGAGCACGCCGGCAACCGGGGTTCGAAGGTCGATCGGGAGTGGGCTGCGAAACTCCGTTCCGGACACGAGCAACGGGCAAAAAAGCTTCAGCAAAGCATGGCGTCGGCGTCAAACGGCTCCGACGGCAAGCTTCATCCGAACAAGGTGCTGTCGGCGCTGCAGGACGCGATTGGCAATGACTCGGTCGTGATCACCGACGGTGGCGATTTCCTTTCCTTCGCCAGGGTCGGGCTGAACGCGCCGTTGATGCTCGATCCCGGACCGTTCGGTTGTATCGGCGTTGGCGTGCCATATGGGATCGCCGCAAGCCTCGCCTTCCCGGACAAGCCCGTGGTGGTCGCGACCGGCGACGGCGCCTTCGGCTTCAACGCCATTGAAGTTGACACCGCCGTGCGTCACAAGGCGCCGGTCCTGATCGTCGTCGCCAACAACGGGGCCTGGCAGATTGAGGTGCATGACCAGACTGTCACCCATGGCAAGGTAGTCGGCACGAAATTGCAGGTCGCCGACTACGCAGGAATGGCGCGGTCTTTTGGCATGCATGCCGAGCGTGTCGAGACCGAGGAGCAGCTGAAGCCCGCGATCGAACGCGCGCTTGCCAACCGCCCAGCGCTACTTGACATGGTCGTGACCCCCGAAGCGATTTCCTCGGACGGCAAGACCGGTCTTGCCTGGGTGCCTGACCTTCAGCCGTTAGCCGCCTGGGATGAGGCGGAACGCAAATGGAGAGCTTCGTAGTGCGATCTATTTCACCCGCTACGGAGTTTTGGGAGGTGCCTGTGTTTGAAGTCGACAATCAGCATATTTTGGTAACCGGAGGTTCAAGCGGATTTGGCCGCCATTTTGGGCGCTTCCTCGCGAGCAACGGAGCCAAGGTCACGCTTGCCGCACGCCGTGCCGAAGCGCTTACCTCGGTCGTTACTGAAATCAACGCCGCTGGCGGCAAGGCGCAGAGTGTCGTGCTTGACGTCACGCTCGCCGACAAGATCGACCGCTCAATGGAGCAGGCCGAAGCAAAGTTCGGCCCGATCCACGCGATCATAAATAATGCCGGCGTCACCGCGACTAAGCCTGCGCTGGATCAGGACGAACGCGCGTGGGACAGTGTCGTCGACACGAACCTCAAGGGAGTCTGGCTTGTCGCGCAGGCGGCGGCAAAACGAATGATCGAGAACAAGGTGAAGGGCTCGATCGTCAACATCGCGTCGATTCTCGGGGTGCGCGTTGCCGGCGCGGTCGCCCCCTATGCTATCTCGAAAGCTGGCGTGATCCAAATGACTAAAGTACTGGCGCTGGAGTGGGCGCGCTACGGCATTCGCGTTAATGCGCTTGCTCCCGGATATTTTGCCACTGAACTGAACGATGATTTCTTCGGAAGCGAGCACGGCAAGGCGATGGTCAAGCGCGTGCC
>Ga0210406_10005574_pt1 | contig 13155 bp, 9 predicted proteins | sample IncBWC30MmetaG_FD_155454 | JGI IMG/M metagenome (GOLD analysis project Ga0210406, IMG submission 155454) | Forest soil microbial communities from Barre Woods Harvard Forest LTER site, Petersham, Massachusetts, United States - Inc-BW-C-30-M | ecosystem: Environmental > Terrestrial > Soil >... | reverse complement strand
CTGGTCTGCTTTACGGTTTGGCACTACGGGCGCCGGGACTTCGGCGTCAATAATTGCCCTCTTCTCGATTTGGGGCGAGGTCCACGGCCGGGGAGCGTTCAGCGGAATTGATTCCATTCATGACGTGCAGTCGCTCCAGCTGTTCTTGCTGTTCGCTGCGGCACCCTTCATGGTTCTCGCGGCCCTTGTAGAAGAGCATGAGCAAGACGCATTGGTACTTCGCGAAAGTGAGAAACGCTTCCGGCTGCTGGCAGACAGTTCGCCAGCGTTGATCTGGATGTCCGGAACGGACAAACTTTGTACTTTTTTCAATCAGGGTTGGCTGAAATTCACTGGTCGGCCCCTGGAACAAGAGCTGGGGGAAGGGTGGCTCTCGGGGGTGTATCCGGACGACGAGGATCACTGCCGGCGAGTCTACTCGGCGTCGTTTAACGCTCGCGTCGACTTCGAACTCGAATACCGCTTGCGGCGCTTCGATGGTGAATACCGTTGGCTGGTTGATTTTGGTGTGCCCCGGTTTGAATCCGATGGCACGTTCCTCGGGTATGTTGGTTCGTGTATCGACATTACAGATCGCAAGACCTCCGAGGAATCCCTCCATACTTTGACCGGCCGCCTGATCAGCGCCCAGGAAGAAGAACGGGCCCGCATTGCCAGGGAGCTTCATGATGATTTCAGCCAGCGCCTGGCGCTCCTCGGCATCGGGCTGGGACAGCTATGGAAAAAATTGTCACCGCAGGAAGTCGAGCAGCGGCAGAGCGTGCTGGAGATGCTGCGGGGAACCAAGGAGATGTCCTCGGACCTTCACACCCTTTCCCATCAACTCCATTCCAGCAAACTCGAGCACGTAGGTCTGGTGCCGGCCCTTCATGGTCTTTGTAAAGATTTTAGTGAGAAGTACAAGATTGAAGTTCAATTCACTGAGTGCGAATTTCCTATCGACGTCCCTAAAGACGTGGCCTTGTGCCTGTTTCGAGTTGCTCAGGAAGCTCTTGGTAATGCGGTCAAACATAGCGGCCTCAGGGAAGCGCAGGTTGAAATTCGTTCGAACGCCAGTGGCATCAGCCTTCGCATTTCCGATCAAGGTAAAGGCTTTGACCCGACCATTAATAATCCTGCCGCCGGAATCGGGTTGATCGGGATGACCGAGAGGCTTCGGCTCGTCGGAGGCAGGCTTCTGGTAAAGTCAGAAAGCGATTGCGGGACAGAGATTCTGGCTGAGGTGCCACTTGCTCTCCCCGCGGCTGAGGTAAAGGTAAAAGCATATGCCGCCGGACAATAGGACCTCGAGTCGCCCCCGCGTACTTCTGGCCGATGACCATCGGATGCTGCTGGATGCGCTGAAGCGCGTCGTGGAACCCCGCTGCGAGGTTGTCGGCATGGTGAGCGATGGACGAGCGCTTTTGACAGCCGCTGCTAAGTTGCAACCGGACATTGTCGTGCTGGACATCGCCATGCCTCGGCTGAATGGTCTGGACGCCGCCCGGCACCTCAAACCAGCTATGCCGAAACTAAAACTTATCTTCATGACCATGAATGAAGATCCCGACCTTGTCGGCGAAGCGTTTCGCGCGGGGGCTTCGGCATTTCTGCTGAAACAAGCAGCGGCGTTCGAGCTGATGGAGGCAATTGAAAAGGTGCTAAAAGGCGGATCCTTTGTGACGCCCAGTGCCGCGGAGGGGCAGGCCAATATCTCCCTCCGTCAACCCAAAGCCCGGGAACATATCGCCGAGCCCACGCCTCGACAGCGGGAGGTCATTCAACTCTTGGCGGAAGGGCGTTCCATGAAAGAAGTGGCCTCCGTCCTGCAAATCACCAAACGCACGGTGGCGGCACATAAGTATGCCGTAATGGAACTCTTGCAACTGAAAACCAACGCTGACTTGGTACAGTACGCCATCAAGCATAGAATCATCTCCATCTAGTTTCAGCGTGCTTCTCCCCTCATTGTAATTTCTACCAATAGGCAACCGCGAAAATTGAGCGCAGCGTGGTTATGAAAGTCCTGCTGCAAGGTGAATTTATTTGACTCCAAGCGGGAGATCACTCTACACGCGGAACTTGTTCTTCATACTTGGTATATCACTTGGAACTGAAGCACAGCTCGGGGGTGAGCTCCCATGAGGCTCAGCCGCGTTGTATTGGCGGATGATGTTGCGCAAATCTTGAGCGCCGTCTCTGCCCTGTTGAAAGAAAAATTCGAAATCGTTGCCATGGTGACCGACGGGCAAGCGGCGTTCGATGCAACGCTTGCTCTTGCGCCGGATATCGTCGTCCTCGATATCTCGATGCCCGGTTTAAGCGGAATTGACGTCGCAAGGGAGCTCAAGAAACGCGGCAATAGGGCCAAGATCGTATTTCTTACTGTTCACGAGGACTCCGACATTTTGGCGACTTGCTTTGCCGTGGGAGGACTCGGCTATGTCGTGAAGGTGCTCATGGAAACCGACCTGGTTGCGGCGATGAATGACGCTCTTGCGGATCGCCCATTCGTCTCGCGCTTTTCTTCCCCGCAAGACATTCCCAACGGCAATTCCTAACTTTCGATACGGTTGCCTACTCGGTGCAGGAGTGTATCTGCCCGCCTTAGGTTGTCACTTTTGCCAATTCCAACGCGGGCCTGTTAGGCAGAGCATCAGCCGATCCGAAAAGCCGCGTTGTGTATTTCAGGTGAGCAATCGGCCGTATCGTTTTTCCAGCGAAAGAAAGCGGAAGGTGTTCTATGAAGCGGACGGCAAGAGTGGGTCTTGTTTTGGCGACAGTCTTTATGATTGTGGGCTTGGCTTCCACGACTTTAGCGCAGCAAAAGAGACCCAACATTATCGTCATCTTTGGTGACGACATCGGTATTTGGAATATCAGTGCCTACCATCGCGGCATGATGGGCGGCTCCACGCCAAACATCGACCGCATCGCGAAAGAGGGCGCTCTTTTCACTGACTACTACGCGCAGCAATCTTGCACTGCTGGACGCGCCTCCTTCATCACGGGCCAACATCCCTTTCGGACTGGCCTGCTGAAAGTGGGCCTGCCCGGCGCGAAACAGGGACTACAGGATAAGGATCCGACCATCGCCGAACTGCTCAAGCCATACGGCTATGTGAGCGCACAGATTGGGAAAAACCACCTCGGCGACCGAAACGAGTATTTACCCACGGTGCATGGCTTCGACGAATTCTACGGCAACCTCTACCACCTGAACTCCGAGGAGGAACCTGAAGAACCAGATTACCCGAAGGATCCGAAGTTCCTTGCGATGTTCGGCCCCCGTGGCGTGCTCGATTGCAAGGCCACCAACGTAGACGATCCCACCGAAGACCCGCGGTTCGGACGCATGGGCAAGCAGGTTTGCAAGGACACCGGCCCCCTCACGCGCAAGCGGATGGAAACGGTTGACGAGGACCTGTTGACGCACTCGCTGGACTTCATTGACCGTTCGACGAAAGCTAAAAAGCCCTTTTTTCTCTGGTACAACACCACACGCATGCACGTTTTTACGCGCCTTTCGGCCAAGTGGCAGAACAAGAGTGGCTACGGCCTCTACGCGGATGGCTTGATGGAGTTTGACTGGGAAGTAGGAGAATTGCTGAAGAAACTTGACGATCTGGGAATCGCCGACAATACCATCGTCGTCATGACGAGTGACAACGGCGCGGAGACTTTCTCCTGGCCGGACGGCGGCAACACTCCCTTCAAAGGCGAGAAGGGTACGACCTGGGAGGGTGGTATGCGGGTCCCTTGTGTCGCTCGTTGGCCGGGTGTCTTCAGGCCCGGCATCGTCATCAACGACATCATGTCGCATGAAGACTGGCTGCCCACGTTCCTGGCCGCCGCAGGCGATCCGGACGTTAAAGAAAAACTCGTGAAGGGTATGAAGGTAGGCGACAAGAACTTTAAGACCCACCTTGACAGCTACAATTTCATGCCCTTCTTCAAAGGCGAAGTCGACAAAGGGCCGCGCCGCGAAATCTTCTATTTCGATGACAACGCGAATCTGAACGCGCTACGTTACAACGACTACAAGATCTCGTTCGCCACGATTCAAGGCAATCTGTTCAACGGCAGGCGCGTTACCACAAACGTCCCACTTGTCACTAACCTCCGGCAGGACCCCTTCGAGCGTTTCTACGAAGAGTCTGGCGAGTATGAGACATGGTGGGCCGTGAAGCTCTGGACGATGGTTCCCGCGCAGGTGATCGTCGGACAGTTTCTCCAGACCTTCAAAGAATTTCCGCCCAGCCAGAAGTCCGGTTCCTTAAGCGTGAGCCAGTTTCTCGACGCCATTCAGTCAGGAGCCTCTGGAGCTGGGCATTGAGCCATAGCTAAAGCCCGTTCCATAGAATCATGCGTCTGGGTTAGACGTCAGCGTCAGCAATCTGAAGCGTCCTGATAATCTGCCGTCGCCCACCTGGCAGCTGAAATTTCAAATCGATTTTTTGTATCCGAAAGAACCGAAAGCGCAGTCGGGCTCTATTTTCTCAGCTAAGGCCGAATCTTTATTTCTCCCTGGAGAAGAAATGAATCTCAGGGTCGTCCGAAGGGCAGAGCATTAGGCTGTTACTTTTGACAATTACCCACCCACCCTTTCCGATGCCAACATCGCCATAGTCTTGGATTTGCAACTCTCAACGCTGGCGCGGCTAACAAGGGTCGCGAAACGCCCTTTGGTAGAAACACGACTGTGACTTGTGCAAACGCTGAAGATTGCTGGTCGTTCGCTCACCCGGACGGTTTTTCAAGGGCAGCCACTCGCAAAAGAAAGGAAGTTCGAATGAGTTCGTTCTGGAAGCCCACAAATGCGGGATTATTCGTACTAGCCCTGGCGGCCTCGTTTCATTCACCCCGTGCAAGCGCCCAGGCGCAATCGGACATGAGCACGACCTTGCCGCAGCCAAAGGAGACGAACGTGAATGACGGCTGGCATGTCGCCATTACTCCTTATCTGTGGTTTTCCGGTGTTCATGGAACCACGGGGGCTCTTGGCCGTGAAGCCAGCGTGCATGCGTCTTTCAGCGATATTTTCTCTAACACCGACATCGGTGCGATGGGCGTTATGGAAGCTCGCTACAAACGCGTGCTCATGCCCGTCGATTTCATGTGGATCAAATTGTCCGACGACAAGGCGCTTCCCATTCAAGTGGTAGCGCTTTCCATCAAGGCAGAAATGACCGAAACCATGCTTACCCCCAAGATCGGCTACCGAATCGCCGATGGGAAAAAAGTGAAAGTGGATGCGCTGTTCGGTATTCGCTACTGGCACGTTTCAACGGACTTCACGCTGCAACCTGTCCAGATCATCGGCGGTATTTCGCAATCGGCGAATTGGGTGGACGCGGTTGCCGGCGGGCGCATTATACTCGCGCTTTCACCAAAGGCTTTTATGGGTGTTGCGGGCGATGCAGGCGGAGGTTCCGCGCGATCGGATTGGCAGGGTGCGGGATTTCTCGGTTACAAGATTAGCCCCAAGTGGGTCATGCTGGCCGGATATCGCTACCTCAGCATAAATTACCGGCCGAATGGAAAAGCCCAATTCGTCTATGACGTCAACATGCCCGGCTTGGTGATCGGCGCAACCTACAACATCAAGTGAGCGGGGCTAGCTTACTGGTGGAGGGCCGGCACACGCCGCCGCCGAATCGGCCTGTCGCTCTTAGGGCGCGGAATGATGACTCCTGTTTGCAGGTCCATTTGGATATGCGCGTTTTTCTTTTGTTTGTTTAGCTTGCCAGCCCACGCCCAAAACGTGCAGTTTCTGCCGGAGATTGATGCGCATCTGAAGCTGAATTCCACTTTCCGCGCGTATCTGCAGGCCAAGGATGACCGAGAGGGCGGCGATCCGACACAAGCGACAATCGGCCCCAGCCTTCGGCTCTACTTGAAGCCCTTGATCAAACTCAAGAAAGTCAAAGCCTTCGACTTGGACGATTCGAATTCAAGATTGTTGGTCCTCGAAATCGGCTATCGCTACATCACTGCACCGGATGCCCCTTCGGAAAACCGCATGCTAGTCGCAGTCACTTCAAACTTCCCCCTGAGAGCGGGATTTTCCCTCTCCGACCGGAACCGGGCGGATCTCGACTGGAAAAGCGGAATCTTCACCTGGCGGTACCGGAACAAATTAACGTTGGATCGTACTTTTGCGATCCATTCCTACCATTTCATTCCGTATCTCGCGGCCGAACCGTTCTACGAGAGTCAATACGGCAAGTGGAGCACCACGTCGCTCTATGCAGGCAGTCTGTTTCCGGTAGGCAAGCACGTTCAGTTCAATACCTACTTCGAGCACGACAACAACACGGGCAAGCGGCCAAACGGGCAAGTGAATTCGGTCGGGCTGGCCCTGAATCTCTACTTCTCCATGGAGAAGCAGTGAGCGGGAAGCTGCACGGAACGGCGCGCCAACGGGCTGTTACTTTTGACAATTACCCCCACCCCTCGCCGGTGCCAACATCATCCCTGCTTTGGAGTTGCTGCTCTCAGTGCAGTCGGCCATCGCAGAATCCGAACTCTCTGCCGCTCACGCCAAGAAAAAAGCAGAGACAGATGGGCAGAGAGCCAAGATTCTCTTCGCCGTTGCAATTGTCCTGGTTGCCCTCGCCGCGCCAGTCTACGCCGGTGGCTTTGGAGTTGGCTCGTAGTTGACTTGGCAGGTTTACACCGGCGTGGGCAAGCAGTTTAGGAAGAGATATTCACTGCTACTCGGCTACCGGTACATAGATGTGGACCACAGGAACGCCGGATTTTTGTATGACACTCACATGAGCGGCCTGCTGCCGGGATTTGCTTTGCGGCTCAAATGAACACCGCGGCACGCTTCCCGGCAGGGCGAGGCTCCATCGAATCTGCCGCCTCGCTCGCGGCTCGACGAGGCGCTTTGCGATGCCACGCCGCGGCGTCATGCCAAGAACGCCTCGTTGCTTCGTCAGAAGAGGCCGCAGGGCGGGGAAGTTTCACGCGTGATCGTGCGCGACAAGGAGTTAACCATGCGACACACCAAACTTTGGGTCGGAGGTCTCGGTTTTATTTTGGCGGCCTGCTCGTGCGCCTGGGCGCAGGACCCCGGCTGGCCCCGAAAGCACGTGAACTCGGGCGGCTCAATCATCGTCTACCAGCCACAGGTGGACGACTGGCAGAATTTTACCGATATCAAGTGGCGCCAGGCCTTTCAGCTCACTCCTGCAGGCGGCAAAGAAATCGTGGGCGCCGCAGAATTCGAAGGCACCACCAATGTCAACACCGAAACCCACACGGTGATCATCTACGGCATGCAAGTTCTGAACGCCTATTTTCCATCCCAGGATCCGGCAAGTTCGGCACAACTCACGCAACTCCTCAGATCATTCCTTCCCCCGACGTTCACTATCGGACTGGAACGCGTCGTGGCTTACGTGCCAAAGCCGCAATCGGTCCAAACGGTCAATTTGCGGAATGACCCCCCGTTTATTTTTGTCAGCTACACTCCTGCAATTCTCCTCGGCGTGGATGGCGAGCCGGTGCTTGCCGAGATTCCCAAGACCGACCTGAAGTTTGTCGTCAACACCATGTGGCCGTTGTTCTTTGACAAAAATAATTCCCAGTATTATCTGCTGCTGAATAATATCTGGCTCACTGCGGGTGATTTACATGGGCCGTGGTCGAGAGCCATGAAACTGGCCAAAGCATTCGAGAAGGTGCCCGACTCCGGAAAATTCGCAGATCTGAAGAAGGCGGTTCCCCCTCCGCAGGTTGCCAATGCCATTGTTCCGCAAGTCTTTTACAGCCAGTTTCCCGCCGAAGTGATCTTGTTTGAAGGGCGGCCGACGTACACCGCAATTCCGGGGACGCAACTGGTCTATGCCAACAACACCGATTCCCCCGTCTTTGTTTATGGCGCAACGCAAACGTATTACTACCTGGCAGCGGGCCGCTGGTTTAGCGCGCAGAGTTTAACCGGCCCATGGACGTTTGCATCTCTCAGCCTGCCGCCGGATTTTGCCAACATTCCTCTCTCAGATCCGGCGAGCGCAATCCTCGCTTCCGTGCCCGGCACTTCCCAGGCAAAAGACGCAGTGCTGATCGCGCAAATTCCCACGGTCATGGAGCTGAATCCCGCAACCGCAGCGGCCCAGGCAAAAGTAGACTATACGGGAAGTCCACAATTCGCACCGATTGAGGGCACAACTCTGCAGTACGCCACCAATACCCCGGACAAAGTGATTCAACTGGGCGACCTCTACTATCTTTGCTTGCAGGGCGTTTGGTTCATGTCCACCACGCCGCAGGGTCCTTGGACGACGGCGAATTCCGTGCCCCAAGTGATTTATACGATTCCGCCGAGCTCTCCTGTTTACAACGTGACGTACGTTACGCAGGTCACGACTTCGAGCGGCAACGTGCAGTCCAGTTACACAGCGGGATATCTCGGTGCGTTCGTCATGGGCGCGGCCGTCGGAGCCATCGTGGCGAACGGCAGCGGCTATTACTATCCGCCCTACATTGGTTACCCGGCCTACGGCTACCCCGTCTACCACCCGTATCCCACATGCTACGGCGCTTATGGCGCATACGGTACGTCCTACTACCACACTTCGACGGGAGCGTACGGCGCATCGCAAACGGCGTATGGTGCGTACGGCTCGGCGACACGCACGGCTTCGTATAACCCCTACACGGGAACATCGACGCGAACCGCGTCCACGTCCACGGCCTATGGCAAGCAGACCGTGGGCCAGGCGTACAACCCGTATACCGGATCGTATGGCGCCACTCATCAGGGGTCGAGTCCTACCGCGCAGTGGGGGAGTTCCTACGTCTCGCAAGGAAATAAATCCGCCACGACACAGCATTATTCCACCGCGCAAGGGACGGTAGCGTCCGGGCAGACTTCCTCGGGTGGCAAGGCCGCGGGTACGAGCTCAGCATACGGGAGCACAGCCGTCGGCAAGTCCTCCAACGGCGACATGTACGCTGGCCACGACGGAAATGTTTACAAAAATACTGGCTCCGGCTGGCAAAAGTCCAACGGCAGTGGTGGCTGGAGCAATGTGAACACGACCCAGGACCAGCAGAAAGCCCAGCAAAACGCGCAAAGCTATGAGCAGCAGCACCCCAATAGCCAGGCCACGACGCAGCAAGACAAGTCAAACTACCCGCAACAGCATCCAAGCAGCCAGGCAAGCGCCCAGCAACATGAACAGAGCATGAATCAAAGCCACTCCTCCTACGGCGGGTCCTCAGAAAATCTCGACTCCGAAAAACAAAACCGAGAAAGCGGTTCGGCCCAGAGCCAACACTACCAAAGCGGTAATCATGGTTCGGGCGGATATGGCGGCGGTGGCCGCAGTTGGGGCGGAGGTGGTGGCGGAGGTGGCGGCAGGCGCAGGTAGCACAGCTTGGATTGGGGGCTATGGTTCTCTAATAAATTGTTAACTGAAGCGGGCCCGAGTTTTTGTAACGGTTAGCTGAATTTTGCAGACTTAGCGGTATCGCGAGCACAGAAGATCCAAGGAGCCCGGGACGGTAGCCGTCACCTAAGGGTGCGCAATTTCCCGGCCGAGGCAAAACAGCGAGAACAGCTATGGATTCGGGAACGGTCATCAACTGGGGCATGGATTGGGCTTGGGGTCTTCCTTTAATCGTACTGACCGTCGTCTTTCATGCCTTTGGCCTCGGGTTCATCAACAAGAGGATAGCTTTCATACTCGGAGGTGCGGGCCGGCTTCGAAATCAGTCAAGCGCCGCAATCTTTGTCATGGGTGGAACCGCCCTTTGGGCCACTCTCTTGCACGGTTTTGAGTGCGCTCTTTGGGCGGGCGCTTTTCGATTTCTAGCGGCATTACCGGACAACCGGACGGCCATGCTCTATTCCCTGAGTGCCATGACCAGTTACGGACACGAAAATTTCGAACTGGCGCGGAACTGGCAACTGATGGGCTCGCTGGAAGCATTGAATGGCTGGATATTGTTTGGCCTCACCGCCGCTTTCCTTTTCACCATCATGCAAAAAGCTTGGTCGAGCACCTGAAACCGGACAAATGGCCCTCATCTCGTTTCTCGCCGCGGGAAAACGCGACCGAACCACTAGTTCGGATCAGCCGCGTGATTTTGTACTTATCCACAATGGCGTTACTCGAAGTGGCAATCTTCCTCGTCGGGAAACCGAAAGACAAACATTCCGGCGGGAAAAGGGTTTGGTATGAAAACTGGAATGGCCGTTCTGTGCTGGTCTCTTTTTCTTGCCGTGCCACTGCTGGCCCGTGAAAAGAACGACGTCATAATCATGAAGAACGGTGACCGCATCACCTGCGAAATTAAAGGCCTCGCCTCCGATACCCTCTACATCAGCGTCGATTACATTCTTGGTACATCTTCAGTGGAATGGTCCAAGGTTGATCATGTTGAGAGCAAGCAGCTCTTCATCGTCAAGACAAAGGATGGCTTGGTCCATTCCGGCACTCTCTCCACGACCGAGAATTCTGGCGGACGCCTCGTCGAGATCCAGATCTTGCAGCCCTACGATACCAAGGTCGAGCTCGACAAAACTCAAATCATCAAAATGGATCAAACCTCCGAGACCTTGTGGCAGCGGTTCAATGGGGATATCGGCCTGGGTGTCATCTACAGCAAGGGCAACCAGTCCACGCAATACAATCTGAGTTCTTCTCTCAATTACCCTCGCGAGCGCTGGTCGGCCAGCGCCGCGTATAATTCAACGTTGTCCTCAAGCACCGGCACATCACCCTCCACTCGCAATGAGCTAAATCTCAACCTGGAGCGCCTGCTCCGCTGGAACAATTGGTACTACACGGGGATCGCCGATTTCCTGCAAAGCTCGCAACAGGGAATTCAACTGCAGAGCAGCATCGGCGGAGGCATCGGGCGTTACCTGGTAAACGACAATCGCGCCACGATCTCTGTGGTTGGCGGGTTGGTTTGGCAGCGCATCAATTACCAGCAGATGATCGTTCCCTCCATGACCCAGAATGCTGCATCAGGCCTGATCGGCAGCAATGTTAGACTTTTCCGTTTCAACAAAACCAATCTTTCGATCAGCGCGACTCTCCTTCCTTCAACTACTCAATCCGGCCGCGTCCATTTCAACCTCAACACCGAGTATTACGTCAAATTGTGGAGCAATCTCTCCTGGAATATTTCATTTTACGGCAATTGGGACAATCAGCCGCCGCCGACGTTCTCCGGCAGCGACTACGGCACAAGCTCCGGCCTCAGCTGGAAGTTTGGCAATCGCTAAGCCCACGCCCAACGGTGACTGTTAGTTTTGGTCCAGAGAAATGTCCTCGGACATGCATTCCCTCGTCAATTTCTCTGCATTGTCAAGCACGGGAGTAACTCCATCCAGCTTCACCTATTTTCCTTCCTTACCTGTTATTTCTGCCAATAGTCAGCCGCCCGGGTAGCTAGTACCTTGCCTGTGGAGGTCTGGTTGCGCGGGGATGAACTGAGCTCCAGGCGCGGATTGCTCTGCAGGTGGAACTTGCTTCGAGTCTCCGTTGTAACACCTGGAACCGTCGAAAACCGCAGAGGTGAGCTCTTATGACGGAAAGGCGCGTCCAACTACCGAATGATTTCACTCCTATCATAAATGCCGTAGCTTCCCGGTCGAGCAAACTAGCTCCCTTTCGCGCATACAGATCCTTCGAAGGAATCGTGCAGATGCAGAAAACGCGCGATTGCCGGAGGTTGAATTCTCTTAGTGAGGAACTGTGAAACAATTCCAGAGTTCTATCTCATTGCTCATAACGTTCTTGCTGCTAAGCGGGACTACGGGCTTGCAAGGTTGTGGCTCCAAAGAAGCGACATCTGGCTCCGCGCCCCAGCAGCCATCTCCCAACGCACCAATGCAGGATCCTTCTTCCGCGCAACAGGCGGGCGCTTCTCCAGGCGGCCAAACTTCATCGCAGGCTCAGGGACAAACGCCAGTTCAGTTACCGGAAGTTAACCTGACGGCAGACGGTCTGGATGAGCTCCTGGCGCCGGTCGCGCTCTACCCGGATCCCGTTTTGGCGGTATTGCTGCAGGCGTCGGTCATTCCTCAGGAAGTGATGGACGGTGGAAACTGGTTGGCTCTGGACCAGAATCAGAATCTAAAAGAAGCAGCTCTTGATGAGGCGTCCAAGAAAGCTGGCTTTACACCTGTGATGCAAGCGCTGCTGCACTATCCGACGGTGGTCGATCTAATGTGCCAGCAGTTCGATTGGACCAAGCAACTGGGGGCGGCATATCAAGGTAATCCCAAAGCGGTCCTCGAATCGGTGCAGAGGCTGCGCGCACAGGCCGTGGACACCGGCGCGCTGAAAAGCTCACCACAGATGACCGTGGACGTAAAGCAAGACCAAGGCAAAGAAATCCTCGAGCTGAAGCCGACCGATCCAAAGGTTGTCTACGTGCCTCAGTACGATCCTACGCGTGTGTATTCGACAACCACCACGACAACTACTCCCAGCGGAACAACGACCACAACGACGACAACGAACGCCCCGGCCAGCTACAGCGGCAGTTCCACGACGGTCGTACAACAGCAGAAGTCGGGTGTGAGCACCGAAAGCGCAGTGCTGATCGGGCTGCTGTCATTCGGTGCGGGGATCGCCGTGGGCAAGGCGATCAACAACAACAATTACTACTACCCGGCGTGGGGATACGGCGGCGTGTGGTACGGCCCGAGACCCTATTATCCTCCGCCGTACCACCCGATTTACTATCCTGGGTATCACGGCGGCTATTACAACCGCCCGGTGCACTACGGCAACACCAACATCTACATCAACAACAACAATAACTATTATAACCGCTTCAACAACAACAACAATCTGAATCCAAATTACAAGCCGAGGCCGGTGCCCTACAACAACAACCAGAACAGCAATTACGCCAAGAGTATGGGAAATGGTGCCGGAGGGAAACAAGGGGTCAACTATCGGCCCGCCACTACGCCCGCCAACAATAACGCAAACAATTTTAAGGGTCAGAGCACCTATCAAGGAAACCGCACTGGAAACAACTCCAATCCGACTACACGTCCGGCCACTGGAAACGCGCAAAATCGCCCAGGCGGAAACACTGTGGGAAATACCCCGACCAGCCAGCAGCGGCCCGCAACGGGTAATTCCGGGATCAACGCGAGCAAAAACGGGCAGCAGCCAGGTGCCGGGAATAACG
>Ga0210406_10005573_pt1 | contig 13158 bp, 8 predicted proteins | sample IncBWC30MmetaG_FD_155454 | JGI IMG/M metagenome (GOLD analysis project Ga0210406, IMG submission 155454) | Forest soil microbial communities from Barre Woods Harvard Forest LTER site, Petersham, Massachusetts, United States - Inc-BW-C-30-M | ecosystem: Environmental > Terrestrial > Soil >... | reverse complement strand
GCTGCGCTTCCTGGGTGAAGTTCAGCCCGCTGCAGTGCATCGGGATCACCACGTCAGGATTGAGCTTGCCGATCTCAGCGACGACCTGCGCGAGGTAGTCGGCCGGCGCCGGTCCGAGATGGAAGCCGCCCATGATGGCATGAACCTTGTCGGTGCCGGACACTGCCATTGCCTGGCGCACCGAATTGACGATGCCAACATGGCCGCAAGAGGAGATGACGATCAGCCCCTTGTCTTTCAGGTTGAAGCAGGTCGCGTGCTCATGGATATGCTCGTCGGGCACGATTTTGCCTTCCAACTCTGCCGGCAAATAGTGGCTGGCATTGCAGCCGGCGCCGTCCTTGAGCTGAAACCCGACGAGAGTGTTCGGAAGCACCTTCTCGATGCTGCTGCGGGTTATCTTGCCAGTGGTGAAGGCCTGACCGCCGATCACTACTGGAGATTCGCACAGCATGACCTTTACGTTCTGCGCGGCAATGTGGCGGCGGTCGAGCGTGCCAAAGTCGGCGAGGTCACCGCCGGCACCCATCTTGACGTAGCGCGGACAGAAATTGTCCTCGCCGCCGGCATACATCGTGAGGTCGGCCGGCAGATCCTTGCGATGCCGCTCTAGGAAGCCGAGCAGGCCGCCCCAATGGTCGAAGTGGCCGTGGCTCATAATCAGCGCCTCGATCTTGGAAGGATCGAGCTTCAAGAGCTCCATGTTTCCGTTGATCGCTTCTGGTGTCCAACCGAAATCGAGAAGGAAGGTTTTCTTCTCGTCGCCGAGCTGCGGCTCCAGGTACAGCGACAATCCCCACTCGCTATGCAATGGCCGCCTCGGATCGGCAGGGCGGCCGGGCTCGGTTCTCACCCCGTTCACATCTTGCGACTTAAAGAAGATGTCGCTCGCGCTGTCGACGAGAACCCGGACACTGAGCTTGTCGATGGTCGGGACCTCGATCGGGCCGGCCCCGGCAATCTCAACGCAGGACAGTCCGGCGGCTGCGGCTGATAGCGCGAAGCTAGCGGACATCTTCAAGGCGTCACGTCGGTTGAATTGATGGGTCATCGAAAATACCTCCAATAATTAGAAATGTGTTGGCGACGAGCCTACCACCGGCGACGCTTCAAGTCGAAATCACTGTTGCCCCCACCATTGGCAGCCCTTTTTCGGCCAATGCCTTTCCTCTGGAATCGTTCATCACTGACGACATCGTCCTAGATCCCAGCCGTAATATTCATGATCAGCAAATCACGTCAGCTCTTCCTTTGAAAGAAGAACTGAGCGAAAGCCTGCAAAACTCGTCGCGATGGGAGCCGAAGTGGAGCGTGTATGTATTATGGGAGGGCCAAGCGGATCGTGCGCGAGCGGCGATGCCTGCGGCGCCAGGAATCTCGAAGGTTCGTTCCTGGTGTATTGGCGGCGTTGTGGCGTGGATGTTGCCCGGAGCGCACAGCCGCGGACTTCGTCACCACCTCTCCCCTTGCCAAGTCTCAGCGGTTCACCCACTATTCCCTCCGACTCGACAATGGGGGGATGGATGCCGTCATTCCGCTTGGGGAGTTCTGGTTTAGCCGCAGTTTTTGCGATCGGCTTTGCGGTCGCCTTGGGCATATTGATCCAGCCTGGCACGAGCCACGCCTACACGCCGGAGCAGCAGCAGGCCTGCCAGCCTGATGCGATGCGGCTGTGCGGTGAGTTCGTTCCAAATGTCGATGCCATCACCGCCTGCATGATTCAGAAAAAGTCGCAGCTCTCGCCGCAATGCCGCGTCTTCTTCCGGTCTGGACGGGGCCGGGCGAGGCCGCCACGCCGCTCGTAAACCTCAAGCCGACATCGATGAGAAAGACGGCCAAGCCCGGCGCGGCCAACGCCCCGGTTCGATTCGAGAAACGGCCTTGCCCGCCGAAATGAATGGCCGAGTGGTCGACGTCGTAGGAGAGCGCGATCTCCCGCGGCGGCTCGCCGGCTGCGAAACGCTTCAAGGCGTCGCGCGCTTGATCAGGCGCGATCAGCGGATGGGATACTGCCCGCTCGATCGACGACAAGCGCGACCACGACGACGAGCATCAACGCCGCATCGACGGCATGCAGGCCAAGGGCGATGGGCCACCGGCCGTCGATCGCGCGATGCGCCAGCCCGGTTTTCGGGCGTGCTGACCGCCGCCTTCGTCGCGATCGCCGTGATCGGCTTGGCGCCGCTCGCACGATACGTGCCGAAGCCTGCATTGGCGGCGCTGCTTCTGCTGACCGCCACGTCGGCCAAAGCTTCGCAGCCATCGCCAGCGGCGTCCCCATGCCGTTGCAATTGATGCCGCGCGCCTTCTGCCGATCCTGCCGGGCTAGGAAGGTCTCCAGGTTCTCGCTGTCGTTGCTGATCGCGGCATCCGGCGTCGGCCAGTTCGCCGCGAGCGTCGTCAAGGTCGGGCCACCCGCACCCTGGCGCCACGCCTGTGCCGGATCCGGGCCACCTTCCGAATCCCAGGCGCGCGCGGTCGGCCACTGCGAGGATAAAGACTCGTTGCCGCTCGTGGCTCGCGCCGACTTCTGCCGCACTGAATAATCCGACCTCAACCTGATAACCAAGTCGGATGACGCGCTCGGCGCCGCCGCTTGAGAGCATGCCGCCGACGTTTTCAATGAGGATGAACCACGGCCGCGCCTAGACGATGATCCGGCGGGCGTCGCCCCAAAGGTCGCGCTCATCGTCGGCGCCGAGCCGCTTGCCGGCGAGAGAGTGGGGCTGGCACGGGATTCCGCCAATGATGCCATCCACAAGGCCACGCCATGGGCGGCCCGCGAAGGTTCGCACATCGCTCCAGATAGGCGCTTGAGCCAAGAGGACATGGTCGCGGGCAAGGACAACGACATCGCGCCAGAGGCCGCAGCCTGAATTGATCGATCTAACTTCAAGGGGACAGAACATGGCTCAAGTCAATCTGCTTCGCGCAGCAGCCGAAGATCATTACTCGAAGCTCGATGCGGTCATCGCCGACCTAGTGCGTGGGAATGCCGACCGCAACGACCTTGAAGGCCGCTTTCCGCGCGAAAACCTCGACGCTCTGGCGGCGGCCGGCTGGAACGGCGTCCTGAATGAAACCCGCTTTGGCGGGCTGGGTCTTGGCCATATCGATTTCGCGGAAGCGGCTTATCGCATCGGTCTGGCCGATGCATCGACAGGCCTCGTTTACGTCATGGATGTCGGCGCCGCGCAGACGATCAATCTGTTCGGCAATGACAACCAGAGGGAACGCTGGCTGAAGCCGAACGGTCGGCATCTGCTCGGCACCTATTCGACCAGCGAACGCGCCTCGGGTGGTCACTGGTGGTATAATTTCTCGGAAGCCTCACGAGACGGCGGTGACTATGTCGTCAATGCCCAGAAATCCTTTACGACCAGCTCCGGCAAGGCGGATTTCTATCTCGTGCAGACCCGCTCGCCCGGTGCAAAGGATCAGACCGACATCATCTTCTTCATCGTCGACGGCAAAGCATCCGGAATTGAATCCAGCCCATGGGAGGCGCTCGGCGTCCGCGCCAACCATTCCGGTCCAATACGTTACCGGGATGTGAAGGTTGCCCGGCGGGATCGGCTCGGTGCCGAGGGCCAAGGCAAGGAAATCATCTATGAGGGTGTTTCGCCGGTCTATCTCATCGGGCTTCTTGCGGTCTGGGAGGGCGTCGCGCGGGGCGCGCTGGATGCGGCGATTGCCCATACGCGGGGCTTCGTCCACAAGGACAAGAACAAGAGTTTGACCGACTATCAGGCGATCCGTCAGCAACTCGGCGAAGCGAAGGTGCTGGTCGAGACCTTGCGTCCCTGGCGCAATGAACTTGCGGCGAGGCTCGACGACCTCTGGAAGGCCAGCAAGCCGCAGAGCGAGATCTTGATCCCATTGACCGAATTCAAGGTCCACGCGGCAGAGTCGCCAACAAGGTTGCCGGCATCGCGCTGACGGTTACCGGCGGCTATGGCTACCGGCGCGGTCCCATCGAGCGATCCTATCGCGATGCGCGCGCCGCGATCGCGATGGGGCCATCCAACATCATCGCGCGTGAATGGATCGGCAAATCCCTGGTTGGGCTGCCGCTCGAATTTTTCAACGAAGGGGGTGAGTGAGCTTTGGTTGATCCGGCTATTTCAGAAGTGGCCGGGAATAGCCGGATCAAAATGGGTTGGAATTGCAAAACCGGGTCAGGGATATCAATGGCTTAGCCCAGAACCGATGGGCAGCAAATCTCGCTCGCTGAGATAACTCAGGTAAGGGAGGCGCCGAATCCTACTGAGCTGTTCGACATCATGCAGCCCTCACGGTGCCAAGAAACTTCTCGACTTCGATCTGCAGCCCGTTGCTGTCGCGGGAGAGCGACCGAGCCGACGCTAGACTAGCACCTGCGAGGAGGCCGATCCGGTATCGCTGGCGCCGTCGCTAACCGTCGCTGATGACGAGACTTGCTGGGTTGCCTTGGGCCGCCTGCTGCAAGTCCGCCCCGCTGGCCTCACGGCTCGCTCCAAAAGCCTTCTTGTGCAGCCTGCTCACTTGATCCTACCCGGCAATCCGACCTTGAACCGCTGGATTGTCATTATAATTGCAGGGGGATGACATGGCGCGGCGGTCCACGTAAGAGTTTCAGGCGCTCGCCGTTTCTTCTCGAGGGGCAAATCAAATGCCGAAACACGGTTTCCGCACCCTTGTCCCAGACTGGGTTCTCGACTATCGGAAGGAATGGCTTAGTTCAGATCTTATCGCCGGTTTAACCGCTGCGGCCGTCGTTATTCCGATGGCGATGGCTTATGCCACGATTGCGGGATTGCCGCTGCAGGTCGGCCTATACACTGCCCTGATACCGATGCTGATCTACGCGATCCTCGGCACTTCACGAGTGCTCAGCGTGAGCACGACTTCGACAATCGCGATATTGGTCGGCACCCAGATAGGAGAGATTGCTGCGGGGGGTGACAAACAGTCGCTACTTGGTGCATTAGTGACGCTGAGCATGTTGGTGGGCTCCATCCTGCTGCTGGCCTCAATCCTGCGACTGGGTTTTCTAGCTAATTTCATCTCCCATCCGGTTCTGGTCGGGTTCAAGGCCGGGGTTGGACTTCTGATCGTGATCGACCAAATTCCAAAACTGCTAGGCATTCATTTTTCAAAAGGTCCTTTCTTACACAATGTAATTTCAATAGCTGAAGGACTGCCCGGCCTGTCATGGATGACGTTAGCAGTTGGATTGCTGACAATTGCGATATTGCTCGGGATCGAACGATTGCTGCCGCGAGGACCGGCGCCGTTGATTGCAGTCGGCGCGGGAATTGCCGCCTTCGCGTTTCTGGGACTAGAGGCCCATGGTGTGCAGGGAGTTGGCCGGATACCGGAGGGCTTTCCTTCCTTGGTGATGCCTGATTTCTCTCTTGTGGAGCATCTTTGGCCCTCGGCGCTCGGGATTGCGCTGATGAGTTTCACCGAGACGATCGCTGCTGGGCGAGCATTTGTTGCCGCGGACGAACCGCCGCCCCGGCCTAATTGGGAATTGCTTTCGACCGGCCTCGCAAACCTGGGAGGCGCAGTATTGGGCGCAATGCCTGCCGGCGGCGGCACATCGCAAACCGCGGTGAATCGCTTTGCCGGCGCTCGCACCCAACTCGCGTCGCTCGTTACAACCGCAGCCACTCTGGTCACGATGCTCGTGCTGGCCCCTTTCATCGAGTTGATGCCCCAGGCAACACTTGCCGCAGTCGTCTTGATTTACGCGAGCGGGCTGGTGAACCCAGAGGAGTTCCGTTCGATTTTCACGATCAGATTGAGAGAGTTCATTTGGATCGTCGTTTCCTTTGCCGGGGTCGTGTTGCTGGGAACCCTAAAGGGGATCACCGTTGCAATTGTTGTATCCCTGTTGGCCTTGGCCTTTCAGGTGTCAAATCCACCAGTTTACGTTCTCGGGCGCAAACCAGGGACTAACGTGTTCCGGCCGAAGTCGAAGGAGCACCCGGATGATGAAACCTTTCCGGGTTTGTTGTTGCTGCGATTGGAAGGGCTGGTTTTCTTCGCGAACGCCGAACTCATCGCTGACAAGATGAGGCCCTTGATTGCGCAGACAAAGCCCAAAGTAGTCGCGCTTGATCTCAGCGGCGTCTACGATCTCGAATATACAGCGCTCAAAATGCTGACCGAGGCCGAGAAGAGAAATCGCGACCGCGGGATTTTGCTGTGGCTTGTTGGGTTGCAACCAGACGTCCTGGCCGTAGTTCAGCGTTCTGTACTTGGCAAGACGTTGGGTCGTGAGAGCATGTTTTTCAATCTGGAACAGGCTGTTGCCAAATATGAGAAATCCATGACGCCCCGCTGACCCACACGAGACGTGGCCGCTTCTTGGCTAGCATCGAGTCAACACCGCTCGATCGACCAACTACGTTTCGGCCAAGATGCGGTGTATGGCCCATCATTCAGTTTGATTTTACTGGCGCGGTCAGGAATCGCTCGCCAGAGACCACCAAGGTCGGCTCGTCTATCACGGAGAGGGAAGCCTGCTGACCTTCCACCATCAGTCGCAAATTTCCAATCGCCTTGGTGATGTTCTCTTTGAATTTCGCTGCTGCCTGATCAACGAACGCTTTGTCCTTCGGCTTGGGCTTGGCGACCCGCATTTCTATATGCGTTGCGCCAATTATCCGATCCTGAAAGGCATGGGTCATCATAATCTTCGGGGCTCCCGGGACAGGAAGAAGCGTGCTCACGGTAAAATAGTCGAAGGGACGCCAATCGAGCACCTCTTCGACGATGGCGTCCTTCCCGTGCATGCAGTGATTCTCGGTCCCTATTCCCCTGCGCCTGTTGCTTGAGTTCTCGATGATCGCGTCAGCGGGCCACCATTTCTGCCGCTGCCCGGGCACCGTGAAATGCTCCCACACTGTCTGTCGGGGCGCGGCGATATCAAAATCCCAGGCCAAATAGGCGTCGGCTCGCGTTACCTCGACGTGCGTGCGTTCGTTCTCCTTCTTCCACGCCTCTTCGAGATCGCGCAGCCAGAGCTTAACGTCGCCAATGATGTCGATAGTTTCGCGATGCTCGACGAGTCCCTGTGCCGCCGGATTTATGCCCATAGTCTGGATGCAGGCGTCGCTGTAAAGCGCATAGGCGCGGCTGCCAATCTTCTCACTGACCGTGTTCTTGAGAAGCCTATGGACGAGGATCACATCGCGTCCGGCAAGCTCTTCGCGCCCGCCCATCTTCTGCTTCACCATCTCGCCGTGATGGACGACGAACTTAAAATCAAGATCGCTCATCGCAACGCAGGCTTTGCACTTGCAAGTCGATGCCCGCTTGACATCGCGCAGCCGGCGACGGAACTTAAAATAGGCCGACTCGATAGTGTCCTGTAGGAGCGAGCCGTCAACCTTCTCGGCCACGGCGTAGACGAAGGCAGCATCGCCCTCAAACTTGGCAAGCCGGAAAGGCGGTCTGAGGCCCTTGACCACCGTGTCCATGAAATCGGCGATGATGTCCTGCGCATGGTCGAGTTCGACCCCTGCGAGGAAGCTCGTATAGCCCGATATATCGGCGATGGCGAAATAGGCCAATTCAGGTTTCGGAAGCATCACAATCCTCCCCAAAACAAACAGAACTTGGCGGCATTCTAGGATTATGCCACGTAATGCCGCCAGGGGTGTGAGGAATCGTAGGCTAATACTTCCGAGTTTGGCCCGTCAGCGAAGTGGCGGCGTCTCATTTGAGGTCCGCTCAGTGGGGCGGAGCGGACTATTTGCTCACGTTGAGTTCTTCGCATTTTGACCCAAAGCCGTCATGGGACGCGTCGCCCCATTAGGAGTGCATTTTTTGGCGGCGACTGCAGATGGTGAATGCAGGTGGGTCGGCCTGCATTCATCGATTGATGCTCTCACGATCAGTCAACGATCGCTTGATAGACGAGCTGGCGCAGCAAACGCCTATACCCTGCGCGCGCGGGACTCGGCGCTTGCGTCATCAGTACGGCAACGAGATCCTGGGTGGGATCGACCCAGAAGTACGTGCCCGCATAGCCTGCCCAATTGTAGTCCCCGGCGGTCCCCGGGAATGCTGCAATACCATCGGCGATGCGCACAGCAAAACCCAATCCGAACGTGTAGCCTTTGCTGCCGAGGAGAAGTTCACCGGGCATCTGGGGATTAGAGACGACGCCTGCAAGATGGTCGCTCGTCATGAGACGCACCGTCGTCGGGCTCAGCACTCGGACTCCATCGAGAGTCCCGCCATTTAGCAGCATCTGTATAAAGCGCAGGTAGTCAATCGCAGTTGAGACGCCACCAGCACCACCGGAATCGTTGCCAGGCTGTTTGCTAACATCGATGAGCGGATACTTGTTGCCTGATACAGGGTCTGTCTCAAACGCCTCGGCGAGGCGCGCCTGTTCGGCCTGAGGTACGAAGAACCCTGTATCCTTCATTCCTAGTGGCTTGAAGACACGTTCTGCCAGGAAGTCGCCAGCACGTTTACCGGTCACAGCTTCGATGATGCGGCCTTGAACGTCGACCGCAAGGCTGTATTCCCACAAAGTTCCAGGTTGATTGACTAGCGGAACCCCTGCAAGCCGCTCCACCTCCTCCGTTCCCGTCATGTTGCGGCTGTCATATTCAATGCCGGTCGTCACGATACCTGCCTTTGTGAGCGCATCTTTCACCTTTTCGTTCTTCGTGATTTCTCCGTACGCTAGCCCTGATGTGTGCCGCAGCAGATCTTGGACCGTCATTGGTCTGTCCGGCGCGACGTCCCCGGTGGGGGTGGAGACCTTCACATCCTTAAATGGCGGTAAGTACTTCGATACGGGATCGGTCAGCTGTACGACGCCGTCCTCGACAAGGGTCATAAGGCCGACTGACATGAGCGGCTTTGTCATGGAATAGATACGGAAGATGGTATCTACGCCCATCGGATCGGTTTTCTTTGGATCCCGTAGACCGAACGCGTTCTGATAAACGACAAGTCCCTTGCGCGCGACGATAACGACCGCGCCAGGAAGCTTCTTGTTGTTGATCTCCTTGGTGAATGCGCTCGTGATCTTGTCGAGCCTCTGGGTGGACATGCCGACCTCCTCGGCGCGGCCATCACCCAAGGAAACCGGCGGCTTTGCCTGAACCGGGACGGCAGGCGGTGCAAAAATAAATGCGCTGACAAGCGCGACGGCCAAAAAGGCCCGCAATTTGGATTGCATTTTTCCTCCCAACAGATTGGTTGTCGCCACGGTAGCGTGCGCGAGCGTCAGCAGTGCGTCAAGAAACATGATGCATGTTGCCGACGGCACATTTTCTTGCGGCGCGCGCACGGCGGCTTCATGACCGCGATTCCTGGATCGTCTCAGATCGATCGTTTGCTGCTGCGCATGAGTCGGTTTGTGGCCCTAATGCGAAGCCCGGTGTCGTTCTGAAATAGCCTGCTTATTGGGGGTGAACCGGAAGGGACTGGCGGACTACCCAAATGGCGCTTTTGACCCAAAGGACACTGTCTCGCCGTTGTTGGCGCATAACGACTAGATGACCACGGTCATCCAATTCTGCCGAAGATGTATCGTGCTGAACACAAACTCGGCCGTAGGTTCCGACCGGTGAGCGGACCAGGTAAGCGGAGAAATAACGCGACGTTAGCCGACGCGATTGACCCGACTTGGATACTTGGGTCAGTGATTTTGGCCGAATTGTTTGTACTGCGTCTCGGCCAATATGAGGCCTTTTGGATAAGCCCGAGATCGTATAATCTTCCTTGGAGCTGCTCTTCGAGACGGGACGTGCCGATGTCACCGTTCCAAGGGGATGGGCAGCGGGGAATGCCGTCGGCGGGCATCGCACTCCCAACAAAAACCGACAGCTCTTTCGTGCCGGTCTCCTACCGAGCACTTGCCGTGCGCGCGGGCGCACGATGATTGTTGCTAAATGCTGACATTGAGGCAACAAGGAAGCGCCATCGCTGCCGGCCGCATAAGGTAGGTTCAACCATGAACAAGCCTGGCCCGCATCCTTGGATTCGATTGCTGGTCTCGATCGGCCTCTGCTGGCATCTACATTTGGCCGTGGTCCCCGGGCATGCCCAATCCCGTTTCGATGGAGAGGGTCGCGTGGTCGCGGTTGACGAGAGCCACGGCACGGTGACGCTGGACCACGGTCCCATTTCCGGTCTCATGCCGGCCATGCGAATGGCCTTTCCAGTACAGCAGGCTGAACAGCTTCTCGGACTTCAGGTGGGTGCGCTGGTCCGATTTTCCCTCCAGGCTCGCGGCCTCGAATGGGTGATTGCTGCGATCGAGCCGGTCGAGGATCACCCGCACCCTAATTTGACGAGTTTCCCGGCTCCTGACTTCACCTTGCCCACACTGTCAGGGGCGCCGATCCGCTTCTCGGATCTACGGGGCAAAGTGGTCCTTCTCAACTTCTGGGCCACCTGGTGCGGGTCGTGTCGGGCGGAAATGCCGACCATCGATGGGCTATATCGGCAATATAAGGATCGCGGACTGGAAGTGCTGGCCGTCAATCTCGACACGGCACCCATCGCAAAGATCCAGGTATTCGTGGACAAGGCAGGAGTATCGCTTCGCGTTGGGTTGGATTCGTCCTCGTCAACCGCACGGAGCTATGGGGTGCTTGTCCTGCCCACCACCTACCTTATCGATCGGGCGGGGAATGTAATCGTCCGCGAAGTCGGAGGCCGGGATTGGCTGGATGGCGTCAGCCAACGAGCCGTAGAGAGCCTGTTGCAACAACCCGAGGCCACCGCAAGACGCTGAGTGGCTATGACAAAGAAGGGGGGCGTGTCTTCGGAACCAGAGAGGAGCTGACGATGAAACGCCTTAATGTACTCATCACGAGCTTGGGAATCGTCCTCTGCTTGTTAGGGGCGCCGGCTGGCGCCGCGGACCAGAAGACATTCATTATGGGCTACGACCCAACTGGGCCGACCTGTCACCTCGGTCAGTATGCGGTTCTCGTGAAAGGCTTTTTCGCCGAAGAGGGCCTGCGAGTCCGGGGCATCGCCGCGCTCGACAATCGCACTGCCTTCGCCGAGGGCAGATCTCATCGGCTCTGGGTGAAGACCGACGCGGGGCTCACCGAGGCGGATTTTGGCTATTTCGACACGGACCAGCTTCATCACATGGTCGCCGGGAATGTCGACTACTACATCGTCGACGGCAACCACTTCGGCTGCTGGTCGGTGATGGTCGCGCCGGACGCCCCGATCCAGTCCGCCGCTGACCTCAAGGGGAAGACGATCGAGATCCTGCCATATGCCGTCGAGCCGTTCCTGTTGCACGGTCACATGTGGCTTCACCATTGGCTGAAAGCGCCCGGGCTGGATGCTCCCCAAGAAATCACACTGACGACCTTGCCCTGGGAGGCACTGCCAAGTCTGAACGACTATGTCGCGGAAGGCTTCAAGACGGGGAAGTTCGACGCGGTAGCCGTGGGAGAGCCCCGCCCATCGCTGTTGGAGGACAAGCACATCGCCCGGCGGCTCGTCACCCAGAACGATACAACATACAACAATGAATTTTGCTGTCTCACGGTTATCAAGCGCGCGATCGTCGATAACGACCCCGACACCGCGGCCAAGATCGCACGGGCATTCAGGCACGCACGGGAATGGGCCGGCCAGCACCCGCGCGAGGCGGTCCTCGCAGCACAGGCGGGTGGCTACTACGCGGCGGCAGTCCCGGTTGAGGCGTCGGTCAAGGCCGTGAAAAGCCTCGGCTTCGATCACCAACTCGACGTTGCTCAGGCGTTGGAGCGGGCGTTCGAGACGCGGATCGAGTCGGGCGCCATCAAGACCGATAAGACGCCGCAGGAGCTGGTCCGCCTGTACTACCGGAAGCTTGAGTAAGCAGGCGCAGCCTCAAGGAGCGAAGGGATCGAGGCCCTCGGGGCTTTCGTGGCCCATGAGCACCGAGTGCTGGGCAAGGCCGCTGATTGTCGGCAAGCAACTGGGAGAAAAGTCATGAAGACTCATACAATGGCATTGCTCGCAGGTGTCGTCCTTTGCGATCGCTTAGCGCCAGCGTGCCTATTGGCGTCAGGTTTCACTTTTTCCCGCAGGGGAAAATTTTCCTGACGGGTCGGCTGCAAGGGGCAAACGAACTGTCACGCGAAGTCCGGAGCGACCGGGCCCGCAGATGTTTTCCAGCGCTATCGAGCCTCCCAGACTCTCCACGACGCGCTTCACGATGGATAAACCAAGGCCGCTTCCGTCTCCCTCCGGGCGAGAGCCGCGAAAGAACGGTTCGAAGATCCGTTCCAAGTCGCAAGGCGCGATACCAGGACCTGTGTCTTCGACTTGCAGCACTGCAGCCTCTTCCTCTCGATATACGCCGATATCGACGCTTCCCGTGCGCGGCGTGAAGCGCAACGCGTTATCGAGCAGATTGCGGACCATCATTGCAAGCATCACGGGCTCACCGCGCACGGTGAGTGGTTCAACTAGCTGGAAGCCGAGATCAATCCCGCGATCCAGTGCATGCGGCAGTAGATCGGCGACGGCCTCCTTGGCGGCGTCGTCCAGCGCTACCAGCGGCATTTCACCTCGATCCGCGGAGGTTGCCTCCTGCCGAGCGAGTGCGAGTAGCTGCTCAAGCAGATGTCTGGTGCGCTGCATACCCTGCTTGAGTGCGGCAACGCGATCCCGCGCCACCTCGGGAAGGTCCACCGAGTTTAGATTTTCCGCCTGCAGGCTGAGCGCGGTGATCGGCGTCCGCAATTCATGCGCGGCATCGCCAACAAACCGCCGCTGCTGATCCAGCAATAGCCGTATTCGCGCCAGCAATCCGTTGATGGAGGTGATGAAGGGATGCAGCTCGCTCGGCGTGCCAGCCAGCTGTAACGGCGTGACGTCATTTGCGCGTATTCCATCGAGATCTTCGGCCAACCAGATCATCGGCCGCAGCGAGTGCGCGATGACAAGCGCCGTAACCAGCATCAGGCACGGAATCAGTGCGGCGATCGGCAGCAGCGTGCGAACGGCCATGCCGCGAGCGGTCTCATCTCGAACAGAAGTCGGTTGCGCCACCGCAAACCGGCTACCGTCCGATCGGGTCCGCAACAACACGCGGGTCGGCTGCCCCTTTCGTGTGGCGATCTGCAGGCCATCTTGCAGGGCGAAGAGCTGACGGTCGTCGGGCGGGCCCCGCGGGGTCTTCCCCAG
>Ga0210406_10005572_pt1 | contig 13161 bp, 11 predicted proteins | sample IncBWC30MmetaG_FD_155454 | JGI IMG/M metagenome (GOLD analysis project Ga0210406, IMG submission 155454) | Forest soil microbial communities from Barre Woods Harvard Forest LTER site, Petersham, Massachusetts, United States - Inc-BW-C-30-M | ecosystem: Environmental > Terrestrial > Soil >... | reverse complement strand
ACCATCGAGCAAGAGATCCAACTCGGCCAACAAGCCGTCAAGGAAATTGAAAAGGATCTCCCGCTTCTCCCCGCCGATCACCCCACTTCCAAGTACATCGCCACCCTCGGCCAGAAGCTCGCCGCAAGAGCCCCGGGGTACAAATTTCCCTACAGTTTCAAAATCGTAAAGCAGAAAGAGATCAACGCCTTCGCCCTGCCCGGCGGACCGATCTACATCAACATCGGCACCATCAACGCGGGCACCGAGGCCGAACTCGCCGGCGTGATGGGCCACGAAATCTCACACGTGGTCATGCGCCACTCCGCGCGCCAGGCCGCCAAAGCCGCGAAGGCGCAGGTCCCACTGGCGATCCTGGGCGGCGTGCTCGGCACGGGCGTCGGGGGCTGGGCCGGATCGCTCGCCCAGATGGGCCTCTCGATCGGTGCCGGCTCGGTCTTCATGAAGTACTCTCGCGATGCCGAAACCGAAGCCGACATGGTCGGCGCGCAAATCATCTACGACGCCGGCTACGATCCCAACGCCCTCGTCACCTTCTTCCAGAAACTCAAAGCCCAGCAAGGCGACGCCGGCGGCCCCAGTTTCCTCGCCTCGCATCCGGACCCGGGCAACCGGGCGAAAAATGTCTCGAGCATCCTGTCGCGCTTCCCGGTCAAGCAATACCAAGTTGCCAATAGCCCGGAGTTCCTGGCCGCGAAAAGAGCCCTCGCCGACGTTTCCACCGAAACCTACCCCCAAACTCAAGCCAAAGAGGCGCAGGTCAAACTCAACCGCCTAAGCGCCAAGCAACTTGAAGCCAGCCCGTCGATCACCACCTTCGACCACGCCGCTTTCCAGGTCGCTTACCCCGACAACTGGCAACTCGCCGGCGACGAACGCTCTTCGCTCAATATCTTTCCCAAGGGCGGGGCAGCCGCGAACTCCATCGCCTACGGCGTTATCCTGAGCGGATTCAAGCCCGCCCGCGGCGACAACCTCGACCAAGGCATAAGCCAGCTCGTCCAATCCATCCAGCAAACCAACGACGGCCTCCGCCCCGTTGGCAATCCAGTCAACATCTCCGTCGACCGCAAACCCGCCAAAGCCGTCGAAATGCAAGGCATTTCTTCGGTTATGGAAAACGGTAAGCCACTCCCCGAGCGCATTCGCGTGGTGGCCCTGAAAGGGAAGAGCGGCCTCATCCTCTACGCCCTCATGGTCGCTCCGGAGCCGGACTTCGACGCACTCCGCCCCACCTTTGACCGCATCCTGAACACCTACCGCCTCCGCTGAGTGCCAATTAAGCTACGCGCTTTCTAAGCTTGCCATTCCGGCTTCATCCAGCTTGTCATTCCGACCGAAGGGAGGAAACTGTTCTTTGCCTGCAGAGCCCAATGCGCCGGCCCAGGAGACAAACCATTAACAACTCTCCAGATAACCCTTTCCTCGATTCCTGCGTCCAACTCGATAAGAATCCGTGCGATCACCCTTCTCTATCGGGCGTATAATCTCAAGCTGAACGGGGTGGAACCAGGGGAGTGACGTCATGAAGCACCGTAGCCTGCTGAGCGCATCCGTACTGGCCGCACTACTTTCGCTTCCTGCATTTGCGCAACAGTCCCCGCCCAGTCCCCCGCCAGATGACGCCACCGCGGCCAAGCCAACAGCGACGCCGACTACGACAAAGCCAGCCGATTCCGGCACCCAGTCCTCAAATTCACAAGATTCGCAAACCGCCAAGCCCTCCCAACCTTCGGGTCCGCCTCAGGACGACACAACGTCCCAATCGCAATCGTCTTCAGGCCCCGTCCTTCATCGAGGGCAGTCGCCGAACGACTCTCCCGCACAGCAGCCATCGACGCAGCAACCGAGTGCGAAGCCATCTTCAGACGCTGCGGCCACTCCGCCCCCTGCTAACAAGCCATCCGAGATCATCGCCCAGCCGGACGACAGCCGCGTCAAGCACGACGGCAGCAAGAACGATGTCAACGCGATCGGCAACCGCAAAGTCGGCACTCGTGGCCTGGGCGACTGGTACTCGCTCGACACCGAAATCCGCATGGGCAAGGAATACGCGCAGCAGGTCGAAGCCAGCTCCAAGCTTGTGCAAGATCCCGTCATCACCGAGTACGTGAACCGCATTGGCCAAAACCTTGTGCGCAACTCTGACGCGCAGGTGCCCTTTACCATCAAGGTTGTCGACTCCGACGAAGTGAACGCCTTCGCGCTGCCCGGCGGATTCTTCTACGTGAACTCGGGTTTGATCCTCGCCGCCGACGAAGAAGCCGAACTCGCGGGCGTGATGGCGCATGAAATCGCGCACGTCGCCGCTCGCCACGCCACCCGCCAGATGACCCGCGCGCAGTGGGCGAACATTGGCACCATTCCTTTGATCTTTGTAGGCGGCGGCATCGGCTACGCGATTCGTTCCGTGGCGGGCCTCGCGCTACCCATGACCTTTCTCAGCTTCTCGCGCGGTTTCGAATCCGAAGCCGACTATCTCGGCCTGCAATACATGTATAAGAGCGGATACGATCCCAACGCCTTCGTGCAGTTCTTCGAAAAGCTGCAGGCGCGGGAAAAGAAGAAGCCCGGCACGCTGGCGAAAGCTTTCTCCACACATCCGCCCACGCCCGACCGCATTCAGCACTCGCAGGATGAGATCATGCGCATCTTGCCGGCGCGGTCCCAGTACATCGTAACCACCTCAGAATTCGACGACGTAAAAGCGCGTCTGGCTGCCGTCGAGAACCGCCGCAAAGTGGTCGACGACAAAAGCGCCAACAAGCCGAGTCTGCGTCGCACGGCTCAAACCACTGACAAGAGCGGCAACACTACAGATAAGACCGACGACGATCGCCCAACGCTCCACCGTCGCGACGATTCCAACTAGCGAGCCGGCACGATCGTGTAACGACAGACACCCTCGCCTGTCCAGCCGAGCAAGGCCCGGCGACCGCCCACTGCGCGATCTTGCGGCAGTTAATCGTTTACCGAGCAGTAACATCCCTACGTGAGAATTTTGCAGGGCATGTAGCTCCGCCAGCCTCCCGGCGCCTAGTTCATGCCTTCTCTGTGTCGAAAGTTACTGGCGTCCGACTAGAACCGACGCTAGACTCTTAGCGTCCTTCGGGAGGGCTGTTATGAAGCGTTCGCTGTTGGTTGTCGCCACTCTCCTAACCCTGAGCTTCGCGTCGCTCGCTCAAACCTGGTCTGCGGACTCTCCCGCAACCAAAGAAGATATCGACCGCTATCTGCAGGCGATCCACTCGCAGGAAATGACCAAGCAGATGGTCCAGGCCATGATCCCGGGCATGCATCAGATGATGCACGACATGTATTTGAAACATCAGAGCGAGCTGCCGCCGGACTATGAACCGAAGATGTCCGCAATGCTCGATGACATGATGAAGTCGATGCCGATGGACGAAATGATGAAGGCGATGGTTCCGGTTTATCAGAAACACTTCACCAAGGGCGATATCGACAGCCTGGTAGCGTTCTATACCTCGCCCACGGGCGAGAAGATTCTGCATGAAATGCCCGCGATCATGGCAGAGGCCATGAAGAGTATGTCGCCCATCATGACCAAATACATGGAAACCATGCAGCAACGCGTCCAACGAGAAACGAATCAGATGATCGCGAATTCCAAGAAATCGGCCAATAGCGCCCCTGACACACACAACTAAGAACCGGTTTTTTCGAAATCTGTCTCAGACATTTGCCCAAGGGCACCGCATCTCGGTGCCCCTTTGTTGTTAGGCGTCCCTTCCCACGTAGGAACCTCGATCTAGCACCCGCGTCCGCTGGCCTTGGGACAAACTGTCCCATCTGCCCGCACGTGGGACAGACTGTCCCGACACTCCAATCCTTGGACGCTGCTACCTCTAGTCCCGTCAACAACTTACGCGGATTCCTTTCGGCTCTTGCCGTGCAATGGAAGAGCAGTTCGACTTACAACCTTTGCCCGAAGAGAGAACTGAGTGAGCCGTTTATGATGCGCCGCCAGAAGTCGTCCAAGCGCCGCAACGAGCGTCACAGCGCCGCGTGGGGCAAGCGCCTAAGCATCACGCTCCTGCTGCTCACCCGCATGGCGTTCGGCCAGCATGCCGGCGAACTTGCGCCGGTCTCCGCACGCAACTTGGATCCTGAAGTCACACGCTGGGCGGGCAGGCATGCAGCGAACGACACTCTCCGCGTCATCGTCCAGTACAAACATGCCCCTCTAACGGCAACAGAGTCGCGGCTGCAAGGCCACGGAGCCCGCTTGTCGCAGCGCCTGCACTTGATCCACTCGGCGGCCTACACCATCCCGGTCAATGCGCTCGCGCATCTGGCGAGCGATCCGGAAGTTGCGTACGTGAGCGTAGACCACGCCCTGAAGGGAATGGACGACTACACCGACGCGGCCATGAACGCCAGCACGGCATGGAATGCAGGCTACGACGGAACCGGTATCGGCGTCGCGGTCATCGATAGCGGCATCAACGACAAACACTCTGACTGGAATGACAAGGCTGGTCAACGCAACCGTGTGGTCTATCACCAGGACTTCACTGGAACAATCACTGCGGCGAACAGGTCTACGTTCGACACGTACGGCCACGGAACACATGTGGCGGGCATCATTGGCGGCAGCGGGTCCAAGTCCGGTGGACGCTTCGCCGGTGTTGCGCCGAACGTGAACCTGATCGATCTCCGGGTGCTCGATGGCAATGGCGCCGGTTCTGACAGCCAGGTGATCGCCGCCATTCAGACTGCCATCGCACTCAAGAGCACGTACAACATTCGCGTGATCAATCTTTCCTTGGGCCGCGGCATCTTCACGAACTACGCGCAGGATCCGCTCTGCCAGGCGGTCGAATCGGCCTGGCAAAATGGCATCGTCGTCGTAGTCGCCGCCGGCAACTTCGGACGCATCAGCGTTGCCGGAAGTAACGGATACGGCACCGTCGCCGCTCCGGGCAACGATCCCTTCGTGCTCACGGTAGGGGCCATGAAGTCCATGGGTACCTATTCGCGCACGGATGACCAGGTTGCCAGTTACAGTTCGAAAGGTCCGACCACCTACGACCACGTTGTGAAGCCCGACGTCGTCGCGCCCGGCAACCTCGTGGTCTCGTTGAATTCGATGGGAAGCACGCTGTACAACGAGTATCCCGCAAACCATGTCGCCGGCTACTACGGCGAGTACTTCAGTCTGAGCGGCACCAGCATGGCGACGCCCGCCGTCGCTGGCGCTGTCGCTTTGTTGCTGCAACAGAATCCTTCGCTCACACCCGACCAGGTCAAGGCCCGTCTGATGAAGACGGCCTACAAGACTTTCCCAGCCTCTTCGGTTGCGACCGACCCGACTACGGGCCAGACCTATACCGCGTACTACGATCTATTCACCGTGGGCGCCGGCTATATCGACGCCCAGGCTGCACTGGCCAGCAACGATGTCACTCCCGCGAACCTGGGTGCGGCCTTGTCGCCTACTGCGAATTACCGTAACGGCGTGGTCACGCTCTCGAACGGCAACAGCCTCGTCTCTCCCAGCTCAGTCGTGTGGGGGACGTCGGTCGTGTGGGGCACATCAGTGGTCTGGGGCACCAACGTCTCAGGCAGTTCTGTGGTCTGGGGCAGCTCGGTCGTCTGGGGGACCAGCACCAACGCAGGATTCAGCGTGGTCTGGGGAACCTCGGTCCCGGTCGGAACCAGTGTGGTCTGGGGAGCGGCATCCTCTGACAACGCATCACTGAGCAGCGACATCAACGAACAGTAATCAAGGCGCTGCCCGCGGGAATGGCGGGCAGCGACTCACTTCTTCTTCGTAGCCTTGGGCCTCAATCCCTTCGCATATTCGAAACTGAGGCCCATCCACTTCTCCAACTCTTTCGGCCTTTTCAGCAATGCCTCGGGGACCGCCACGTATTCTGGCATCACGGTGCCGTACGCATCAAACAACTTGGTCCTATATTTCTTCAAAAACTCCGCACGCAGCGCCTCAGGCAGCCGGATGGCCAGCCTCTCCGACTGGTGCAGCAGGGTATACATGTTCCCATTTACAGCCGTATAGGGATTTGCCGCCCCCTTACGCACCATGCCTGGATGCGCGGCCACTAGCGCTTCATACAACTCGACCAAATCGTTCGATGCTGCCTTCTTTTTTGCTGTGGCCATGTGTGCGTCTCAACATGAAATGAATCTAAGTCAGCGAGAATACACCGAAAGCCCAAAGAATTGCTGCTGCGGCAGGGACGGCTGCAGTCGCCGCCAGAGTCGCTCTTCTTTGCGACCTCCGCGAATCCTTTGCGATTGAGATTTTCCGCGATGGACGGGAGGGCGCGACGCACGTTGTGAGTATTGCTCCGGTCACAAAGAAGCCCCACGCTCCGTGCAGCGCTCGTGGGGCATAGCTAAAGATAACCGACGTTAGGGAAGCCAGCTATTGCAGGTCATTCCCAGGTCTGGCGGATCTCCGATTCGCCATCGCCCGCCACTTCCAGAAACTCCTTGGTGTATTCGATGGCCTCCGCCTTCGACTTTGCCTGGATCAGCGCGAAGCCGCCAATGATCTCCTTCGCCTCGGTGAATGGGCCATCAGTGACTCTATACTGGCCGCCGGTCCGCCGGACGCGCGCGCCGAGCGCGCTCGGCAAGCAGCCTTCCGTGGCCAGCAGACGACCTTTTTTCTTCCAGTCTTCAATGAGCTTCCCCATCTTTGTCATCTCGTCCTGCGTTGGAGGCGTGCCTTCAGGCTTCCCTGGTTTGTAGATACATAAGAATTTCATCGTCGTCTCTCTTTCGTTGAGTTTTTGATTTTTGCTGTGGAACGCCTTCGTGCTTTCAAGGCGCCTCTACCAATACGTCGAACGCGGGAGCGCAAAATCGACAGAGCGAGATCTTTTGTTTTCGGTCCGCCTTTCTATTTTCCGCGTGCGGCCTCGATCTCGCGGAATTTGTCGACCGATGCGTTCGGCTCGAAGTCTTCCAACTCATACAACTGCCGCACTTCGACCTCGCCATCTTCCTCCGCAAATGGAGAAGGGAAGTGCCGCGCCCACTCCAGCCCTTCCTCCCGTGTCCTGACCTGGATCAGCGTGTACCCGGCCACCAACTCCTTCGACTCGGTGAACGGCCCATCAATCACTGTGCCTTTGCCTTTCTTGTACCGAATGCGCACGCCTTTCGAAGTCGGCTGCAACCCTGAGGCATCGAGAAGTACGCCGGCCTTGGCAAGTTCTTCGTGATACTTCGCCATCGGCGCCATGAGTTTCTCATCGGGCAGCTCGCCCGCTTCCGTCCTTGCATTACCCCGAACGATGATCATGAATCGCATGTTTGTTCTCCGTAATTGACCTTAAATTTCTGTTTGCGGGTTCCGTCATTTCCGCAAATTCTGCGGGTGCCCCATCCTTTTCGCGCCCTTTGCGAAAAGAGCAGGCCAACGCATGCGCCCAGGATGCTTGGCACTACTTCCGGCTCGCCATCTCCTCGCGAAGCCGCCGGTCGTTCTCGCGCAGCTCAGGAGTGAGCGCGTCGCCGAAATCACAATTCTCGAACACTGGCCGTATCTCGACCTCGGTCTCTTCATTCATAGGGTTAGGGCAACGCTTCACCCACTCGATTGCCTCCTCCATGGACTTCACCTGCCACATCCAGAAGCCGGCGATCAACTCCTTCGTCTCGGCGAACGGCCCATCGAGCACGGTGCGCTTCGTGCCCGCGAAGCGCACCCGCGCGCTCTTCTTGCTCGGTTGCAGCCCTTCGCCTGCCAGCATGATGCCCGCCTTCACAAGTTCCTCGTTGAATTTGCCCATGTCGGTGAGCAGTTGCTGGGACGGCATCTCGCCCGCCTCGTAGGCCTTGCTGGCCTTGATCAGAACCATGACTTTCATTGCGATCTCCTCAATCTGAGTTTTTGAGAGCCGGACCCTGCCAATCGGGTCTCTCGCCCCGGTTTTTTACCTGGCTGAATCCCGGCTCTACTTGGACGTCGAACTACGCGTCCTGAGATCGACACCATCGAAAGATTTTTTAGCTATTTTCAGGACGGGGAAGTTGCCCTGATCACGACTAGCGACTCACAACTGAAAACAAAGGCCGCAGGCGCCTCCCCGCGGCCTTTCTTAGCTTACCCCAACTGTCTAACCCCGGTTTCTTTCCGCTGCTTAGCGATCTCAGGCGCTCTCCACGTGACGGTTGGGCCACGACCGGTAGAGGGATAGCCCCTGTTTCAATTCATCTACACTGTAGGTACTGCATGCCGACGCTCACGAATCTTGACCTGGATACCCTTCGCACCTTTTCCGTTGCCCACGATCTGGGCGGCCTGGCGCAGGCTGCGGAGCGCCTTGGCCGTACGCCTTCAGCGATCAGTCTGCAGATGAAGCGCCTGCAGGATGAACTCGGCGTGCCATTGTTTCGCAAACGCGGGCGCGGACTCGCATTGACGGAAGCCGGAGAAGTTGCTCTCAGCTACGCCCGCCGCATTCTGGCCCTCAATGACGAATTAGTTGAGACCATGCAGGGTGCTAACGTTGCCGGTAATATTCGCGTCGGCTGTACGGTCGACCTCGCCCCGATCCTTCCTCCCGTCCTTTCCCACTTCGCATCACTCTACCCGAAGATGCAGGTCGAGCTCCGTATTGAGGGTAACGCCGCGTTGGCCGATGCGATTGAAAGATCGCAGATTGACCTCGCCGTTGTCATTGGTCACAGCGAACGGGCCGCAGCGCAGACGGTTGGGGAACTCGATCTTGTCTGGATTGCCTCATCCAGCTTCACGCCGCAGCAAGGTCAACCCTTACCGCTCGCCGCTCTTGGTCCGCAATGCATCTTTCGCAAGCGTGCGATAGAGCATCTCGAACGGGCGAAGATACCTTACCGTATCGCCGCCAATAGCCCCAGTCTGGACGGTCTTTGGGTTGCACTGTTGGGTGGTCTTGGCATCACAGCGCGTACCGGGCGCAACCTCCCCGAAGGTCTCGTATCCGCCGAGTCCCTCCACAATCTTCCCGCGCTAGGACGCCTGCCCGTCACACTTCATCGTCATTCACATTCGAGCGATGTTGCGGCGGATCGCATGGCATCTCTTCTCACGGCCGCTCTTGAGCAGACGCTTCGGCAGTCCAGGCCTAAAGCTCGGCACGATGTTGGCCACAATATCGGTGGTCGGCTCACTGGAGCGAAGATCAAACATAAGCTTTCCTCACCTGTGTATTGAGAACAATCAAATTGTGGGCTGTGTATTGCGTTGATACATTCCCCGAATGGTTAAACGCTTGTTGTTTTTCGTCATCCTGCTATCGCCCAGTCTTTCCGCGTACGCGCAAACGTCATCGATTGTCGGTACATGGGCCCTCACTGGAGCTGACAAGATCCTTCCTGACAGGACACGCGTCTCCGACTTCGGTGCCAGCCCTCACGGCCTTGCCATATTCACGGCCGACGGCCATTACGCGGTAGAGATCTATCGCGCAGACCGCCTGAAGTTTTCTTCTGGAGACAAACTGAAAGGAACTGCCGACGAGTACAAGGACGCCTCACTCGGGATGAGTGTCCATTTCGGTCGTTATAGCATCGATCCTGCTAAGGGCACCATTACCTTCTATATCGACCGAGCTTCCTTTCCCAACTTGGACGACACGACGCAGGTACGGCCCTATGAAATGACCGGCGATGAACTTTCATGGAAGGTCCCAGCTCGTCCTGATGGCTCTATCCCTCTCACCGTCCTGCGACGAATCAAATCGGACACGTCAAAATGACAGCGGCGGCCAACAGCACCCTCGCGCCGCTGTTATATCGAAAATCTGCAGCGGCGTGAGCGGACAACCGGCTTCTTGCTCAATGCTTGTTGGAAGTGCAGACTTGACCGTTCTCTCTGTCAGTCCGTCTTTTCCATCGCAATCGCCCGAGGAAACAGAATGTTGTTTTCCAGGTGAATGTGCTGGTGAAGATCGGCTTCAAAATCAGCCAGCACTTTGTACAGCGTTTGGTAGCTGATGCACCCATCGCCTGGAGCCGTATAAGCACAACTGGCTTCGCGCATGGCACGCAGCGCGTTCCCGGCGGATTCGTGCTCGTGCTCCATCATGGACACCGGGTTTTGCACGCTGCCAAACGGTGGTGGCAGAACTGGTTCGTTCTGGATGATGGCCTCTTCCATCCTCACGATATACGGGAACAGAACCCCCTCCTCCTTCATCATGTGTGTCGTTAGCTCCTGAACCAAACTCTGAAAGCTGGCACGGACCTGTTGCAGTTCGGGATGGTTCTTCCCGTGGACCGAGCAAACCTTGTCCAGCAGAGGAACGAGGCGCGCCATTTCTTCACGTGTGTATTTATGGTGTGTGTTCTTGATGTGTGCGACCAAATCGGCGAGGGGTTCAATCCGCCAGTTCCGGTCCTTCTGCGCGGCATGTGCCGCTTCCTCAGCCATCTCCAGGGAATCGATCACCTGATCGACCGAGAGATTCGATGCCCAGCATGCATCTCCCAGCGATTCGTTGCCTCCGCAGCAGTAGTCAATGCCCAGCTTTTCGAAAATTCTGGTAGCCGCTGTACTTTCCAGCGCCAGCTCACGGACGGTTCTTTCAGCTGTCATGTCCATTGCAGTCTCCTAACGACCCAGCTCGATGCTTGTAGGTCGCGCTCGATGTTCTGAAGTTAACGAAGCAGCAGACCCGTGCCGATGACTTTTGTCACGAAGGGCAACTTTGGACGAGAGGGCTTTGGAGGGTCCGAGGAACCGAAGAAAACATGAAGGAGAAAGGAGGTTAAGGTTTATTCCGATGAATCGGTTTCGGCTTCCAGGGCTCTTAGATCTGAGATTGTCACCTTCCGCCCGTCGATCTGCAGGATTCCCTCTGCCTGGAGGCGAGAAAGATTGCGGGAGACCAGTTCGCGGACGGTGCCAATGTGCGAGGCCAGTTCCTGATTGCTGGCCGGCAACGTAATTTCGATACCCGCGCCGGAACGTTTGCCATCCTGGTGAGCGAGGCGCAACAGAAACGAAGCCAGCCTGTGACGCACTGTGCTGAACGAGAGTTCTTCGATGATCCCGACCAGGCGGCGCAAGCGAGAACCGACCACCCGCAGGACTTTCAGTGCCACCTGTGGGTGGGCCAAGCATAAAGCCTGAAAGTCTTGCTTGCTGACAAAGAGCAGCGTGGCGTCGTCGATAGCCGTCACAGATGCGGGATAGCTCCCGCCATCAAAAACGGGAAGTTCGGCAATGGAACTACCCGGCCCGTCGATACTCAGGACCTGTTCGCGCCCATTGGCCGAACTCTTGAAGATTCGCACATGGCCGGACTCGACAACGTAGAGTCCTGAGCAAGGCTCGCCTTCGCCGAACACGTTCTGTCCAGCCGAGTAGTCGCGCAGCACGGCGCGTTGCGCGAGAAAACTCAACTCGCTTTCCGTCAACCCGGAGAAGATCGGGACTCTGGTGAGGGTCTTTGCAACCGCGGAGGTAGGTTCCGGCACGATGGTCATTGTATCGGAGGAAGGTGAGGGGAAGATGCGCATTCCCGGTTCAAGCACGCTTTTCCACGCCGTGACAAAAGTCATCGTCCTGGTGATCACCGTCAACTAATGTGCATTCGAGGCAGGCCCTACGGCTCTCCCCCAACGTGCCGATCCGATCACTGACGGCAAGGATTCGAGAAACGCACTTCATAGGAGGCATGGTCTTGATGCAATACAAGAAACTATGGATCGCATTCGGATTGGTCATGCTGATCTCATTCGCTGTACTTGGCAGCGTGGGCTATAGGGCAGTCAGCAAGGGACCTCCCATCCCGAACAAGGTGGTAACAGCTGAGGGGAGACTAGTTTTCACCGGCGAAACCATTCGCAACGGGCAAAATGTCTGGCAGTCTACGGGAGGCCAGGAGATTGGGACGATCTGGGGGCACGGCGCTTATGTCGCTCCCGATTGGAGCGCCGATTATCTCCACCGGCAATCGGTGATCGTTCTCGATCGCTGGGCGCAGGCGGAAGGCTTCCCGAACTATGCCGCATTGTCGGCCGAACAGCGGGCGGCACTGCAGGGCCGCCTGACCGAAGTCACTCGCCATAATTCCTACGATTCGGCCACCGACACCATCGTCATTGACAATGACAGGGCTGCCGCCTTCGACCAACTCTCTGCCTACTATGCCGATGTTTACGGCAAGGGACGTAATGAGTATGCAATTCCCGCGGGCGCACTGACCGATCCCACGAAACAACATGAGATGGCAGCCTTTTTCTGGTGGACGGCTTGGGCCGCGAGTACGAATCGCCCTGGCGAAGACGTCAGCTATACACAAAACTGGCCCCACGAGGAGTTGATTGGCAACCGTCCAACCGGTGGCACGATCGTTTGGAGTGTGATCAGCTTTGTCCTGCTCTTGGCCGCGGTCGGAGGTATGGTCTGGTACTTCGCTTCTCAGGATCACAAGCCCTCGACCGGGATCGCACCGCGTCGCGATCCTTTACTAGGCATGAGTCCTACCCCCTCACAGAAAGCGACGGTGAAATATTTCTTTGTCGTAGCGGCATTGTGGGTTGTCCAGGTCGCGCTCGGAGCAATCGTCGCCCACTACGCGGTCGAGGGTGGCGGCTTCTACGGAGTTCCCTTGGCGAAGTGGCTGCCGTATTCAGTAGCTCGCACCTGGCATCTTCAAATCGGCATCTTCTGGATCGCAACGTCCTGGTTGGCAACCGGCTTGTATATTGTGCCCGCCGTCAGCAGCGCTGAACCGAAGGGGCAGAGGCTCGGAGTGAACGTACTATTCGTTGCGCTGGTCGCTGTTGTCGTTGGGTCTCTGGCCGGAGAATGGATGGGTATCGAGCAGAAACTTGGTAACCTCTGGTTCTGGCTGGGATCACAAGGCTACGAGTACGTGGATCTCGGGCGACTCTGGCAGATATTGCTCTTTGGCGGACTCACGTTCTGGCTGTGGTTAATGTGGCGCGGAATCAGGCCCGCACTGGCACGCCGCGACGAAAATCACTCCCTGCTGCTGTTGTTTCTCATCTCTAGCATCGCCATCCCCGTGTTCTACGCTGCCGGCCTGATGTACGGGCAGCGCAGTCCACTTATCACCGCCGAATATTGGCGCTGGTGGGTAGTTCACCTCTGGGTTGAAGGCTTTTTTGAGGTCTTCGCGACTGTAGTCATCGCCTTCTTGTTGACTCGGT
>Ga0210406_10005570_pt1 | contig 13161 bp, 12 predicted proteins | sample IncBWC30MmetaG_FD_155454 | JGI IMG/M metagenome (GOLD analysis project Ga0210406, IMG submission 155454) | Forest soil microbial communities from Barre Woods Harvard Forest LTER site, Petersham, Massachusetts, United States - Inc-BW-C-30-M | ecosystem: Environmental > Terrestrial > Soil >... | reverse complement strand
CAGGGCCACTTCGCCCGCCACACGCTCGATCTCATCGATTCCGTATATGAGCAGGCCGCCCGCCATCCCGACCGCATGATGATGGCCTTCAGTGTCGACGACATCGAGCGCGCCCACCGCGAGCACAAACTCGCCGCGCTTCTCGGGATTGAAGGTGGACACTCCATCGAAAACGACATCCGTCTGTTGCGCGATTTCTACCGCCTCGGCGTCCGCTACATGACCCTGAGTTGGTCGAACACCAACGAGTGGGCTGACTCTTCCGGAGACATTAACAATCCTAAGATCGAGCACCACAACGGTCTGACGGAGGGCGGCAAGCAGATTGTCCTCGAGATGAACCGGCTCGGCATGCTGATTGATATCTCCCACGTCGCCGACAAGACGTTCTATGACGCGATCGCCGTCACGAAAGTGCCCGTCATCGCGTCGCACTCCTCCGCGCGCGCCCTCACCAATCACCCCCGCAACATGACTGACGACATGCTGCGCGCCGTCGCCAAAAACGGCGGCGTCGTCCAGGTAAATTTCTACAATGCGTTCATCGACGAGAACTACCGCAAGGCCGCCGAAGCGCAAACGAAAGACCGCGACGACGCTGTCAAGGCCAACGCGGACCAACTCAAGGCCGCAGGAAAAACCGTCACCTATCTCGATAATGACCGCATCGAGCGCGAGTGGGCCGCCAAAATTCCGCGTCCTCCCCTGAGCTCGCTGATCGATCACATCGACCATATCGCCAAAGTCGCCGGTATTGATCACGTGGGCCTGGGCTCGGATTTTGACGGCGTCAGCGGCGCAACTCCCGAAGGCATCGACTCCGCCGCCGACTTGCCAAAGATCACGCAAGCCCTGCTTGACCGCGGGTACAGCGCCGCCGATATCCGGAAGATTCTGGGTGGCAACCTGCTCCGCGTCTTCCGCGAGGCCGAACGGGTGAGTCGCGAAATGCAAGCCATAAAGTAGAAAATGGAGCAACGGGCGCCTCGCCCCTCCCTCCGTGCGCCTGTGGCAGCATCGCGGCCGGGCGGGGACGCCCGGCTCTCCACCGACAAGCGACGACCGACTGTCGTACAATTGAGATTCGCCAAAATACTTACAGGAGCATCCATGCGCACTCTACTGCAGACGCTTGTCCTGATAATCTCGACGTCCGTGCTCGGCGCCGCACAGGCGGCCTCAACTCCGCAGCCAGCGACAAAGCCAAAGCCGCCCGTCCGTAAGCCCGCTACCTCCGCCCCCGCTGCTACCGCGGAGCCCACAGCTGTCATCCACACCACGGCCGGCGAACTGCATTGCGCGCTGTATCCGAAGGTAGCTCCGATCGGAGTCGAGAATTTTATCGGCCTCGCCAGCGGCACCAAAGACTGGACCAGCCCCGTCTCTCACGCCAAGAAGCACGGTGTTCCGCTTTATGACGGCACTATCTTTCACCGCGTGATCCCCAGTTTCATGATTCAGGGCGGAGATCCCAAAGGCGATGGGACGGGCGATCCCGGCTACAAATTCAAGAATGAGACTTCGCCCAATGTCACATTCGATCGTCCCGGGCGTCTCGCCTATGCCAACGCCGGGCCGGACACCAACGGCTCGCAGTTCTTCATCACTGAAGTTCCTTACCCCAGCCTCAATGGCAACTACACCATCTTCGGCCAGTGCGATGACGCCGCCGGCGAACTGGTCAAGAAGATCGCTCGCATGGCCACGGACGGCGAACGGCCGCTCCGTCCCATCAAGATCACACACATCGAAATCCATCGCGTCGGAGCATCCTCTAGGCCCGCAGTTCCCAAACCATCTCCAGCCGTGAAGAAACCAACTTCGTAGACAATGCAGGCGCGGCTTGACGCGTCCGAGACGAGGCAAGCCTCGTAGGCAAGAATACGTAGAAATCAATTTTCAAGAATTCGAAGGAGACTATGACCCGCACACCCGGAACCTATGCCGTGTTTGAAACCAGCGAAGGCAAAATCGTTTGCCGTCTGTTCGAAAAGGATGCCCCCAGGACGGTCGCGAATTTTGTCGACCTCGCCGAAGGCAAGCGCGAATGGAAGCACCCCTCCACCGGAAAGAAATCCAACGACCCTCTTTATCACGGAACGATTTTTCATCGCGTGATTCCCGACTTCATGATTCAGGGCGGAGACCCTCAAGGCACCGGCATGGGCGGCCCCGGCTACCAGTTCGAAGACGAAACCAAGGGTTCTCCGCATCGCTTCGACAAGAAAGGAAAGCTCGCAATGGCCAATGCCGGCCCCAATACTAACGGCTCGCAGTTCTTCATCACTGTCGGCAACACCGAATGGCTCACCGACAAGCACACAATCTTCGGCGAGGTAGTCGAGGGATACGACGTCGTGGAGAAAATCTCGAAAGCTCCCCGCAATCGCCAGGATCGTCCCAACAAAGACGTGGTAGTGAAGTCCGTAAAGATCGAGCGCTAGTGCGCTTCAGTGGAGCGACGGGCGTCCTCGCCCGTCCCCGTCGCAGTCGCGGGATGAATTGGATTCCACAACGTTGAACATAGATGACCACTGCTTATGCCGACAAAGAAAGCGGCTTCCACGAAACGAGGCCCGTCCGCTAAAGCCGACGATAATGGCTCAAAAGACGTGGACAAATATCTGGCAGCCGTCTCGGAACCCGCCCGCAGCACCTTAAACACAATTCGCGCCACGATTCGCTCCGCCGTACCCCCGGAGGCCACGGAGGGAATCAGCTACGGCATTCCCGTGTTCAAATACAAAGGAGCGTTGGTGTGGTTCGCCGCGTTTTCAAAGCACTGCAGTCTTTTCCCCGGAAGTCTCGCCGTGATAGCCGCGTTTAAGGACGAACTCAAGGACTACCAAACATCCAAAGGCACCATCCGCTTCCCCGTGGACAAGCCGCTGTCGCCAACTCTCGTGAGAAAACTGGTGAAGGCACGGATCGCGGAGAACAAACGCAGGAAAAAGCAATGATCGTGTAGCGCTCGCGATTAATCCGCGATTCGAAGGCGGAGTCTCCCTTTCCCTTCTCTCAATATTCTTTATAATGATTGGTTCCTTCCCAGCGTTCGGAGGCAGATGTAATGGCGTCGTTCAACGGAGTTCCCGTCCCATCCAACGGGCAGAAGATCGAATACAGCAACGGCAAGTACCGTGTTCCCGATCATCCGATCGTCCCGTTCATTGAAGGCGATGGTACCGGCCGCGATATCTGGAAAGCCTCCGTCCGCGTCTTTGATGCCGCTGTTGCAAAAGCGTACCAAGGTAAGCGATCCGTAGCCTGGTACGAAGTTTTTGCCGGAGAGAAGGCTAAGGCTCGCTTTCAGAACTGGCTTCCGGACGACACCATCAGCGCCATCCGCGAATTTCGCGTCGCCATCAAGGGCCCGCTGACTACGCCCGTCGGAGGCGGTATCCGCTCGCTCAACGTAGCGCTCCGTCAAATCCTCGATCTTTACTCTTGCGTGCGGCCGGTGAAGTACTACTCCGGCGTACCCTCGCCCGTGAAGCATCCCGAGCGCATGAACATTGTCATCTTTCGCGAAAACACCGAAGACGTTTACATCGGAATCGAATGGGAAGAAGGCACGGAGGACGCAAAGCGACTTATCGACTTCCTGAACAAAGACATGTTGAAGGGTGGTAAGAAGCAGATCCGCCTCGACTCCGGCATCGGCATCAAGCCCATGTCCGTGACCGGTACGAAACGTTTGGTGCGCATGGCCATCCAGCATGCTCTCGACAACAAAAATAAATCAGTCACGCTCGTCCACAAAGGCAACATCCAGAAGTTCACCGAAGGCGCGTTCCGCAAGTGGGGATACGACCTCGCGACCGAAGAATTTCGTGACCGTGTTGTCACCGAGCGCGAGAGTTGGATCCTCGACAACAAAGACAAGAATCCCAGTCTCACGACCGAGCAGAACGCGAACCTCATCGAACCCGGCCTCGAGTTCGCCACCGACGATTTCCGCCGCGACCTCTATAAAGAAGTAAAAGACTGTCTCGATTCCATCTATGCTACGCATGGCAAAGGCGCGTGGAAGAAAAAGCTGATGATCAACGATCGCATCGCCGACTCCATCTTCCAGCAGGTTGTGACCCGCGCTGACGAATATAGCGTTCTGGCCACGCCCAACCTGAACGGCGACTACATCTCGGATGCCTGCGCCGCGCAGGTCGGCGGCCTCGGCATCGCTCCCGGAGCCAACATCGGCGACGGCTACGCCATCTTTGAAGCCACCCACGGCACCGCTCCTAAATACGCCGATAAGGATGTCATCAATCCCGGCTCCGTCATTCTGTCTGGCGTGATGATGTTCCGCCATCTCGGATGGACCGAAGCCGCCGATCTGATTGAGCAGAGCCTGGAGCGCACTATCGAACAGAAAAAAGTAACCTACGATTTCGAGCGCCTGATGGAAGGCGCTACCAAAGTGAAAACCAGCGAGTTTGCTACGTGCATGATCGAGAACATGAGAGTCGCAGTAGCAGCTGACTGAGAAATCGCTTTATCGTAGAGACGGGGCTTGCCCCGTCTCTGTCGACGCAGAGGCGCTGCCAGACGCGGCAAGCCGCGTCTCTACGGGAATTCTTACTTGAACTTAGAAAGGAACTTCATGCGCCATAAAGTAACGATAGTCGGCTCTGGAAACGTAGGCGCCACCGCCGCTCACTGGATCGCCTCCAAAGAACTAGCCGATGTAGTCCTAATCGACATAGTCGAAGGCATCCCGCAGGGAAAAGGTCTCGATCTGCTCGAGGCCATGCCGATCGAGAAGCGCGATTCCAACATCGTTGGTACGAACGACTATGCCGACACCGCCAACTCCGACATCGTCGTCATCACCGCCGGAATTCCGCGCAAGCCCGGTATGAGCCGCGATGACCTTCTGAATACCAACCACAAAATCATGAACGACGTAGTCGGCAAGATCGTGCACCACTCGCCGAACTGCATCCTCATCATCGTCTCCAATCCCCTCGACGCCATGGCGCAGGCCGCCTATAAGATGAGCGGCTTTCCGCGCGAGCGTGTCATCGGCATGGCCGGAGTGCTCGATTCCGCCCGCTTCCGCACTTTTATCGCCCAGGAACTCAAAGTCAGCGTCGAGAACGTAACCGCCTTCGTCCTCGGTGGCCATGGTGACACCATGGTTCCTCTTCCGCGCTATTCCACCGTCGCCGGCATTCCGATCACCGAACTCATGGATAAAGCCATCCTGGAGCGAATCGTGCAGCGCACCCGCGACGGTGGCGCCGAGATCGTCAAACATCTCAAGACCGGATCCGCGTATTACGCCCCATCGGCCGCTGTCACCGAGATGGTCGAGGCCATCCTCAAAGACAAGAAAAAGATTCTCCCCTGCGCTGCGTACCTCAACGGAGAGTACGGCATCCACGGGCTATTCGTTGGCGTGCCGGTAAAGCTCGGCGCCAAGGGGATCGAGCAGATCATCGAGATCAAACTCACTCCGGATGAGAAGGCGGCCTTGGAAAAGAGCGTCGCAGCCGTGAAGGAACTTATAGCGGTGATCAACGTCTAGGTAAAAACCATGTGTAGAGACGGAGGACTTGCCGGCTGCGCTTGGCCGACTCTGATTTCTCTTTCGTCATCGCCTCACTCTCGCTATAGTGTCTGAGGCCAGCAGTCTGAAGCCAGTAGGCATGGACTTCGATCAGCTCGAAATTTTTCTGGAAGTGGCGCGCCTCTCCAGCTTCTCGCGCGCGGCCGAGAAGCGTTTCCGCACTCAGCCGGCCATCTCATCCCAGATCCGGGCACTGGAAGAGGAAGTAGGCGCCCGCCTGCTCGACCGCTCCGGAGGCCGCGTCTCGCTCACCGCATCGGGCAAATTGTTTTTCAAATACGCCGAGGAGACGCTGGAACGGCGCAAGACGATCCTCACCGAGATTGCTGAGACCGAACGCGTGCCCCGCGGCGAAATCGTCGTCGGAGCAAATGAAGGCACTTGCCTGCACATTCTGCCAGAGGTATTCGCGCAATTCAAACGCGACTATCCGAACGTCGCCGTGAGCATCAAACGCTCCGACTACGCCAAGATTCTCGAGTCGGTCATCGAAAACGTGGTGGACTTTGGCGTGGTCTCGCTGCCGGTAAACGATAACCGGCTAGAGGCGCAGATGATTCATCGCGACGAACTGGTCGTGATCACAGCCCCGCATCATGCGCTCGCGGCGAAGAAGAGTGTAACCGTGGCTGAGGTCTCGATCTATCCGTTGGTCGTGCCCAAACTCGGTCACACCCGCGACGCTCTCGATGCGCTGTTCTATGACCATCACCTGAAGCCGAACCTGGCCATGGAGCTCGATTCGAGCGAACTGCTGAAGCGTTTTGTGGCAGCCGATGTCGGCGTCGGATTTATCGCGCGATCGAATATCGAGGAGGATATCCGGGCCAAGGTCCTGGTTGCGATCAAATTCTCCGACGCGCAAATCCGTCGCGACCTCGCTATCGTATTCCGCAAAGACAAATCGCTCAGCCGCGCCGCCAAGGCTTTCATGGACATCGCTGTGAAGCAGAAGAATTTCTCCGCAGCCGGTGCTGGGAAGCAATCTAAATGACCAGGGTTGCCGTTTTCCTCTTCGTCTTGCTCCTTTCAGCTGCCACAGCCCAGAAGCAGCCCACCCGCGGCAAAGTTTCTGCAGTCGACGCCAACAAGCTCGTCGCGCTGAAAGTCACGGGAACGAGCCGCTACAGCAATAAAGAGATTCTCGCCGCGAGCGGCCTCCAGATCGGCCAGAATGCCGCCGACGGCGACTTCAGAGAAGCGGCCCAGCGCCTGGGCGATTCCGGCCTGTTCAACGACGTTGTCTATTCGTACTCCTCTTCAGGTGCGGGCGTAAGGCTCGAGATGCACCTCGCCGACGCCGACCCGAGCAAACTGGTTCCTGCCCGCTTCGAAAACTTCGTCTGGTTCACCGACGACGAACTCCGCACCGCCCTCCAGAGCCGCGTTCCGCTGTTCAAGCAGTTATTGCCAGTTACGGGCAATCTTCCCGACCGGGTTTCCGAGGCGCTACAAGCCATCCTCACCGAGAAACAATTTCCGGGACGGGTAAATTATTTGCGCGAGATCCAGGACGAATCGGGTGGCCCCTTGAGCGCAATCACCTACCGGGTCGAGGAAGTCAGCATCCGGATTCGCAGCGTCGAATTCCCCGGAGCTTCGCCGGAGCAGGCGGCTCTACTCACAACCGCAGCCCGCCGCCTCACCGGAGCAGAATACGGGCGCGCTACTCTGGCCGCGTCAGCAAAGTTTGACCTGCTCCCGGTGTACCTGCAGCGCGGATATCTGAAGGCCGCGTTTGGGCCGTCCGACGCGCGCGTGGTGCCTCAACCCTCTCCTCCGAGCGATGCACAAGGTCCCGCAGAGCTTGAGGTGGATGCGATTGTGCCGGTGACGCCGGGTAAAGTGTATTCGACCTCCAGCGTCCTCTGGAAGGGTAATTCTGCAATAGAAATAGACGAGCTCGCGCCTCTCCTTCACCTGCCGCCAGGCCAGCCCGCCGACGCCGTGCGTCTTCTCCGCGACATCGAAAGTGTGGGCAAGCTTTACCGTAGCCGCGGCTACATGACGGTTCAAATTAAGCCCGACGCTCAACTCGACGACGAGAGAAACACCGTTCACTACGATGTGAACATTGTCGAAGGCGACCTCTACAAAATGGGCGAGTTGGAGATCCTGGGACTAGACACGCAGGCCACAGCTCGGATGCAGGAAGCGTGGACTCTGCGCGAAGGTCAACCCTACAACGCCGACTATCCCGAAAAATTCCGGGACGACACCGAACAGCTCCTTCCTGGCGGCGTGCGGTGGGTCATCAGCATCCATGAAACGCTGGAAGCGAAGGACAAGACGGTGGACGTGGAGGTCCGTTTCAAACAGCAGTAATATTGCCGCGCAACGCGACGCTTGCGTGAGAATCTTTATATTGGCATCATGATAGTGAGATCGTGCTAGTCGGATCACGGAGTGTGCACTCTTTGAAATATCAAGCAATTTCACAGGAGACGAAAGCGGAATGAGAGTTAAAGGAAACGTTAACCGAATTGCGACTGCGGTTCTTGGGATGCAGATGTTGATCGGGTTGGCAGCGGTTCCAGCGCTGTCTGCCGGCAAGAGCCAGACCCAGACCTTGACCGGCGAAGTAAGCGACGCTATGTGCGGGGCAAAACATGAAATGAAGGGCAAGGCCGCGGATTGCACGCGCGTCTGCATGAAGCATGGATCGCAGTACGCACTCGTAGTCGGGGACAAAGTCTACGCGCTGGAGACCTCGGATAAGGTCGCGCTCGAAAAGCTGAACGATTTGGCGGGCGCGAAGGCAAAAGTAACGGGAGAAGTGGACGGCACCACGATCGCGGTAAAGTCGGTAGTCGCTGGATCGTAACTCAGACTGTGGAGCAACAGGCGTCTCGCCCGCCCAAGAGTCTTGTGGCCGGGCGGGGACGCCCGGTTCTCCACCGCCACTACACATTCAATACAAAACCGGCGGGCAAGCCCGCCGGTTTTTCTTGTTCTCATAATCGTAGAGGTTAATTCTGGTCCGGTTTATCCTCGCGCCGCTTCAGGGTTGGACGATCATCGTCGCTCTTATCCGAGCCACTAGACGTCTTGTCGGTGCTAGAAGTCCGGCGTAGGCTGGGACGGCTTCCATCCTTCTCTTCGATCACCTTGTGCCGGTTTTCTATGGTAGCCAGCCGCGCTTTCACGTCGTCAAACTCCGACGTGGAAACGACATACTGCGCGCGTGCCGGAAGAATGGTCGCGATCTCCTGTTGCGATTTCTCAATCCTGTCGGGTGTCTGCGGATGCGAAGCGAAGGCCTTGGCGAGCGTGCCCGGCTTCTTCTTCTCTTTCGCCTGAACTTTTTCAAAGAAGCTGATGAACGCCTGCGGATCGTATCCCGTCTTATACATATATTGCAGGCCGAGGTAGTCCGCTTCCGCTTCGAAATTGCGTTGGAACTTCATGAATGTGAGCGGCAAGCCCAAGCCGGCTGCTTCGTAGATGCCGTAGCCTATGCCACCCCCGATGAAGATCAGAGGAATCGTACCGATGTTCGCCCATTGTGCGCGCGTCATCTGTCGAGTCCCGTGGCGGGCAGCGACGTGCGCGATCTCATGGGCCATGACGCCGGCCATTTCTGCCTCTTCATCCGCCGCCAGAATCAGGCCGGAGTTCACGTAGAAAAACCCACCAGGGAGCGCGAACGCGTTCACTTCGTCCGAGTCAATCACCTTGATGGTGAACGGAACCTGCGCGTCGGAATTGCGTACCAGATTCTGGCCGATACGGTTGACGTACTCGTTAACCACCGGGTCCTGAACCAGCTTCACGCCCTGCTCGACCTGCATCGCGTATTGCTTGCCCATCCTGATTTCGGTTTCGAGCGAGTACCAATTGCCCATGCCGCGCCCGCCAACCTTGCGGTTGCCGATGGCGTCCACATCGCTCTTCGTGCCGTTATGCTTGACCTTGCTGTCATCAGGCTCCTGGATGGGAGGCGGCCCACTAGGCGTCGAGTCGTTGCCACTCGAGGCAGAGTCCGGGGTCGGCGCGGGATCCTGCGGAGGAAGAGGCTGCGCCGTCTGATCAGCGGTCTTGGATTGATCTGTTGACGATGTTTGCGGCTGCGAGGCTTGAGGCTGTGCGTTTGGAGTCTGGGAAGTTTGATCCTGCGCCAGCGCTGGCAGAGACATCAGCGCCATTAAACTTAGGGAAATCAGCGATTTACGGAACGACATTTGGATACCCCGTGGAAACCCGGTCGGCTGAACTCATTATACCCCCGATAGCAAGTCGGTCTGGACAGAGTCTCCCACCTAGTTTGACGCGAGCTCGAGCCGGAAAGTTACCCACTATTTTCACAAACCTGGCGGCTGCAAGCTCAATCCGGGCCGTCATCCGCCCAGACAAGTGTCATCTTGAACACACTGCGGTCGTCCTTCGTGTTACTTCGTGTTCCAACTTCGTGTCCTTTGTGGTTGGTTTCGTGCGCGCCGCGGACCAGCGTCCTTTGTGTTTTCCATTCGCCGGTATACCATGGCGCGGGTTTAGAAAACGAGTTTGGAAACGAGTTAGAAAGGTGGAACCGCGCATGCTAAACCGTCGCAGCTTTCTATCGTCTTCGTTCGCCTCGTCCCTGGCTGTGGGCGCTGGCATAGCCTGGCGCGGAAATCTGTGGGCGCAGCTTGAGTCGCTGCCGTCGAAGCTGCCCGAGCGCTCCGTCTTCGACCAGAACGAAGACGCCTACTGGCGCGAACTTCGCAAGCAGTTCCTGATTCCGCCGGACGAGATCTACCTCAACAACGGCACCGTGGGATCGAGCCCCGCGCCCGTGCTGCGCGCGGTGTTTGAAGGCTATGATGCGTGCGAGAAGCTGAACGAGGCCGATCCCGAGGACTATCCCATCTGGGGATATGCGTCGTGGAACCAGTTTCGCGATCCTCTGGCCGCATTTGTAGGCTGCAACCGCGACGAGATCGCGCTCCTAAGAAACGCTACCGAGGCCAACAGCTACATCGCGAATGGTGTCGATCTGAAACCCGGAGACGAAGTGCTGATGACCGACCAAGAGCATCCCGGAGGCGAGCATCCGTGGAATCTGCGGGCGAAGCGCTATGGCATCGTGGTGAAGAAGATTACGCTGCCAAGGCCAGTAGAGAATCCTGCGCAGGTGTTGAATCTGGTCAGCGATGCGATTACGCCGCGCACAAGAGTTTTATTCTTCAGCCACATCACCACGTTCTCCGGAGTGGTGCTGCCGGCCAAAGAACTCTGTGCTCTGGCCCGGAGCAAAGGAATTATTTCCGCCGTTGACGGAGCGCACGTTCCGGGCATGATGCGCCTGAACCTGCACGAGTTGGGCTGCGACATGTATTCCTCAAGCCCGCACAAGTGGCTGCAAGCGCCCAAAGGCTCGGGATTTCTCTATGTCCGCGACGAAATGATCGACCGCTTGTGGAACACAATCGCAACCGAAGGCTGGGACGACGTAAAGATCCGCGCCGAACGATTCCAGCGCATCGGCAGTTCCAACGTCCCCGCGCTGTGGGGACTCCGCGCCTCAATTCAGCTGGCCAACGACATCGGGATGGACCGAATCGAACGCCGCCACCGCCAGCTCTGCGACTACATCCTGGCAGCCATGATCAAACGAGGCGCAACGTCGTGGACTTCTCCAGATCCGTCGATGCGCTGCGCAATAGCGACGGTAAATGTGCCCCCGATCGTCCGCACGGATCTCGAGCACTGGCTATGGAAAGAAAGGAAAATTCGCATCCGCGGAGCCGAACCAAACAAGCTGCGTCTCTCCACTCCGTATTATCTGTCGAGGCAGGATATTGACCGTTTCTTGGATGCCTTCGACGAGTTCAAGAAGTCCAAGGCGTGAAGGTCCTGGAACAGGGCTCGCGGATAGCTGACAGCTGCGAGCTGTCCTACGTCCAGCGAAACCACCGCAGCGCCAGGACGAACGACACTCCTCCCCAAACTGCAAGCACCAGCAGTCGTCCCGACTGTGAGCCCAGCGACGCTCCTTCGATGATCGTGGCTCGCAACGCGTCGTTGAGCGCGGTTAGCGGAAGGGCTTTAATAAAGGGGTGGGCCATCGCCGGAAATTTGTCGTAGGAAAAGAAGACGCCGGAGAAGATCCACATCGGCATCATGACAAGGTTGATGAGTCCGGAAACGCTTTCGATTTTCTGCGCGCGGCATGCGGTTAGGAGGCCGACGCCACCAAAGGTTACCGCTCCGAGCGATGCCAGCAGCAGGACCGAGAGGATCGATCTCCATCCTTGAACTCGCATGTGAAAGACCAGCACGCCGAAGCCTAAGAGCAGTCCTACTTCAATCACCATCAGAACCAGACGGCTGCTGGTTAACGCGAGCAGAAAATCGCTGCGGCGCATGGGCGTGGCCACAAAGCGCTTCAGCAATTTGCGCTGGCGCATTTCTACCAGTGCGAAGCCCACTCCCCACATGCCGGAGTTCATGAGGTTCATTCCGAGCAGTCCGGGGATGAGGAAGTCGATGTAGCGGGAGCCGGGTTCGCTGGAGGATTGGGAGGAAGTGGCGACGGCGTCTTTGCGTCCAGCTGCGGATTGGAGCGCGGCGTCAACTTCGGCGCGGGAGAGCACGCTCTCCGGGCGAGCGGGATCGTAATAATACGTGTAACTGCCCTCGGGATTCAACTCGATCGCGAGATCGTACTTGCCGACGTGGAAAGCATTGAGCGCGGCGTCGCGATCGAGCACGGCGGCGCGGATGGTGGAGCGGGCGGCTGAGTTCTGGAGCATGGCTAGCGTTCTTTGCGCGCCATCGCCCGCGATTACTACGACCGACGTGATGTCCGCGGGCTTGTTGCGAAAGGCGATGCCCAAGCCTGCCGCCAGGAGCAGTGGAAAGATAAAGACCCAGAATACGACTTCAGGCTCGCGCTTGAGTTCGAGTATGCGCGCCCACAGCAGATGCCGGTATCCGGACCAGCGGCCGCTGTGGCGCGCGGGATGAGCGGGCTGGCCGAGTTTCGGAATCTTCGGTGTCATCTCTGGAGTATTCGGAGTTCGCGTTGTAGTAGTTTCCGTTGCCATTTAGTTCTCCCGCAGATGGCGGCCGGTCAAGTTTACGAAAACGTCTTCGAGACTGGCCTGGCGCGTGCTGAGGTGTTCGAGCTGCCGGCCTTGCTGATTGACCGCGGCGAGCAAAGCGGGAATGGTGAGATGAGGTTCGCGCACGTTAAGGCAGATTGTGCCGTCCTCGCTGCGGACGGATTCGACGCTGGGCAGCGCGCGCCACGCATCGGCTTCTTGGCCGTTCGAGCTGCCGGCGTTGCCCTCGACACGGCCATCGACTCTGCCATTGACGCGGAACTCGACCACGTGATGGCCGCCGAGGCGGTCAATCAGGTCGGAGGGAGTGCCTTCGGCGATGATGTGGCCGTGATCCACGATGGCGAGGCGGTCGCATAGGCGTTCGGCTTCGTCCATGTAGTGAGTCGTGAGGAGGACGGTGCCACCCTTTTTCTGAAAGACGCGGATGATGTCCCAGAGCTGGCGGCGGCTTTGGGGATCGAGTCCGGTGGTGGGCTCGTCGAGAAAAAGGATGCGCGGATTGCCGACCAGCGCGGTGGCGACGGCGAGGCGTTGCTT
>Ga0210406_10005569_pt1 | contig 13163 bp, 12 predicted proteins | sample IncBWC30MmetaG_FD_155454 | JGI IMG/M metagenome (GOLD analysis project Ga0210406, IMG submission 155454) | Forest soil microbial communities from Barre Woods Harvard Forest LTER site, Petersham, Massachusetts, United States - Inc-BW-C-30-M | ecosystem: Environmental > Terrestrial > Soil >... | reverse complement strand
TTTGACGCTGCCACTGCGAAGCCCGGCCACTTCGGATTGATCGGCCTTCGAGAGCAGGCACACCTCATCGGCGCCGAACTAGGAATCACCAGTGCGCCAAACCGGGGCACCATGGTGCGTCTGACGTTGCGCATCGCGCCGGAGGCGCTTTTCTAGGCGCTTCGCGCCAACCTCGGCACCGTGAATTTGACAGGTTCGTGATGGCCTGAGGGCTAGGACGCGTCAAGGTAACCTTCGGTCGTGTGGCCTCATCCGCACTCGTCGACCAGTTGAATGGGCATCCAACACCCACCGCGCTTCGGCATGTGATGTCCGTCGGTTCGAGTATTCGTCAGGCGAGCAAAAGCTCCAAAGTGCGGCGGTAAATCGAGTGCAGCATATCGATGTCCGCCACTCGCACGCATTCATTCACCTTGTGGATGGATTCATTGATCACACCCAGCTCGATGACCTGGGCACCCATGGGGGCAATGAATCGCCCGTCGGAGGTTCCACCCCCGGTGGTGAATTTGGGGCTGATGCGCAATTGTTCCTGCACGGCACGGCTTGCTGCTTGCGACAAAGTCCCGGGAACCGTGAGAAAGGGATGTCCGGAAATAAACCACTCCAGCGTGTACTTGACCTTGTGCCTCGCCAAAATCTCTTCGACGATCTGCTTCAAACCCTCGATGGTTTGCTGCGTCGAGAAGCGCAAATTGAAACGCGCCCGCAGTTCGCCGGGGATGACATTCGGTGCGCCGGTTCCCGCGGAGATGTTCGACACCTGGAAAGTCGTGGGTTGAAAATGCTCATTGCCCTGATCCCACGCGCGCGCGGTCAGTTCCGCCAGCGCGGGCGCCAACGCGTGCACAGGGTTGTCCGCGAATTGCGGATAGGCGATATGCCCCTGGATGCCATGCACCGTGAGACGCCCGCTCAAGCTGCCGCGGCGGCCGATCTTGATGGTATCGCCCAACGTGGTCTCGCTCGAAGGCTCGCCCACCAGGCACCAATCGATGCTCTCATGACGTTCGCGCAGCACCTCGACGACCCTGCGGGTGCCGTCCACCGAAGGGCCTTCCTCATCGCTGGTGATCAGGAAGGCGATGGTCCCGCGGTGCTTCGGATACTGTCCAATGAACTCTTCACTGGCCGTCAGCATGGCGGCCAGTCCGCTTTTCATGTCTGCCGCGCCGCGTCCATATAAGAGCCCGTCCTTGATGACCGGTTCAAACGGGTCGGTGCGCCATTCATCCAGGGGTCCCGAGGGCACGACATCGGTATGACCGGCAAAGCAGAACACCGGACCGCCGCTGCCGCGCTTGGCCCAGAAATTATCGACGGCCCCGAAACGCAGGGTTTCGACCGTGAAACCGAGCGCCGTGAGCCGCTCGATCATCACGTTCTGGCAACCGCCGTCGATGGGGCTGACCGACTGGCGCGCAATCAACTCCTGGGTCAATCGCAGGGTGCTGGACATCAGAAGCGCAACACCGGCGGTTGGCGCCGCAGGTTGACCCACAAGCCGAATCCGCCCAAGGCCGCCGCGCTGATCAATACCCATGCCGGCATCGCCAAGCCGAGGAACTGCCAGGTCACTTTGGCGCATTCCCCGGACCCGGTCAGCACCTTCACCAGCACCTCGCTCAAGGAAAAAACCTTGAGCATGAAGTCCAGGGATGCGCCGCAGGCCGGAACGCTGTCGGGGGGCAAACTCTGGATGTAAAGATGGCGCAAGGCGATGCCGATGGTGGCCAACGCAGCGAGGGCCAACAGCACCGCGTACACCCTTCTGCCCAAGGGCGCCGGGTCATGCAGGGCGGCGATCAAGAACACCACACCCAGCGCGAACACCCCGATCCGTTGAAAAATGCACAACGGACAGGGATCCAGATGCATGACGACCTGGGCGTAATAGGCGTACGCCAGCAAGCCCGCGCACGCTACAAATCCTAGGAAATTCCCGCGTCGCGCCGCCATCAGCGACGCATGAGCGCGTGCGCCGCGTCGATTTGTTTCGCGACATCCTCGAGCGAGGAGTGGCGAATATCCTTGCCATGCACCATGTAAATCACATACTCACAGATGTTTTTCGCATGATCGCCGATGCGCTCGAGCGCACGCACGATCCACATGATCTCGAGCGCGCGCCGGATGGTGCGCGGGTCTTCCATCATGAAGGTGATGCACTGGCGCTGGATCGACTCGTACTCTTCATCCACCATTTTATCCTCTTGGGCGGTCTTGAGCGCCGCATGCGAGTCCATCCGGGCGAAGGCATCCAGGGCGTCGTGCACCATCTGCGCCACCTGCCTCCCCAAGTGTTTGACTTCCCGATACTTGTCCGCGGGGCGCTCCATCGTGGCCAGCCTCGAGGCGATATAGCCGATCTTTTCACCCTCATCGCCGATGCGTTCGAGGTCGGTGATGGTCTTGATGATGGCGACGATGACCCGCAGATCGCCGGCCGCCGGGGCACGAATCGCCAGGATTCGGCTGCACTCCTCGTCGATCGACAATTCCATGCCATTGACCTTGTAGTCGTCCGTGGCAACGGATTCGCCCAAGCGGCTGTCGCCTTCGACCAGGGCGGTAATTGCCTTGTGCAGCTGCTGCTCGACGAACCCGCCCATCTGCAGCACCTGGTTGCGTACCTTTTCCAGGTCTTCGTTGAAGCGGCGGGAAATGTGATGGGTAAGATCGGCGGTTTCCATAAATTCAACCTTGCTGCACTTCCAAAGTGCGTGCGGACAAAATACTCGCGTTCGTTTACATCCGATTGCAGCCTACGTCAACCTTGTGCGTATCACTTATGACTTTCATGCGCTCGCCGCGTTCCGCAGCTGCAGCTTCCAAATTCGTTGCTGGGGAAAATGACAGCTAAAAGTACTGCCCTTGCCCTCGATGCTCTGCACATCGAGCCAGCCGCCGTGGCGCTGCAGGGCGTGCTTGACGATGGCCAATCCCAATCCGGAGCCGCCCTGCCCGCGCGAACGTCCGGCGTCCACTCGATAAAAGCGCTCCGTCAGCCGCGGAATGTGTTCCGCAGGGATGCCGATGCCGCTGTCGATGACGGAGAAATACGCGCCCTCCTCATCGGTCCACCAGCGCATGCGCACAGTACCTTCAGGGTTGGTGTATTTCAGCGCATTGACCAGCAGATTTGTGAATGCGGATTCAATCTCGTGCGCGCTCCCGTACAGGCCGTCGCTGGATTCCAAGTCCAATAGCACCTGGCGGGGCCGATCGGCACTGACGAGCGCATCGCGATGCAGCCGCTCCAACATGTGCGGCACGTCGATGGGCTCGCGCGCCGCCTCTCCGTCCGCGGACTCCAAGCGCGACAGTTCCAACAGGTCGGCGATGATGGCGTTCATGCGCTGCGCCTGCGCGCGCATGTCCCTGATCGGACCATCCCACGCCGGATCGACCGAGGGATCATCGGCCAAGGTATCCAAGTATCCGGAAATCACCGTCAGTGGCGTGCGCAGTTCATGGGAGGCGTTGGCGACGAAGTCTTTGCGCATCGCTTCGAGACGCATTTGCCGTGTCACGTCGCGAACCAGCAGCAGGGACTGGCCGCCGCCGTACGGCACCATCTGCAATGCCAGGAACATGTCTATCTGCACCGGCGGGCTGATGACCAGCGGCATCGTGAAATCATCGCCATGCAGATAGTGCGCAAACTCGGGCGCGCGGATCAGATTGTCGATGCGCAAACCCACGTCCACCGGCCTTCTCAAGCCCAGCAAGCGCGCGGCCTGCCGATTGAACCAGACGATCTCGCGCTGGGTGCTCAAGATGATGACCCCGTCCGGGAGCGCCGCGGTGGAACGGCGCAGTTCGCGGTATAGCTGCACCAGGCGTTGCTTGTGATACTGCTTGCGCCGGTGCAGGCGAATGACCTGGGCGATGATGTCGCCCCAAATTCCGCCGATGTTGGGGGGATCGATCTGCGAGCGCAGGCGCAACCAGCGGTCCACCCGGTAGAGATTCAGCAGCTGCCAGCTCAAGTACAGGCAGGCTGACCCTAGGATCCACAGCCAAATAGGCCCTATGAGCAGACCCACACCCAGGCCCAACAGCAAAATGCCCGCGAGCCGCGCGAGCGCGAAGGTCCACATCGCTGCCAAGATCGCTCGCTTAGGCGTCTCGCGTCGAAAATCGGTAACCGGCGCCACGCACTGTTTGTACCAACTTTTCCAATGAGAAGGGCTCGAGCGCCTTACGCAGTCTGCGAATGTGCACATCCACGGTGCGCTCTTCGACGTAAGTATTACCCCCCCAGACACGGTCGAGCAACTGACCGCGCGCAAATACCCTTTCTGGGTGGGTCATGAAGAAATGCAGCAAGCGATATTCGGTGGGGCCCAAGGCGATTTCCCGCTCGCCGGCACTCACCCGATGGCTGGAGTCATCGAGCCTCAGGCCCTCGACTTCCACGATGTCATCAGCGCCCGCGGGTGCCGCACGCCGCAGGACCGCTTGGATGCGCGCCAGCAATTCGCGGGGCGAGAAAGGCTTCGTAATGTAGTCGTCGGCGCCGCCCTCCAGACCGTTGACCTTGTCCTGCTCCTCGGTCCGCGCCGTGAGCATGATGACCGGGATTTCCTCGGTGTCCTTGGCGCGCTTCAGCGACCGGGTAAGCTCCAGGCCGCTCATATCGGGCAGCATCCAGTCGACCAGCATCAGATCCGGACGCACGTCCACGATGCGAGCGCGGGCTTCCCGGCAATCCTCAGCCTCACGCACTTCATAACCCGCGCGCCGCAAACCGAAGGCAATCATGTCGCGAATGGCTTTTTCGTCTTCAACTACAAGAATGCGCCTGGCTGACATTACGTTAGTCCCTTGATTCTAAACACGAGTATTACAGACTCCGATTGTGACAGTTCCATGACTATGAAACCTTGCCGGCGCGCTCCGCCTCGGTCAGCGCCACTTTGTCCCGCAAATAGAGGGGCTTGAGATCGGCGGGGTCGAGGCCCCCGCCGCCCGCCAGGCGCAGGGCTCCGAGGCGCGCGAATTCGCGGGCGTTCGGCAGGGCCATGCTGTCGAGCGGTGTGAGTTCGACCCCCGGAAGCTGGGCCAGCACAGGATAGGCGGAAAAGCCGCGTCCGATGCCCCGATACCGGCCGCCGGCACTTAACGTCACGCCGCCGGGCGGCCCCACCCGGGGCGCGCTGCTTTCGATCACTCCGCGCGCGGCATCCGCGATGAAGCAGCCCCAATACACCTCTCCCATGCGCGCATCGAGACAGGCAATGGCGCCCTGCCGGGCGTCGGCGTCATGCAGCACTTGCAGCGCCAATGCCTCCAGCGTGCTGACCGGTGCGACTGGGATACCCGCGCCGAATGCCAGACCCTGCGCAACCGCCACGCTGATCCTGACCCCCGTAAACGCGCCGGGACCTATGCTGGCGGCAATGCCGTCGAGGGTAGACAGCGATACTTGTCCCGCAGCCATTAGCTCTTCGACCAGGGTCAAGATTTGCTGCGCACTGCCCTTGCCCGATTCGATCGACCGCACGATCACTTCGCCGTTCAGCAGCAGCGCGACCGAGCACGCCTCGGTGGCCGCGTCCAACGCCAGAACGCGCACTATCTCAACGACTCAGCGGCCGGCGCCGCCGGCCGCGGGGCCAATCGCTCGCTCAAGAACTGCGCGGCCACCTCGCTGTCGGTGACGATCGGACTGGGCGGCATCGATTCCAAGAACACGCGCCCATAGGCCTTGGTCTTGATGCGCGGGTCGCCAATGACGATCACGCCAAAATCATCGAAATCGCGGATCAGTCGACCCACTCCTTGCTTCAGCGCGAGGACCGCCTGCGGCAATTGATATTCGAAGAAGGGATTGCCGCCCCGCCGGCGAATACCTTCCAGACGGGCTTTGAGCAGCGGATCGTCGGGCGCGGCAAAGGGCAACTTATCGATGGCCACGATGGACAGTGCATCGCCCTTGACGTCCACGCCTTCCCAAAAACTGCCCGTTGCCAGCAGCACTGCATTGCCGAGTTCGCGAAACCGATTCAATAAGGCTTCGCGCGGAGCCTCGCCCTGCACCAACACCGGGAAAGGCGGCTCGGGAAAGCGCGCCTTCAGCGCTCGCACACCCTCCGCCAATCCGCGATAGCTGGTGTAAAGCAGGAATGCCCGGCCGCCGCTGGCCTTCAGCAGCGGCGCGCAGGCGCCGATAAATTTATCGGCGAACGCCGCATCCTGCGGTTCCGGCATGTGAGGCGGCAGGAACAGCCGAGCTTGGGTTGGGTAGTCGAACGGGCTGTCGATGCGCAGCGTGCGCGCTTCGCTCAAGCCAATCCTTGCGGCGAAATGCGAAAAGTCTTCGCCGATCGCCAAGGTCGCCGAGGTGAACACCCACGCGCAGGGCCGCGACTCCACATACTCGCGCAGGCGCTCGGCAATCTCGAACGGCGTGTACTGCAACGTCATGCCGTTGGCTGCGGCCTCGACCCAGCGCAATCCGGAATCGTCCGAAAGCTCGCGCAACTGCGCCAGCGCGTTGGCCACATGCGCGGCTCGGCGCGAGCAGTTCGCGGTGCCGGCGCCGCCGCCCAGATTCTCGAGCTGCTCGGCCAGATCGCTCAACGCAGTCTCGATCTCCGGCAGCGCGTCCAAAAAAGAGTCCGGCAGGTCCGACCATTCATAGCGTCCGGCGCCGCGCTGTAGAGCAAATCTCAATCCGTCGAGGTGCCCGTCGACGGCCAGTACTGCTTCGACAATCGCCGGTGCTCGAATCGCCGCCGCCGCCATCTCAGCGGTAATGTCCCGCATCAGCACTTGCACCTGGCGAACCGACCAGGACTGGCCGAAGAACTGCGCGGCGATATCCGGCACTTGGTGAGCCTCATCCAAGATGACCGCCTCGGCACCGGGGAGCAAATCGCCGAATCCCTCGTCCTTCAGTGCCAGATCGGCGAGCAACAAGTGATGGTTCACCACGACGATGTCGGCGGCCTGCGCGTTGCGACGGGCGTCGAACACATGGCAACGCGAAAATTGCGCGCATTCCTGACCCAGGCAATTCTCCCGCGTAGAGGTGATGCTGGGCCACAGCGGGGACTGCTCGGGAAAATCGGTAAGCTCGGCCAAGTCGCCCGTCTTGGTCGTTGCCGCCCAACGCGACACCCGCGCAAGCAGCCGGGCGACATTGCGCTCCGGACCCAACAATGAGCCCTGTTGGGTCGCCAGATCCAGCCGATGCCGGCAAAGATAATTGGTGCGGCCCTTGAGCAGCGCAATCTTCACGGGTAAGCCAAGCGCCTTCGCCAGCATGGGTACGTCGCGGCGGAACAGTTGATCCTGGAGCGTGCGGGTGCCGGTTGAAATGATCACACTGCGTCCGGACAGCAGCGCCGGTATGAGGTATGCAAATGTCTTGCCCGTGCCTGTACCCGCCTCGACGATCAGAGGCTCGAGTCGCGCGAGCGCAGCGCCCACCGCTTTGGCCATCAGCGCCTGCTCCGGCCGATAGGCATAGTTGGGCAGTGCGCGCGCCAGCGGTCCGCCCATGTGGAAAATCTCTTTGTAGTCGCTGTTCATCGGTTTCGCTTTGCCCCGGGGAGCGTGTCGGCAGGCGCTAGCCTACGACGAATCCGCTCAGACTATTTCACGCGCGCGCGAAAACGCACAAACGCCACCGAATTGCCCTTCAAGCCATTCTTCATTTGCCAGCGGATGTGGGTGTACTCGGCGGCGCCGGCGAGTCGGCGCTGGCCGTCCGCGTCTTGAATCTTCAAATTCTCCGGCGCATCGAAGCTGTGGCCCCCATCCACCGAGTAGGTCACCTCCGTGGCGGGTCCTACCGCCGACTCGGCCACGTACGACACATGCTTCGGAACGGGATATGTCACCATCGGAGGGGGGACGGCCGTGGATGCCGTGTTGCGCACTTCAAGGGTGTAAACGATCCAATCACCCGACCCCACGCGGTCCGCCGGCAGCAATTTTGCAACCTCGCGCCCGTGTTCAACGCGCCGCGATTCAACTTCCGCGATCGCCCTGATCACGATGGGACTTACCGCCGGCTGGCCGTCGGCAAGCGTGGCGGCAAAGACGGCCATGAGCAATCCGACCGCTGCGTGGAATGTGCTTCGATACATATTGCGACGCGCCTCGAGCTTCGCTAAGCAGCAATTATAAGACATTTATAATCATACACTTATGATTAATTCGGCATCCCTTTCCGGTAGCGAAAAAAGCACTCCGGTTCGTGCGGAAAAAAATGTCGGTGTCAGCGAAATCTCACTGATGAAAGGGAGTTGGCGAGCCAACACCCATCTGTCATCCTTATCGATCTATCAAGCTTTCTTCTAGGGACGACCATGGCCACAGCTCCACAGCACATAACCACACTTGCCTCCATGAATCATGATGTCGCCGCCTGGGTCGATGAAGTGGCGAAGCTCACGCTGCCCCAGAACATCTATTGGTGCGACGGCAGCGACGCGGAATTCGCCGCGCTGGAGCGCAAACTGGTGGCGGATAAGCAGTTGCTGCCGCTCAACCCGCAAAGTTTTCCGGGTTGCGTGTTGTCGCGCTCGCATCCTTCCGATGTGGCGCGCGTGGAGCATCTCACTTTCGTTTGCACCAAAAATAAGGAAGACGCAGGCCCGAATAACCATTGGCTGGCGCCGCAGCAGGCACATGCTCAAATGGACGCTTTGTTCGCGGGCTGCATGCAAGGACGAACGCTGTACGTTGTGCCCTATTGCATGGGTCCCCTCGATTCGCCGTTTTCACGTTGCGGTGTCGAAATCACCGACAGCGCCTATGTGGTCCTCAACATGCAACTCATGACACGCATGGGGCGCGCGGCGCTGGAGCGCATCACGCGCGACGGAACCTTCGTCAAGGGTTTGCATTCCACGGGGGATTTGAATCCGGAACGCCGTTTCATCATGCATTTTCCCGAAGAGCTGTCCATCAAGAGTTTCGGCTCGGGCTACGGCGGCAATGCCCTGCTCGGCAAGAAGTGTCACGCGTTGCGCATCGCCAGTTGGCAGGCGCGCACCGAGGGCTGGCTGGCCGAGCATATGCTGATCGTCGGCATCGAAAACCCGCAAGGCCAGATTCATTACCTCGCGTGCGCATTCCCCTCCGCCTGCGGCAAGACCAACCTGGCGATGCTGATTCCGCCGGCGAGCTATCAGGGCTGGAAGGTATGGACGGTGGGTGATGATATCGCCTGGCTGCACCCGGGCAAGGACGGCCGTCTGTATGCCATCAATCCCGAATCCGGATACTTCGGCGTGGTACCCGGGACGAACGCGAAGACCAATCGCAACGCGTATGAAATGATACACAAGGACACGATTTTCACGAATGTCGGTTTGACTGCCGACAATCAGGCGTGGTGGGAGGGATTGACCGAAGGCAAACCCGTGACCGATTGGCAGGGACGGCCCTTTGACCCCGCAAACGGCCCCGCGGCTCAACCCAATTCCCGCTTCACGGTTTCCGCCAAGCAAAACCCCGGTTATTCGAAGCTCGCCGATGCGCCGGGCGGCGTGCCGATCTCGGCCATCGTGTTTGGCGGCCGCCGACGCGCACTGGCGCCGCTGGTGTATCAGGCGCGAAACTGGCTGCACGGTGTTCTGGTGGGTGCCGGTGTTGCCTCCGAGACCACGGCTGCTGCGACGGACGCGATCGGCGTGGTGCGGCGGGATCCGATGGCGATGAAGCCGTTTGCCGGCTACAACTTCGCCGATTATTGGTCGCATTGGATCGATGTCGGCAGCAAGCTCAAATCGCCGCCGCAAATCTTTCATGTCAATTGGTTCCGCCAGGACGCAGGCGGCAAGTATTTGTGGCCGGGCTATGGCGAAAATTTGCGCGTGCTGCGCTGGATCATCGATCGCTGCACGGGTAAAGCCGCCGCGCGCGACACTGCGATTGGGCACCTGCCCAAGCCGCAAGACTTGGATTTGAAGGGACTGGACGTCAGTGCGGCCGCGATTGAAGAACTGTTGGCGGTTAATCCGCGGCTTTGGCAGGAAGAATTTGCCGGTATCGACAAATATTTCGCCGAGTTCGGCGGGCGCGTGCCGCCGTCACTGAAGACGGAGCTCGAGAACGCGGTACAGCGCGTTCATTCCTCGCAGGTGTAGCGAATCACCTGGGAGGAATTGCTGTCGGGCGCCTTGCCGAGTCCGATCAGTCCTTCGCCGCGGATCTGCATCGAATCGCGGCGTACGAAGGCTTCTTCGCCGTCTTTGCCGAGTACAAACGTACCGTTCGTGCTCTGGTCGATCAGCATGAATTTATTGCGGTTGATCTCCACGCGGGCATGCAGGCGTGAAATGAGATTGCCTTTGACCACCAGATCGTTTTCCTCGGCGCGGCCGATGGTGATGTTGGCGCGGGTATCGGTCACCAGGACTTCCTGGCCCTGGTAGCGCAGCCGCAGGCGGTGCGTTTTGCCCGCCTTCTCGCGTTCCCGTGCGGTGATGGCGATGGCCGGCACCATGCTGGTGACATCCTCGGTCTGCCACAGCACCTCGAACAGCGCCACTTCGCTGCTGCGTCCCTTCAGCGTTGCGATGTCGATCTGGCGCACCGAAGCCCGCCAGTCGGGTGAGAGCCGCTCCACCATGGTCGCCGTGGTCATGATCTGGCCGGCCTTGGCCTGACTGGTCATGCGGTTCGCCGTATGGACGGCAGATCCAAAGATATCCCGGTTCTCGAGCACCACGGGCCCGAAGTTGCAGCCGATGCGGATGGCGACGGTCTGTTCGTCGACTTTGAGCTGCGGATGCAGGACGATCTGTTTCTGCATCTGCGCGGCGGCGTTCAAGGCATCGTCGGCGGTGGGAAAGGTTGCCATCACCTCATCTCCCATCGTCTTGATGACGGTGCCGTGATTTTGATCGGTTGCCGCGCGCATGACGTCGATGCAGATGCCGACCATGTCGCGGGCACGCAAATCTCCGAGTAATTCGTAGAGTTTCGTGCTGCCGACGACATCGGCAAATAGGATGGCGACTTCGATTTCTTTGCCCATTGCCGACATCATTATACTTAACGTAACTATGGCCGCTTAGGCCGTTAAGCAGCGAGACCCTGTTTTATGATGGGTAAGGCCGAAAACAGCGTTTCCGGCACCGCATCGGAGCGAGCTGCGACCTCGGAGAGGAACCGCCGCCACGCTCTCGCGCCCTCGCGGCCGGCCATGACGCCGTGCATATGCCGCGTGATCGAATGCAAACGCATGCCACGCTGCGCGCATGCTTTGGCGTACGGGACCATACGCTCGACGATCTGCCAGGGTTCCGGAATTGACCATTCCGGGTCGATCAGGCTCCGCTCCAGTTCGGCAAGGAGCGCAGGCTGATGATAGGCAGCGCGCCCCAGCATGACGCCATCGACGCCCTTGATGTGCTCGCCAACTGCCGCGCTATCGGACAGTCCGCCGTTCAATATCACGGTCAATTCGGGCCGCTCGCGCTTGAGCCGGTGTACGTAGTCGTGTTTGAGGGGCGGAATCTCGCGATTCTGTTTCGGTGACAAACCGGCCAGAATCGCGGCGCGCGCGTGCACGATGAGCGCATCGATGCCCGCCTTGACCACGGCATCGGCGAATCCGTAGAAAAACTCGTAATCGTCGCGTTCATCGATGCCGATGCGGCACTTCACCGTGACGGGCAAATGGGTCGCATCGCGCAGACTGCGCACGCAGTCCGCCACCAACGCGGGTTTGAGCATCAGACAGGCGCCAAAGGAGCCGTTCTTGACGCGATCGCTGGGGCAACCCACGTTTAGATTGATTTCAGCATAGCCGGCCGAGGTGCCGATGCGCGCCGCCTTGGCCAGCTCCGCCGGGTTGCACCCGCCCAACTGCAACGCCACCGGATGCTCACCGGCATCGTGATCGAGCAATTGCCGTACGTCGCCGCGCACGATGGCCGCGGCCACGATCATTTCCGTGTAGAGCAAGGCATGGGGCGCGTACAGCCGATGCAGGAAACGACAGTGGCGGTCGGTCCAATCCATCATGGGGGCCACGTTGATGCGGCGGTCTAACACATTGATTCCGTTCAAAATTGAGCCATTCTCACTTGTAAGCTTTTGATTCTACTGGTTTCAGGGCGCGCCGTCATGCAGGGATGCAACTTCGTCGCGCGACCATCTGCGGGGCGGGGGCCGCTCCTCTCAGGCATTGACAACCATTACGTGTTGAGGATAATAGCTGCCAAAGCAGTAATTGTTAGGGCAGTAAATGTCAAAGCAGCATTATCAGGCGGCGACCTATCGGGCGCAGGACAGCGTGGGTTACCTCACCAAGCGCGCCCATTCGTTGATGTTGGATACCATGGAGCCGGTACTAGAAGCGCGCGGCTTCACGTTCATCCAATACGTCATCCTGACATGGCTTCGCGATGGCATCGCCGTGAACCCGAAGGACATTTGCCTCCAGTTTCGCCACGACAGCGGCGCACTTACGCGTGTCATCGACCAGTTGGCGAAGCGCGGTCTGTTGGAGCGCGTCCGGCGCGATCGAGATCGGCGCAAAGTGGAATTGCAATTGACGCCGGCAGGACGCGAGACGATCGAGAGTCTCATTCCGCCGGTGGTTGAGAAACTCAACTTCGCGCTTGCCGAGTTCAGCATCGCCGAGGTGCTTGAGCTGCGGCGCCTGCTCGTCAAACTCAACACCCGATTGCAATCCACCGTCTCGCCGGCGAAGGCGCCGGCAGATTCGGAGACCTGAGACAACATGCGCATCATTGCTCTACTGCTCAGTACCGTCGTCTTTACGGGCTGCGTACTGCCGCCGAAGGAGACACCGCATCCTCGCGAATTGACGGGCGAGGTGGTAGGCCTGACCGGCGCAGTCGCCGAACCGGCGGCCGACGCCTGGTGGGATTCGTTTCAAGATCCACAGCTCGATCGACTGATTCGTTTGGGCGCCAAAGACAACCCAACCTTGGCCGAAGCCCAAGCCCGGGTGGGTCAGGCACTCGCCCTGGCCCAGTCGGCGCAGGCTGGGTTGAAGCCGAGCGCCAACCTCGATGCCAGCGCGTTGTATCAGCGCGCCCCCGAGAACTATCTCATCCCCCCGCCGCTCGCGGGACACAGCTTTTGGATGGGCCAGGCCGGCGCCAGCCTGGGTTGGGATCTCGATTTCTGGGGACGTCAGGCGAACGCCGTCCACCGGGCACAGG
>Ga0210406_10005568_pt1 | contig 13164 bp, 11 predicted proteins | sample IncBWC30MmetaG_FD_155454 | JGI IMG/M metagenome (GOLD analysis project Ga0210406, IMG submission 155454) | Forest soil microbial communities from Barre Woods Harvard Forest LTER site, Petersham, Massachusetts, United States - Inc-BW-C-30-M | ecosystem: Environmental > Terrestrial > Soil >... | reverse complement strand
GCTGGTGACTGACCGATTCGACTGCGTTCTGGTCGACTTAGTTATGCCCGAGATGGACGGGATCGAAGTGTGCCGCCGGATTGCCGCCATGGGTCAGACGCTGGAGAACGCCGTGGCCATAATCATATTGACGGCCAGCGCTAACAAAGGCGACTTGAATCGGGGCCTCGAAGCCGGGGCCGATGACTTCGTAAGTAAGTCCAGCGACCTGGCCGTCTTGCGAGCCCGAATCCAGGCCATCATGCGCCGAAGGTTCTTCCAGGAAGAGAACCGGCGCATCATTGAAGAACTCAAGACCAAACAAATCGAGACATTACATGCGCTGGCTGCGCGCGAGGTGGCCGAGACCCGCGCCGCGATCGGCGAACAGCTGATTCAAGTCAATCGCGATCTAGAGGAGGCGAACCGGAAGCTAAAAGAAACCCAGGCCCAATTGATCCAGAACGAAAAGATGGCTTCGCTGGGGCAATTGGTGGCCGGAATTGCGCACGAGATCAACAACCCCCTGGCCTTCGTCGTGAATAACCTGTTCTTGGTCGATAACGGGTTGGATGGTCTAGGCCCGGAGATAGAGCCGCACCTCTCAGAGCCTTCGTGCGAAAAACTTCAAAAAATACGGGCTCGCCTGGGAGAGATGAAGGAAGGGCTCGACCGAGTGAAAGAACTGGTGCTCGATCTACGAACGTTTTCGCGGCTCGATGAAGGAGAGCTAAAGACCGTGGACGTGGTGGAGACGATCGATGCGGTTCTGCTCTTGTTGAAGCACAAGATGAACGGCCGAATTCTAGTGGAAAAACATTACGTCCCGGAGCGTACGCTGCACTGTTACGCCGGACGGCTCCACCAGGTGTTGATGAACTTGATTGCCAATGCCGTGGACGCCATTGTGGGCGATGGAAAGATTGTTATCACGACCAGCCAGACTCTACATGTTTTCCTGATCTCGATTCGCGACAACGGAGCAGGTATTCCAGAGGCGATCCGAAGCAAGATCTTCGATCCGTTCTTTACCACCAAGCCGATCGGTCAGGGTACCGGCCTGGGGCTGGCGATCTCTTACGGAATCGTACAGGAGCACGGTGGATCGATCGACGTTCAAAGCGAAGAAGGCGCGGGCACGGAGTTCATTGTCAAGATCCCGCTCGATCTGGAATTGCAGAGGGGTAAATGAAGGAAAAACTGTTAGTCCTGGATGACGAATCGCTCATACTCAGGTCGCTCGAACACCTTTTCGAAGACGACTACGAGGTGTTTACGACCAGCGACGGCGAGCGGGCGCTAGAGCTGGTGCTGAAACATGACATGGCGGTAATCCTGTGCGATGAGCGCATGCCCGGGATCACCGGGCACGAGTTTCTGCGGCGCGTGAGAGAAGTCTCCACAGCCACGCGCGTCATGATGTCCGGCTATGCCGACATGAGCGCGCTCACCGAGGCAGTCAATAGCGGGCAGATCTTTGCGTATATCAACAAGCCTTGGGAGCCTCTCGAACTCAGGGCCAAGGTCGCGGCTGCCATAGTCCAATTCAAATTGGTCCGGGAGATCGACCACGAGCGCGAATTGCTGCGCGCCCTGATGGAAAATATTCCGGACTTGATCTATTTCAAGGATTGTGATTCCCGCTTTACCAAAGTAAACCAGGCCTATGCGCGAACTCTCGGTGTGAAGGACGCGGCGGAGTGCATTGGGAGGACCGACTCGGACTATTTCGAACGCGAAGATGCTCTCCGCTGGCGTCTTCAGGAGAAGGAGATACTGAGCTCGGGCCGCCCCCAGGCGGATCAGATCGAGCAGCTCGACAAACCTCAAGGAAGCCTGAGTTGGATGTCCACAACCAAAGTCCCTATGTATGACCGTAGCAGCCAGGTTTCCGGTATCGCCGGCATCTCCAGGGATATTACGGCGCTGAAGAACAGCGAGGAAATGCTTCGCGAGCAAAGTGAGCATAATCGCATGATCCTCGAGACAGCCTACGACGCTTTCATCGGCATGGACCCCGACGGCTCGATCACGGCTTGGAATCCGCAGGCCGAGTCGACCTTCGGATGGACCGCCGTGGAAGTGATGGGACGCCGCTTGTGCGATACTGTGGTTGCTCCCGCACAGCGCGAAGCCCACGTGCATGGTGTGGAACATTTCCTGACTACCGCGCGGGGTTCCCAGTTAAACCGCCCCATCGAGCTGGTTGCCTTGCATCGTGACGGCCACGAATTTCCGGTGGAAGCGACGGTTTGGCCGGTTCGAGTGGGAGGCGCTTGCAGTTTCAACGCGTTCGTGCGCGATATCACCGAGCGGCGGCGAGCCGAGGAAGCTCGAAACAAAGAGACTACTCTCGTTCAACTCCTGCAATCCGTGACCGTCGCCGCCAACCGGTCCTCCACCATAGAACACACCGCTAGGACCTGTCTGGCCCGGATCTGCTCCCACACCGGATGGCCTGTCGGCCATGTTTATCTTCGTGTGAACTCGGCGGAGGATCTGATTTCGGCCGGGTTTTGGCACGTCAAGGATGACCACCGGTTCGCCGCTTTTCTAGACGCCAGCGATCGCTATCACGCCGCCCCTGGAACGGGACTGCCCGGCTGTGTTCTGGCATCCGGTAAACCCCAATGGATCGTCGATTTAGCGGACGGAGACCCCTTGTCGGAGCGAACTCGTGCAGCGGGGCAGGCCGGACTTCGGTCGGGATTCGGGTTTCCGTTATTGGTCGACGACGAGATCATCGGGGTTCTGGAGTTCTTTTCGCTTCAGACTGTGCCGCCCGATGAGGATTTCCTGACCATCATGGGACACATTGGCTCGCAGCTCGGACAGGTGATCATACGCCAGCGCGCGGAGGAAGATCTTCAGCGCGCCAAAGCGTCCGCGGAATCCGCGAATCGCGCCAAGAGCGAATTCCTGACCACCATGAGTCATGAAATGCGAACCCCGATGAATGCCATTCTCGGGATGGCCGATCTGCTCTCGGAGAGTTCGCTCCCCGAGCAGCAGCGGGGCTATGTTCGTATCTTTCAAAAAGCGGGGGCGAACCTCCTCGATCTGATCAACGATATCCTGGACCTTTCCAAGGTGGAGTCCGGGCACTTGGAACTGGAATCGATCGGCTTCGATCTCGGTGTGCTTCTCGAAAAAATAATCGAGATGATGGCCTCGCGGGCGCACGATCGTGGTTTGGAGCTTACTCTTGAGGTTCTCCCGGGCGTCCCTCTGGGACTGGTTGGGGATCCGAATCGTCTACGGCAGATTCTTATCAATCTGATTGGAAACGCGCTGAAATTCACCGAGCGGGGCTCTGTCATGCTTCGGGTGGAACCGGAACCCGGAGGTGCGGCGGGTTGGCTGCGATTCAACGTCGTGGATACGGGGATCGGGATAGCCGCCGACAAAACGGAAATGATTTTTGACCCTTTCACTCAAGCCGATTCTTCCACTACGCGCCAGTATGGCGGAACGGGTCTCGGATTACCCATCAGCAGTGGCTTGGCGGAGTTGATGGGCGGCCGGATATGTTGTTCCAGCGAGGTGGGTAAGGGAAGTACGTTCTCTTTCACCGCGCCTTTTGGCATCCGCAAGGCTATGGAAACCTCGGAGTTGGGCGAACTGGCCACGATCGCGATTCCACCGCTGGGACCAGCCGAAGAACAGGAGGTGTTTCGCATCCTGATAGCGGAGGACTCCGAAGACAACCTCGTCTTGCTAGAGGCATATCTTAAGGACCGCGCGTTCGAGCTTGATGTCGCAAAGAATGGCAAGATCGCAGTCGGGAAAATGCAATCCGGTAATCCCCATCTTGTGCTCATGGACGTGCAAATGCCGGTGATGGACGGACTTGAAGCTACTCGCGTTATTCGCGGCTGGGAGGTGAAAACGCATGCACATCCGATACCCATCTTGGCGTTAACGGCTCACGCTGGGGAAGATGCAGTCAGGCGGAGCCTCGAAGCTGGTTGTACCGAGCACCTTACCAAACCGATTAAGAAGACGGCTCTCCTGGAGGCCATTTCCCGCCACATAGGCGGAAAAATCCGCATCACTCCCCCGGAAGGTGTTGGGGGCCTGGTTCCAAGGTACCTGGCGAACATCCGACGCGGTATGGACGAAATTCTAGCCGGGGTGGACTCGAATGACTGTAAAATTGCCCGCCGCTTGGGGCATCAATTCAAAGGAACGGGCGACGGTTATGGCTTTCCCGAGATCACGCGAACAGGTGCAGCACTAGAAGTGGCTGCCATGGCCGAGAATGAGGACGAAATTCGAAGCCAGATCCGAGCGCTCGGATTATATCTCGACCATGTTGAAATTGTAACCGGCCCCGTTTGATCCCTCGCTGCCTGCGAACCGCATCGGCGGGCGGCCTTGTTCTTCTTCGGCTTGCGCGTGGTTTTGCCTTGGCGGTGTCGGCAGGCTTGTCCATGTTCTCGCTATCAATTGTGTTTTCGCTGATGGAGTTTTTCCTGGCCGCGTGTTGCGGACCGCACATTGACTACGAACATACGGCCTCGAAACGTTTCCACAGGTCGATAACTGACGGGTTGTGGCTTACACTCGTTGCAAGTCGGGACTCTGGCGCCGAACAGAATCGGCAATCCACTGAGGGACCCACGGGAATGTACGAGGCTTCTTGGTCCGAGTTGCTAAGAAGACCAAGTGGCCCGCCACGCTGATTGTCCAACTCTATGACGATTGCGCCAACTCCGTATCGGGCGGAGCTGTTGTTGCGAGCTTCTCCAATGGCGACGCTCCCCTGTCGCTGCGCGGTGACGGGCAAAACGGAGCCTATTCGGCTACCTGGCAACCCGGAGCGGTGACGGCTCAAATGGTAGTCACTTTCAGCGCGACCGCAGGAACGCTCCAAGCCGCGACGGCGCAGCTCACCGGTGGCATCGGGTCGAATCAGCCCCTGGTTCCCAGCCTTACGCTGAATAACCTGAATCCCGTGTTAGGTGCCCCGCTGGCGCCCGGGACGATCGCACAAGTTTTTGGCAGCAGTCTGGCGGCAAGCAGCAACTCGACCAACGTTCTCCCGGTACCCACGCTGTTTAATGGCACCTTCGCACTGGTGGGCCCGTACCCAGCTCCGCTTTTTCTGAGCGACGGACAACTCAACATTCAGATTCCAGCCGAACTGTCCGCGCCGCAACAATATCCCATCGTAGTGAGCGTCAATAACGTGCTCAGCGTGCCGAACACGATCAGCACTGTGGCAGCGGCCCCCGGAGTCTTGTCGTACTTGGACGGAACGGCTCCGACTGTCCAGGATGGCGCGCACGCTATAGCGCAGCACAATGCCGATTCTCTTTGGTCAACGCTAGTAATCCCGCCAAGCCGGGAGAATATTTGACCGTCTATCTAGTCGGCATGGGCGCTACGAGTCCGAGCGTTCCCTCAGGCGCGCCTGCTCCCAGCAACGAACCGTTGGCTCGAGTCGTGGTGCAACCGACCGTCACGGTCGACGGCCACGGAGTTAATATCTACTATGCCGGCCTGACTCCGGGCTTTGCAGGTCTGTATCAGATCACGTTCCAAATGCCATCCAGCTTGAGCTCCAACCAGGTAGATCTCCTGGTTACGCAAAATGGGCGATCTGCCAATCCCACTAACCTTCCGGCCGGGCCATAAAAGTCGAACTTGGCAGCGATGAATCACAATTCCAGGAAGCAACCAACTCAGAGGGTTGGATAGCTCCCACGTCGTCGCCATCCGGAAGTTAACCCGAAACGGTTGAACGTTATCCGGGGGTTGCCGCCCGATTTACTGTGATTGGGCTCGATCTGGACACAGATCGATCGCGGAAACAAGCATGGCAAAACCTCCGCTCAAAGCGACTGTAAGAATTCCACAACTGCCTCTTGGTCCGTGAACGACAATCGTCGAAAGTCGTGTGTCGTCCGGTCCGCTTCTCCGCCGTGCCGCAATATGGCGTCGCGAAGGGTCACAGAGAGCCCATCGTGCATCAACCGCGAACGTAGGCGGACACCCCACAAAGGCGCTGTACGCACCCTGTTCCGCGTTTTTTCAAAGTTCTCGGGCGAACACTCCGGGGGCATCTGACGAGCAGCGCGTCCGTAATGCTCCACTATGGGAACCAAAATCCCGTCGCCGGTCCCGACATCGTGGATCAGGAAGTCGCCGTAAGGATGGAAGGTCTTGTTTCCGAGCGCTGTTGGAATCGTAAATGTCCCGCCATTAGTCCTCGTGCCCGCGGCAGCTGTGGCCAAGGTACGCACGTGGCAGACCGCACACCCGATTTTTTCGAAAAGATCAGACCCTCTCCTGGCCCGGGGGGTAGCTGCTAGTGTCAGGTCTCGCGCCGGCGCCTTAAGTGCGCGGATGAAGCGGGCGAAGTGATCTACGTCCGCCAGCCCATCCGGCCCCGGTTTGTCGTTTGGCTCCGACACTGTGTTGCAAAGTCTGACAACCTCATCCGGGAACAACTGAGTGGTAATGCCCATCTCATTCAGGTAGGCGTCACCCGAAAACGATAGTAGACTCGCGTGCTGGTTTTTCCAGCCAAATCGGCCGATACCGGCTTGCCCTGGGGCTTCCACGATGGGCACGTAAACCACTAAACCGCAGACTTTACCATGGGTGCTCATGCACTGATTGCGGGCAAGGTCAGTTAAAGTCCGATCCGAGACGGCCTCCACGAAGCCGTCTCCCAACAGGCTCAGTGAAATGCGCGTCGTGCGGATCGTCTCGCTCTCCGGCACACGTTCCTGTATCTCCGTATCTGGAAAAGCCGCGTTTGGGCAAATGGCGCGATCATTCACCAGGGTGCGACCAGAGATAACCGCTGCTCCGTGAGCAATTGGGATGTCCGGATTGAGAAATCGATGATCCGGTCCCAAATGGCCCACTCGCAGTTCTGTGATCTGGCTCGCGCCGCCCGATGTGGGATTCTGATGGCATTCCCGGCAGGATTGCGCGTTGTAGAGTGGTCCGAGCCCGTCCGCAACGCCCTCGACCTCGTCGAACTTCACTTGATCGGCCTGATGCGTTGCATCATCGACCACGCCGTTGCTTTTGTTGTCGAAGCCTGCTGGCGCGTCTGGAGGCGGTTGACTGGTGGGGATGTTGTTTGTCCGTTGCTTGCCTTGCGCCCATCCTAGTGTCCACCCGGACATTGCGAGCACCAGTGCATACAACATCAGGATTGCCTTTGATTTCATGGCTCCTCCTGGGTTCTTCTCTCCCAATCTTAACGCCTCCAGCAAGTATTCGGAGGTTGGCAGCTTCGACGAACTGGCAGGAACGTTTCGACTAGGGCCGACGACGCCAATGGACCGGACCGTCATGAGCCTTTATCGGCGCCTATTTCCAGAAGCCGTTATCCAGGGGAACGCTGATCGTTGGCGGGCACTTCTTCGATTCCAGCGCTCTAGTTAAGCGGTACCACCCGGAGGCCGGCACACAAGCCCTCGATCAGATCGTCAATGTTCGGTCGGCAACAATTTCGGCAGCCATTGATCCGGGAATCTTGGCAAGCCGCCTGCGAACTTCCTCAAGACCCGCAGCCAGTTCGGCGTCCTGTAGTTCTCTTTTGACGCTTTCGATATACTCGACGGCCAAATTGGATCGCTGAGCCGCGGCTTTGACAACGCTCACTAGCACGTGCTCATGCTCTTTCAAATCCAACGGCTGTAGCCGCCGCAGAACGCCATTCTCGTACACGGCGTCAACTGGGAGCGGCATGCCACCGTTGTAAGCAGAGAGCTCAGAATTCAAGGCGTCCAATTTCGTTTCTTGCAGTGTTGCTCTCGCCCCGTCACTCATCTTTGGAAGGTTGGAGACCTCCTGCATGCTGCCAGGAAATCAGCCCACCCAAACTGACCACCCAAATTCGCTCTCTTGGCACTCGACTCACCTTGATTCGCCGCTTGCAATCTTGGCGAACGGTATCGCTCGCGTAACACCGACCTGCCGGCCGTTGTAAAGCGCCAGCCACTGACCAATGGACGCGTGTGTTAGGGAAACGCAAATCAGCACCGCCTTATCGGGTGGATACGCCGGCGCCTTCTCTCTATCTTGGACCCGCACGAAATACCCCAACATGTCGCGGCGAGACGACCGGTCGGCTCATATCTTTACTATGCAGCGACAGCGATCCAGCCGCATCCCCCGAAACGGAAGCACCTGTTGGCTGGATCGTCCAAATTCGGCGCGATTCAGCAAAACAGAACGGTCCGGGTTAGCAGATGATCGCTATGGAAGCCGTCGGGGGGAATTTCCCTTGAGTGGTCAGAACGCGCGCGAAAAGCTAGCAACTTCAGCCGCCGCGCTGTTTCAGCGTTTCGGTTATGCGGGCGTGAGCATTCGCGACATCACCTCGTCGGTCGACATTCCTAAGGGCGCTTTCTATAACTACTTCAGCAGCAAAGAGGCTCTCGCCTCCGCTGTCCTCTCGCAACGCTTCGATGCTCTGTTGGAGCCTTTAATAGGCGGCGGAAGCCAGTCCGCAACAGCTCGCCTCCGGCATTACTTTGAGGCGATCATACCTTCGAGGAAAGCGGGTTCAGAGTCGTCACTCCAGTTGATCTGCACCTTGGCAGCCGAGTGTCCGGCACTCCCGTCATCTTTAGCACTCAAAATAGCGGAAGGAATTCGGCTCTGGAGCGAGAAAGTTGCAGGTCTCATTCTGCTCAGCCAAGCAGAGGGCCAGATTGATGCGAAACACAACTCCGATTTACTTGCCGCAATCTTGATCAATTGCTGGCAAGGTGCAGCGATCCGGCACAAGTGCGATCCATCCGCTTCGCATGAGTGCCTACGATTTGCGCTTGATCGTTTTCTGGGCGACCTGACGTCTGAAAAGTCGGATTCTACAAAACGAGATTGATTTGAAAAAGATTCGATGCCTGACGCTATGCGAAAACAGATCGTGGAACCCAGGAGGGAGATGATTATGACCAGGTTGAACGCGGATGTTCTCGCGACAAGAGAATTGCGGTCATCACCCTGGGCAACGCAAAGCACATCTATTTTGACCAGGAGATGGGCGACGCGCTCACCGAGGCGCTGGACGGATTCGCGGGCGACGCTAGCGTTCGCGTCGTCGTCGTGACTGGCGGCGCGCCCGGCTATTTTATTCGCCATTTTACTGTCGCCGCGTACTTATCCATCTCGCAGAGTCACTGCGCGCTTCGAATCGCGAGTGGCCCGAGAACGCGACTTACAACGGAGGATTCTTCGACAAGGCGATGGCGCTGTGCGAAAGCATGCCAAAGCCAGGCATCGCCGCTATTTCCGGCACATGCCTGGCAAGTGGATTCGAGTTCGCGCTCTCCTGCGATCTTCGTATCGCTGACGATGGTGACTAGTTGATTGGAGTACCGGAGGCGAACCTTGGGCTTCTTCCCGGTGCGGGCGGCACGCAAAGGCTGCCACGCACCATCGGAACGCCAGCCGCGCTCATGTACAGCCTCATGGGTGATGCCCTCACTCCACGTGAAGCCGATAGGAAAGGGCTGGTGCACGAAACCGTCATCGGTAAGGCTCTTGATCGCGCTATGGAGATTGCACGGCGCCTGTCGTCATATGCGCCGGAATCGGCTGCTTGCATCAAGCGCCTCGTCCGCAACGCCACAGAGAGGTCGCTGGCACAGGGACTGGCACTCGAACGAAATCTCTTCTTGAAGTTGTGCATCACCGAACCCGCACTCGCGCGCATCCAATGATTTCTGTCTTTGTGGCGATGTAGTGGCTCATGCCGGGTATGGCCAAGCCGACCATCTTTCGCCACGTCGCCAGTTCCAGTTCGTCGATTGAGCGATTTGGAAAATAGCCCACGTTGTTCACAAACGATATCCACCTCACCCACATCTCGGGTCTGGGCTGCTACTGAAAGCCACTGCTCTTCCTGGGATACCTCAAGTTCAAGTGCGTATACCGTGGGACCAATCTTGCGCACGGCCTCTTGCGGGGGCTTGAGGTCGGTTGCAATTACCTGTGCGCCCCGTGCCGCCAACGCCAATGTGATCGCTTGACCGATGCCTTGGTCGGCCCGGTGACCAAGGCTATGCGCCCCTCGTGTGTTCTTATTGAGGTTTTCATCCGCCGTCCGTCAGCGCTCGCGCGCCGTCTTGAGAGCCACCGTCCACCAGAGCAGATCGTCGATGATGACGTTGGCTTGCTTCTCCAACTCGGCGAGCCCTTTCTCGACGTCCCCACCCTGGAAATGCGCCCAAAGCGTTGGCACGGGAATGGGATCAGATGATCTGATCGGCGCGATTTGAAGCTCGATGGCCGTCTCGCGAAGCTGCTGCACGCCGCGCGCGCCCATGGCGCTGCCGTAGCTTACGAACGCAGCCGCCTTGCGGTTCCACTCCGGGTAAACCCAATCGATTGCGTTTTTCAACGCTGCGGAGGGGCCATAGTTGTATTCGGGCGTGACGAATACAAAACCATCCGACGCCGCGATTTGCGCCGTCCACTTTTTCACCACGTCGTGTTCGTAATGCGCGCGGCCAGGCATAGCAGGCGGCATGGGCTGGTCGAAGAAAGGCATTGGGAAGTCGCGGAGGTCGAGGAGCCGAGCTTCAATAGCGTCTCTCTTTCGAAGTTGCTGGAGAATCACTGAGCCGGCTTTTCAGAGAACCGGCCCCGGCGTGTGCTGCCGATGATTACGGAAATTGTCATATTGTCCTTTCGCTTTGTGACAATTGAACTCCTCTTTCGGCCGATGAAGCTGACTAGCCAGTCTGATCACGCGGGAGGAGAGTCAAGAAAAACGTAAAGAGCTGCGATCTTTTCATCCCGGACGATAATCACATCCTCACCCGTATAGGCAGGCACGCCGCCGCGAGGACCAGAGCCCCACTTTAAGCGACCGGAATTGTGGAGGGCCTGGGGAGCAGCATGGGGCGCGTAGGCGAAGTGGGGATGCGTGGCTCTCAAATCACCTGCAAATTTATCCAGGGCATCGTGTCCAACGAAGGTACCTGGGGGGACATACAGCGCACAGTCATCCGTGTAGAGTTCCTTGATGGCGGAGCGGCGCTTCGTAGGGTCACCCTCTCCAAACACTTCCTGAAGGTTACGCAGCAATAGTTCATGAATTCTTTCGGCCATATTTTCTTCTCCCTACACTAGGCCACACGAAGCACGATCTTGCCGTGTGACCTGCGTCTTGCCGTTCCCGGCCCACTGGGGGACATCCCATGCACCCCTGGTAGGTTCCCGGCGATGTCCTTCCAGGCCTGGGCCACATCCGCGAGCGCATACACGGTCGCGACGTCTGGTCGTATCTTCCCCTCTTCCAGCAGTCGCGCGATTCTGCCGAGCCCGTCCCCTGACGGCGCGAGCCTCATCATCACGCCCGACACACGGTGCATCGCGGCCTCTTCCTGCGAAACGGGCTGGGTAGCAGAGACGAGATGGCCGCCTTCCTTCAAGACGAGGAACGACCGCGTCTGTGTATCGCCACGGATCAAGTTGAAGACCACATCGACCTTCTCTCGCAGAACCTTCTCGAACTGCGCCTCTCGATAGTCGATAACCCGGCTGGCCCCGATGGATTTGAGGTACGCCTCATCGTCGCCGCTTGCCGTGGCGATGACGGTGGCACCGGCATGCGATGCCAATTGCACCGCATAGGCGCCCACGGCGCCGGCACCACCATGGATCAGGATCGTTTGCCCCTTTTCCAGGTGACCGTGGGTGAAGATTCCCTGCCACGCGGTTTGCGACGCCACCGGTACTGATGCCGCCTCCTCAAAGGAGAGGTTGGATGGTTTCCTTGCGATGACCGCCGCTTTGACAGCTAGATACTCCGCGTACGCACCTATTCCGCTAGTCGAACCGAACACGGCGTCACCTGGAGCACATGCTGAAACGTCACTGTCAATCTGCTCGACGACCCCTGAAAACTCATGACCAGGTATCCACGGCAGGTCGATTGGGAGTATCTGTCGTGCCGCTCCGGAGGCCTCAACAAGATCCAGATGATTGACGGCGGTACTCTTGATCTTCACTAGGATCTCGTCGTGTGCGATCGTCGGCGTCGGTATATCGTTGAACACCAACTGCCCACCGTATTCCAACAATCTGAGAGCTTTCATACGAGTTCTCCTTAGTCGTTTCAGCGCGCATTTGGTCGCGCGTGGCCGCGTGCCCAATCGGGGAGTTTCGTGAGCGCACGGCCGAACTCGCGCTCCAGGCCAGCGATGTCGGCGCTGTAGCCGACGCGCTCGAACCATTCGAGCATCACCGCCATCTCCTTGCTGTACTGCCGGACCGGTTCGATTGGCGTCTGCGCGAACGCAATCGGCCGACCCAGCGCCTCCGTCAGTATCTCCGCCGCCTCCGGCATCGTTCGCACGTCACCGGCGAGATCAATCTCGCGGCGGTTCAAAGTAGCGGCGTCGGTGAACGCGCGCGCGCCGAACCAGCCGATGTCGTCCACCGCAATCATCTGTAGCTTCGTGCCTGGCCCGAGCGCCCAAGCCAGCGTGGAACCCTGGAGACTGAAAGGCGCCAGCAGGTTCTCCATGAAGAAGACCGGACGTAGGATCACATGCGAGGGGAAGCGGAGGCCGCGCACGGTTTCCTCGATGCGCCACTTGTTGTCGAAGTGCGGGACGCCCGTCCGCTTGTGTGCCGATCCCACGGATGTGTAGACGTAGTGTTCGACGCCGGTTTCGCGCGCCAGCGTCGCAAGGCGCTTGCCCTGCGCCTCTTCGCGCTTTACGCCCGCCTCCCCCGCGTTCTGCACGCCGAAGACGCCCCACGCGCCGGCCAATGCACGGCGCAGCGACGCCTCGTCATCCAGATCGCCCTTGACGATGTCGATGCCCTGGCGCGCCAGTGCCGCCGCCGGCCCGCTGTCCGGCTTGCGCGTCAGGCCCCGCAGATGGAACCCGGCGCCCTTCAGGGCCTGCGCGACCGCGCCGCCCTGATTGCCTGTCACTCCGGTGATGAGAATCGTTCGATTGCTTGTCATGGCTGAAACCTCATTTCTTGCGCCCTGTATTCTTCACTCAATACGGGGCCTGTTTTTCTGTGCCGCCCTCTTCAGGCTTGCACCTTCGAGCGCGACTGGAACAACCCGGCAAAGGCTGGTCGGACGTCGACGAAGATCACTGTCCAAAGTACCGCCACGAAGAGGGCCAGCGGAAGCCCGCTCGGGGCCATCAAGGCGTGGAAGACAAGAATGTTGACGATCACTGG
>Ga0210406_10005566_pt1 | contig 13167 bp, 14 predicted proteins | sample IncBWC30MmetaG_FD_155454 | JGI IMG/M metagenome (GOLD analysis project Ga0210406, IMG submission 155454) | Forest soil microbial communities from Barre Woods Harvard Forest LTER site, Petersham, Massachusetts, United States - Inc-BW-C-30-M | ecosystem: Environmental > Terrestrial > Soil >... | reverse complement strand
TGTCGTTGGCGGGCTCATCATCGGCACGATCAGCAATGGGCTGAACATTCTTCAGATCCCTACCTTCTATCAGCTGGTGGTGATGGGCGGACTGATCATTGCCGCGGTTTCGCTCGATCGGTTGATTGGGCGAGCGCGGTGAGTTCTCACGTGAGAAGTGATTGGTGATTGGTGATTGGTGATTGGTGATTGGTGATTGGTGATTGGTGATTGGTGATTGGTCGGCTTTGTTGAGGGTTCGTAGTCGTTTGTCGAGCAAGATTGTTAGGTGGCCGGATTGATAGCCTTTGGAGCCGAGGGTTAACCGAAGAATATTATGAGTAAACCTAAGATAATGATCGATCCGCAGCCGCGGACGATGGACATGATTTTCAGACCGGATGCGCAACGGCGCTTGGCTGAAATCGCGGAGTTAACTGTGTTTGATACCGGGCGAATGCCGGCCGAGATGGTGGAAAAGATCTTGCCGGAAAGCGAGATACTCATCGGCCAAACGGATCTGCCCCGGGAGCGCCTAATTCGGGCGCCTAAGCTGCGTACCATCTTTAACGTGGAAGGAAATTTTCTTCCTAATATCGATTACCAATATTGCTTCGAACACGAGATTAGAGTGTTGATTGCCAGCCCAGCCTTCGCTGTGGCCGTAGCTGAGAGCGCTTTAGGCTTGGCACTCGATCTGGCCCGGGGGATCAGTCGCAATCACGGGAAATTCAAAACCAGGTCCGAAGACTATGGTCTGGAGAGTAATCAAGGCTGCCATCTATTTACCGGCCTTAAGGTCGGTATTATCGGGTTCGGGGATTTGGGGCGAACGTTTCGTCCGTTGGTGCAACCGTTTCGTTGTCCGGTCAAAGTGTATGATCCTTGGCTACCGAGCCGGGAAATTTTGCGCTATGACTGCGAGCCGGCGAGTCTCGAAGAGATCCTAGCTTGGTCGGATGTGATCTTTGTTTTTGCCGGTGTGACCACAGAAAACCAAGGATTTTTGGGAAAACGGGAGCTGGATCTTATCCGGCCCGGCGCGCTTTTTATCTTGATGAGCCGGGCGGCAGTCGTGGATTTCGACGCTTTGACTGAGGCGGTTCGCAACGGACGGCTACGAGTGGCAACCGATGTGTTTCCGGAGGAACCGCTTTCGCCTGACCACCCAATTCGGGATCTGGAGAACACGGTTCTTTCAGCTCATCGGTCCGGCGGGATGACGGAAGCCTTTATCGAGATCGGGGATATGGTTTTGAGCGATCTAGAATTGCTCGTTCGAGGTCTGCCGCCGATGAGTTGCAAGGTAGCTCAACCGGAGACAGTGAGTCGGTTTCGCGGGAAGCCGGTAGAGAGGAGTTAGGAGTTAGAATCCAGGAGCTAGGAGGGCGAAACAGCGAATAGATGAGCTTTCACTGGTTTCATAACGGGCCTCCTGCCGATGCTGGAAAAAACTCGCAAGCTGACGCGCGAGTATGTTCGAGTATATCACTGATCTAACAACAACGCAGAGTTCGGCGTTTGGCGCGTCCCGGAGGGACTGGATGATGGCAGCCAGGCAATTCATTGCCTGTGGAATGCGTGCAACCAAAGATCCGTCCCGTAGGGAACGGTATGATCTATTTCCGAGGCTTATTCGCGGTCCAAGATCAACGAACACCGCCGATCCAATCACACCGCACCCTACGGGGCGGGTCATGATTTGGACCGATTCCAGGCAATGAATTGCCTGGCTACGATCATCCAGTCCCTCCGGGACGCGGCGGCGTCGCTTCGCCCCGTCGCCGCATCGCCGTTTCGCTCTCGCTAGCTTTTTGGTAGCAATCGCTCGCCGATGTTAGCTCCTGCTAACAGGACTACGACCGTGAGGCCGGTGGCGCAGGCAAAGCCCGTTGTCATGGAAAACGACTGCATGATCGTGCCCAGTAAAGCTACGCCCACGGTACCGCCGACCTGGCGGGCGGAATTGAGGAGGCCGGAAGCAAGGCCTGAGTGTTTAGGATCGGATGAGGTCAAAACGCCGGCAGTCATCGCGGGCATGATCGAACCCATCGCCGCTCCCAATATCCCAAGTCCGACAGTAATCAGCCAAAGCGTGGGAACGAAAGCGGTCGCTACCAGCGTGGCGGAACCGATCGCGGCTATGGCAAACCCGATGGAGATACGCGGGCGCAAGTATCGGAGTCCGTTTCTGCTGCTTAGCAGCCGGCTGACAATTGTCGGGAACAACGTAAACGGGGTTAGTACGGCACCGGCGGCGAAAGGTCCCAAGGACAAAGCATTCTGCAGGTAAACGGACTCCACAAACAGGATGCCATACATCGAGAAATTCAGAATGAAACCAACGCTGATACAGGTGGAGAAGGTAGTTTTAGAGAACAGAAAACCAGGAAGGACGGGATGACGACTCCGGCGCTCGAGCCAGACAAAGAGAGCGATGGAAAGGATAAAGCAACCGAATCCCGCAAGAGCGGAGCCAGTGCTCCAGCTTTGGCGGCCGGCCTCGATCAAACCGTAGGTGAGAGCAAGTAAAGCGAAGCCGAGGGTTGCTTGGCCTGGCCAGTCGATGCGACGAGGGGAGTCCACCCGCGCCTCCTCTGTCCAACGGTGGTTGAGCCAGATGGCGACGATGCCAACCGGAACGTTTAACCAGAAGATGCTTCGCCAACCGATCCAAGCCGTCAGTAGCCCTCCTAAAACTGGGCCGGCGGCAAACCCTAGACTAGCAGTATTGGCCCAGGCGCTGACGGCGTGACCGCGTTCAACCGGACCTGGAAAAGCATGGGATAAAATGGCGAGGGAAGCAGGGACCATGATAGCCGCCCCAAGGCCCTGGAGAACGCGGGCGAAGATCAGCACCGATAAAGACGTGGACAAAGCCGAGAGCAGAGAGGCGCCGGTGAATAGGATCAAACCGAGCTGATAGGATCGTTTAACTCCAGTTCGATCGCCGATGGCGCCCGCTGCGAGCAATAGACTGGCAAACACTAACGTATAGCTGTTTACCACCCATTGTAGGTCGCTGATACGGTTTCCAAACTCGTGTCCCAGCACCGGGGTGGCGACGTTCAGAGCCGTTGTATCGAGCAGAACCAAGAAGAACCCAAAGCAAACCGCAAACAGGGTCCTCCGCTGACGGCGTTCATCCTCTGGTTTTACGGCTGGCACATCTACTTGGAGTGGGTCGGTTGTGTCCACCATGGCCGAAGAATAAAGCTCATCAATCCATCTTTTGAAATGATTCTTTCAAATGTTATCCATCTGATTTATTGATCGGTATGAACGTGTCCGATCTGAATCTCTTTGCGGCTGTGGCCAGGCACGGCAGTATCACGAAAGCGGCGCGCAGACTGAATACAGTGCAGTCCAACGTAACGACCCGGCTCCGGTTGCTAGAGGAAGAGTTGGGTGTGTCGCTGTTTCAGCGGCATCACCATGGAGTGACTTTGACGCGATCGGGACATGAGTTGTTGCCATACGCCTACCAGCTGGATGTGCTTCTGCAGAAGGCGAAATGCGCGGTGTCAGCCGATGGCGCGACTCGAGGGTCGCTGCGACTAGGATCGATGGAGACCACCGCGGCGGCGCGATTGCCGGCGCTGTTGAGGAAGTATGTACCGGCCCATCGAAACGTGGATGTGGCTATCGAGACCGGAACTACCCGAGCCCTGACCCAAGCGGTATTGGAATATCGGATAGACGGAGCTTTTGTAGCTGGGCCGATTGAGGTTGATGAGCTAGAGCAGACACGCAGTTTTGTGGAAGAGCTAGTTCTGGTGAGCTCGCCTGAGCACAATTCGATAACCGATGCCTTAGAGCAGGGAAAAATCCCTAAAATGTTCGTCTTTCGAGTGGGTTGTTCTTATCGCCAAAAATTAGAAAAGTACTTGGCTGGTCGCGGCCTTACTTTGGTTAACCAACTGGAGATGGGCACGTTAGAAGGAATTATCGGCTGTGTCAGCGCCGGCCTCGGAATAACGATGATGCCGTTCTCCGTGGTTGAACCGCATGCTAAGCGCGAAGAGGTCGGGATTCATCGTTTGGCGCCGGATGATGCCCGGGTTGAGACGGTGTTTATTACTCGCAGGGATACGGTTCGTTCACCCGCACTCGAAGAATTTATTTCAGTAATCAGTGATCGGTGATCGGAACCCTGGACCGCGGCTGAACCGGTGCTAAGAAGAAACGCAATGCCAGCGTACATAATTTCGGAGGTTTCAGAGGTGGTGGATCCGGCTGCAATGGAAAAGTACAGGGCGTTAGCCGAGGTGACGATTAAGCAGTACGACGGACGTTATCTTGTTCGAGGTGGAGAATGGGAGAGCTTGGAAGGGAGTGGGCGTTAGAACGGACAATCGTGGTAGAATTTCCTTCTTGGGAACGAGCGAAAGCTTGGTATCGATCGCCGGAATACGCGACTGCCCTCGAACTGAGCCGAGTGGCGCTCAAAAGAAAAATGCTGATGGTGAACGGTGTTGCTTAAGAGCCAGCTATTTTGGCGAAACCAGTGAGCACGCTGATCCACGAACGAGTCGGATTAGCGAAACAGGGGCTTAGCTCCCAAGTGATTTGCCGACTGCGGTCAGGTTGGGCAGTTTTGGGAGATTCCCAGTTTATAGCCGGTTACAGCTTGCTCTTACCGGATCCGGTGGTTCCCTCGCTCAACGATTTGGTCCCGGACCGACGGTCCCAATTTCTTCTAGATATGACCGCGATCGGTGACGCGCTTCTGGCTACGATCGATGCGTACCGAGTTAACTATGAGATCTTGGGAAATAGTGAACCGGCGCTGCACGCGCATATTTTTCCCCGGAGGATGACGGAACCGAACCAATATCGCTTTGGTCCTGTGTTTTCCTATCCTAAGGCCGATCGAGAAAGCCGGCCATTCGATCCGGTTCGGGATAATCGGCTGATCCGATTGCTTCGAGATTTTTTGGAAACCAAAGGCTACGCTATCTGAATGGATTGTTCACGGGATCGTCTGCGCATTCCGGCGGCGCATGCGTTGTGCCATGGTGCGCATAACGAATAGGGCGAAGAAAGGTGTTTCCTGGACTAAATAAAGGAACTGCCTTTCGTCGATCTTGATGAGAATACAATCGGTCTTCGCGATCGCTGCGGCGCTGCGAGGAGCGGGATCGACAAGGGCCAATTCTCCAAAAAATCCCTCTTCGCCGACAGTCTCGATTACGTGCCCGCGAATCAGAATATCGACTTCTCCTTTCTTTACGACGTACATAAAATCGCGGCTCTGGCCTTCCTCAAAAATGACTTGGCCAGCCGCACAGGGCGTCGGAACTGCGTCTCTCTCGAAAAGGTTTGGTAATTTCATTGCTTCGGTTCGTCGGTCAGCGGATCCGCAAGGAGTTCCGCCGATTTCTGGAAACGCTGGGAGCCGTAGTTTAGTGAAGAGCTAGAAATCCAGGACCTGGAAGGAGGTACGTATTGGTGTGCATATATCTCGCGGAGTTGCGTGCCGTGGGCGCTGCAACCAAATAGCACCTCTGCGACTTATGTCAGGCTCCTCAATTCTAGCTCCTGGCTCCTTCCTCACACGTACGCGTTCCGGCGACGGATACGTCCTGCCATCGTTCGCATCATGATTATGGCAAAGAAAGGGGTCTCTTGGACTAAGAAGAGGAACTGTCTTTCGTCAATCTTGATGAGAGTACAATCCGTCTTTGCGATAGCGGTTGCGCTTCGGGGAGCGTGGTCGATGATCGCCATCTCTCCGAAGAAACCATCTTCGGCGACGGTCTCCACCACTTCGTCACGGACCACGATGTCGACTTCTCCCTTTTTCACGACATACATGAAGTCGCGGGCTTGGCCGTACTCAAAGATGACTTGGCCCGCCGTTAGGTTGAGCGGCACGGCATCTTTTTCGAAAACGTTTGGTAATTTCATTGCTAACCCTTTCGGCCGGATTGCCGGTCAGGGGATCCGCGTCATGCGTGTAAGCAGCACAACTTCCGCGCTCCGGAATCGGCTTACGGACAGCTTATCTCTCGTTCCCGTGGTGAAGTAAAGCGGGAAAATGGGGTGGGGTTGGGAGTTTGTGGTCGGCCTTATAAGACTGATGGGACTTATGGGTTTAGCGGCAACCCTGCGCGCAGGGTGGACGCCCGGCGCAAACCAAGAATCGTCAAAGGCTAACCGCAAACTTCTAACCGCCCGGAAGCGGCGTAGCTTGTCCAATGCTGGGGAGAGAATCGGAGCGAGAGCGGGAGCGGGAAAATCGGGCTTTGCACTCGACCGCCAGCCATTTGCGAAGGCCAGTCACCATGAACTTGAGCGACGCCGGACCTGGGGCAAACCCGGGCAGAAAGAGGCGCGAATCGAGATTGTGCAGACCGTAGGTGCCCGCAGCGACCCGGCGTTTAGCGATGGCAGCCAGGCGGGCGTTATAGCAACGCATAACCTTGCCGAACATTCCGCCAATCGGTCCCGCATAGGGCAGCGCAGAATAGCGATGCGGTTGGTTGCTGTAAGCTTGTCCAACCGGGCCGGTAAAGTAGGCGCCGACATCCATGTAGAACGCCACGGTCATGAGTTCGACATCCCCAAGATAGTAATATTTGTCTTTGTAGACACTCTCGAACCAGGTGTGGAACTGTTCGTGATACAAATGGTTGTACCGATCTCGGTCTTCGGAGATGTCTTTGCCGGCGAACCGATCACTTAGAATTTCAAAGGCGGAGTAACAGGTGTAGGAAATGAAATCGAATCCCTGGCTGTAGAGAGGATCAAGGAAGCCGGCGGCATCGCCGACTAAGGCCCAACCATCGCCCATGGTTTGGGCGGAATAGTAGGCAAGGTTCGATCGGGCGTGCACATCTTTTTCAATATACTCCGCATCGCAGAGCGCCTTCTTGCCCATAGGATGAGTCATCAGATGGCTCTTGAGTCTCTCGCCAAGGGTTGCTCCCGGGGGGAGCTCGAAGAGGCGCTGATCGTAGACTAACCCGACACTGCAATCGCCGCCCCGTAGGGGAATTAACCAGCCCCACCAGCCGTAGCCCATTAGGTGATTGGTGGCCCATTGCCGCATCGCCCAACAGGGCTCAGTAAAACCGGGAGCCGTCTCCCAGATTTCCGGACCATCCAAATCTGTGGTTTTACGGAAACGAGCCCAAATCGCATTGATTGGATGGGTATCCAGAGGTCGAAAAAGTTTTAGTTTTCTCGCGACCACCGTGTTTCGGCCCGTTGCGTCAATGACCCAGCGGGCGGACACGGTACGGATTTCATCATTGAATTTTACCTCGATCCGGTTGTTCCCTTCGCCGCCTAATTCCAAATCCATGACCTTGGCCGGCCGCCACAATTCGCACCCCACATGCAAGGCCTTTTGCAAGACGGCCTCATCCAGCTTTGAGCGATCGAGTTGGAACGCTGGTAGCCGAGTCTGATGTTTCGGCCCGATCTCTGCGCAGCGGGTATAGGAGTCGTGGCTATGCCGATAAAACCACATGCGGAGCCCGGACTTCGTGATCTGTTCGTGACCCAGATGATTGGATAGATTCAAAACTCGGGTCAGGAAGCATGCGCCAACTTCGCTGGTAGACTCGCCAACTTTTCGATCAAACTGCTCGCCCTTTTCGATGACCAGAACCCGGAGGGATGGGTTCTGCCTTTTCAGCAGAAAGGCAGTGGAAGCCCCAGCGATCGCACCTCCAATCACCACAAGGTCATAGGCAGCCTGCATGCGGTACAAAGATCCGGTTTTGCGCCGGGTTATTCAAGATTTATCCGTCTTCGTCGCGATCTGCGGGACTACGGCGTGAAGAGCCCGCGTTTGTTTAGGGGCGATACTCTTGCCTGTCCGTAAGGACAAAAACGGTAGGGATGACCTCCTGCACATCCGCAATGTTTTGCAGGCGATACTGAGTGCAGGCGTCACGGATGAGAAGGAGCACATCCCTACCGGGTCGGAAAAACAACTTGCTTTTAGCACGGATAGGCTATGATTTGAGCGTCGTGAAACCACGCCACGCCATTAAATCGGCTGACAAGCATCGTTCGGATCTGTCGATGCAGCTCATGGTGTGTGCACCGGCGATTTGTTGTTGGTCTCATCGCTAAGGCGACGACTAGCAACACGTCCTCTCCCAGAGTTCGCGGGCCAGTCACCCCCCTTAGGCACAAGCAACCTCACAAGTACTGTTTTATGAGCTATCTCCTTACCATCTCCGGACATCCTAACAAATTCTCGAGACCCGGTTTTTTAGTTCAGGCGTTAGCCCGCCATTTGTATCCTTACCAGATTGAGCTCAAAGCCGCTTACGCCATTGATTTTAAGGCTGAGGCACCCGAAGCGCCGGCACGCCTCAATGATCTAGTAGGGCTGATCCGAAATGCTCGCGGGATTCTCTTGCTGACGCCGGTACCAAAGGAGGATTGGATTGGTTCTCTAAAGACGCTTCTTGATCGTTTGCCGGACCGCGTTTTCCAATACAAACCTGTGTTGGTAGTCGGTTCCGGAGGTTTTGTCGGCGAGATGCAAGATCTGGAGCGCTCGCTGGCGCCTAACCTTGAACGGCTGGCAGCTCACTTATCGCTGGCATCAGTGCACGTCGGAGTAAAGAACTGGGTTTTTGCCGCAGACCAGCCTCCTTCGCTGACAGTCGCAACAGAAGCTCGGCTGGCAGACGCGATACGCAAATTTTGCGGGCAGACTGCGGAAACGGTCCGGCTTTCGGAAGCTGCGTGACGTGTGATAATCGCTCTCGTACTCGTCGTCGTCCTCGTCCTCGAACCGTTCGCGGCGTGTGTTCGTCGCACACCGCCGTGTTGCCGCAGTGAAAATTGATGTGGAGTCGATTTTGTGGACAGGTCTCGGAAAAGCTTTTTGTCCCGGAGGGACCAAGTGATCGTAGCCTGGCAGTTTACTGCCAGGAGATGCAAAAAACCGAACCCGTCCCGTAGGGAACGGTATGGTTGGGTGGAAAGAAACGTTCCTCAACCTTGAATGGCGAACCTGTCAGTAGACCAAGTCAGACCGTGCCCTACGGGACGGGTCTTTTTGTAAACGCATTCCTGGCAGTGAACTGCCAGGCTACTTTCATCTAGTCCCTCCGGGACGAAACCCGGGCACCTGTCTACATTTTTGAGTCCACATCGAATTTCGAGGACGAGGACGACGACGAGTACGAGAACGAAAGGGTGCGACTAGCCCCCGTCGCCTTTCATCGAATCTTCAAGAAAGTCAGGAGAGACTTCCAGGCGGTATACCTTCCAACCGAAACCTTCCAGTCGGGCGAACAGAGTGATGTGGTTGGTTCCGATGCGAAAACTGGTGGGACCGGTAAACGAAAAGTTCTTGAGCTTGGACCAATCGAGATCGGACGGTCCCGGAATCTTGATGAACGAAGGGGTTTTACTTTGGACCTGGCCGTTCTTCTTAACAAAATCGGCAATGGCATCGGGGGTGCAATACATGTCGACGGAACGATTAAGAAAGGCGGGACCCACAAAAGCGGCCAGTGCCGCAAACGGACTTTGATTCGAGTCTGGGCTTTCTTTCGTTTGTTGAGTAAGAATCGTAGCAACTTCTTCTTTTAGTGAATCTCGCAAGGCGGGGAAATCGACGAGGTTAGCCAGCTTGCTCGAATCTCCGGCCAGAAAAGCGCCCTTGAGCGAGGATACGTAAAAGAAGGGAGAAACCACGTAGGCGGCCAACGCTAAGACCGCCAAAACGGCAACGACGATTAACCCCTTTTTCATGGCGAGCGTTCGAAACCGTGGACGATAGCGTCGATAACTGCATCCAATAATGTCGTCACCTTTTGCAGGTCTTCGATCTCGGGCGCTTGACGTTGAGCCAGCTTATCGTGAACCGAGTGAGCGAGGAACGATGCTACAAGAATTTTCGAGCTTAATAGGTCGTGAAAAAATTTCCGCATCCGATTTGCTTCTTCTTCCCGTCCGACGATACGGCCCTGAATATATCCCTCGAACTTCGGATCGTGAGCAGGCGAATCCACCAAAAGGAGCAACAGCCCGTTTTCATTTTTGATGGCGCATGCCGGTATTATATCGTCGTTCGCAGAGCGTTTGATGGCGCAGGGCAATGATCCGACCCGGCAGTCGGGCTGAGGCTTTCCCGTTGTAAGATCGGAGTATTTCTCATCGAACCGGATTAAACCGCTGAACTTTACTTGAGTTAATTCTTCGGCGGTCAGACTCATTTTCTCGCAGAATGAAGCGTTCCAAACGGCGAAGGCATCCGTCGTAAGGTCGCCCACAGCCGCGGGCAACTTGAAGCGTTCGAGGTCAGAACAGAGGTTTCCTAAGTCGGCGGTAGTAATGGGTAAGTTTCTCCTGGACAGCGTTTCGGTGATGCTAAGCCGAGCGGCTCGGCCCGGCAAAGCTTTTGCAGAGAGTAAGCAACAGAGACCGTGTTTGATAAGCACAAATTGCAACTCGCACTGGTGGCCGAAATCCGGTTGGCTGCTGCATTCTTGAGTCTTGCGACGCCATGGCCGGCTCCGTTAGGAGCCCAATCTCTATAGTAACCGGTAACGTAGAACGCGGCTAGCTCCGGTAGGAGCGGGATAAAGGGGTTCCGGATTAGATGTCGCTCCTACGGAGCTGGTTCGATTTTCTTGGGTTCAAGCTATAAAGATTTGGCTCCTACGGAGCCGTTTTGACCAGTCCGCTGGGCTATACTTCTTTGCCGGCTTCGCTACTCTGTTTGGCTGTGCGTTCCTCGGGTCCCTCCGTTTACCACAGTTCAGCTCCTAATCTTTGCGCCTTTGCGTGAGATTTTTCTTCGGAAGCGGGCTGCCTTCCACGGTTATGAGATAGGGTCGCGTACGCCGAATAGGTAGATCATCGCGGAAACAAATGCGATGACGGCGCCGATGAGCAGTGCGCCAATCGAAGGTTAACATGAGAAAGGTCAGCAGCGGTGGCGCCAAAGCGGTGCCCAGAGGAGAGGCGGCATTAAAGAGTCCAACCGGTACACCGCGATCTCGCGGTGCGAACCAGTTGGTGACGACTCGAGCCGAGGTCGGATAGTGCGGGGCTTCGCCAATCCCAAGAAAAATTCGAGCCCACACAAACTGGGTGAAGTTGGTACAGAGCCCTCCGATTCCTTGTGCGAGAGACCAGAAGGTCAACCCGATGCCGAGCGTGATTCTCGGTCCCACCCGATCAACGATCGCGCCGATAGGTAGCTGCATAAGCGCGTAGCTCCAGCCGAATGCGGATAGCAACCATCCCATTTCGCTGAGCGAGATGCCGAGATCATGGCGGATCAATGGGTTTGCTACTGAAAGAGAACCGCGATCCAGGTAATTGATCGTGCCGCAGATCAGAAGCAAGATGAGGGAAATGGCTTGGCGCCGCCGGATACGAGTATTTGGTTCGAGCTTCTCCTGATGCATGGTCTCCTGGTGCATTGTTGTAGGGGGATAGTCGGGCCAGAGTATATAGCGCGGCCTGGTGGCAACGGTGAAAGTCTTTTAAAGCCGCGGATTGATTTTGTTCTCCTAAACGGCGACGGTCTAACGCAAATCGCTGGCTCACATGTTTCGATGGTACCGAGAGCTAACATCCCGTGAGCAGAAAACCTTTTGGGCGTGCTTTGGCGGGTTCGGGTTGGACGGGATGGACGTGCAGATTTACAGCTTTGTCATCCCAACGCTGATCTCGTTGTGGAAGTTAACGCCTGCCGACGCCGGGTTGCTGGCAACCTGCACACTGCTGTTTTCAGCCTTTGGTGGATGGCTCACTGGGATCCTGGCCGACCGGTTTGGACGCGTATTGATGTTGCAGGTCACTATCGCTTGGTTTGCCGGCTTTACTTTTCTCCAAGGGCTTTCGGCCGGCTTTGCCTGGCTCTTGGTTGCTCGCAGTCTACAGGGCCTGGGTTTCGGCGGCGAATGGGCAGCTGGTTCTGTCCTGGCTGCGGAGACAATCCGGAGCGAGCATCGCGGAAAAGCAGTTGGTGCTGTGCAGAGTTCCTGGTCCCTAGGTTGGGGAATCGCGGCTCTGATGGCGACGCTGTTTTTCCAGGTCATGCCGCGGGACTACGCCTGGAGAGCGTTGTTCTTTGTCGGTATATTGCCGGCCTTGTTCATTTTCTTTATCCGGCGACGGCTTCATGCTCGTGCTCGGTTTTCCATTGGGCTTTTTTGCCAGCGGTGTATTCAGTGGGATGGGTGCTTTTTTCACCGAACTTTTCCCCACTGAAATAAGGGGGAACGCGCAGGGTTTTTGCTACAATTTCGGGCGCGGACTCGCGGCCGGGTTCCCGCTCCTGATCGGGCTATTGTCGGCTCGGCTGCCTTTAGGACAAGCGATCGGGATTTATGCCGCAGGCGCCTATCTACTAATGGTTATTGCCGCACTCGCTTTGCCAGAAACCCGCGGAAAGAATTTGCGCGAGATCGGTTAGTGGCCGGGTTGGCGGTTTGCAGTTACCAATTATCAGTTTGCGGTTGTCGGTTATCAGTTTGCCGTTATCAGTTTGGCTGTTGTCGGTTCATCGGTCCCGGTCGTCACTCCGCGTTCTAAGGTCTAGAGACGTCCAACCGCTAACTGCCAACCGTTAACCGCCAACTGCAAACCTGAAATGATTGTTGGACAAACCAAGGGACCCTCTTCTCGTTTTCCAACAAGCGTTTTGGCTGCGGGAATTCTGATCCTCTGCGGCTGGATTTCGCCAGTTGCCAGCGCCGCGGCAGATGTCTCGAAGGAAGGTTTTCTGAAGGCGACACCGTCGCAGGCGGCCCAACATTCTGAAAGTGGGAGTTCGATGGGCCAAACTAATTATGGCGGGATGGTGGTGGTTGGGATCATCGCGGTGTTAACCGCGATCGTAGGCGCCTCGATTTGGCGCTCGCACGAGTTGGCCGTGAAAAGGGATTTGGCAATTGAAGCGGAGAACCAAGCGGCTGCGGCTAGAAAAGGCGCTGAATATATCGTTAACCATTTGCTCGATCAATTGAGGGATAGGCTCGAGCCATTGGGTCACCTCGACATCGTCGAGGACGCGCAAAGGATGGTGGAGACCTATCATGAAAAGTTCGGTGCCAGCCAACAGGATCCTGAGGGCCTCAACCGATGGGCTACCCTGCTACAAAATCAAGCAGACCAGTTATTAGCCCAGGGCGATATGAATGGCGCCCAGGTTAAGTATGGGCGCTCTCTGGAGATCAGCCGGCAATTGGTGAAGCA
>Ga0210406_10005565_pt1 | contig 13168 bp, 12 predicted proteins | sample IncBWC30MmetaG_FD_155454 | JGI IMG/M metagenome (GOLD analysis project Ga0210406, IMG submission 155454) | Forest soil microbial communities from Barre Woods Harvard Forest LTER site, Petersham, Massachusetts, United States - Inc-BW-C-30-M | ecosystem: Environmental > Terrestrial > Soil >... | reverse complement strand
GGCGTTTACGACGGACGCAGCTCACCGCTGGCACGAAGCGCGCTTGCTCACTTGCAGCAAGGACTATTCGTGGCGAAGCGCTACGACCGGATCAATGCGGGTGGCGCGGTGACCATTACCGTGGCGGCCCCCCGGCGCAGGATTGCACGCCGAAATAACCGCCGGTTCACCTCCTTAACGTCAACGCCACACTCGTGTCGGGGCAACCTGGCGCGAGAGCGGAACCTTTTCCGGGTAGCCCATCATGCGGCCATTGATTAGTATTGCTTGGGGAGTTCGCGCTCATCTGATCCATGGTGATTCCGGCAAACTCGCAAGAACAATCTCATCATCAGGCTGGGGCCGGCTCCCGAAACGGAATCGGAGCGCTGCTTCCCCAGTTTCTCTATTCCAATTTCACGCTGCGTTTAGCTGTTTTGGTCACATTGCTGATTCTGCTGGGCACTGCGTTTCGTACCGGCTGGATGCGCGTTGAGACCGACTTCCCGAACTACGACACGGCGGCGAGACTCGCGGTCCAGCACAAGCCCTTGCGCAACTACTACGACTGGACATGGTTCGTGCGACAGATGAATTATGCCGGTTACGGGATGACGATCGGCACGTACGCGGCGCAGACTCCGCTGACCATGCTGCCGATGATGGGGTTCACACGATTTGCCCCGCAAACGGCCAAGCGGATCTGGCTGATCTTCAACCTGGGATTCCTGTGGGCGAGCGTCTGGTTGCTGTCGCGCGTAACGCGGTTTCGCGTGGAAACGATTTGGCTCTTGGCTTTTTGCGGCTATGTTTCGTTGCTGACGAACTTCCGGTATGGGCAGTACTACATTTTTCTGCTGTTCCTGCTTACGCTGGCCTTCTATTTTCTGGACCGAAAAAGCTATTTCCTCGGCGGGTTCCTCACGGGCATCGCCTTTGGGCTGAAGCTGTATGGCGGGCCATTTCTTTTGTATTTTGCGGCGAAGCGTCAGTGGAAGGCCTTGCTCGGAATGATCGTCGCGGGTCTGATTCTGCTGGGCGTGGCGCTGCTTCTATTCGGGCCGGCGGAGGTGCATTACTATGCGACGCAGATTCTGCCCCGGTCACTGGAGGGCGCATCGATTGATCCGTACAATCCGGGAACGCCGACAATACCGACGATGTTGAGGCGCGCGTTCGTCGGAGAAGCGGAATTGAATCCTCATCCTCTGTGGAACGCGCCCTGGCTGTTCTTTTTCCTGCGAACGTTTACTTCGTTGACCTTGGCAGCTTTCCTTTTCCTGGGTACGAGCGCGCGACGCAGCAGCGAGCGGCGAGACTTTGCCTGGTTTGTGATTGCCGTGGTGCTGCTTTCGACCAGCACGGCCTCGTACACATTCATCATTCTTCTGCTGCCGCTGGTGTTACTACTGGAGGAGTCTGGCCCGCGGGAAAGCATCGTTCTGGTGACGACGTACATACTTTTGACGTTGCCCTTGCATCCGATTTGGCTGTTTCCGAAGGTCTGGATTCTGGTAGGGCTATTTATTTTTGCGGGATATCGCAGTTGGCAAGGAATGCCACGGCGAATCGCGATTGCGGCGGTAATAGTTACAGCGCTGATTGCGTTCATGGATGCGAAACGACACATGGCGAGCTACGCAAACGAGCCGGAGCAGCATTTTGCGCGAGTTGCGGCGCAGCGCGGGGCGATCTTCTCTTCGTTTCCGGTGGTTTCCCGCGCTGGGATTTTTTATCAATCCCTGGGGGCGGACCGATATGTACTCCGGTGGCTGCATGACAACCAGAACGAGGAGCTCTCCTTCGAGGCACAAGCGCTGCACCCGCGGCTGGCGGCGGATGGAACGGCGATCTATTTCGAACTTGTGGAAAATGGGCGTTCGTCGATGATGGAGTTTGATCCTGCCACGGGGAAAGCGAGGCCCCGAGAAATGCCGGTTCCCGCGGATTTCCCGGACGCCGTCACTTCTCCGGATGGAAAGTGGATGGCGTTCACCGATAGGCGGCATGGACCAATGCAAGTTCGGGTGCGCGAGTTGTCTTCGGGTCAGGAGAGGCGATTGACGGGCGGGAATTGCAACAGCTCATCGCCAGCCTGGGAATTGGATTCCAAGGGCATTGTGTTCGCCAGCGATTGCGGGCGTGCGTTTGGGTTACCTGCCTTGTATCGCGCACGATTGGCGGACAGCGACTAGTCTGCCTACAGAAAAAGGCATTTAGTTCGTTATTCCGAGCGTAAAGCCAAGAAAAGAGAGATTGATCACTCCGCAGACCCCGTTCGGAATGACAGAAATGAGAATTCGGCCGCAAGTTGTAGAGAAGAGCGGTGTCAATCGCGAACGGCATTCACCTGGCAAGCAATGTCTGGACGCGGGTCCGAAGCGCGCGAAATTGTCCTGAACCCGGCTCGTTCCACGCAATCTTGAATGAGTTGCCTGGTGCGGAAGAATTCTCCTTCGCCAGCGTCGGCGCGGAAATCATGACACGCGATACACAGGGCGCGAGTGATTCGCAGGGTGCGATCCATTCCGCGGATAGCCGTCGCTTCTGCACCTTCGATGTTCATCTTCAGAAAATCGATGCGCCGCACATTCTCCCGTTCCACCAATTCGTCCAAAGTAAGCCCCGCGGCCTGAAGCGAACCCTTCGTGGCGGCGTCCACGATGCGATTCGCATGCCACCCTTCGAGGTTTTCGATGGCCACGGGCCTGGCGGAATCGACGAGCGCAAAGTTTGTTGGCGCCACGTTCTGGAGGTAATTTAGCTCGCAGAACAGACGGAGACAGCGAAACGTGATGGGGTGGGCTTCGATGGAAAGGACTTTCCCCGCGGGTCCTACCACTCTGGAAAACACGATGGTGTCTTCGCCCTTGCCCGCGCCCGCATCGACAATATGATCGCCGGGACGGGGCTGGTAAACGTGGAACCAGGTGTCAGGGACATTCGCGATTGCGCGGTTCAGTTCGTTCTCCCAAGTGGGAAAAATCGCGGGGTGATAGTCCATCGTAGGTGAGTCGACATAGATCACACCGCTTTCCTGGTGCATCCACATGCCGCGCCGATTGTACACGCGCACGCCGGGAGCGCTGCGACGCGCCTGGAGGTTGAGGATCGCGGTGAGAACACCGCGAGCGCCGGGCCGGTCGAGGAGACGAATGAGCGCGCGACGATAGCCCATAGCGAGTGCTTCCCCATCCAGAGAAGTCTCCGGAAGTAGTATAGTGCACGGGCAACCACGATTGGCACGGATTCAGGCGTTCTTTCGGTGCTGCATACTGGCTCGGCGATCAGACGCCAGCCGCAACGGCGTTCTGTGGGGAGCGCTCCGGTTCGGGGGAAGTGGAAGCGGGTTCGGGCTTTGCTCGTAAGGCGTGGAGACGAAATCCGCCGCGGCGGAAATCGACGGAGACGCGAGAGAAGCCGGCGATGGTGAGGCGCGCAAAAGCGGAGCCGGGGGAGAGCGGGGTAAAAGTACTTTTGAAGTGGCCGAGGTGCTGAATCCAGCTATCGTTGATCTCGAAAGCGAGGAACGTGCCGCCAGGGCGAAGCACGCGGAGGACTTCGCCGAAGGCGAGATCCTGCATTTTGCGGGACTTGAGGTGGTGGAGGACGAGAATGGCAATGGCGGAAGAGAAGGTCTCATCGGCGAAAGGCAGATGCGAGGCATCGCCGCGGAGCACTCCGCCGGAATGTCCGTTGTGATTGGCTTTCAATTTGCTCGTGGAATTATGGTCATACTCCAGAGAGGTGACACGCGGGACGCGTTCGCGCAGATGCACGGTGGCCGCGCCATAGCCGGCGCCAATCTCTAAAACGTGATCGCCCAGGCACGCATCGGACAAGACCCAGGGAAGAAGCTGGCGCTGCGAAATGTAGCGCCACAGGGAGGAAGAGCAGACGCAGTGTTCCAGGGTGTTCATGATGTGCGAGGGCGGGAGAACGTTCAGTTTAGCTTAGTCTGTAGCCGGACGTCATTTGTTTCTTGAACAGGGATTATTTGGGCTGTAGAATCCGCCGAATCTGGCTAAACGGAGGCGAGCATGGGACGCGTGACGGGACTGGGAGGAGTTTTCTTCAAGGCGGAGAATCCAGAGAAACTCTACGAGTGGTATGAGAAACATCTGGGCATCAAACAGGATGTGCCGGGACAAGGAGTTTCGTTTCGTTGGAAAGAGGATGGCGATCCGGAGGGGTTCACCATCTGGTCGCTTTTCAAGCCGGACACGAAGTACTTCCAGCCGAGCACCAAGCCGTTCATGCTGAATTTTCGCGTGGAAGACCTGGACGGACTGCTAGAAAGGCTGCGAGGCGAAGGCGTGTGGATCGATCCCAATCGCGAAGACTACGACTACGGGCGATTTGCCTGGATCATGGACCCGGAAGGAAACCGGATTGAGTTGTGGGAACCGCCGAGACGCTCGTGAAAGAATTGGGTCGTGTTAAAGAATTGAATAGTTCATCAAAACCGGTATGATGGCCTGTGAAAGTGTACAATCATGAGGTCCCGGAGGAGGTATCCGCATATGAAAAAGGTATTGCTGGCACTGGCAGGACTAGCGTTCGCAGCGTCGATGAGCGTGGCACAAGATGTGGTTAGCTTCATGCATGGCACGGTGAAGAAAGTCGATAAGGCCACCCAGACCGTGGTTGTGAAGACCAAAGACGGAACGGAACACACGGTGAAAGTTGCGAGCGACGATACCGTAAAAGGAACGAAAGACGGATTCGACGGGATCAAAGAAGGCTCGGAAGTCGTCGTGCGTTCCACTGGGAAGGGTGCAGAGGCAACCGTCGATGGCATCGGAAAAGTCGGCAAAGACGGGATGAAGGTGACCAAGGGCACGATCGAGAAGGTCGATGAGGGGACGAAGACGGTAGTGGTAAAGTCGGCCGACGGTACAGAGAAGAGCTTTGAATACACCGGAAACGCATTGAAGGATTCGGGCAAAGCGGTGGGCAAAGGAACGGAGAAAGGCGCCAAGATAACCGTGTATTACACGGAAGAGACAGGGAAAAAGATCGCGCACTTTTTCGAGTAGGAACAAATTTTAAGGGTTTTTCCTTCGCGTGACGGAAGAATGAAGGGGCCGAGAATTCTCTCGGCCGCTTTTGTTTTGGGATTGAATGGGGCCAGGATAACGTCCACTTGGGAGCAGGTGCAGATCCCTCGCTGCGCTCGGGATGACAAATTGGGGCGTCGCGACGACGATGCGACGAGCGCGATTGAAGACGGGTGGACAAAGTTGAGATCTTTCACTCGCAAACTCCGCGGGTTCAGGATACAGATCCATTCGACAACAAGGTAAGCGCGGGCCTCAGAAGGCGGCCGCTACACGGATTTCGCGGCGTTCCGGCGGTGCTCGACAGAACCATTTGCGATCTAGCTGCAGCCGTAAAAGCGGCGACTGGCCGCCGCGCTCCAAGTTAGCGATTGACCATGGCCATCATGACTTCGGGGTAGCGGGCACCGGCAGCGACGCCCTTGGGGGCGACTTCATCGATGCGGCGAAGATCATCGGCCGTGAGTTTCAGGTTGAGAGCTCCAACGTTTTCTTCGAGATATTTGCGGCGCTTGGTGCCAGGAATGGGAATGACGTCATCGCCCTGCGCCAGGAGCCATGCAAGAGCGAGTTGCGAAGGGGTACAGCGTTTTTCGCGGGCGATGGTTGCGACGCGGGCCACAAGATCGAGATTCTTCTGGAAATTTTCTCCCTGGAAGCGCGGAGAGAAGCGGCGGTAGTCGTCGGGAGCCAGATCTTCGAAACGCTTGAATTGTCCCGTCAGGAAGCCGCGCCCCAGCGGACTATAGGCCACGAAGGCGATGCCCAATTCACGCGTGGTGCGGAGAACTTCGTCTTCGGGATCGCGCGTCCAGAGCGAATATTCGGTTTGTAGCGCACTGATGCGATGGACAGCATGCGCGCGACGAATCGTGGCCGGCGAAGCTTCCGAGAGGCCGAGATAGCGAACCTTGCCGGCGCGAACCAGATCCGCCATGGCACCGGCGGTTTCTTCGATGGGAGTGTCCGGATCAACGCGATGCTGGTAATAGAGATCGATGGTGTCGACGCCGAGTCGATTCAGGCTGGCGTCGCAACAGGAACGGACATATTCAGGCTTACCGCTGACGCCGCGAACATTGGGATTGGAGCGATCGCGAACAATGGCGAACTTGGTAGCAAGGAACACTTTGTCGCGGCGGTCGCGAATGGCCTTGCCGACCAGGATCTCGTTGTCGCCGTAGCCGTAGACATCGGCAGTATCCAGGAAATTCATGCCCAATTCGATGGAGCGATGAATTGTGGCGATAGATTCGGCGTCGTCGCGCGCGCCATAAAATTCCGACATGCCCATACACCCAAGGCCAAGCGGGGAAACCAAGGGACCATTCTTCGCAAGATGACGAAGCTGCATGAAAGCACCTCGCAGAAATTGACTAAGAGTTAGATGGATGGCAGAAGCCCGCAGATACATGTCTTGAGTTCGAGGGTCGGCGGTTTGATTGAAGGAAAAACGGAAAAAAGAAAAACAAAACTGGTGGCGTCGCTGGCGCTCAGGGGTGGAGCAGTTGTGGGCTTGCTGCTGAAAGGATATGGGAATACTGGGTGAGTTGGCGCCGAGTCAGCCCACCGCTGCTGATCGGGTCTGCACTGGAAGCAGCCAGAAAATGTAGGTATGAACCGACATACCTGAACGACCAGCCGGTGCCCGTACAACGGAACGTGAAAGTAACGTTCCGGTTGAAAGAGTAGTTCGCAAAGAGTTGGACTGAGGACGGGGCCACGCAGTCGAGGTTGCCCCGTTTTCTGTCAGAAACAGTTTCTTCGGAAGGTTTGGCGATTCACTCCGAGGGCGCCCCCGGTGGAGGGTCGAGATGCTTAACCAGGAGTACCTCGTTGCCCGTCTCGTTGTAAAGCAGCTCATCGACAAGTTTCTTGGCCATTAGAATGCCAAAGCCACCCGGACGAATGCCTTTGGATTCTCTTTCCTCCATATGACGGAAGGGTTCGTCCGGAGGATTGGCGATGGCGGAGTGCTTGATCTCGTCGAGAGAGAATCCCTCGCCGGGATCCTTCACGCGGCACATGACCAAGCGTTTGGTCCGGACGTAACCAACCTCGACATAGTGGGAAGGATCAAAATTACCGCCGTGTTCCATAGCGTTCAGAAGGATCTCGCGGAATGCACAAGCGACCTCCTCTTTCTCGGAGTCAGGAAGATCACCCACTTCCCGGTAGAATTGAATCAAGCGGTTGGCAGTCAGAACGTCGCAGCGAACGGAGAGGCGAATCCAATTGGGGGTTGCGGAAATAAGTTCGATGCCTTCATCCCAATGAGGTTCGCTCATGGCAATGCGAATCATTTCGGCCAGCTTCTCCGTGGAAAAAGGACGCGCGAAGTAACTGAAGGCGCGCTCGCGAATGGCCGCGAGAACGTCGCCGGGAACGAATTCGTCAGTGAGAATGATCAAACGGGTGTGCGGCCGAACCATGCGGAGTTGGCGCAAGAGTTCGATATCTTGCTTAGCCGACGTACATTCGCCGGTAATGATCAGGTCATGGGGGTTGGCCTTTGCGGCGCGCAGGGCTTCCCTGTTATCCGAGACAAAATGGATGCTCCAATCGGCGTGGTCAAACAGATTGGTGAGGAGTTGATTGATCTCCGGGCTGGAGTCGACAATCAGCGCGCGGTGCAGGTCCGAGTCGGAAGAACGCTCGACTGACCCAGAGGGAAACGCCGGCGTATCCATAAGGACCTCCCTAACAGGAAAGGCAGCGAAGCAAACAGGGGCGGGAAAGGAACAGGACTAGGATGCAGGAAAGTGGGTAGGACGGCAAGAGGCGTCCCAACGATTGCTTCAGGAAAGTTCGCTGGTCATGAGGAACAGCGGCTTCATCTCGAGACTCTTGAAGACGGGGCGAAGTCGCTCGGTGCTGTAGTGCTCCTTGACGTTGATGATTTTTTTGGTGGAGGTGACGGTTTCGATGGGCATATTATCGTAGCGGCCATTTTTCAGAACGACCAGGCGCCCGTGAATGCGGTTGAGGATCAGGTCGAGAGCCAGGTTGCCATAGGCCATGGGAACGATAGAGTCGATAGCATCGGGATCACCGCAGCGGACCAGGTAGCCGAGTTTTTGATTGATAGTTTCAATTTTTTTGCCGTGGTTGAATTTGGGAGAAAGGTGTGTGAGTTCCTCGGACACCAGGTCACCGATTCCTCCAAGCTTCTTGTGTCCGAAGGCATCCGCGGAGCTGGTTTGGAAAACCATCTCGCCGCCTTCAAACATGGCGCCCTCGGAAACGAGAACGGTGGAATATCGGCTGGGATTACGATTGCGATCGTAGACCAGAAGTTCGGTGAGCTGCTCGATATTGAATTTGTGTTCGGGGATGACGCAGCGATTCGCGGCGCCCGCCATAGTCGGTAGCATGGCCGTAAAACCCGCGTAACGTCCGAAGACCTCCAGGATCATGAAGCGCTCATGGGAGCCTGCGGAAGTGCGCAGGGAGTTGGTCATTTGAATAGTGCGGGTAATGCAGGTACTGAAGCCGATGCAATAATCGGTGCCGGGCACGTCATTATCCATGGTCTTGGGGATGGCCACGACGCGCACGCCTTCCTGATACAAGCGCACGCCATAGCTGAGGGTGTCGTCACCCCCGATAGGGATGAGGTATTCCATACCCAGCCAAGCGAGATTCTTCAGTACTTCGGGCGTTAGATCGTTCTGCTCGGCGTTGTACTCGCCCTGGAGGTGGTCCGGGATACTATCTTTGCTGACGCGGCCGGGATTAGTTCGCGAAGAGTGCAGGAAGGTGCCGCCGGTGCGCCCGGCGCGATTCACAACGTCTTCGGTAAGGCGCTGAAAGTTGTTGGAGTTGTCGTGCTTTTCGTCGCGAACGAGATCGACAAGTCCGGCCCAGCCTCGGCGGATACCAATCACCTCATAACCCTCGCGGAGCGCGCGAAAGGTCACGGCACGGATCGCCGGGTTCAAGCCGGGAACGTCTCCGCCGCCGGTGAGGATACCAATAACGCCCTTCTTTAGATTAATGTTAGACATGGTACAAGGATCGCCTCTGAGTGGAGTAGGAAACAGATGATTATCTACCCGGGAGAACAATTAAGAAAGAGGAGAGACGGAATTAAGAGGCCACATTGTCCAATCGAAAAAATTCCTCAAGTACTGTGACAGAAATAAGTACTGCGACCGAAATCACAGCTCGATTCTCGTTCCTATGACATGCAGAAATTTTGCCAGCCACGCCGGATGCGCCGGCCACGCGGGGCCGGACACAAGATTGCCATCGACAACTGCTTCGGTCATCGCGACTTCAGCAAACGTGCCACCCGAGCGCGTGACTTCCGGCGCGCACGCGGGATAACAACTGACCTTCTTCCCTTCCAGGACACCCGCAGCGGCGAGCACCTGCGCACCATGGCAGAGCGCAGCAATAGGCTTGTGCGCGGAAGCAAAGTAACGAACAATCTCCAGTACTCGAGGGTTCAGGCGAATATATTCCGGAGCGCGGCCGCCCGGAATGACCAGGGCGTCGTAATCCTCCGGCTTTACGTGGTCGAAGGTGGCGTTAAGCGCGAAATTGTGGCCGCGCTTTTCGGAGTAGGTCTGGTCACCCTCAAAATCGTGAATCGCGGTGCGTACGGTGTCGCCGGATTTCTTGCCGGGGCACGCGGCGTGGACGGAATGCCCGACCATGAGCAGCGCCTGGAACGGAACCATGACTTCGTAGTCTTCGACGTAGTCACCAACGAGCATCAGAATGTTTTTGCGAGCCATCGGTACCGCCCGGGTAGGAAAGGATAACAGAAATGGGTAAAAGGAAGATATGGATGGCGGAAGAAGATGGTCCGCCATCCAGATTGGGCCTTGTTTATGTTGCAGGCTGAACGGCGGTGGCCGTTCGTTGCTCAGGGTAAACGAGCCACCGCACTCCAAATTACTGCGTGATGGCTGGGGCGACGGTATCCGTTCGCTCACCAATCGTGAGCAGGTCGGTGCGCATCTTATCCCACTCACGAAGCGTCAGTCCGCGGGTGGCAAAAAAGCGGCGGATTTTCACGGAATCCCAGCGAAGCACATCCTCAAGCACCGGAACGAGCACGCTCATGGCATTGTCGCTGAGTACGGTACGGCGAGCCACACGGGTGATGAATTTGGCTTCAGAGACGGCAATGGTCAGACCGTCATGTTGGTTCACGTGCATCATTACCGGCAAGTCGGAACTGCCGTCGCCCATGTAGATGATGTGGTCGTGGCTGATGCCGAGATGAGCGCGCAGCTCTTCCAGGACAGTGATTTTGCCCCAGCCAGCCGTGGCTCGGATGATGGATTCCACTTCGCCCGTGGATTCATTGAAACGGAATCGCGTGCCATAGATGTTCTCTTTGGGAACGATTCCTTCGAGCGCCGATTGAATAATTTCCTGCGGCGCGGCGGAAATAACGTGGAACGAAATTCGGAAATCGTCGGAGAGGTTGTCGAGCGAGTCCGCGAAGAGCTTCACGTCGTGCTTCAGACGGATGCGTTTCCCGGTCTCGATCAAGTGCTCGCGACGAACGCGACGGAAATCGGGGTCATGCAGGATGAGGTAAGAAAGTTCAGCACCCTGCTGAACCAAATTGATATTGGACAGGCCTTTCACCTTCTCGTCGAACGAGTGAAAGCCGATTAGCTCGCTGAGAACGACTCCGGAGTCGTTGAAGCTGAGTGTCTGGTCAAAGTCGCTGGCCAGAAGATACTGCTGAACCATGGGTGGTTACTCCTCTTTATCTTTCTGCCCGCCAAATTGCGGACGCGAGCCGGACTGGCGCCCGGAAACTCCTCGCAAAATCTACGGTAAGCCCTTTTGCCGGGGGCAGCCCCACGAATAATTTTGATGGGTGCTATGCATGGAAAAAGTGAACAGATTGTAAGCTTTCTATGAGATGCGCGAAAGGGTCAACAGGTTGACAGGAAAAGGGTTAGGTCTAGGAAAGGCTTTGGAATGAGAGGTTTGCGGCTAGCGGATTTTGAACCCGCAAAGGCGAAGGAAAAGCGATACGCACAATTTTTGTCCTCGGTGGTTTACATGGTGGTTTTAGTACCCTACTAAACCCGAAACTTCAGAACGGCGGAGTCTTGACAGTGGCGACCGTTGCAGCGCCATCAAGGTGTGTTCGACTGCCTCTCGTTGACGTCGTTCAACTGGCCTTCGGCGGTGAAGAGCTGATTGAGCTTTGACCCAGTGGCCTTTGAAGGCTCTGCGCGAATGCGAAGCTATCCATCCTGCGCGGGCTTTGCGCAATACCCCAGCATCTTCATCAACTGCCCGCCAAGGGAATTGACTATTTCTTTCTGGAGCGTGTGAGGGCAGAAAGGGCGCGGGTGTACTCCGAGAGCGTCTTGCGATTTACGCAGCTATAAACGAACTGGCCTCTTCTGCACGATTCGATCAGACCCGCGTCCGCGAGAATCTTCAGATGGTGAGAGACCGTTGCGGGAGTGACACCGCGCAACGAGACAATTTCCCCGCAATTCATTTCGTCGGACTTGCTGATGGCCTCGAAAATGCGCAGGCGCGTTCCATCGGCCAGGGCCTTGGAAATGCATTCGATGTGGGCACGGTCCATTTGTGAACACAGTGTAACGAAGGAGCCGTCCGGAGACCAGCCTCGGCATAAACACTTTCCGAGACATGTAACCTGATATTTAGACATTCATCTAAACATCGAAGTTAGAGAAATTCAAGCCCTAGCGGGTTGGAGGCTTCCATGAAACGACTTGAAGGCAAGACTGCGGTAGTGACCGGCGGCAACAGCGGCATCGGCTTAGCCACGGCAAAAAGATTCTTGGATGAAGGCGCGCGCGTTGCCATTTCCGGCAGGAACCAGAAGACACTCGACGAAGCAGTGAAGACCCTGGGCGACGGCGTCCTGGCGGTGCGAGCCGACACGGCTAAGCTCGGCGAAACCGAGAAGTTCCTGACCAAGGTGGTGCAAAAATTCGGGAAGATCGACGTGCTGTTCGTCAATGCCGGCGTGGCCAAGTTCGCTCCGCTGACGGAAACGCCGGAAAGCCTGTTCGACGAACAGTTCGACATCAATATCAAGGGCGCGTACTTCACGATTCAGAAGGCGGTTCCGCACTTGAATGATGGCGCGTCGATCATTCTGAATACCAGCGTGGCCGGGACAACCGGCACGCCGGGCACAAGCGCATATTCTGCGACCAAAGCGGCGTTGCGGTCGTTGGCAAGAACAGCTGCTGCGGAACTTGTGGAACGAGGAATCCGCGTGAATACGGTTGCGCCTGGACCGATCGTTACACCGATCTTCGGCCGAACCGGCCTGCCACAGCAAGCCGTCGACGACTTTGCGAAGAGCATTGTGGAAACCAACCCCATGAAGCGTTTTGGCCAGCCGGAAGAGGTCGCGGGCGTGGTTGCGTTTCTGGCGTCGAAGGACGCGTCGTACGTCACCGGGGTGGAGATCAATGTCGACGGCGGATACGGGCAACTCTAAGCCTGTGTATGTAAAGCAAAGGGGCGTCCCGGATGCCGCCCTATTTCGCCGGAGCCGAAGGATTCGGCGTTGTGGCCGTGTTCACGTCGAGAAACCATTTGTGACCGGAATCGCCCGGGGCGTAACAGTTCCCATCCGAGGCATAGGTGGCCGCACATTTCGCGGAGTATTCCTTGCGCCGCGGCGATTGCGCGTATTGCCAAACCACGGCCGCGGGGAAGCCACCGATTTCTGGGGCCGGCGGCAGTTGCGGGAACGCGCATCCCGGCGCCGGTGGGCACGCATCGTTATAGATCCAGAAGACCATGGGGCGCGTGCCAATATGCGCTTTGACGTCTTGTGCGGTGGTGATCTTCACGCCGCCGCCTTCATCCGAAGGCATAGCGGAGCAATAGACGCCTGCCTTGAAGCCGGATTGACTGAGTTCTTCGGACCACGCGCGAAGATAATCGTGGTAGGGGGCGGAAAGCCGGCCGCCCTCTTCAATGTCCAGAAAAATTACGGTGCCCTTGGCAAAGCCTTCCTGGCGTGCCAGCTTTGCGGCGGCTTGCGCATCGGCGAATCCGCGCTGCCGTGCATCCATGGAATTTTTGAGTTTGCGGCTATCTCTGCCGTTGAACAGCACCACAAATCCAAACCCTTGCGAAGCGAGCAATTCGCGTTT
>Ga0210406_10005564_pt1 | contig 13169 bp, 10 predicted proteins | sample IncBWC30MmetaG_FD_155454 | JGI IMG/M metagenome (GOLD analysis project Ga0210406, IMG submission 155454) | Forest soil microbial communities from Barre Woods Harvard Forest LTER site, Petersham, Massachusetts, United States - Inc-BW-C-30-M | ecosystem: Environmental > Terrestrial > Soil >... | reverse complement strand
GGCAAACTCAAATCGCGCGAGGACATCGTAGAGGGTCTCGAAACATTTCCCGAAACGTTGCTGAAGCTCTTCAAGGGCGAGAATACTGGAAAACTCATTCTCAAAGTAGCCCAGGCGTAAAGATAAGCGTTGGCGTGCCAAACTGACAAGCATCAGTGCTGGGAAGGGCCGTGGATCGGTTAGGTCGCTATCGACCTCCGATTGATCCCGAGTGACGGCGCATCCGGAAGCTATTCCGGGCCAGAAGTGCGGTCCGAGGAAGTGTGGTTTAGTCAAATTCCACTGCGTTCTCATCTGTCTTGCTTACACTCCGAACCCGATAAAATATATCGGGTTTGAATAGCGAGCAGTTTCAACAAGCTAGTGCAACGCTGAGTTCAGGGTGACTTTGCCCCTGTCCAAGGCAGCGGTAATTACTTCTATCCTGGGATTTACCTGTTCCAGGTCGCGGCGGAGGAGCAAGCGATCTTGTTCACTGACTCGCCAGCCGCAAATAACTCCTGTGAGCGGGGATGGGGTTATATCGCGCAGAAAAAGCTTTCCGTCGGGAGATCGTCGACAGGCCTCTAGTGCAGTCACGACGCGCCATTCACGTTCGTAGGACCAGTCTTTGAGTTTCGAGAAGAAGAGCCTATCCTGAGTGGACGGGTCGAATGTCATCCCCACAAACTCCTCGGTGTAATCGACAGGCTTTGTGACATTTAGGCTTCCGGTTTGGTCGCCTTTGAAGACCTTGTCCATGTCCTCAAAGATAACTACGAATCCCTTCGCCTGATCCGCGTAATGTGCCCACATCGGCAACGAATCATAGCGTTCGGAGAGCGATAGGATGCCGACGTTCGCGCGGATCAACTCAATGGTCGCAAACAGCTTCCGTTCCATGTAATCAAGATTGTCGTAAACCGAGATGGAGAGCATTCGGTTCGCCTCCTCTAGCGTTCTTGGGGCGTCAAGAACCTTTTCCTGTGGTGCGAGAAGACTCAAAACCGCGTCCTGGCAGCGCAGCCACCGATACTGATCCTTGGTCAGTCCATGGAGTCTCAGCGCCTGAAGCGACTTGCCCACGGCAGCTCGACTCATGACCGGCGTCAGCTCTGAAGGGTCATTGAGTTCAGGAAGCGGCGTGAACTTCAACGAGCCTCGCGCCATGTTCAACACAGCGTGTGTGGAGCTGACAAATTTGAACAGACGCATGGAATTCTCACCTGGGAGGCAACCCGTCTATCCGACTCGAAGGCGCTTTTTTGCAACCTGTCGATGGTTCAATCGTTAACGCCGGTAAAGGATTTTACAGTAGCAGATTTACATCCCATAAAAGAGGTTATGGGCCGAACCCTTGCGCTTTTTTCGCTGTCCTCGGATGGTAAATGATAAGGACGTTATCATTCATCACGCGGTCACTACGTCAATTTGAGAATACAGACGTTTCCCAGAACGGGGGTCGCGCTCGTTTCGCCGAATTCACATTGACGAGATCGGCGTTAGTACAGCACTAGCGTTACCAGCCAATTGCCAAATAACGGTCTTTAACCTAATCAGCGGCCCCGGCTTGGAGACAGATGGATGTTGGTGAAGCCGAATGGCGGTGTTTCAGCAACTGGACGGCGATTGTGTCTTCAAATGGCTTTGTTACGGCCTTGGCTTGGGGCGAGGTAACGATAACGGCAACGGTGTCGGGTGTATCAGAGACGCACAACATAGTCATAACGCCCGACCACTCAGAAACCTTCTGACCGCTTAACTCCGTTGTGAGTTTTATCAACGGTAGTGTGCAAGCGGAAGCAGCGAGCGTCTGTTCGCCCGGGGTAAAGATAAGTTCTCGGTCCACCTTCCTGCGTTTCCTCGAGGTCCCCTAGCGTTAGGCGAGCGCACAGGTTAGGAGGCCCGGGCAAAACGGCTTGCCTTCGTTTACCTGCTAGGTATATAAAATACTTGATAATCTTGGAGGCGGGGGGAGTTGGAATATTCAATGTTATTGGAAACACGCAAGTTATTGATTTTGCGACCCGCCAAAAACGCACGATACGACAAAATTGCGCCTAACTGGAACGTATCTGGAACGCGGGGTTTTTCATCTTTACATCCCTCCCGCAAGGTTTTCCAGAGTTGAATTCTGGTCGGGGCGCCTGGTGCGAGCTCTCTCGCGCTCCTCGCGCCCACTTCTCGCAGCGTGCTGCTGGTTCAACAAGTATGGAGCAGATGGCATAATCTCGTTCTATGCGAACAGGTGTCCGAGTTTTCGGCGGTCAACAACGCTAAATAAACCGGAGGAGGACGTGAAACTGAGTTGCGTCTTACAATGGGGTATAGAGTTGAGTACTCTAAGGGGTCATTTGCCATTTCAATGAATGAGCGCCCTAGCACTTCGGCGTCGCCTGTGTACGATCGAGCGTTGCTCTTGCACGGCTCCAAACGCGATGAAGTGCTCACCCTTGCGGAAATTGAGCAGTACGGACTTGATAGCTTCGCCGACGCCGATTACGTCAGCATCTACGGAATGCCGCCGCGAGAATGGTACCGCCACCGCATCCGTCTGCTCGGCCGCACCGCAGTAGAGTGCACGCGTGACGTGCTCGGCTATCGAATTGGTCTCGATGTTGCCTCAGTCGCCGCACGTATGCCATCGAATCAATTGGTAGTAATCGATCCGTTCGCTGGTTCCTGCAATACGCTGTTTTGGATTTTACGCCAACTACCAAATTCGGAGGGCATCGCCTTCGAATCCGACCTGCAGGTCTTTGAACTCACGCAGCGCAACCTCGCGGCCCTTGATCAAAAGATCGAACTTGTACATGGCGACTATGTAAGGCTCCTTGAGGAGCGCCGCGTACCAGAGGATCGAGGCATCGTCGCATTCGTCGCACCTCCGTGGGGCACCGCCCTAGATGAAGTGCAAGGCTTGGACCTTCGCCGCACCATACCTCCAATCAGCGACGTTATCGAACAAATTGCACGTCAATTTCAGAGGCACGTCATCCTCTTCGCCACGCAGGTTTACGAGAAGGCGCTTTTTCGGTGGCCTTACCGTGGAAGAAGCGGCGGAAGTGCTGCCAATCTCACGATCTACAGCAAAACGCGACTGGAACGTCGCCAAAGCATGGCTCTCAAGGCAACTAAAGCGGGGTACGCATGGAGAAGAACGAAAATTGGCAAAGAATTAAAGCAATAGTTGCAGAAGCACTGGAGCGTGCGCCGCAAGAACGAGAGACTTTCGTGAGCGAGGCCTGTGCAGATCCTCTAGTTCGGGCGGAAGTCAAATCTTTACTGTCGGCTTACGAAAGTTCGCTTGGTCTTTCGGACAGCGAACTAGCCGCGCAATTAGTCGACGCCGCACAAATCTCAAAACTCGTCGGGCCATACCGTCTGGTCAGCAAGCTCGGAGAAGGGGGCATGGGACAGGTTTGGTTGGCCGAGCAAACGACGCCGGTGAAGCGGCGGGTCGCTGTGAAGCTCATTAAGGGAGGAATGTTCGACAGCACGACATTGGTGCGGTTTCAGAATGAACGCCAGTCGCTCGCGCTAATGGACCATCCGGCGATCGCGAAGGTTTTTGACGCAGGAGCAACGCCGGACGGGCAGCCCTACTTTGTGATGGAATACGTTGCGGGCGTGCCGATCACGGAATACTGCGACCAAAAGAAGCTGAAGATTGCAGAGCGGCTCGAGCTGTTCATAGAGGTGTGCGAAGGAGTGCAGCATGCACATCAAAAGACCATCATCCATCGAGACCTGAAGCCCGCCAATATTCTGGTGGTGGACGTCGATGGCAAGCCGTTGCCGCGGATCATCGACTTCGGGCTGGCGAAAGGGACGGTTTCCGAGTTCGTCGGAGCGGCGCAGTTCACGGTGATCGGGAGCTTTCTCGGTACTCCCGGATACGTCAGTCCGGAGCAGGCGGACCCGGCCATACGAGACGTGGATACCCGGACTGACGTGTACTCATTGGGAGCTGTCCTGTACGTTTTGCTCACCGGCTCTCTGCCGTTCGAGAGTGAACGGTGGGAGAGGCGCCCAATCGATGAGGCGTTGCGGCAATTGCGCGAGGAGGATCCCCCTCGGCCGAGCACGAAGGCCGGGCGGCAGCACCACTCAACGAAGACCGTGGCCGAGGCGCGCGGCACGGAGCCGAAGCAGTTGGTGAGTACGCTTCGAGGCGATCTCGATTGGATCGCGATGAAGGCGCTGGAACGCGACAGGAAGCGCAGATATGCGACGCCTGCGGAGTTCGCCGGCGATTTGCGACGGTATCTGCGCAATGAGCCGGTACAAGCGCGTCCCGCGAGTCTGCTTTACCGCGCTCACAAGTACGCGCGTCGGCATCGTGTGGCGGTGGCGATAGCGAGCCTGCTGAGCGTCGTTGTGGCGTCGTTCGTCGCGCTGCAGAGCGTGCAGCTGCGTAGGACTACGAGGGAGCGCGACCGGGCGGATCGCATCGCGGAGTTTATGACAGGAATCTTCAAGCTATCGGACCCTAACGAACGCGTGGGAAGCAAGGTCACCGTTAGGGAAGTGCTGGACAAGGCTTCGCAGGACATCGACAAGGGATTGGCAAAGGACCCTCTCCTGCAAGCTCAATTGATGCATGTGATGGGAAACGCCTATTTGAATCTCGGGCTATATTCACGCGCGCAATCGCTGTATGAGCGAGGCATTCAGGTCAGCCGCTCCGCCGGAGGACAACAGAGCCGCGACACACTAAAAACCATGCATGATCTGGCATGGGTCCTGCTGCAGCAGGGACATCTTTCCGAGGCGGAGAGCCTGGAACGTAAAGTGCTCGAGATGCAGCGGCGCGAGTTCGGCGCCGACAGTCCGGATACGCTCGGAACTCTGAGCGAATTGGCCTTTACTCTCTCTGAAGAGGGGAACAGTAAGGAAGCGGTGGAATTGAATTCCGAGGTGCTCGAAAAGCAAAGGCGCATCCTGGGACCGGAGGCGGAAGGGACGCTCATCACGATGGACGACTTGGCGATCAATCTTGCCGAAGCTGGTCGACCCGCAGAGGCCGTGAGGCTCGAAGAGCAGGCTTTGGAGATCCACTTTCGCGTCGACGGCCGGGACAATCTGGGAACGGTCAGTGCCATGACCAACCTGGCCCGTGCTTTTCGGGATTTGGGCCAGTATGAAGAGTCCGAAAAGGAGTTACGCGATGTTCTCGAAATCGAGACTCGCATCTTCGCGCCCGAGCAACCAGAAACAGCTGAGACGAAATATGACTTGGCCTCGCTTGTCGCACGTAAAGGTCAGAGCGAAGAAGCTTTATCGCTTCTGAGCCAAGCGGTCGGGCACGGCTTGCCTCCGCTTGTTGCATCTAGAATGGACGCGGATCCGTTTCTAGCGCCGCTTCACGGCAATCGCCGATTCGCCGAACTGATCGCCCGTGCCAAAAACCAGGACGCTACCCAAGGGACTCACTAGCAGCTATTTCAAAACTGTGCTGCGCAATAATTCCGTCCAGCATTGAAGAAGAACTCCCCCAATCGAACGCAAGGCATTGCCGAGCGCACCAGTTAGGAGGCCCGGGTAAAACGGCCGGTTGTTGTTAAACTACTAGGTAGTTACCACACTTGATAATCTTGGAGGCGGGGGGAGTTGAACCCCCGTCCGAAAAGCGCTACGCCACGGAGCCTACATGCTTATCTCAGTTCAATTGGTTTCGCCTTCCGCGCTAAGAACGAGCAAGAAACGCGGCCGGCTAGTCCGATGGTTCTCGCCCGAGCCTTACGGACCGAAAGGCTCAGGCCAGCTCACTGTATGACGCTTCTTGCCGGGCCCGTGAGCAAAGCCCGGGGAAGCGTGCGCTTAATTAATTAAGCAGCAAGTGCCAGATTGTTATTGGCAGTTCTAGTTTCCGACCAGTTTTGGGCGGTTGGCCCCCAGCATGCCTCCGGGACGCGACAGCTTCCGTCGAAACCGTGTCGCCCCCTTTTGTACACTCCCATTTTACCATTCCCCGCAATCCAATCCTATCCGCCAGAGCTCTCTGGGCTGTTTCGAGCCAAGTGCCTCTGCGTTCGCCTCTGACTTATTGACTCTACGGAACAAGACGGCGCCGCACCCTTGATTACGGATTACACGTTTCGCGGTGCAGGGCGCTGCGGAGCCGGGCCAGGGCTCTCGAATCTCGTTGCGGAAGATAACTCGGTAAATCAGCGCCTGGCCGCGCGCTTGCTCGAAAAACGAGGTCACCGCGTCAACATCGCTGGCAACGGCCAGGAGGCTCTTGACGCTCTCTCCGCAGTCCATTCGAACTGGTGCTCATGGACGTGCAGATGCCGGAAATGGACGGATTAACCGCCACCTCCGTCCTGCGCGAACGGGAACGTGGCAGAGACATTCATCTACCGGTTATCGCTCTGACCGCGCACGCCATGAAAGGTGACCAGGATTGCTGCTTGGCAGCAGTCATGATGGACGGTTATCTCCCCAAACCGATTTTCGTCCCCAGGAACTGGCGAAGTTCTCTCGCTCGAACTCAACCCCCGCAATAGCTCTCGTCACCCAGCACCCGTTCCCGAACCCATCCCCGGTAACGCTTGATTCCAGCCCAGCCCCTGGAATCAAGCGCGGCCACTCCAGTCTCGCAACGTTCCTTTCTGCGCTTAGAATAGGATTGCCTAATCGCCGCTCCGAAAGGTTGCTGCTTTTCATGCCGCTCTCTATTTCTCGCGCCACACTTGCCGACCTCGATTCCTTGCTTCTGCTAATGCGCCACATGCAGAGAGACGATCCATGGGCCGAGGCCTTCGACGAACTCTGCGTTCGAAACAATCTCGCCGAACTTCTGCACGATCCTCGTTATGGCCTCATTTGTCTGGTCCGCGAGAAGGACAATCCCGTTGCCTACCTGGTCATCTGCTTTGATTTCAGTTTGGAGTATCGGGGCAAGGGTGCCTGGATCGACGAATTGTTTGTCGAACCAGCCCACCGGGGGCAGGGAATCGGCACGCGCCTTCTCGACCTCGCAGAAACCGTCTCTAGTGAACACGGCGCGCAGACGCTTCATTTAGAGGTGAACCACGGCAATCGTGCCATCGAACTCTACCGCCGCCGCGCCTTCGTCGATCATCACCGCTACCTCATGACCAAGTGGCTCACTCCCTCGCCCAGCTAGCCTCTCTGGAAAGATGTCGCTCTGGTTCCAGCTGCCTTTGTAGTGGCGGCCTTCTGCTTGCCCGCCATCGGACAGGGCCGCTCTTGGGTTTGCTCGTGGTATTAAGCACGCATTGGGCACAACCGCACCCCCAGACCGTTGACGCACTGCCCTTCCCATTCCACAATGACAAATAGGAGAATCCTGGGCAAAACGCCCCGAAATCGGCATGGCACCCGAACCCAATTCGATTGAACAAGCCGTAGCCCGGGCGCTTCGCGATAACCTGGAAAGCCTTCAGCGCACCAACGAAACGCTGAACCAGGCCATCAACGATGTCGTCGCCGCCTGCGCCAGCAGCCGCCCCACCAATGCCTTGCCTCCCATGCTTCGCGCGCAAACCGCCTCCGCCGCGCTTTCCGCCTCCCTCGAAGTCTTGTCGCGCTTCGTTGCCATGGCACTGCAGCCTGGCCCGCGTAGCCCCTTCGAGGAAAAAATCACCCAGGCCATTGGCTCTTTTGCTCAAGAAGCAGCCCCGCCTCCCGTGCGCCCGGTTACTCCACCGCCCGTGCCCCAGGCTGCCGCCCCAGTAGCGGTGGAGCCTCCGGCCTATGACCTTGAGCCCACCGCGGAAACACCCGCTCCTGTAGAATTGGAAGTGCCAGAAGTTGCGGTTGCTTCGGACGCCGCGTTCGATACCAACCAGTTAACTCCTGAGGAACAAGAGCTTCATCGCCGCGCAAATCGCGTGGCCAAAGTTTCGATGCAGGATATTAAGATGTTACGTCCGGAACAGGTTAAACTGGGCCGCGAACACCGAGATATCTGTACCCGATTGAAAGACGACATTGAGAAAGCCCATCGAGAATACGATCGTAGATTCAGACCTATCATGGACCACCCGGTCGATTACTTTTATCGCTGGATGGTGGAAATCCTCGCTGACGGAGATTCTTCCGCGCTCGGCGAATATCCCTACGCCACGACCAGCAAGTCTCGCTAAGACTCGCGCTCTTCACGCCGTCTTTTCGCGAGGCCTTGCGGCGCTGCTGTGCGCTTACCTCGCGCTTACGCTAGGCTCCGGCGTGTTTGCACAAGCCACCAAGAAGAAAAAGAAATCCGTTAAGCCAAAGTCTCCCGCGTGCCGCGTCGGCTGTAAACCGGAAACCACCACGCCCACTCTCGACGCTTCCACTCCTGAAGACGCGGCGCTGCAGAAAGATTTGGCTCCTCTCGCCCGCGACCTTCGGCACGGTGTCCCGGGAGCCTACGACAAGCTCGCCGCATTCGCCAACAAAAACGTCTCCAGCGTTTGGGGGAAACGCGCTGCGCTTGCCCTTGGCTACGACGACTTTTCAAGGGCTCGCTGCGCGCAAGCACTCGTCTGGCTCCAGAAAGCCGATGGCGACGCGCTCCTGAAGGAATATACCCTCTTCTGGATCGCGCAAAGTGAACGCGCCCTGCAGAAAAATGCGCAAGCAGCCCAGGATTTCACCACTCTTTTGAAGGATTTTCCAAACACTGCCCTCAAGGAACAAATCCTCGAAGCCTACGTTCCCACCACGATTTCGCTCGGACGTCCGCTCGAAGGCCTCGAGGCTCTCGCTGCTTATCCGCCCGCTTCCGCCAAGCCCTCTCTTTTGCTTGTTCGTGCCCGCGCCAACGAAGCAGCCCGCAAACTTGTGCCTGCGGCCAAGGACTACCAGACTCTCTATTACAAATTCCCGTTTTCCGATGAATCGAAAGACGCGGCCATCGCTCTTCCTCGCTTGAACAAGGATTTGCACAGCGAATTTCCTTACGCCACTGCCGAACTGCAGGACCAGCGCGCTCAAGATTTCTTCGACGCGCACAAATGGAAAGAAGCACGCCTCGAATACGAAAAGCTCGCTTCCATGCTCAAGGATCCTGCCAATCCCACTCGCCAGCGCGCCTTGGTTCGCGCTGCCGAGTGCCGCCAGCACCCCAAACCCTCTTCTGCGTTGTTTGCAAAATTGACCGTCAGCGATCCGGAAGCCGATGCCGAGCGTCTGTTCTACCTCTCTCAGGCTTATCGTTCGCAGAAAAATGAAATCGCGATGCTCACTGCGATCGAAAACCTCGCGGAAAAATATCCCAAATCCCATTGGACTGACGAAGCCCTCATGGCCGCCGGCAATTATTATTGGGTGCAGCTCGAGCGCCCCAAGGCCATTGGCTATTACCAGCGCATCCTGGATTCATATCCGGCAGGGAAGAACGCCTATAATGCCGAATGGCGCATTGCGTGGCTCGCTTATCTGGAGCATCAACCCTACGCCGGCGATAAGATCACCGTTTTCCTCCGCAAGTATCCCCTCTCGGGCGGCGCCGACAACGCTCTCTACTGGCTGGGCCGCGAAGCCGAGCGCAGCGGCAATCCTGCCCACGCGCGCGCGTTCTATCGCAAAGCCTCGGAGCGTTTCCCCACCACCTATTTTGGACAGCACGCTGCCCTGCGCCTCGAAGCGCTTGGCCCCGGTGAAGAAAATCTCGCTGATGTCCTCGCGCAAATTCCCGCGGCGCCTCTGCTGCGTCCCTTCGACGAGCCTATTCCCGCCAGCGTTGCTGATCGCTGGAATCGCGCCAAGGCCCTCCGCACGATTGGCTTCGACGCTTCCGCCGAACTCGAACTCAAGGCCGCCTTCGCCACCACCAATTCTCCGCGATTTTTGATCGAAGCCGCGCAAGCCGCTTTCGATCAGGGCCATTTCGCCGCGGGCATGAACTATGGGCGCTTGGCCGTTCCGAGTTTCGAAGCGCGTAAGTTCAACGAAGTCCCCGTGAGCGTCTGGAAAGTTTTGTTCCCGTTCCCGTACGAGTCCACGCTGCGCCGCGAAGCGGAACGCAACGATTTTGATCCGATGTTCGCCGCCGGCCTCATTCGCCAGGAATCCACCTTCCAGGCCGATGTTGTTTCGTACGCCAACGCCATTGGCCTCATGCAGATTCTTCCCAAGACCGGCCGGATTCTCGCCAAGCAGCGCAAAATCCGCTACACCAAAGCCTCGCTCTTCGATCCCGACATCAATATCCAGCTCGGCATGCTCTATATCGCCGATCTCACTCGTTCCACCGGCGGGCTCGAATATGCTGCCGCTGCTTACAACGCCGGCGAAGATCGCATCGCCCTCTGGAAATCGGAGCGCTCCTACGACGAAGTCCCGGAACTCGTCGAATCCATCCCCTTCACGCAAACTCGCGATTACGTCCAGATCGTCCTGCGCAACGCCTCCATGTATCGCCAAATTTATGGCGATTCCCCCAAAACCACAGTCTCCGCCGCCACCCGTGCTCGCTAAACGCCTCCTGTTGGTTTTGCCGTTGTAGGCGCCGCCTTCTGAGGCGGTCCGCTGCCAGTTGCCGTTTCAGGTTTGCCATCCTGAGCAAAGCGAGGGATCGCGGCTTGATTGTCCCTTACTGCAACTCAATGCGATCTACTCCCGCGCGTTCATGGAGCAGTGATAGCGCAATTCTGTGGCCCTTCGGGGGACCGGCTCGTTTCTTCCTTTCTCCAGAAACGGGGCTTTAACCTGCCAGCTGGCTTGGCCGCCATGGCCTTGCCGGTCGGCAGCCGCCCTTTCCCACTGCCCAGACACAGCCGTAGCCAGGAAACAAAGTGGTGCTCGGTCTGCTATTTGCTCATTTCCCCACCCGCCTCGCTGAGGATCGTCGTCGCAGTCATGATGCCATCAATCGGAGTCAGGTCGGTACCGGTGATGCGAAACAACTCGGTACGCAAGTCGAACTGCGGCGCATTCCCTTTCTTTTTCTTGAGCCGCTCCTTCCGTTTCTCTTCCGGCAGACCGGCACCTTGGTTCCGATCCTCTCTTTGCCGGAGATGCTGCTCAAGCTGGCGATCGCACTTGGCCATCTGCTGGTGACAAAACTCGTAACCATCCTGTTCTTGTTTCAGCACAAACAGCAGATCTTCTTGCCAGTTGCCCTCGAGACTCCGCGCGATCTGCTCCTGGGTCGCCTTCACCCGCCAATTATGGAAAGCAGCCGGCTTATGGGGAGCGCCCGCCACAATCCGAGCCGCCCAACGCTTCCCGATACCTGATCGCTGATATCTGTTAACTCTCATGCCGCCTTCCATCGTCACTGCCTCTTCGCTCTCAACGACCGCACGTCTTTGTTACAATATTTCTCCATGTCCACACCCGAATCCAACGTCACTCACATCGCCCGCCGCCTGCTTTCCGCCAAGGCCGAGCAATTCACCGAATCCGTCATCCGCGAAATGACGCGCCTGGCCATGAAGCACAACGCCGTCAATCTCTCCCAAGGTTTTCCCGATTTTGCTGCTCCCATGGAAGTAAAGGAAGCCGCGCGCCAGGCCATCTCCGACGACATCAATCAGTACGCCATCACCTGGGGTGCCAAGCCGCTCCGCGACGCCATCGTCGAAAAATTCGCCCGCACTCAGCACATCACCTACGATCCCGAATGCGAAATCACCATCTGCTGCGGCTCCACGGAGGCGATGATGGCGTCCATGATGGCCATCATCAATCCTGGCGATGAGATTGTCGTGTTTGAACCGTTCTACGAGAATTACGGCCCCGACGCCATCCTTTCCGGGGCCACTCCGCGCTTCGTCAAACTCCAGCCGCCTGATTGGACCTACGACGAAGGGGAACTGGCCGCCGCATTCGGTCCGTATACCAAAGCCATCATCCTCAACACGCCCAACAATCCTACCGGCAAAGTTTTCTCGCGCGCCGAACTTGAATTCATCCGCGATCTCTGCGTCCGCTGGAACGCTTTCTGCATCACCGACGAAATCTACGAGCATATCCTCTACGACGGCAACGAGCACATCTCCATGGCGCGCATCGACGGCATGCGCGACCGCACCATCGTCATCAACGGCATGTCCAAAACCTACAGTGTTACCGGATGGCGCGTTGGCTGGGCCCTCGCTCCTCCCGAAGCCACGCAATCGATCCGCAAGGTCCACGACTTCCTTACCGTCGGTGCCGCTGCTCCCTTGCAACAAGCCGGCGCCCTCGCCCTGAAGCTGCCGCAAATCTATTACGACAATCTCGCCGCCACGTACGCAAAAAAACGCCAGCGCCTGCTCACCATCCTTGAATCCGCCGGCTTCATCGTCTACAAACCTCGCGGCGCCTACTACATCATGACGGACACTTCGCGCCTCAAGCTCCCTGCGCAATACCGCTCCGCCACCGAATCCTCCGACGTCAGTTTCGCCCGCTACCTGGTCGAACAAATCGGCGTCGCCTGCGTCCCAGGCTCCAGCTTCTACAACGATGCCCAAGACGGCGCCTCGCAAGTCCGCTTCACCTTCTGCAAAAAAGAAGAGACCATGGCCGCCGCCGAAGCCCGCTTCGCCAATTTGCATGCTTAGCTGCTATAAAAGAAGCAGCCGATCTCCGGAGTTACCACGACCTGTATTGAGCTCGTAAAATGAGAATTTCCGTAGCTTGCTATGCCAACGGAGAAGACGGATGAGCATTCAAGCAGCTATTGTAGCCGCCGAAAGACTTCTTCCAGGAGTCCCAGCTCCGGAAGGCCGAGGATCCACGGTGGCAAGCCATCATTGAGATCGGTTTGTTCGCCAAACGGAGCCCGCGGCAATCTGGCCATTTGTATGAAGTGAGGCTCACACGAGGACGAAGACCTCAGATCGGCCATCGCGACCTGCTTGCTCGAACACCTCTTGGAATATCATTTTGATCTGCTATTTCCACGGATCGAGACCGCTGCAAAAATCAAACATCTGGTTTGCAAAGGCTACAGCGCAGTTTCGGAAATTCGGTCAAGTTACAGAGCCTACGCGAGCGCGAGATTCGATCAACTATGCTCCGAGATTCGCACAGGTCTGTCTAGCTTTCGGGATCAGCCTATTTGGACGTGTTGCCAATCATTGCGCCTCGAGCTTTACCTTTTAGAATGAGCGGAATATCACGGCCAAGGTAGCCACCCTTCGTTCGATTCTGAACAGGGCGGAGATCTCAGTTAAAGATCTGCTCAATGTTCCTTAGTCACCCTAGACGATCACCTGCTGCGTCGCGGCCGGGTGACAGATGTC
>Ga0210406_10005561_pt1 | contig 13171 bp, 13 predicted proteins | sample IncBWC30MmetaG_FD_155454 | JGI IMG/M metagenome (GOLD analysis project Ga0210406, IMG submission 155454) | Forest soil microbial communities from Barre Woods Harvard Forest LTER site, Petersham, Massachusetts, United States - Inc-BW-C-30-M | ecosystem: Environmental > Terrestrial > Soil >... | reverse complement strand
TTCGGTACACCGACTTAATCCGATTCATCACCCGGGTACTATCCTGGGTGAGGGTCGAATAGCTCCGCCCCAACTCCTTCAAGGCACGGGTTCCATGGTTTTCGTGATACACCGGCTTGACTTGGTGGGTGCGTAGTAGCTCTGCCAAGTTGCGGGCATCTGCTCGATCGTTCTGGTTGCCCTCCCTCAGCAGCGCGTTCTTGCGCGGATCGCACACCACTAGCCGGCTGACATGCGGCTTGAGCAGATCGTGCAACCAGGTAGCCAAGATCCCTTCCTCGAAGGTCAATGCCAGAGTTCCACGCAGTCCTTGGATGAAGTCCAGAACCGTGGCTGCCTTGGTTTCCAGCACGCATTCCATGAGCAGCTTGCCCTCAGCATTCCTCACGGCAGCGGAAATGGTGGCATCATGAACATCCATGCCGATATACTTCTCTTGACTCATAAAGGTGCTCCTTTTTGGTAAGTGTGTTGCTTCAACGACTCACAACTTACCGCAAAAGTGGGCGCCTTTTGATATTGCGTGAAAGCCTGAATTGCGACGGTCAATGATTTGAACAATCAACCGCGTCCTACGCAACTTTCCTCCGATGCTTGCATCTAGATTAGCCATGTCTTACAGCATATCGACCTTGCTGCTTCGTAATCTGAGCGACGTATTTGGCGAAAATGACCCAGCGCGCCGCCGCGCCGCCCTCGACGAGCTTTGGAACGAGGATGGCGTGTTCTACGACCCGAGTAAAGGCGCCTTTCGAGGCCGCGACGAAATCGACCGGATCGCCGGCACGATCAAGGCGACTCACCCGGACTTTCAATATCAGCCCATTTCCGAGCCCGAGGAGTTGGGCAATGGCGGTCGCGTCAAATGGGTAGCGGGCCGCCCCGGCGCGCCGCCCTCTTACGCCGGAACTGATTTCCTCATCGCCCGCGACGGCCGCATCGCCGCTCTCTACCTCTTTTTCGACAAGCTGCCCTGAGCTGGACTCTGCTGCCAAAGATATGCGAACGTTTGTCGTCAGCTAACGGAAAATGGGCTCGGGGCTGACCGGCGACGTCATCAGAAAAGTTCGAAAATCGTCTGCTAGGGCCGATAGGGCCGACCATTTTTTGATGAAATCAAGCTAGGGATCAAAAGTTGGCTAGGAGTGGGGGTGCGCCCTTCAGAGCATCGCTAGTGCTCTGCTGACTCCTCAACGATCGAATTGAGGTCAGTGCACAATCGACGGGGCCAGCGTTCCATCGGACCATTTGCCAACCCAGACCATGAATATAGTTACCCGTTCTTCAGGGTCATCCGCCGCTATGACCGGTGAGTCCGGCAGGTTGCCTCCCCAGCTTTTCGCCGCGTCGCCGGGAATAAGAAACATCAGATGGGGATGCCAGCTCATGCCGCGGTCGTTTAAGTACTGCTGTTTCGACAGCATGTAGCACATCGCTCCCGGCTCTAGCCCGGGCAGTTCCTTCTTATCCAGTGCCGATGCGGTCGCCGCGACGATTTCCGTCTTCGATTTTCCTGCCACCACCAGTTTGGTCTTCATTAGGAAGATGGGCACAAAGGTCCTTGCGGCTGGAGGATTGAAGCAAATAGGGGCGCGCACTTTGGGATTCCAAAACTCCGGTTCGTCGGTGGCGGCGCCCCAGGATCGCTCCACGATGCAGAGAAAGCCATTCGTGCCTTTCACTGCGGTCGTATATCCCTTCGGTCCCAGCACCATCACTTCGGCATCGTCCGAAATCGATGCTGGGGCAGCGCTGCGAGCCAGGGCGATTTCAGATTTCCCGTCGGGGATCAAATACTGATCGAGAAGAGCCATTGCGGGATAGGAAGTCTTCTCGGCCTGCGCTCGCGCCTGACAGGTTCCGATGGGAAAGACAAAACAGATGAGAAATGCTACCGCAAAGAGACAGAGCGTTTTCTTTTGCATTGAATTCTCCGGCACGCGAACTCTCCGCTTCAAGCTTGGGAACACTCCAACACGCCAGGCAATATTAGTGTCGATGCTACCTCAAAAGAACCGTCAAGTCGTATCTCACTAATGAAAGATGCAATTGGCCTGATGACACTTGGACCGATTCGAAAATCGTCTGCTAGGGCGAAACTATCCTCTTTCGTTTCGAAATGCACGATTTCATGGAATCCCGCATTTCGAAGGTCGCGAACCCGGGGCACCCTGCAATTTCAAGATTCTGTGTAGCTTCCTCCACGAATTTCGATACAGTTTGTAACTTGCGAAAAGGAGAACAGGAGATGAATGTTTTGTTGAGGAGAGCGATTCGTGTTGGCCTTGCATTGGCCCTGGTCTGTTCGACCCTAGCCCTCGCCGCGCAGACAGCGACCTCGCGAATTGTGGCGGCTGCGAACACTTTTCTTTCGAAGCTTGATGAGAAGCAGCGGCAAAGCGTGCTCTTTGCTTTTGACGATGAGAAGCAGCGTGCGCGCTGGTCCAATCTGCCTGTGTCGATGGTGGCCCGAGCCGGGCTGGGCCTGAAGGATCTGAACGCCGATCAGCGTGCTGCCGCGATGGCACTGGTTTCGTCCGCACTCAGCCCAAGAGGTTTCGAGAAGGTCGAGCAGATTATGGAAGGGGACGAACTGCTTAAGACCAAGGGCAGCCGGAACAGCCCGATGTTCGGCAAAGACCTCTACTTCATTTCGATTCTGGGGAAGCCTTCCGAAAAAGATCCCTGGATGGTGCAGTTTGGCGGGCACCATCTCGCGCTGAACATCACGATTGCCGGCGAACGGGGCGTGCTTACCCCAACTCTCACGGGTGCTCAGCCTGCTCTGTACACGTTCGACGGAAAGACCGTGCGACCGCTTGGCCAGGAGAGCGACAAGGCTTTGGCTTTGCTCAACGCTCTTGATGAGGGTCAGCGAAAGCAAGCGGTTCTCGGCTTTCAGACAGCCGATCTGGTGCTTGGTCCCGGACAGGACGGAAAAACCATCCAGCCAGAAGGCCTGAAGGCTACCTCGATGAACGAGAAGCAGCGCGCCATGCTGCTCGACCTGATCTCCGAATGGGCGAACATTATTCACGAAAGCGCGGCCGCGGCACGCATGGCCGAGTTGAAGGTCGATGTCAACGAGACCTGGTTCGCGTGGAGCGGTCCAACGACGGCGGATCCGGGGAAAAACATCACGGCCTACTATCGGGTGCAGGGGCCGCATCTCGTGATCGAGTATGCACCGCAGAAACTGGGCGGCGATCTTGCCATGCATGTCCACACGATGTACCGCGATCCGACGAATGACTACGGCCGGGGGCTCACCGCGAAATGAAGGCGAGGCTGATTGCCGTGGCTGCGATTTGTGTACTGTTTAGTGCGCCGGTGTCGGCCCACAGGCTGGACGAGTATCTGCAGGCCACGATCCTGTCGGTGGAGAAGGACCATGTGCAGGCATCCATGCGTCTCATTCCTGGAGTCGCCGTGTCGTCCGCGGTGATCGCGACTATCGACAGCAACGGGGACGGCGTGATCTCAGAAGCAGAGAAGTGGGTTTACGCGCAGCGAGTGCTGAGCGATTTGTCCCTTTTGGTTGATGGCACTGGCTTGCGGCCGAGGCTGGTCTCCGTAGACTTCCCGCAAATCCAGCAGATGAAAGAGGGCCTCGGGGAGATCCACCTTGAGTTCATTGCGGACTTGCCGTCCGGCGGGCCTAGCCGAAGGCTCATTTTCGAGAACCACCACGAAAGGCGGAGCGCAGCCTACCTGATGAACTGCCTGGTTCCGCGCGATCGCGATATCCGTATCGTGGCGCAGCATCGCAATGAACTGCAGTCGTTCTATCAATTGGATTATGTGCAAGCCGACGCTTCTTTAGTTTCCTCAGGCGGTGAATGGTGGGGAAGTCTCCACAGATGGACGAGTGCGGTGGGTTTCACCAGCATATTCCGCCTCGGGATGCGGCATATTGCGGAAGGCACCGATCATCTTCTGTTCTTGCTGGCGCTTCTTCTGCCAGCGCCTCTGCTCGTGGTCGCTTCGCGCTGGGGCGGGTTCGTTGGAATGCGCCAGAGTCTCGTCCGAATTCTTAAAATTGTGACGGCGTTTACGATCGGGCACTCGATCACACTGGCGCTCGCGGCCTTGGGATTCGTACGTGTGCCCAGTCGTCCGATTGAAGTGCTGATTGCCGTTTCAATTCTGATGTCTGCAATGCACGCGCTTCGCCCGCTGTTCCCGGGGAAAGAGGCCGGAATCGCGGCTTTCTTTGGACTGATTCACGGCTTGGCATTCGCGACAACGTTAGGTCAACTGGGACTCGGCCGCGGGGAACGAGTGGGCGGCATTTTGGCGTTCAATCTGGGTATAGAGACGATGCAGTTGATCGTGGTGGCCGCGATCATGCCATCTCTCATTTTGTTTAGTCGCACGCGGGCCTACTCGACGCTACGAATCGGCGGCGCCTTGTTTGCGGGCTTTGCGTCTTTGGGATGGATCGCGGAACGATTGCTCGGCGTGCATACTCCCGTGGACATTGTGGTGAACAGCGTCGCGCATCACGCCATGTGGATTGCGGCGGTCTTGTTCCTGATTAGTCTGGCGGGGTGGTCGCTGACTGACGAGCAACCCGCCCTCAGCGAACCAATTTCCCCGCCGGCACTTACGCGTACCTGATTGTGTGTCGCCTTGGCTGCTAGCTTTGTCTAAGAGGAAGGGTTCGTACTACTTCACTGTCGACTGATGACTCGCCACACATTGCCATTGGCCCTTCGGCCCCTTCACCCAGGTATCCGTAAAGCGTTCATGAACATCGAGAGGCTTGCCTTCCGGATCGGTGCCCTTGGCCTTGAAGTCTCCGGTCGCGACGGCCGCGTCGCCAAATGCCGTTACCTTCAGATCGTCGTAAGCCACGCTGGCATATTTCGTGGCCTTCGCGCTGGCCAGCGACTCGGCTTTGCTGGTCACTTTGCCATCGCTTCCTGTATTCACGAACTTATCGGACAGCACAGGGGCAACCATGTCAGGGTTGTTTGTTTTCTGGGAGTCCAACCATTTCTGTTCCAACGCCGCAACGGCTTTCTCAGATCCGTCTTGCGACCATGCGGCGCTGCCGAACAGGAACAAACTCACTAGACACAATATCCATGCTCTCTTCATGGGCTTCTCCTTGATTGCTAGTCTTTTTGCGAACAGGACCGTAGTCCGCGCGGTCAGGACTGTCAATGCAAGGCCAGGCGGCGATTCGTTGGGGACGCGAAATGTTCACTTCGCTTTGCCCTTGCTGGAGAGCGCGAATTGATTGCCGTCCGGATCCTGAAAGACTCCGGACGCTCCCCACACTTCTTTCTTTGGCTCCTTCGTAAATTTTGCCCCTTTCGCTTTCAGGGCGTTGGCAGTGGCGAAGACGTCGTCGCACCAGAAAGCGATGGACTGGAACTGACCAATGCGGCTTTCGTGGCCTTCTGGTGTGAAGAGAGCCAGTCCGGTCTCGGAGCCGGGGATCATGAGTTCGATCCATCTTTGCGTGGGCGTGAAGGGCTGGTCGGTGACGACCTTGAAGCCCAATGTTTCGGTGTAGAAGTCCAGCGCAGCGTCCTGATCGCGAACCGGAATGCTGACAAACTTGATGCCTCGAACCATCGGTATCCTCCTCGAATTCCAGGAGCATAGCGTAGACAAAATCCGCACTGCAATGTGGTATCGGATGCTATATTGACCATCGGTATAGCGATGATTTCTTTCGACAACTACGTGATCGATGTGCTGATGCGGGACCTGGTCGGGCATGACCGGAAGCCGACCAGTTTTCTGGTGTACCTGTGGCTCGATGCCGAGCAGACGCGCCAAGATGGACCTGTGCAAGCTAGCTACGTTGAGTTGGCGGAGTCGGTGGGCGTGTCGAAGAGTTCGGCGCAGGTCGCCGTGAACTGGCTACTGCGGAGGAGGCTGCTGGCGGTTCGCAAGGACAGCGTCACGGCGACTCCGTGTTACACCGTGCAGAGGCCGTGGAGAGATCGCGCGCGTTCCGTGCGGAGACGCTAACAGCTCGCGCGTCGTATGGGCGATCTTAACTGGTAGGCTCTGCGACTCACGAGACATTTCCTTTCATTAAACGTCCAAAACATCGCTGACCGGGATCTTCGATGAAATCCTCGGAGGTGTGCTTGGCGATTCTCAGTGCAAGGTGCGGCTGGTGCATGATCGTCTATGCGATCGCGTTTGCTTCCGCGCTGGCGCAGTCGGAGAAGCCCGTGCTCGCTTTACCACTTGACGCACGTGGATACAGGAGAGCCCTTCCCGTCGCCCGACGGAAAAAGAATTGTTTTCGAGAGCAAGGTTGCAGGCTACTACCAGTTGTTCACGATGCAGCCCGATGGTTCCGACGTGCGCAGATCACGCACGATGCGTGGAACCACGACACGCCTGCGTGGTCTCCGGACGGCCGGAAGTTCGCCTTCGTCTCTGATCAGAACAAGCATTCGGTTGTTTACGTCATGAACGTGGATGGCAGCGGGCTGGAGCGGTTGTCGCCCGAAAATGCGGAGTCGATTCATCCCACCTGGTCGCCCGACAGCCGGCAAGTCATCTATCGTGTGGACGACGACCTGAAGCCACCCAAGAAGAATGACGCATCCATCTACAGCGTTGATGTGCAGTCGAAGTCAGTAAAGACGTTGATCACAGGTGGAGTGAACACCTATTCTTCGTGGTCGCCTGATGGAAAACGCATCGTTTTCCGAAAGATGATCGGCGACATGAACTCGGAAGTGTTTGTCGCGAACGCGGACGGATCGGAGCCCAGAAACATTTCCAACCATATGGCATTCGATGGATGGCCCGCGTGGTCGCCAGACGGGAAGCAGATCGCGTTTTCCTCGAACCGGCGCGCGAATTATCAGATTCACATCATGAACGCCGACGGAAGCGGCGTGCGACTGGTGTCGAATACCGAGGGCCGCGCCACGGAACCCCGCTGGTCGCCTGATGGCAAGACCATCTACTTCACCAACTGCGTGAAAGTAGATTTCGGCGTGGATTGTGAGGTCATGGTAGCGCCCATCGGCAATTGAGGCAGCTTTCCCGTCGATTCGCCCGCAGCTTTTTGAGCAGCGCAGTTTGTAATTTCTTTCCTGCATCTGCGACCGCCAGCAGTCTTGTGGAATCAAAGGCTGCAAACACCTATGCGCGCCAACATATTGCAGTCCATCGGCAACACTTCGCTTGTTCCGCTTCACCGCGTTGTACCTGAGGGCTGCGCGCAGATCTTCGCCAAGGCCGAATGGGAGAATCCCACTGGAAGCATGAAGGACCGCATGGCGCTCGCCGTGATTTCGCGGGCCGAGGCTGACGGAAGACTGCGGCCGGGGGGCACGGTGGTCGAATACACGGGCGGCAGCACCGGGGCGTCGCTGGCGCTGGTGTGCGCCGCCAAGGGCTATCCGATTCATGTCGTCAGCTCGCGCGCTTTTAGCCAGGAGAAGCTCGATCACATGGTCGCCTATGGCGCGAAGCTCACGCTGGTGCCCTACGATGGGGGTGGGATCACAAAGCAGCTCTTTCTGGACATGATCGAAGCAGCCCGCAAGCTGAGCGCTGTTCCCAACGCACACTTCAACGACCAACTCCACAATACCGACAGCATTGCCGGATACTCGTCCCTGGGCGAAGAAATCTGGCGGCAGATGGACGGCAAGGTGGATGCGTTCGTGCATTCAATTGGCACGGGGGCATCTTTGCGGGGAGTTGCGACGGTGCTGCGCCGGCACAATCCGAAAGTCCGAATCGTAGCCGCGGAGCCGGGCGAGTCCCCGGTCCTGTCGGGCGGGAAGCCTGGCGCGCACGACATCGAGGGAATCGGCATTGGCTATACGCCGCCGCTCTGGGATCCGAAGCTGGCGGATCAGGTGCTCGCGGTGAAGACCTCCGATGCGAAGGACATGGCACGGCGTCTGGCGCGGGAGGAGGGAATCTTCGCCGGCACTTCGTCGGGCGGGAACGTGCACGCGGCCGTCCGCGTGGCGCGGGAACTCGGGCCTGCCGCGAGAGTCGCGACCCTGATGGTGGATTCGGGCCTGAAGTACGTGAGCACGGACCTCTACCACAACGAGTCGAGGCACAACGCAGGCTAGCGCCTTTTTCTGCTTGCCACCTCCGCCACGCGCGCTTTCACAATTCGTTTGACGAGCGTCACGGGGATCGGCTTATCGAGCGGGAAGTGTATGGTTCCTTTCGAGGTGGCGAAGTCCTGGAGTTCGGGCTGGAACACTGCGATCACCGACGCTGTGGGAAACAGGCTGCAGTGATTGGCGAAAGCCGCGAACCATACCAGGATCACTTCGTCGCGGAATGCGGGGATGCGGTAACTGATGGTCTCGACCGCCTTGCGGGGCACGGCGGATCGAATGGCGGCGCGCAATTTCTCAAACGCAGCGCGGCTGCCCTTGGGCACTTTCGCGAGGTATTCGTCCACGCTGGCGGCAGAGTCCTTGCCGGTGGCGGCGGGTGGGCGACGCGAGGAGCTCACTTTTCGCATGATGGGTTGGGCGTGTCGGCGAGAAATGAAATGCCCCTCAGCGAATCGACGGCATGGTTGAGTTCCTCCTCCGAGCCCGTGCTCACCATCTCGCCGATGAAGTAATTGCGAAAACGCGTGAACACGAGCGAGCGGTACGCGCTGTGGCCGCCGTAAGGAAGTGCGGCGCTGTAGTCGGAGCGGAAGAATTTCCTGTCGCCGTATTCCACGACGGTCGCATCGCGCAGGAGCTGGCTTTTGCCAGGTGCGCGTTTGATCTGCGCCTGCACGGCCTTGCTGACGAACTCTTGAGGCGTCTGATCCTTGGCTTCGGTGGCGTAGAGCGTGATGGTGTTTCCGAATGTTCCCTGCTTGGGTTGCTCGATCATCAGAAGCCCGAGCCCGCCGCCCTGCTGATGGATGGCGCGCGCCGGACCGTTGATGCCCTGGCTCTTGGCCAGCCAGCCTGCGGGCATGTGGAACGAAAATCCCAGGCAATCGTTGGAATAGGTGTCACTGGCATAGGCGCCCCGGTCGAAACGCGGCGACTGCGTGGCGGCAATCTTAGGCTCCTGCGGGGAGGCGATTGACTGTGCAAGAATCAATAAAACTGAGAGGAGTGCTGGGCGCGAGAACATATGCGTGGACGAGAGGTAATTGAAACACGTCCCAATCCGTGGGTCCAGAGGCGTTCTGTAACGACGAAGGTGCTATGCAACGCGAACTAAAGGTAACGATGCGTCCTGCGCATCCTTATTGGCGGGTCGCCAACCACGGTAACGTCGACAATCTTCGAGCCGGGATGATACCCCTTTTAGGATGCAAGCCTATGTGGATGTGCGGCTTTGTCCGAAGTGCAACAGGGCGCTTACTTCCGGTGAACCCGAATGCCGGTTGTGTGGGCCAGCCCAAAAACCGCGACGGCCCTCGCCAGAGTCAATCTTCTGGCGCGTTTCCGTGGGCATCGTTCTGGCTATCGGCGCCATCGTCTTCGGGTTAGTTGTTTACCTGAACAACCTGCTGGCGCACTCGGGCAGTTACACGGACTCGATAAAGATCGCCTTGGCCTCGCCGGAAGTTCAGGCGCTGCTGGGCAGCGGAGCCCATACGAAGTATCCCGCCCTCGGCCACATAATCCCCTTCGGAGACTCCCGATTTGCTGAGTGGACTGTTCGCCTGGAAGGGGCGAGCGGCTCAGGTCGTCTCCATGGGGTTGCCAATGAGATCAATGGCATCTGGGACTTCTCCCGGGTGACATTCACCTCAGACAACGGAAGGAATCGAGTCGACCTGACGCCGGTCCGTCGACTCGGACTCCCTCTCGTTCCGACACAAGCTGTGTACCTCATTCCAATCGGTCTTGAGAAAAACGAATCTCTCGAGTGGGCACCCGCTTACTACATGTCGAAGCTCGGCATCGACGTCAAGTTGCTCCCCGCATCTCCCTTGGACAATCAACTGATTGACCAACGTCGTGATCAACTGAACTCCGACAGGGCCGTGGAATTCCTGCAAAAGAAATACCCCGGCCTTGCCAATGATCCCTTTGCAATTCTGATCGGGGTGACGTCGCGTGACATGTATATCCCCAGCTACAATTGGAGATATGCGGAAAACATGCGAACAGGTGGCCGGCTCGCCATTGTCTCCTCGGCGCGGCTACATCCTCCGATATTGTTGGACCAGCTGAATCCCGACTGGCTCGCTTCTCGCCTGCAAAAGCTTCTTACCAAGAACGTGGTGCTCCTTTACTACAGCTTGCCCATGAGTGACGACGACACGAGTCTGCTAAGTGGAGGGGTTCTCTCTGGGCTAGAGATTGATCACATCGGGGGACAAATCGTCGGAGTTGACGGGCGCTGGAAGCCTTTTGTTGAGTCGGGCGGTCCATGCATCACGATCTACGACGTTTCGGGCAAGGAACCTCTCTGGCGTCAGGAGTACATCGATTCTCCCCTTTCCGACACTTCCACACAGGTGTTCTCTGCATCCCTGCTTGCGGGACTCTTGGTACAACGCAAAACTGACTTCCTCTTTTCCGACGATGCGGCCTTAACTTTTTCCCGGGTGCATCGAAATCAGGACGACCGCTCCCGCGCGTTCGGCATTGGCGGATCGCACCCATTCGATATGTTTCTGGGCGGCAAGATGGGCATAGCCGTCGATCTCATCGCAGAAGATGGTACAAGGATCCACTACGTTCATCAGGAACCGAAGCGTGGCCAAGAAGGGGATGTTTACCAGGCAGACTGGGGAGCTGAGGATCGTTATGCGAATACCCAGGCAGTTTTTGTAAGGGGAGGCTGGCAGATCAAGACCACTGACGGCTGGACGTATTTTTTCCCTTACCAGCCGCAAGCCATGCCTCAGTATGTTACGGTGCTCACCTCTTTCATGGACCCCTCCCAGCGTAGATACGAAATGGAGCGGGACAGCTTTGGGGCTCTGCTGAGCGTGACCAGTCCGTCCGGGAAATGGCTCCACTTTGAAAATGATGCCGAACACCGAATTCGGAAAGTTACCGCCTCATCCGGCCGGAGCATGACGTATGAGTACGATAACGGGGGGTACTTGGCGCGAGCGACCGACTCGGATGGTAATGTCGACACCTACACTTATGACGACAAGGGTGGCATGCTGACCGCTGCGCACGGAGACGATCACCCGGTGCTGACCAATAGATATTCCAATGACGGATACATCAAGAGCGAGACCATGAAGGACGGGCGTCAGTTCAGTTACTTTTATTTTCGAGATGGCAACATCATTCGGGAGAACGAAATTACCGATCCAAACGGCCTCACCACATACGTTCAGTATGTAGGTAACGGGTATCTCGAGTCGCTCCCTGCGCCCACCCGCCAGGAATTGCGAAAGAAACGACCTTAAGAAATGCTGGTTGCGGGGTTACACCGAGCCACCCTGTATTTAGCGCGGCTTCAACTGGAGGCTGCGTTGTCTCATCGAGAGAACACCGCGGCGTGGGGCAGGCCAGTTCCTTTCCATCCGTGGGGCCACTGCCGGTTTTCGAAATTGAAGCCGACCTGGCCGTCGGTGTCGCGGAAGGTTTCGTCCATGGTCAGCGCTCCGGTGGCTGGGTCAAACTTAACCAGATACAAGCGGCCTCGCGTATTCAAGCCAGCGGTTACGACCAGGCGCTGGGTTTTGGCGTCCCAGGCGGTCCAGTGGGGGATGTAGTCGTCGGTTAACTTCAAGCGCGCGACTTCCACCGGTTTGGCGCCGTTGGTGATGTCGAGCACGACGAGCCCATGGGCGTCGCGCACGCCTTCAATCAGGAAATGGCCGACGATGGTCGGAACGCCGCACCAGTTGCCGGCAAAGGTGTAAACGAGCTTGGCCTTGGGGTCGTTGGTATCGACATCGGTGATGCGCTCGATGCCGCAGCTGAGCGTCTGCACGAAGACCGATCCGTCGGGGCCGAGGCGCGGCTCCTGCGGGCCAACCTGCGAGTAGCGGTTCTCGCCCACGTCGAAGTACGAAGTCTTCAGCAGCTTAAGATCTGACAGTCGCCAGACCTGGTAGGTCACGCCGCTGAAGATGTTCTCGAGATGCATCGACGAGTCGGTGGCGACCACGCGGTCCTTGTCGGGAAGAATGACGAGGCTGTAGGGAGTGAGCAATGCGTTAGGAAATGAGGAGTCGGCGCTGCTACTGGAGCGCACGAGTTTGCCATGATCGTCGATCTCGACCAGGGCGCCGCTGGCGCCGCCGCTTCCTGCGTGGTGAGCGTGCTGAAAGCTGGCCAGCACATGACCGTTCGGCATCCGCAGGTAGGAGTGAGGATGCATGTAGCCATCCAGGTCGCTGAACGAGGCTGCGACTTGCGGATGAGTGGGATCGTGCAGATCGAAGATAAAGGTGCGTCCGGCTTCGTGATCGTTGGCGAAGAGCATGCCGCTGGCGGGCATGGAATATTCGGTATGGTGGACGCTCTTGGTCGGCTGATCAGTCGCCAGGGTTGTGACGAGATGCCCGTAGGAGCCGGAAGCGGGGTCGGCGTCAATCACGGCGAGAAAGTCGGTGCCTTTGCCATCAGCATCGCCGGTCCACGCAAACAGGTAGTGGCCCTGGGACGGCTCTTTCTGGTCGGCGGAGAACGAGCGCGCGCTGATTGCGGACAGCACCAGCAGCAGCGTGGCAAATCGACGTCGCATGGATCCTCCCGAGAGCGGTGGCGGAAACGAAAGAATAGCAGTTTCCTGTTGTGGTAAGGGACAGCGAGTAGTTTCTGCGAGTAGTCTCCCATTGCTCTGCGAGTTGGGGTAGAGTCAGGAAGTACAAGGCTCATCTCGTCGCTGACTTCCGAGGAGGATCCCCATGAGCGATGATCTCTCGCGCAGAAAATTTCTGGAAAAACTTGGACTGGGTGCGGCGACGGGCGCCAGCGCCTGGCTGCTGAAGGATGTTGCCCAGGCCGAAGCACCGCCCTCGGCGTTGCCGACGCGGACACTGGGTCGCACCGGCGCCAGGGTGTCGATCCTGGCGTTCGGTTGCGGCAGCCGGTTCCTGATGTATGAGGATGAGGAGAAGGCGGAGGCCGCGTTGAATCATGCCATCGATCTTGGAATCACCTATCTCGACACGGCGTACGCTTACGGCGACGGGAAGAGCGAGACGCGCGTTGGCCAAACCATGGCCAGGCGTCGCAAGGATGTGTGGCTGGCGACGAAGATTCCCGATCGTGGCCACGAC
>Ga0210406_10005560_pt1 | contig 13171 bp, 14 predicted proteins | sample IncBWC30MmetaG_FD_155454 | JGI IMG/M metagenome (GOLD analysis project Ga0210406, IMG submission 155454) | Forest soil microbial communities from Barre Woods Harvard Forest LTER site, Petersham, Massachusetts, United States - Inc-BW-C-30-M | ecosystem: Environmental > Terrestrial > Soil >... | reverse complement strand
ACAAACGAGCCATCGCTGGAAAAGATTGAACCTGACGGCTGAGAGTTGACAGCCGACAGCTGCCCCCTAGCAGTGCACGATCTTGTCGCTCTTAATGCCGCGGGTAGCGTTACGCGAATCCACCACCAGCTTGGCCTCGTTTACGATCTTCTTGTAGTCGTAGTCGGAGTGATCGGTGACGATGAGCACGCAGTCGTACTGGCCAAGATTGTCGAGCGAGGAGCACTTCATCTGCAGGTCATACTTCCGGCCACGGCCAACGAAAGGGAAGTAGGGGTCATTATAGCCGACCACGGCGCCCTCTTTTTGCAGCAACTCGATAATGGTAAGAGCGGGCGACTCGCGCAGGTCGTCAATATCTTTCTTGTAGGCAACACCCAGAACCAGAATCTTCGATCCGTTGATCGGCTTTTTCTGCTGGTTGAGCGCGGAGATGGTGGACGCGATCACGTTGTAGGGCATGGCCACGTTGATTTCGCCGGCCAGTTCAATGAAGCGGGTGCGGAAGTCGAACTCTTTCGCCTTCCACGAAAGATAGAACGGGTCCACCGGAATGCAGTGCCCGCCGAGACCCGGCCCCGGATAAAACGGATGGAAGCCGAAAGGCTTGGTGGCGGCGGCGTCGATGATCTCCCAGATGTCGAGGTCCATCCGCAGACAAAGCATCTTGAGTTCGTTGACCAGTGCGATGTTGACGCAGCGGTAGATGTTTTCGAGCAACTTGGTCATCTCCGCCGCGGCGGGCGACGAAACAGGAACGGTGCGGCGGAAGATGGCGCCATAGAGCGCGGCTGCGATTTTGCTGGCCTGGGGATCGAGTCCGCCAATGACTTTCGGAATATCGTGACGAGCTACCTGGGTGTTGCCGGGATCCTCGCGCTCGGGCGAGAATGCGACCCAGATATCATTGTCGCCGGCTGCGCCCTTGCGGGAAGCTTTCAAGCCCGCCTTGTTTTCCTGTTCGAGAATCGGAATCAGGACTTCTTCGGTAGTGCCGGGGTAGGTTGTGCTCTCCAGGATCACGATCTGACCGGCGCGCAGATACGGCGCTACGGCGTGAGCGGTGTTGGTGATGTAGCTGAGGTCGGGCTCGTGATATTCGTTGAGCGGTGTGGGGACGCAGATAATGATCGCATCCATGGCCGTAATCTGCGAATAGTCAGCCGTGGCTTTGAAGCCGCTCGACTTGGCAGCCGCAATTTCCTCGGGAGTGATGCGGAAAATGTAGGTGCCGCCGCTGGCGAGAGTGTCGATTTTTCGCCGATCGATATCGAAACCGGTGACGGGAAATTTCTGCTCGCTGTAGAGCAGGGCCAGAGGCAATCCGACGTAGCCGAGGCCGATGATTCCGACTCGAGCCTTGCGCGCCTCGATGCGGCTTTTCAAGTCGGTAAACAGGGAAGAAGCGGTGAGTTGAGTATCCATAATATGGCAAAATAATTCTAGCATTGGAAGTTGCGCTTGGCCCGCGGAAGGTGCAGTCGTCAGGCGATTTCCCGCGATTTTTTCAGGACGTATTGCGATCTTGATTACTGCCGTAATCGAATTCGCCCGCGCGGCGGTTTCCTTAGTAATATGCGGAGTGCGGTAACGTACTTCAAATGCGATTCTTCCGGCTACTGATCGTGTTGTTCCTGCTCGTTATCTTTGCCGCGTTCGCTAGCCAGGCGGCGCGCTTTCTGGTCGTGGACGAGCCTGAAAAGTCCGATGCCATCGTGGTGCTGGCTGGGGAGACTAACGTCCGCGCAGCCCGTGCTCTGGAACTGCTGCGCCAGGGGGTAGCGCCGCATGTGTTTCTGGACGCCGAGACGCGAGATGTGATCTACGATCAACAACTGGGTGAGATTGCGCAGAAGTACATCAACAGTATTGGGGAAACAAACCGCGTCTCGATATGCTCGATCGACGGATATTCGACCATGGCTGAGGCCGACGATGTGAGCCGATGCCTGCAGCCACTCGGCGCACATCGGGTGCTGATCGTTACCTCCGAATATCACACCCGCCGCGCCTTGATGATCTTTCGCCATCGTCTGCCGCAATACCGGTTCAACGCGGCCGCGGCTCGCAATCCAGCACAATTCGGCGAAGCCTGGTGGACGAACCGCGAATGGGCCAAAGTCACTTTTGATGAATGGCTGAAGATGCTGTGGTGGGAGGCGGTGGACCGGTGGCGGAAGTCAGTACCCCATTGAGACATTGAATCATTGAGCCATTTAATGATTGACCTCTTCGCAATGATTCAATACCTCAATGACAATGACTCAATGATTCGGATTGTGCGATAGTTTGAACTGTACTCATCTTCACCGGAGGTTTCATGGCGCAAGTCACGATTACGGTGCGCAACAACGGTCCTTTGCGCATAGACGATCCTAACGGCGTTGTCGAGATGGTGGACGCCGATGGCAATAAGTACGACCTGACGGGCAAAACAGCGTTTTCCCTCTGCCGCTGCGGCGCTTCCGCCAACAAGCCTTTCTGCGACGGTAGTCATAAGATTGCCTTCCAGACGCCCGATACGACCATCAAGATCGGATAGCGGCCGAGTCCGCACCTTTTTAAGAATTGTCAACCCGAGCCTGAGCGGCGCCGAAGGGAGGGACCTGGAGTTCGCCCCAATTTGCAGATCCTGGCTCCCGAGGGATTACGATTCATTGAGGGTGTTGCTCGTGGACCCGTCCGGGTCCCACTTTCCGCTCGGGATGCTAGTGTCTAACTGTAAACAGGGGCGGCGAAATTGCGTGCCCGAAACTTTCCTGTGATCTAGCATGGTCCGTGGATAATTGTTGCCGGAGTCGAAGGAACTGGTTTTAAGATCGACGCTTTCAGGCCGAAGAATCTTTTGCCTGCTAACCCTATGGGCCCTTCGGAAAAAACCCAGCACGCCATCCGGCGCAGCACGCGGCTGCCGCTGGAAGTTCCGGTGCTCGTAACCAGCCTCAACGCCGCCGTGCCATATTCCGAGCAGTGCAACACAACCCTGGTGAACGCGCACGGATGTGGGCTGATCGTTCCACGCGAGCTCGCGCATGGCATTCAGGTCCGGCTGGAAATCGTTTCGGCGAAACGGCACACCACGGCGCGAGTGGCAGAGGTGGTTCCACTGGGCGGCGATCCGGAGACTTGGCTGGTCGGCCTGGAACTCGAGGTTCCCGGCAACTTCTGGGGAATCGAATATGCGCCTACGGATTGGAAGATCGAAGAGACCCCATCGGCTGCCGCAGAGCTGCCGCGGTTAGATCACGAGCCCAGCGCGGCGGCCAAGCCGGCTCGATTGCGACGCTGGCGCTTGACCGATATCAGCGCGGGCGCGTGCTATCTGGAGACTGCCGCGCCATTTCCCACTGACACTCCGGTGTTGCTGAGCATTCGAGAGTCGAACGGGGAGTGTTTGCTGGAGGGAGTGGTACGGGTGTCACATGCGCAAACGGGGATGGGAGTCGAGTTCACACAGGTGCAAGGGCACGATCAGCGGGCGCGGGTGGGGGAACTGATCGGCCGGCTGGTGAGCAATCGCGAGGTTCCGAGAATTTTCGTCGGACGGAAGGAAGGCCGGAAAGAAAACCAGCACGCGACGCCGAATCCCAGGTCCCACGCCGAGCGAGATGCCGAAGCGCCCGACCCGCTCCTGGATCTGGTTCGATCCGGACCGTCGTTGAGTGCGGAGCAGTTTCTGAACGATTTGCGCGCGCAGCGCCTCGGCAAACGTCGCGACCCGCGGATCGATCTGGCGTTGCCGGTGCTGCTTACCGGGACCGATGTCAGCGGACGTCCACTGGATCAAAGAGTGATGACGGTCAATATCAGTCGGCGCGGAGCGCTGTTGGATGGGATCCACGGAATGCTCAAGCTGGGCGACAAGATTTCTCTCTCTCGCTTGCACAAGAAAGAGAAGTTTCGAGTTGCTTGGGTAGGGGGAGAGGATACTCCGGCGGCAGGTCAGATCGGAGTGGCCGCGGTCGATCCGAATACTTCGTTTTGGGATGAGGTGCTCGAAGCGACCGCGCAGTCAGGGCTGGAGGCGGCCAGCCTTCGTGGGAACGACGGCGGGACGGGGCATTAGCAAGTCGCTGAAAAGACTTGATCTTGCTTTTGATCTTGGGTGGCGCAGCGGCTCACCGCTGCGATAAGTGCCTTGTCTTCAGGGACGGCTTCCGCCGCCGAGAAAGACAATGGTTTCGTATCACGGTATCGCTTCAGCGATACCGTAAGTGCTCAGAATCAAAGGCCCCTTCAGGGGCTGGTCATCGACATTCGACTTTTCCGCAGCCTCTTCAGCCGATGAGGGTGACGGCGGCGCGACGCCACGCGTTTTTCAGCAGTCTGTCGGCGGCGCTGGAAATGTTACACTGCCTCGCCGGAGGGTTTTGTGTCAGACGAATTTGGGCCATCTGCAAAAAACGAACGGGACCGTGCACTAGGGATGGGCGCGAGAATCACGCGCCGGGATTTTCTGAACGGAGTAGCACTCACGGTGGGAGCTTCTATCGTTCCGCCGGAAATGTGGGCTGCCGCAGCCGCCGATTTGGAAGCGCAGGACATCCCAGGTTACTACCCTCCTGGCAAAACCGGCCTGCGCGGAAGTCATCTCGGGTCGTTCGAGACCATGCACAAGGTCCGCGACGGCGCTTTCTGGGACGATGCTCCCAAGGCCGTGGACACCGGCGAATCTTACGATCTGGTGATCGTGGGCGGAGGCATCAGCGGACTCGCCGCCGCGCATTATTTCCGCAAGGCCGCGGGCGACAAAGCGCGCATCCTGATTCTTGAGAACCACGACGACTTTGGCGGACACGCCAAGCGCAACGAATTCCGCACCGGCGGCCGCACAATTCTGGGATTCGGCGGCACGTATTCCATTGAAAGCCCGTGGCCCTATAGCGCAGTCGCGAAGTCTCTGATCGTAGAGCTCGGTATTGATGTGCCGTCGTATCACAAATATGTCAGCAAGGATCTCTACCGTTCGTTGAGTCTGAAGCCCCACATTTTCTTCGATAAGGAAACCTTTGGAGCCGATAAGCTGGTCGCGAACGCGGTTCATGCCGGCTGGGATGAGAGCGGCGTCAACGATGTAGGCGGCGAAGCAGCCTTGCGGGAATTTCTGAAAGAAGCGCCGCTGTCGGCGAAAGCCAAGGAAGATTTTCAGCGGCTGCTCACGGAGGAGAAAGATTATTTCCCAGGCCTCAACTCCGACGAAAAGAAGGCGCGCCTGGCTCGTATGAGCTATGCGAAATACCTGACCGATACGGCCGGAGTGAGTGACGAAATCGTTAAATTGTTCCAGGCCTTCCCGCACCCACTGTTTGGCGTGGGCATTGATGCGGTCCCCGCACAAGACGCCTGGGGCCTCGACTTGCCGGGATTCAAGGGCCTCAAACTCGATCCCGCACCGGGCAAGGGGATGAACCGCGACGCCATTCACAGCGACGAAGCGGAAAAATACTTCTTTCACTTTCCCGACGGCAACGCTTCGATCGCCCGGCTGCTGGTCCGCAAGCTGATTCCGGCCGCGATTCCAGGAAGCTCAGCCACCGACGTGGTGCTGGCCAAGGCCGATTACTCGAAACTCGATGTGCCGTCTTCTTCGACGCGGATCCGGCTGAATAGCACCGTGGTCAAGGTGAATCACCGGGGCGATCCGGCCTCAGCGAAGGAGGTGGAAGTCAGCTACTTTACCGGGAAGAAGTTGAAGACGGTGCGCGCCGCGAACTGCATTCTGGCGTGCTGGCATGTGGTGATTCCGTACATCGCGCAGGAATTGCCGGACGCGCAGAAGGAGGCGCTCGCTTCGGCGCAGAAAGTGCCGCTGCTCTACAACAACGTGCTGGTGCGCAACTGGAGCGCCTTCCAGAAACTGGGGGCGAGTACGATTTATTCGCCGGGCATGTACCACACCAGCGTGAGCCTGGATCTTCCGGTCAGCATCGGCGGCTATGAATGTACGAAAAGGACGGACGAGCCGATCGTGGTGCACATGATGAAGGCGGCTTGCAAGCCGGGACGTCCGGCGCGCGAGCAGCATAAACTGGGGCGTATCCAGCTCTATAGCACGACGTTCGAAACTTACGAGCGCAGTATTCGCGAGCAACTGGCGCGGATATTGGGTCCAGGAGGATTCGATCCCGCGCGCGACATCATGGAAATCACGGTCAATCGCTGGCCGCATGGCTACGCCTATGAATACAATTCGCTGGCCGACCAGTTCTGGCTGGAAGGCGGAGAAACGCCATGCGAGGTGGCGCGCAAACCGTTCGGGCGGCTGGCAATCGCGAACTCGGACGCGGGCGCATACGCTTACACCGACAGCGCCATCGATCAGGCTTACCGCGCGGTGCAGGAGTTGAAGAGATAGTACGGAGGCTCAGGGCTTTATGGCGAAGCGTCCTGTGAAGCGATCATCGTCGCCATTATCGACGGCCGCGAAGTCACAGCCAAAGGCGGATCGTCCGTTTGCGCCTGGCTATGGCATTGTCGGAGCGGAAGACGGTAAGGGGCTGCTCTCGTGGGCTTGGGTGGCCAAGAAAATGAACAACTGCCGGACGTTCTGGCTGGCTACGATTCACGCGGGGCAGGCGCGTCCGCATGTTATGCCGGTGTGGGGAGTGTGGCTCGACGATGCTTTCTTCTTTTCGACTGGACGTAAATCTCGCAAAGGTCAGAACCTCGCTGCCAATCCCGCATGCACGATTACCAATGACGATGGCGAAGAGGCGGTGATCGTTGAGGGACTGGCCACTCAAGCCACCGATGCAGCGGAGCAGGAGCGCGTCGCGGTTGCTTACAAGAAGAAATACAAGATGGATCCGCGAAGCATGGGAGAACCGATCTTCCGCGTCCAGCCGAGCCGAGTCTTCGGTTTTGTGGAGAAAACTTTTCCGCAGTCCGCAACTCGATGGAGGCTGTGAGGCATGTTTGATCTCCGGTAGAGACGCGGCTTGCCGCGTCTCCCTTTAACCCAGCAAATGTTTTCGCGCCGATAGATGGGCTCCCGTTAGCAGCAGCAGGCCTGACAGGAATGCCCAGAACATCAGGCTGACGGAGATGGCGAACGGGCCATATACTTCCGCAAAATTCAGCCGAGGCAGGGCATAGATGTAGACGTACTTCAGCGCTTCGGAGAGTAATCCCATGATCACCGCTGCTGGCAGGACTCCTAGAGCTGGCACCTTGCCGTTCGGCAACAGCCAGTAGATGAGGAAGAAGATCGCAATGCTGGCGAGGATCGAAAAGATCTTCATGATCACAAAGTCCATCGCTTGTACATACCAGCCGTCATAGCCATGCAGCACATTCTTCAAGATGGCTACGTTTTTGGCGGTCAATCCTATCGAGAGCAGGGCAAGTGATCCGCAGGCAAATACCAGACCGAGCGACATCAATTGATTTCGCAGGTAAGAACGGTTGTTGCGAAATCGCCAGACACGGTTCAGCGCAACTTCTAGCGGCAGGAAAATTCCGGTGGAGGTAATCAGCAGCATGGCCAGCGAGAACACTTCCGCTCCATGATGCGTCCCAACCAGCGCGTTCAGGTTCCGGATCACGAATTCCTGGCCAGTCGGAAGATAGTCGCGCAACAGACTCTCGACTACGCTGTACATCACCTGGGAACGAATGACGTATCGGATCAGCGTCATCAACAAAAGCAGGAAGGGGAAAAACGACAGAATGAAGTTGGCGGCGACCGAAAAGGCGAAAGTGTGGACTTCGGTCCGGAGCAGATAGCGCGCGGTGGAGCGCAAGATTCCTTCGGCTGGAGCGGCACGATGCTCGGCTGCGCCTTTCTTTTCGGAAAGCTCAATGGGAGTGATCGAGGACACTGGTTTCTCAATATTATCAAATACTTACGGCCTTCCGTCGAGGCACTCTGGGCTTGGGTCTATGGTGCTTGGCGGTGGATTGAAGCTTGGGGTCATATTCGTTTCCGTGGGTTCCAGGAAATGTCTCAGCGTGTTTCAGCAATCTCTCAGCAATTTCGTTCTTGCCAATCGGAATCTTCCTGCTATTATCTGGTGCTTCGTCAACCGGACCGGTTGGCGATGAGCAAGCAGGATTGACGTTTCCGTGTCAGCAGTGGGATATCGCGCCTTCGTTTTCGCGGCTTCACGGCATTTCGTTGCGGGCAACCGTTCGACGGAATGCAGGGGAGCCGTTTTTGTTGGTGCATCATTGCTCGCGCGCGGTGACGCCAGCGAGATTCTTACCGTCGCTTTGAGAGAGTGCCTTGTATCGGATGTCCGGTAAAGCGAGGCAAACAGAAAAGAGGCGGAAGAATAATTCTTAGACCAGGTGAAAGGAGTTTCTTTGTGAGAGAGAAGGGTACTGTGAAGTGGTTCAACGGGGCGAAGGGATACGGATTCATCCAGCGCTCCACCGGCGAGGATGTGTTCGTGCATTTCTCGGCCATCCAGGAGAACGGCTATCGCTCGCTGAACGAAGGCGAGACCGTCGAGTTCGATCTGCTGAAAGGCCCGAAGGGCTTCCAGGCGGGCAACGTCGTACGCGCCGCATAAAATTTCTCCAACCAGTTCGCAAACCCTCTCAGATGTGTGGAGAGGGTTTTTTATTTGGTGGAGCAAGTTGTTTCGGAGGGTCTCCGAATTTTGGCGGTTTTGACTCCATTTTTGGATGTTTACTTGTTGGATATTATACAGTATATTACTTTATGCCCCCTCCCCCCTCCCCCCTCAATTTCCCGCAACGCTATGACTTTAAAGTACTTACTCCTAACAACTACATGGATATGGACTTAAGCCCGTTTTTCAGCCTAAATTCCCGTTTTGGGGCGGTTTTGGGACGGATTCGTGCGCGTTTCCGCACTGCGTTTTGTCCACATTTGCTGAACAGCTTGGTTTATCAAAGAGTACTGGGCCGCTGCTTCTCGAACTTTCTTAAAGACAGCGCTCCGGCTTTGCCGGTCAGCTGTCATTGTCGTATTGGGCGGGCTGCGCGTCTGTGAGGGTGGTCACGGATGAATGTGATGAAAAATCGGTGGTCGATAAAGAATTCGCCGCCTGCGGTTCGCACGTTGGATGATTTGAGGCGGATCAAAGGGCCTGCCCAAGCAGAGCTTGGACGGGGCACCCTCTAGAGTTTCACAGGGTGGGCTGGGCCACCCCGCCTGGTAGCGCGTGTGCAAATCACAACCTACAATCTTCATGTGCTCGGCTCCTTTCCTCCGAGTCCTGGTTGCTTGAGCCCACCAAGTCTACTCGGTCGTAAGGAGCCGACACGGTTATCTAATCAGCCCTGGAATTCTCAATGAGTGTAATCGCCTTGATTAGATCAACTGATTTACAGGCATTCGATTCGTTGAAATGGTAGAGGATGAACGGAACAAGGGGCAGACGGGATGCCGAGGACGAGATCGTGCGTGCTGGCCTTGTCTCAGGGACTAATTTCGAAGATGACTCCGTAATTCGATCCGCCTCCTTGCACCGTTGTGCCATACAAATTTCCCCCGCTTAGAGTCACTGACCTAGGCCACCAGCCAGCGGCGCCGCCGGGAAATTCATAATTTGCGCTTTCTACCCAGCCCTGCCCCGTTTTGGAAAGCTGAAAAACCGTCCCGCATCCGAGATTAAAGTCACAACCTGGAGGGCCTCCACTGGCTACCCCATAAAAATTTCCCGCTTGGTCGCGAACCAAACCGCTCGGTTGGTAGCCAAGGTTGCTACCCCAGAAGTAATAGAGCTCGTTTAGCGCCCAACCGTTGCCAGTGGGAGTGAGCTCAAAAAAGTTGCCGCACGAATCATCGTTGTTACATAGCGGGTCAGAAAAGCCGCCGTAGGTTGTGCCAAAAAGATTGCCCCCCGAGTCCAGCACTAACCCGCTTGGACGAAGTCCATCATAGGTTGCTTGAAAACTATGCAACACGGTTTCTTGCCATGCGCTTCCGGACGAAGTCATCTCGAAGACGATCCCACATCCACCGCCGCCGGAATATGGATTCCCTTCAGGGCAATTCACGTTCCCGCCGCTGTATGTGGTGCCATAAAGATTCCCCTGCTGGTCAAAGATCAAGCCACCACCCCCGCCACCCCCGGGATCGTTGCCGTCTGGCGGACCTTGGAAACTATGGATCACTGAGTAAGCCCAACCATTCCCGGAGGTTTTCAGCGTGAAGACCGTGCCGCACCCGACTGTGGAGCAATAAGCGTTACCCAGCACGGCGCCACCGTACTCGGTGGTTCCATAGAGATTGCCGGCATTGTCGAGGACAACGCCCGCCGCCGGATTAAAGCCGTCTGCGCCGCCCGTAAAATTATGCAGCACGGTCTCCTGCCATCCCGATCCCAGAGGTGTGAGCTCGTAAACCGTTCCGCAGCCTTCGGAACAAGCGCCCGTACCTCCCAATCTGGTTGCACCATACAGATTCCCCGAGGCATCGAAGACCAGACTGCCCAATGGACCAGCTCCGTCAGTTCCATTCCCAAAGCTGTGAAGGACAGTTTCTTGCCAGGCACCGTTTGAGAAAGAGAGCTCGAATACCGTCCCAGGCCCATAGGCGCCTCCTTGGTCAGTAGTGCCATAAAGATTGCCGGCGCTGTCCGAGACCAATGCGCCCCCTGGCCCTCCCCCATCCTGCTGGCCACTGAAGCTATATAACACTTTAGCCGGCAGTGGCGTCGCTTGCGGGGGTGGTTCCACCACCCCGACAGCCATCGTTATGGAATAGCTGATGCTCCCGCTCGTGCCAGTGACTGTGAAGGGATAGACGCCGGTTGACAACGAGACGGCTGCCGAAAACGTTACCGGCACGTTCCCATTCCCCTTGGTTGTATCCACCGAGAAAGACTGGGGATTCGCAGTCAGTCCAGAAGGTAGCCCGGACATTGTGACTGCGATCACGCCGTTCCAGCTACCCCCGATAAGCGGAATGGCAATGATAGTCGTTGAAAACGAACTCCCAGGAGTCATCAGCGGTGTCAGAGGAACCGCCTCGACGATGAACTGTGCACCTGGGGGTGGGGGTGGCTGTGTCGTCTGGCCTCCACCGCAGGTTGCGAACGTCAGCGAGAGCAACGGGACGAGAGCCGCAGAGGTACCCCTAGCTATCCACCTCGCTGATCGATGCAGCCGCTCTCCGTCCATACTCATTCCTAGCAGTCCCGGTCGGCTCGTTGTGTCCTGATTCTCATCGTTCACTAAAACAATACCCTGCCTGTCCGCTTACGGGCCCAATTGACCTGAATTATTGCGAGCGGTAGATATTCCTTTCGACACACACCGCGACGCGGTTCTAGCATCTTCTTCCTAGCTAAGAAAAAGCGTGAGTGCGTTCTCGCGTAGCGGTCGAACTGTCCACTGCATTGTACAGCCGTAACTGTTGAAATATCCCCATTACGCTCATCGGCTCGGGCAGGTCGCCCGGGCCATCGTAATCGTTTGAACTCACGAGGGTGCCCCGTCCAAGCTCTGCTTGGGCGGGCTCGCTAAGCGGGCGGATGCTTCCTTTACTATTGGAAAAATACCTGCCTGCTCTCTCCGCCGCGCGGTCCACTGGGACTCGATTTCCACCTACTCCGTCTTTTCCTGGCGCGAGTCAAAGGCAGCGGACAGGAGTGTCCGCTCTACACGAGCCAGTCTTCGGGACGCGCGGATCTCGTGATGCTGTAGAGTGCGTGCCTCAGCGACTGAACAGTTTGCTGAAAACCCGGTTTTCGATGGTCCAGCCCCTGAAGGGGCTTCGGATTCCGAAGAACTTACGGCATCGCTAAAGCGATGCCCTGATACGAAGCGTGAGTTTTTGAGCGGGTGCGGCACTTCTCGCTTTTGAGAAGTGGCCTGCGGAGAACCGAAACCGCGCCTTGTGGCGACAGCATCGTGGGCCACTTCTCAAAAAGCGTGAGAAGTTGCGCACCTCCGGTTGGCTAGTCCCAGCGATCACAGGCAACCCGAGTTAGATTCTGCACTTTGATGTAGCTCACCGCCTCGAGAAAATCCTCACAGGTCGGCGACCGTGGAATCCCACTCCTTCGGCTTCGCTCAGGGCAGGCTCTTGCGCAAAAGGCCGCGCAAGGATGGGGCACCCGGCACCCGGCAGCATCGCCGCCCCACCCTTGCAAAGCCGACACCCGAAACTATCATAGGTTATAGATCATAGATCAAGGAGCAAGGGAGCCGTGACCACACGCCAAAGCACCAATCGTCAACCCCAGTTTCACACTCAACTCGGCCGAGCCGCGGTCCAGATCTTTGCCGCCAATGATCGGATGAACCAGATGCTTATCGAACATCTGGACTCTGCTGCCTGGAGAGCGGAACCGCCCGGTAAAATCAAAGTACGCAACATTGCGGCGATCTTCACGCATATGCACAATGTCCGCTGCAAGTGGGTCAGACTTACCGCTCCGCATTTAAAAGTTCCAGGACAACTCAACCGCGCGCACTGCACGCCGCACCAGGCCCGTGCGGGATTGGCCGAGAGCGCCGCTCGCTGCGCGGAGATGCTCGGTGAATCGCTCGGCGGTGGTGAGGACGAAGGCCGCGTCGAGAAGTTTCTGAGAGACGGCTGGGCTCGGCCTTGGCCGGTTGGCGTGGAAATGCTGTGCTACATGCTTTCTCACGAGGCCCACCATCGCGGGCAGGTGTGCATGCTCGCGCATCAGCTCGGATTCCGGTTGCCGAACGGGGTGGCTGCTGGGATCTGGAATTGGGAAAAGCTGTGGAAAGAGTGCGGGTCGCGTGGCGGCCCCGGCTACGATTCTTAAGGGGTGCAATGGCTTGAATCAGGCATCGCGGGGCCCTAACGCCCGCGTTTTCATTGGCTTTCTGCGCCTGGGATTCTGACGGGAATTAAAGCAACTTGGAAGAAGGATTCCGCACCCTAAAAACAAGCATACGGGAGAAACCAGAATGAAATTGAAATGGATATGCGGAGTACTGTTCGCAATCGCTCTTACCATCCCTGCTTCGGCACAGATTTCCGTGTACATCGGAAGCGCGCCGCCACCGTTGCGTTACGAGCAGCGCGGGCCGGTTCCGGGCCCGGGCTACGTCTGGGTCGAAGGATATTGGGCCCCGGATGGGCATCACTACCGGTGGGTGGCGGGGCGTTGGGAGCGCCCGCCCTACGAAGGGGCATATTGGAGCCATCCGCACTACGATCATTACCGGGAAGGCTGGAGGTTGCATGAAGGCCACTGGGATCGTGAAGACCACGACAGGG
>Ga0210406_10005559_pt1 | contig 13172 bp, 12 predicted proteins | sample IncBWC30MmetaG_FD_155454 | JGI IMG/M metagenome (GOLD analysis project Ga0210406, IMG submission 155454) | Forest soil microbial communities from Barre Woods Harvard Forest LTER site, Petersham, Massachusetts, United States - Inc-BW-C-30-M | ecosystem: Environmental > Terrestrial > Soil >... | reverse complement strand
CGTATGCGGGGAACCGTATGCAATGTGGTGGGCAGCGGGTACGAGCGGTCTTCATGCGGAAGTGTTGCGAAACGTTGGCTTCGCACTCGACGCCAGAGACAGCAAGTTGACGCCCCTCGCGCGTAGAGTATGGCGCTATCTGTCGGAAGCCTGGAGCTGGCAACGGAGAGACGACTCAGTTGCTTCGTTTGTGTCGAACAACCGCATTCGCGAAGAAGGATGGACGCCAGCAATCCAGCGCGCCGTCGCCGAGCATTTCCGGCCCATCCTAGCCGCCCGCCGACCATGGAGAGGGCCACCCTCAACGGAAAAGTCTGTTCCGCGGCATCTCGGGGAAGTCTTGTCTCTAAGCGTCCGCTACCCGGAGGAGCAAATCCCGATCGAGATCCCCGACTCCCAGGTCAAATCGCTCTTGCCGCTTTTGCGCGCAAACATCGAGCAGGCTTCGGCGCTCGAACAAGAACTTCATTCCCGAGAATTTAACATCCCGCCGATCGAGCCCGATCCCGACCTGCCACGCGAATCGAGCGATCGCTCGGATGGGTTGAATCGGCAAGTCCTGCGGTTTGCGGAATTGTTCAGAAAGCTTCGGGATCAAGATCGCGATGCAGCGCTGCACGAATTCTTAGCTTGGCCGCAAAACGACCACCCAGTCTTCGGGCGCTTGCGCATTTGGGCCGCTGGTCTTCCCGGTCTTCTCGATCCGGAATCGGCAGCCCAGGTCCTTCTGGAGATTTCCGACCGCAGGTTTTGGAGCATATGGGACCAGCGTGATTTGCTGCTTGTCATGGCACGCCGCTGGAACGAGCTTTCGCCGAAAAGTCGTAAACAAACTGAAGAACGTTTGCGCAAGGGCTTCCCAAACCGAAGACGCTACAGCCGAGAAGTTTATGCCGGGCTGCGAGCTCATTCGATCGTCGTGCGGCTAAAATGGCTGAAGTCGCGCGGTTGTCGATTTAGCTTCGATGTCGACGCTGAAATCACCAAGGCAGAGATCGTCATACCTCCGGACTGGGGCGAAGTTGATGGCTCGCATGCCGTCGATTCGCGCGAGGGAAGGGGTGGCATTGTTCTCACTGACACTTCACACGACGAGTTTGTCAGCACCCCAAGAGATATCCTGATCGAACGCGCGATTGGCGCGCATGAGTTTCGAAATGACGACTTCAAGGAACGAGACCCCTTTGCCGGATTACTGAAGACACGACCATTGCGCGTCCTGGCTGCCTTGCGGCGTCTTCACAAAGGTGACCCGATCGCGAAACAAGGCTGGACCCTTTTTCTCCAGTCTGGCGCAGCGCGAGACGACAAGCCACGTCTTGACACCCTCATTGCACGGCGCTTGGCAAAAATGCCGCCGAGGTTGCTCGAAGAGCTTGTCCCGGCCGTTGCGTATTGGTTGGAGCGAAACGGCAAGCGGCTCCTTAAGGCGGATCGCGATGCCGCTGAATCGCTTCTTGACCTTCTAACGTCATCCATTGCCGCGAACCCCGACGGGTCCTTACGAAAAGCTGCCTCGACAGACGGCGAGCGGGATTGGTTCGAAGATGCGTGGAATTCCGCGATTAGATCTCTTGTTGAGATACTTTTTGCCGATCCGCAATTGTCGGAGGCCGCCAGTGGCCTTCCGGGCGCATGGATATAGCGCGCCGAGGCGCTCTGGAACTTGCCGGACGACCATGGTCGCTTCGCGCTGACGCAATTCGCTGAGCGCCTGAATTGGTTGTACGCGCGGGACCAAGCATGGACTGAGCGTGTGGTGATCGCCTCAATCGATCGGGAGGGCGAGGAGCGCGACGCCGCACTAGCGGGTTTTTTTAGCAATCCAAAAGTCTCCGGGGAGCTATTTCTCCGCCTAAAGCCCACCCTTATTCGGCTCGCCACTCCCGAAGAGCGTCCGCGGCGACGGAGCGAAGCTGTGCTCTCTGATCTGTTCATCACAGCTTGGCATGCCAAGAATCACGAGGGCATGCGGTATCTCGGTGACGAAGAACTAACAAAAGTCGTGGTCCACGGTAGCGATGCGATGCGCACACAAATGTTCCGGCACGTGGGAAGCTGGGAAATCGCTGAGAAGCTCATCCTTCTGCGCGATGTGTGGCCTTTGCACCTCGCAGCTCGAAGCGCCGCTGTGAGCAGCCGATTAGTCGCTCTCGCGTTTGACGACGAAGAGAACTTTCCTGCGGTTGCTGACGCGGTCATACCGCTGTTGTCGCCGATCGAGAACCGCGGTCAGTTCATGCTGAGTGTCGCTCAAGACAAGCAACAACGCATAATCGCACGCTTTCCGCGAAAAGTTCTCTAATTGCTATGCAAGATTTTGGCACAACGGTCCCGCGACTGGCCGTACAACATGGGCAGCGTACTAACCGCAATTCTCGACCACGATCCTGCCCTCGCTAGGGACCCGAAATTCGCCGAACTACGGCGGCGCGAAGCGTTGGCACACTGAACCTAGAGATTGGCCACGTGCCACAACAGACGGAAGGAAGCTTGAGCGGACCATTTTCAGCGATTCGACGTCATCGGCTCCAGGATCGCCACAACTTCGGCCATCCCTTCGGGAATCTTGACCTTCTACGCGGGGGTCAAGCCGCCAAGCGCCGGGTTAGGAGACTCCATCCATTCGATGGCCACTCGTTGGTCGCCCCAAGCCATCGCGCGCAAGGCGCCAAGGAAGCGAACCGGCAGAGCCAGCTCTGGTTTCGGCATTCCCGGGATCGATGGATACGGGATCGGTTGCGCGAGCAGCTTCGGCAGAAGGCGCTTGGCCGCCCCGCCGAGCGCCGCCCAGTCGAGCCGGCCCCCGATCAGCGTGCCGACGGTGGAGCTAGGGTCCGCCTTGAAGTCGGGGGTCTCGACGAACCATCCCTTTCCGGCCTCCCCGCCCGGCGTCAGGTAGTCCGTGACGTGCATGCGCCTGTTGCGCACGTCCACTCGGTCCTGCCATGGGACAATGTCGATCTCGGAAAAGTCGACCGAGGCGAAGAGGTCAAGGACCTTTGCGCGCTTCTTGAACTGGAACAGCATATCGACCGCGACGGAAAAATAGTCGCACTCCGAGCGGAAATTCATGTCCAGCAGCCGGTTCGCCCCCTGCTGCGCGCCCGGTTGAAACTGCGCCGCCTGCGCGGCGGCGACGCGATCGGACTGAAGCGCGACCGCCTGCGTCCACTGGATCACGCCCTCGAAGATCATGTACCGTTCCGTTTCGGCGGGGTCGGTATTCACACTGGCGCTCCCTCGACTGGCCTGTCCTCCTTCAATCCACGCGCCACGATCCGCAGGGCCTCATCCGGCAAGGGGCGCTGCAGTTTCAGGGCCTCGATCGTGTCGCCTTTCAGCCCGAGATCGACTTCCTCCGGCGTTGTGAGGATCGCCGGCATCGCTTTTCGGATGGATCGGCGCGACGATCGCGTTCGCCTCGGTGGTCAGGAATCCGAACAGCTCATGCTCGCCCTCGACCGGCGCGCTTTTCGGCGCCCGCATGCCGCGCCAGCGGGTCCACAAGCCGGCGAAGGCGAACAGCGGCCTGTCCTCGCTCAGCGCGAACCAGGTCGGCGTCTTGCGCGGCCTGGTGGGCGTATTCGCAAAACGAGGTCGCCGGGACGACGCACCGGCTTCCAATGCCGAGCCAGCCGCGCCAGTGCGGGCTCGCGACGTGGCGGATGTTCGTCACCGGCTGGCCGCCGTATTGAGGTGGCCCCGGCATGCCCCAACGGGCGAGGACCAACTCGCGATCCGCGACTGGTTTCGCGCGGGCCATGACCGCACGGCCATCAGCGCTGTTGCGGACGATCGGTGCGAGTTGATCGGGGAAGACCCCCGGAAACAGGGGCAGGTTCGCCGGCTGGCCCTCGGTCAGAGAGTAGAGATTGCACATGCGATTAGCGGCTCCAGACCATCAGTCGGAGCTGCGATTTGGAAGCGAACGCCGCGCGCCGAGCGTAGTGGCATGATATGAGCCGCAAGGTGAAATCGCTAGCTTCGATACCACTACAATGTTCGTCCGCTTTCACCTTCAGGGTAACCGTCTTCAGGCCAGCCTGGCGCAGAGCCGGCACGTGGGCGGGAAGGTGCAGGCCGAGCATATCGGCGCGCTCGGATCAGTGGCCGCGAACGTGTCCGTTCGTGCCCGTCTCGTCTTTTGGGCCAAGCTGCCGCAGCGGCTTGCCGCGCTCGGCAACCGCCTCGGCACCGACAAGCACCCAAAAATCTACGCCGCGCTGCATGGCCGCATCCCGATGGTGACAGCGGAAGAGCAACGCGTCGTTCAGGAGGAGAACTTCAAGGACGACGAGCGGTTCTGGGACATGATGCAGGATTTGAACGTCGCCTCGGTCGAAGGGCACAAGAACCTCATCGCTTCTGCGGAGGCAAAGCTCAAGGAAAGTGAAAGCGCGGCCGCCGACGCCGGCGAAAAGCGCGAAACGGCAGAAAATCGCCTTCAGCGCCTTCGGCGAGGCGAGGACGTCAGCGGAGGCTTGGGCAAAAAGTTCGACCTCGACGCCTCGTTGAAGGCGGCCGGCATAACGCCAGGCGACCTGCGACACATGCAGATCCTCGGCAGTCTGACGAAGGCGGAGTTCGAGTCGCTGTGCGAGCCGAAGCGAAGGAGGCGTCGGTTCGAGGCGGCGGACAGGGAGATCGAGCGCGATGCGCGATGGATTATTCGGGCGCGGCGCTTGGCGTTCAAGGGCTGACGCACAATCGCCGATGGGCGGCGCACCAGCAAGGACGGTTTTCCGCAGTACAGCAGCCGGCGCGGCTGCAGCTCGCCGACCGGATAGCGGCATTGGCCGCCCTTAAGCTCGGTCAGACCGACGCCGGCTCCGCGAGGAATCGTGATCGGTTCGAAGATGTTCACAGCCTTCGGTCGATCGGCGCGTCGCGCTCTACGAGGTCGGTGCTGGAGGTCACGATCGACTTCGTCGTCCTTGAGCCGCAGCGGCGGTTTTATAGGCGGCGGCTTGCGCATCCTCAGCATCCCAGGCGTGCGGCGCGCTAAGGTCAGTGTATCCGCGCTGCGCCGCGACCCGCGAGCGTCACCTCGGCAAACACTTCCAGCGCCCGCAGCTCCTGTTCCGCCGTCATTGCGGGAAAGGGGCCCCCGCTTCAGGACGTCCGGCGCCCATGGCTCTTTCGTCAAAGGAACGCTCCCGAGCAGCGGAAGCAACGGAACGCCGCCGCCCTGGGGGTGGGGCTGTCGCTTCATTTGATCACGAATCTCCGACCTTCCCACGATGCCGGCGCATAAAGACCAGCTAGCCGAAAATCATCGACAACTCGTCAACGTGACAGTCCCGGTCAACGTCCCGCGCGGGTGAGCGTTTCAGGTCGAAGCAACGTATCGAGCTGATCCTTGGTGAGCAGTTTCTTTTCCAACACGAGCTCGTAGACGCTGCACCCGGTCTCGAGCGCCTCGCGCGCCACCTCGGTGGCGTTGACGTATCCGATGTACGGATTGAGCGCGGTGACGACGCCGATGGAGCGCTCGACGCCCTTGCGCAAGTGCTCCCGGTTCGCGGTTATGCCAACCACGCAGCGATCCGCGAGCGTGCGGCAGCCTGCGCGCAAGTGATTGATGCTCTTAAAGATCGAATGCGCGATGATCGGCTCGAACGCGTTGAGCTGCAATTGGCCGGCCTCGGCGGCGAAGGACACCGTCAGATCGTTGCCGATAACCTCGAAGGCGATTTGATTGACGACCTCGGGGATGACCGGATTGACCTTGCCCGGCATGATGCTCGAACCGGCCTGCATCGGCGGCAAGTTGATTTCGCCCAGGCCGACCCGCGGTCCCGACGACAATAGGCGCAGGTCGTTGCAAGTTTTCGACAGCTTGACCGCAACGCGCTTCAACACCCCGGAGAGTTGCACGAAGGCGCCGCAGTCTTGCGTGGCCTCAATCAGATTGACGGCGGTGACGACGGGAATCCCCGTGATCTCGCGAAGGCGCTGGCAAACGATGCGCGCATAGTCGGGATGCGCGTTAATTCCGGTCCCGATCGCGGTCGCTCCCAGATTGATCTCGCAGATCAAAAGCAATGCTTCCTTGAGACGCATTTCATCCTCGCCGAGCATGACGGCGTAAGTTGAGAACTCCTGGCCTAGCGTCATCGGTACCGCGTCTTGCAACTGGGTACGGCCCATCTTGATTACGTCGTTGAATTCCTGCGCCTTGGCTTCGAAGGCGGCGCGCAGATAGGCCATCGCGTCGACAAGCTGCAAGATGCCGGCATAGGCGGCAAGTTTCAGCGCCGTTGGATAGACGTCATTGGTGCTTTGGCTCATGTTGACATGTTCGTTGGGGTGCAAAAACTGATATTGCCCCTTGTCGTGTCCCATGAGTTCCAGGGCGCGATTGGCGATCACCTCGTTGGCGTTCATGTTGGTCGAGGTGCCGGCGCCGCCTTGGATGACGTCGACGACAAATTGATCGAGCAACCGACCCGCGCGCAGTTCGTCGCAAGCGGCGACAATGGCGTCGCGATGCGCGGCGTCGAGCAAGCCGAGTTCGGCATTAGCGCCCGCCGCGGCAGACTTGATTGATGCCAGCGCCTCGATCAGGCTGGGATAGATCGAGATCGGCACGCCGGTGATCGGGAAATTCTCGACCGCTCGCAAAGTGTGAACGCCGTAATAAACGTCCTGCGAGACGTCGCACTCCCCAAGCAAGTCATGTTCGCGTCGCTTCGCCATTCCCAGCCTCCCAGTAGGTTGGTTCGGCCCCTCTCGAACGGGGCGCAATTTCGAATATTGTTGCTTTGGTCGGTGCCGCGCGGCGGTCCAGGAATTTCGAGGGCTCAGGCGCGCTGCGACCATTCGCGAGAATAGTCGCAGCGCCCTGGAAACGTCGCGTCGCGAGGTCCCCCGCGCGGCGTTCGGTTGCTCAGTATTTCCAGAACATGTCCTGGATCGCCTTGGTGTCACTGGTCTTCGTGAGCGCCAATTCCAGCAAAATGCGCGCCTTCTGCGGGTTGAGGTTGTCGCTGGCGACCCAGTCGTATTTGTCGTCCGGCTGTTCGCCGTTGCGGGCGATGATGCCGGAGCCGACGCGGGAGGAGCGAACGACGATGACCCCGGCCTTACGGGCGGCGTTCAGCGGATCGACCATTTGCTTGCCAACCGAGCCGTCGCCCGGACCGGCGTGAACAATGCCTTTGGCGCCGGCCCTGACGAAGGCATCGAGAGCGATCGAATTTTCGTTGGCATAGCCGTAGACGATGTCGACCTGCGGGAGGGAATCGAGACCGGTGACGTCAAACTCGGTGTCCGCCGTATTGAGGCGGGTCGAAGTGCGGTAGAAGTGCGGCTTGTTGTCCTGCACATAGCCGAGCATGCCGAGGTCCGGCGTGCGGAATGTGTCGGCCGTCGAAGTGTTAGTCTTGGTCACTTCGCGGCCGGCATTGATCTGGTCGTTGAGGCTGACGAGCACGCCCTTGCCGACCGCCTCCTTGCTGCCGGCGATGAGAACCGCGTTGTAGAGATTGATCGGGCCGTCGGCGCTGATCGCGGTCGACGGGCGCATTGCGCCGACGATCACGACCGGCTTCTTGCTCTTCACAGTGAGGTCGAGGAAATAGGACGTCTCCTCGATCGTGTCGGTGCCGTGGGTGACGACGATTCCGTCGACGTCGTCCTGCTTCAACAATTCGTTGATGCGCTTGGAGAGCTTCAAGAGATGTTCGTTGAGTAGGCTTTCGCTGGCGATCTGATAGACCTGCTCGCCGCGCACATTGCCGATCTTCTTTAATTCTGGAACCCCGTCGACCAACGTGTCGCACCCGATTTTCGCTGCGGTATAGCCCACCGTCGTGGTCGTTGAGGCGCCGGTGCCAGCGATCGTGCCGCCGGTGCAGAGAATCACCACGTTCGGCAACTTAACTGCGGCAGAGTCGGCCGGGGCCGCGCCTGATGAACCCGATGAGTCGAGCGCCGCCGCGGGCGCGACGGCGAGCAGCGCCGCAGCCAATGTCGCGACCGCGACGTGCGAGCGTTTTAAATTGGATCTCATGTTTCCTCCTAAAGAGCCGCTTCATTGGCGACTTCAACGTGAGCGCACGGTTTCCGACTGGACCGCCCCGACCCGCGCGCTGGACGGTGCGGGCACGACGTACGACGAAAAGCGACAAAGGGCAAAGATTCCCCACCAATCGCGCGAAGGTCGGAGAGACGCTGTCTCGAACACCGATGCGCGAACGGGGGCGTCGCGGATCGTAATCGGCGGCGCGACGACACCGGCGCCACTAAGCAACCGAACGGCTTAAAATTCGTCGACGCCCATCGCGCGCAGCGCTTCCGTCAATTGCAGCGACATCGGCAGATCGATCGATTCGCCCGTTAGCGTCGGGCGCAAGAACCATTTGTGGTAGTTGGCGACCAACGCGCCGTCGCCGGCCATCACCGCGAACGCCCGTCGCACCGCGTCGAACATTTGCGGATCGTCTTTGCGGAACATGATAGCGTAGGGTTCGTAGGTGATGAAATCGCCGACGACTTCCATCGTCGCGCCCGATTTCTTGCTGGCGATCAGGCCGCTGAGCAGCACATCGTCGGTCGCGAATGCGTCGGCCTTGCCCGCGGCGAGCGCTTCGTAAGATTCGTCGTGATCGCGTGCCGCGATGATCGTAATGCCGAGGCCGTATTTGTCGTTGAGCCGACGCATCGCGGTTTCATTGGTAGTGCCGCTCGTCACGACGAGCGTTTTGCCGGTCAGATCGCGAAACGAATGAATTCCCGAGCCGCGTCGCGTCATCAGCTTAGTGCCGGCGACGAATATCACCGGCGAGAAGGCGACGATCTTCTGCCGTTCGATATTGCTCGTCGTGGAGCCACATTCGAGATCGACCTTGCCCGACGTCACCGCGTCGATGCGCGAATCCGGCGTCACCATCTGCCAGGCGACACGGACCGGCGCGCCGTCGAACTCGCGAACCACCTCGTCGACGATGCCCTTGCACAGATCGATGGAATAGCCGAGCGGCTCCACCGCGCCCGGTCGCAAATAGGAAAACGGGAACGACGCCTCGCGATAGCCTATCACGATGACGCCGCTGGCGCGCGCCTTGGCGAGCGTGCCGGTCAGCATCATCGGGAGGTTCTGTTCGCTCGGCGCCGTCGGCGCGGTCAGATCGGCGCCTCCCACATCCTCGGCGAGCGCCGGCTGCACCGACGCGATCGCCAGCCCAAACGCAACGGCGATGATCTTTCTCGCCAACGTCTTCCCACCCACTTGCCGCTCGCCCATCGCTTCACACGGGAACCGCTATGGCCGGCACCGCCGGCGCAGAGTCGTCGGCGGGTCCGAGATCGTTCTCGAATTTCGCCACCGCCGCTGCCGCCAGGGAATTGCCGATCACATTTGTCGCGCTGCGCCCCATGTCGAGGAATTGGTCGATGCCGAGAATGAGCAGCAATCCGGCCTCGGGGATACCGAATTGCTTGAGTGTCGCCAGGATCACCACCAGCGAGGCGCGCGGCACGCCGGCGACGCCCTTGGACGTAATCATCAGCGTCGCCGCCATCGCCAATTGCTTGCCGATCGGCATGTCGATTCCATAGGCCTGCGCAATGAACATCGTGGCGAAGGTCGTGTAGGCCATCGTGCCGTCGAGATTGAAGGAATAGCCGAGCGGCAGCACGAAGCTCGCGATGCGGCGGGAGACGCCGAAGCGCTGCAGTTGTTCGAGGATCTTCGGGTAGGACGCTTCCGAACTCGCGGTCGAGAACGCCAGTAGGAACGGCTCGCGCATGCGGCGCACAAGATCGCCCATGCGCGCCCCGATCGTCAGCCGCCCGACAAGGATCAACAGAATCCAGAGAATGACGAGCGTGAGATAGAAGCCGCCAAGAAACTTGGCGAAATTGAGCAAAATGCCAGGGCCTGACTTCGTGATGACCGAGGCCACCGCCGCGCAGACCGCGATCGGCGCGAGCTTCATGACATAGCTCGTGATATTGAGCATCATATGCGCGACATTGTCGGCAAGATCGAGCAGCGGCTTGCCGTGCTCTCCCATCGCCATCACCGCGACGCCCGCGAACACCGAGAAAACGACGATCTGCAAAATCTCGCCGTCGGCCAACGCTTTGAACACCGAGGTCGGCACGAGATGATCGATGAATTTTTCGATGCTGAACGCTTCGGTGGAGAGATTGGCGGTGTTCGCGCCCTGATCGGCGATGACAATGCCGACGCCCGGTTGCAGCAGATCGACCATAAGCAGGCCGAGCAGCAACGAGGCGATCGAGGCACAGACGAACCAGGCCATGGTCTTGGCGCCGACGCGCCCGACCGTCGCGGCGTCTCCCATATGGCCGATGCCGACGATCAGTGTCGACAGCACCAACGGTCCGATGATCATCTTGATCAATTTCAGGAAGATCCCGCTGACCAAGGCCATGTATTTGGCGACGTCGGCCGCGGTCGCCTTGTCGGGCAACGAATAGTAGCTCAGCGTGCCGAGCGCCACGCCGAGGACGAGCCCGATCATCACGTAAATGAAATTCCTGTTCAATGGACCCTCCGCCGCTTCCTCATCCCCAACGAATCGGCGCTTCGGCACCAAAGCCGCGCGCTCGCCCGCTTCAGGCGAGCTAAGGCGCCGCGATCCGTTACAAAGAAGTACGCGATTGGGGTTGCGTCAAGGGCCGGCGGGCGCGCGAGCGTAAGATTGTTCATATGGCGGCGCCGAAAGATCGTCAGCGCCGTCACATGCGGACGCCCGAGCCAGGGCGCGGTGAATTCCGACCGGAAGGTCACGAACAGCAGAACCCTGAGTGCATCGATCTTGTCCACGACCCGTCCAAACACTTCCAAGCTCGAAGGATCGGCCCAATGCGCGTCCTCGAAAATCATCAGCAGAGGCGTTTTGCGCGCAATCGCCTCGATCTGGGCGATCAGCGCCTCCAAGGTCTTCCGACGGCGCTGGTGCGGGGCGAGCTCAAGGACGGGGTGGCGTCCGTCGTTCGGGAGGGACAGCATGTCGGCGAATAGCGCGGCGGCCTCGTGAGAGGTCGCGCTCTGCGTCAGGAGCGCGTCGAGCTTGTCGAGCTTCGTCTTCGCGCGTGAGCCCGGCGGCCCGCGCCATGTGGCCGATGATGGGATAGAGCGCGCTGTCCGTGTGCTGCGGCGAACAGAAGTACCGCATGCGGGTATGCGGCTCGCCCGCCAGCTGTTCCAGGAACGCCGCGGTCAGCCTGGACTTGCCGACGCCCGCCTCGCCCGAGATGAGCGCGACCTGGCCCTCGCCCGCCTTCGCCCTTGACCAGCGTCGCAGCAGCAACTCCGTCTCTTCCTCGCGCCCGACGAGGGCGGTCAAGCCAGTCTTGTGCAGTGCCTCGAAGCGGCTTTCCTGGGCGCTTTCCCGCAACGCCGCGTAGGCGCGCGTCGGTCCGCCGATCCCTTTGAGGTCCTGTGGGCCGAGATCGACAAGCTCGAACAAGTCGCCGAGCAGTTTGCGCGTGCCCTCCGCGATCACGACCCTGTCGGGCTTGGCGATCCCCTGCAGCCACGCGGCGAGGTTGGGCGTGTCGCCCACGATCCCGCGCTCCTGCGCCTCTCTCGAGCCCAAAAGATCGCCGACGACCACGATACCAGTCCGGATCCCGACTCGCACATGCAACGGCGCTTGCACCGCCGTCTCCAGCTTTGGCGCGGCTTCGACGATCGCCAGTCCCGCGCGCACCGCCCGCTCGGCGTCGTGCTCGTGAGCCTTCGGGTAGCCGAAATAGGCGAGAACGCCGTCGCCCATGTATTTGGCGACGAAGCCGCCGTTGTCCGCGACCATGCTCGCGCAGCATTTATGATAGGCCGCGATGACGCCGCGCATGTGCTCGGAATCGAGGCGCGCCGACATCGCGGTCGAGCCGACGAGATCGCAAAACATCACCGTCAGCTGGCGGCGCTCTGCGGCGTCTATGAGGGCGTTGGCGACGGACCTCGTGGCTCAGCCACCATCTGTGCCGGACCAAGACTTACGATCGCTTTGAGGAGCCGTTTGCGATCCCCCAAAGAGACGCCAAGTTTTTCGAGGTCGCCGTCCGTCAGATCGAGTAGAACGTCTGGGCCGATCTCGGCTTCGCGAACGCGCCCTGATATCGACTAAGGCCGAGGCCCCGTAGCCATTCCCCGACGTCCATTCTTACACCCGTAGCTGGCTCCACTCCGATGATGATCCCCGGCAGACGGAGAGTCTAGGTTACGGTCAGTTCAACGAAATGCGCTTCGATACGGCCGCACACGGGAGAAGGTACCCGTCTCGTCCTCGCCCAATGAGCCGCGAGTAGCCGACGACGTCGGCGGCCCAGGATCGCTGCGAGACGGCGGGTGGCAGTCATTGTTCGGGCACTCCGGCCTTGCGCATGCCTTCGAAAATGGGCTCAAGCTGAGCAAGATACGTCGGGTTGTCGCTCCTCGCCATCCGGGCGGCGCGGGCGCGGGCGATAGAGAAGGCCGGGTTGAGCGCGAGGCCGGCCCTGACGGCGGAAGGCGCCTCGTCCAGTCGGCAAAGAAGCGCGAGAGCGGCGGCCAAATTGAAATATACTGTCGGATAATTTCGATTGGCCTCGATCGCCCGTCGAAACCACTCGACCGCTTGCTCCCAGCGGCCGAGATGGTTCTTCGCATCGCCCGCAATCGACATCCAGATGTAAGCCAACGTATCGCGCGGGCTGAGGCGCAGGGCCTCGGCAATGTGAGCCTCCGTCTCGTCGGCGCGATCGAGGAAAATCTTACCGTATCCGACCATGGCACGGGCGCTGGCGAGATTTCGATCTAGCGCCAACGCATGTTCACATTCGGCGATACCCTCTGCCGCCCGCTTGGTGAATATGTCGACGAGTCCCAACCACATATGGCCACGCGCATGGTCTGGGACAGACGACAGGGCTTTGGTCAACTTCGCTTCGGCCGCCGCAAAGGCCGCAATACGATCGGTCCTAAAGAGAAGTGCGCCTTCGACTACGTCCGCGCCTGCCGATCCAACGAGCGCGTCAACATAGTCGGGATCGGCGAGAGCGCGAGGTCGAAAAAGCTGCGAGCTGTCGATAGCGAATGAAGTTGTCCGGTTTTGGTAGCACATCATATGTCCGCTTCTTCTGGTTCTGTTCTCCTGTGGGGATGTGGGCGAGGCGAAGCGTCGTCCACATGTCCACAGGATCCGCGCGCC
>Ga0210406_10005558_pt1 | contig 13173 bp, 10 predicted proteins | sample IncBWC30MmetaG_FD_155454 | JGI IMG/M metagenome (GOLD analysis project Ga0210406, IMG submission 155454) | Forest soil microbial communities from Barre Woods Harvard Forest LTER site, Petersham, Massachusetts, United States - Inc-BW-C-30-M | ecosystem: Environmental > Terrestrial > Soil >... | reverse complement strand
CTTTCCCGTCAGACGCGCTCCGGTGCTTTTTGTTGCAACTCGTGATGCGCCTGTGCATGGTAAAGCCATCAATTTCAGCATCGGCTCCGGATGAATTACTCACTTATTCCAAGGGAACTTAGGCCGATCGCGGAGAAAATCGAGGCGGCCACTCGCGTTTCAGAAGCGGACGCGCTCACGCTTTATCGCGCGACCGACCTGAATGCTCTCGGACTGATTGCCAACGTCGTGCGCGAGCGAAAAAACGGAAACTTCGCGAGTTACATTCACAATCGCTACATCAATTACTCGAACATCTGCATCTTATCGTGCCAATTCTGCGCCTTCGCGGCCAAAAAACGGGACGCTCATGCGTTCGAGCACGCGGCGGGCGAGATCATTCAAGCGGTGACCAGCGCGCTTCCGCTTGGAATTACCGAAGTGCACATGGTTGGCGGTTTGCATCCGACCTTGAAGAAGGAGTGGTATTTGGATTTGTTGGATGGTCTACGAGCTCTCGATCAGCGACTGCATATCAAAGCCTTCACCGCGATCGAAGTTCGGCATTTGGCCGAGCGGATCTTCAAGATGTCGATCCCGGACACGCTCGAGCTGTTGCGTGAGCACGGTCTGGGCTCCATTACCGGTGGTGGCGCCGAAATTTTTGATGCCGGGGTGCGCGATCGGATTTGTCGCGGCAAGGAGACTGCCGAGGAATGGCTCGACGTCCATCGCACCTGGCATCGAATGGGCGGCCGGAGTACCTGCACGATGCTTTACGGCCACGTCGAAACGCTCGAGCAACGTGTCGACCATTTGCACCAGCTTCGCCGGCTTCAGGACGAAACGGGCGGCTTCAGCGGGTTTGTTCCATTTGCGTTTGAGCCGCAGACGACTGTGCTCGGTCACATCAAACGCGCGTCCGCGGTCGAGCAACTGCGCAATCTCGCCGTCAGCCGGATTTATCTCGATAACATCGACCATCTGACCGCGTATTGGGTCAGCACTGGGCTGCCGCTCGCCCAGATCTCATTGAGTTACGGCGCCGACGATTTGCATGGCACGATCATGGAGGAAAAAATCTTTCACATGGCCGGCGCCACCACGCCGCAGCAACAGACGATCGCCGCACTCGAGCATGCCATCCGCGAGGCGGGCCGCATTCCGGTCCAACGTGACAGTCAATATCGTCACCTGATCAGCGGCGAGAATGGGTCGAAATCCAGGCCACGCCCTAAAGCGGAACTTGCCTGCGCCTGAAAAGAAAGATCGGTGATCAGCCGTTTAAATTTATGGTCACTGATCACAGGTAACGGGCCGCTTGAAATCTCTTCGCATCGGTTGCGTTAAATACCTCAATGCTCGGCCGCTCATTCACGGTTGGCCAGGTCAAGTCGTCCTTGATCATCCCTCAGCACTTTGCGCGCAGCTTGCTCGTGGTGAGCTCGATGTGGCCTTGGTTTCGAGCTTCGAATTTCTACGAAACCCGATTTATCGAATCGTCGACGGCGTTTCAATTTCATCTGACGGCGCGGTTTATAGCGTCGTCCTGGCGCATCGCCCTGAATTTCCCAATGTCAGAGAAATCGCGCTTGATCCAGCCGCACAAACGTCGGGCAATCTGCTACGCTGCCTGCTCGGCGAACTGGATTTGAAACCTCACATTGCGCCGACGTTACCGATCACCAAAGAGTCCGCGCACTTGCTCATTGGCGATCAGGCAATTCGGTTTCGCCAAGAGCACGCGAACGATTTCCGCTTTTGGGACCTCGGTGAACAATGGAAGAAAATCGTCAACGTTCCGTTCGTTTACGCGCTTTGGCTGGTGCGTCCAGAGGTCAAAAATCCAGAAGCAATTGCCGATCGTTTGCGCGCGTTGCGTGACAAAAATTTGTCGCGACTCGATGGGCTGATCGCGACTGAGAAAAAGTTCGATCGCGAGTTTTGCGACCGCTACTACCGCGAGCATCTTCGATTCAGTTTTGGGGAAGAAGAAAAGCGAGGCCTTCGCCGATTCGCCGAGTTATGTCAAAAGCACGAGCTATTGCCAAAACGCGAGCTCGTCCTGGACGTTGTCTGAAACGCTAAGGCCGCGTGGCTTTTGGCGCGTTCATGTTCGGACCGGTATCGCCGCCCGGCGGCGTGTATTGCGCCATGATGTCCGCGGCCCAAATCCAGTTACCATCGTCGCTCAGCGTTCCCCTTACGTCGAGTTTCTTCTCGTAATACTTCCTGAGATTGATCTGTTCGGCAGCGAATTCGCTGTCCCGCTTGGCGTGGGTCAGTCGCACTAACGAGTCCTTCTTCAGCAGCTTGAATCGATACGCGCCATCATCCAGCACTACGGTCCCGGTAAACGTTTCCGTCTGCTTTTTCAGGGTCGGCGAGATCTCATGGTGTCCGCTTGGTTGCTCCAGCATTTTTTTCCCAAACGAACACCCGGACAAGACAAATGCTCCCGCCAACAACGCCATTCGGATCGACTTCACAGCCCTTGTCTAATTGAGTCGTCAATTGGGAGTCAACTGATTATGAGAAAATCGTCTCGCAGTTGTCAGAAAATGTCCGGCGTTTACAATAATCGGTGCAGAGTCGCTGGATCATTCTTCCTCCGGAACAACTCAATGGCAGTGCGATTTCGTGGAGCGAAATCTGCGGCTGCGAATGCATCGCGCGTTTGCTGTCGCGCAAAGGCTTCGCAAGCGCCGCTGAAGTCCAGGCATTTCTCAAGCCGCGCCTAAAAACGTTGAACGACCCGTTTTCGCTTCCGAACATGCAAGCAGCGGTGGCGCGAGTTTTTGCCGCGCTGGATCGACGTGAACGAATCGTTTTGTTCGGCGATTATGATGTCGACGGTGTCACATCGCTCGCGTTGCTGGCGGAGACTCTGCGCGCATATGGCGCGGCGCCGGATTTATTTCTGCCGTTGCGAATTGAGGAAGGGTATGGATTGAGTCGCGAAGGTGTCGAACGCTGCATAGAACAGCATCATCCACAACTTCTCGTCGCGCTCGACTGCGGAACTTCTTCAGTTGCGGAGATCGTCGATCTTCGCCAGCGAGGTGTCGACGTGATTGTCATCGATCATCACGAGCCAAAGGCTGCGCTCCCCGAGTGCGTGGCGATCGTAAATCCGAAAATCCAGCCGGCATCCGCGTTTCATTATTTGTGCACCGCGGGAATCGTTTTCAAGCTTTGCCACGCGCTGTTAAAGACAAGGACGATCGACTTCGATCTCAGATCAAAGCTCGATCTCGTCGCGCTCGGGACGGTGGCCGACATTGTTCCGTTGCGCGGCGAGAATCGGACCTTTGTTCAACGTGGCGCGATCGAGATTGCACGCACGACGCGACTTGGCCTGAAAAAGTTAATCGAAGTCAGCGGCGTAAGGCCGCCAATTTTCACCGAAGACATCGGTTACCGACTCGGTCCGAGACTGAACGCAGCAGGCCGTTTGAGCACCGCCGAGAAATCGCTGCGACTGTTGCTGACGCAAGACGCAAGCGAAGCGGCCGAGTTAGCCGAGTTTTTGGACAAACAAAACCGAGAGCGGCAGGAAGTTGAAAAACAAATTTTCGCTGCGGCCGAAGAGAAAATCACGAAAGAGTTCGACGCTTCGCGAGACGCTGCAATCGTCGTGTTCGAACGGGGCTGGCACGCTGGCGTCCTTGGAATTGTCGCATCACGCATCGCGCACAAGTATCATCGGCCGGCGATTGTGATCGGGTTTGACGAGTGTGGAATCGGAAAAGGAAGTGGGCGCAGCATCGAAGGTTTGAATCTGGTGCAGGCGTTGACCCGTTGCGCCGACAAACTTGAGAAATATGGTGGTCACGAAATGGCCGCTGGTCTCACCATCCACGAAAACGAGGTCGATCTTTTCGCGGAGCAATTTCGCCGCGTTGCGCGCGAACTTTTGTCCGATGACGATTTGCAGCCGCGGCTCCGGCTCGATCACGAAATCAGTTTCTCGGAATTGAATTTCGATTTTCTCCGCTGGCACGAACTGTTGCAACCATTTGGCAACGGTAATCCGCAGCCGTTGTTTCTCGCACGAGGAATAGATTCGCCGGTGGCGCCGCGTATTGTCGGCGAAAACCATTTGGCCATGGTGCTACGACAACGGAAATATCAACGCCGGGCGATTTTCTTCGGTGCCGCACAGCATTGGCTGCCGCCGCAACCGTGGGACATCGCGTTCCGCATTCGACCGGATGAGTACGAAGGTGAAACACGTTTGGAAATACGAGTCGAAGCGGTGCGAGGATCCGTGCCGGTGAAATGAAGGAAATTTCACAGCCGCTCGAAGAACTCGATTGGATCCCGCGCCCGAAGATCCTGGCGTTGCGGCGCCTCGGTATCTCCACGGTCGAGAATTTGCTGACGCATTTTCCGCGACGTCACGAGGATCGACATCAGTTCCCGCAATTTCCTTGTGAAGAAAGCGACAAGCCGATTTGTCTGTCAGGCGAAGTCATCAAGACCTCGCTCCGGCGTTTTGGCGGCTGGAGAAAAATTTTCGAGGCGACATTGCAGGAACCAAATGCCAACGCGCTGAGCCAGCCGCTAATCTGTCGCTGGTTCAATCTGCATTACATCCAGAAAATGATCGCGACCGGTCAGCAGCTGGTTGTTTTCGGCAAGCCTCGGATGCGCGGCAAACGCATCTGTATGGATCATCCCGAGTTCGAAGTGATCGAGAACGACGATGAGCAATCGATTCATTTGCGCCGGATCACGCCGATTTATCCCGCGACCGAAGGTCTCTCGCAACGTGTCCTGCGAAGCATCGTTTATCGTATTCTGCAGGAACTCGACACTGGACCGATTGAACCCCTCCTGCCGCAGAAGTTGAAGAATGGAGATCGCGGGGAAGCGATCCGGGCAATTCATTTTCCCGAAACGTGGGAATCGCTGAGCGCCGCGCGCAATCATCTGGTTTTGTCGGAATTTTTCGCGATGCAAATGCTGATTGCGTCGCGGCGGACCGAAGCGCACGCGCGCGTGAGTGCTGTCCACAGCGGGCGGGGCGAGCTGATGGAGAAATTTTTGCGCTTGCTGCCGTTTGAGCTGACCGGCGCCCAGAAAAAAGTTATCGCGGAAATTCGGCGCGACATGGAATCGAAGTTCCCAATGAATCGCCTGTTGCAGGGCGACGTCGGCTCCGGAAAAACCGTGGTCGCGATCGCGTCGATTCTCCTCGCGGTCGAAGCCGGTTACCAGGCTGCGTTCATGGCGCCGACACAAATCCTGGCTGAACAGCATTACGCTGTTCTGCGTCGCTGGCTCGAACCGCTCGGCATCAAATTGTCGATCCGCACCGCCGCGCGCCAGGAGGAAAGTTTTCTGCCTCTCATCGAAGGCGACGAGAACGCGAACGTGATCATCGGGACACACGCGTTACTTTACGAGAAGGTTTCGTTTTCGGACCTTGGACTCGTGGTGATTGACGAGCAGCACAAGTTCGGCGTCGCGCAACGGGCCCGTCTGACAAGTCGCGAACCCGCGCCGGATGTGCTGGTGATGACCGCAACGCCGATTCCACGAACCATCACGATGACCGTTTACGGCGATCTCGACGTTTCAATGTTGGACGAAATGCCGCGCGGTCGCGGGAAAATTATCACGGCGGTGCGCGACTCGGAGAAGTTGGGCGAGGTTTTAAGCTTTTTGCGGACTCAATTGGAAGGCGGACGACAAGCTTACGTCGTTTATCCCTTGATCGAAGAAAGTGAGAAGCTCGAGGCAAAAGCAGCGGCGGCGGAATTCGAACGCTGGCGTGAACGGTTGCATCCATACGGATGCGAATTACTCCACGGCCGAATTCCGGGGCCGGAGAAACAGCAGATCATGGAGCGATTTCGCCGCGGTGAAACTAAGGCGCTCATCAGCACGACTGTGATTGAAGTCGGTGTCGATGTTCCAAATGCGACGGTGATGTTGATTGAAAACGCGGAGCGGTTCGGGCTGGCCCAGCTTCATCAACTGCGCGGACGCATTGGCCGCGGCGAGCACAAGTCGTACTGTATTTTGCTCACGTCCGAGCCGACGTCGGAAGCCACGGCTAAACTTGCGGTTCTGGAAAAAACCACGGACGGGTTCGAAGTTGCGGAAGCGGATTGGGAATTACGCGGCCCGGGAGATTTGCTAGGCACGGCGCAAAGCGGCCTGCCGGCGTTGAAGATCGGCGATTTACGCAAAGACGCGCAACTGATGAAGCGGGCGCGAACCAGTGCGATGTCGATCTTCGAAATGGATCCGCACCTGGAGTGGCCGGAAAATCAACGTTTCCGGCAGTTGATTGTCGAACAACAGGGACGAACTTTTTCCAACGTTAGCTGATGAAGAACCTCCTCAAATTTTTCCTGTTTGTTGCGTTGCTCAGCCTCGCGATCTCGGGGCTTTACGACTATCGGCTCAAGCACGGAAGCTTGCCCACGCTTGACCGGACTCCAGAAAAGTACACGCTCGCTAAATCGCCGAACGTTGATCCCAAACAAGTCGCGTCGCTGGAAGCGCTCAATCAGGAACGCCGCGCGCTGGTTAAAAGCGTCGTTCCATCCGTTGTAGCGGTGAAGACTTCCAAGAAGATCGGCGTTCGTCGTCAGGGAATGGATCCATTCGAATTTTTCTTCGGAAATCCACGAAGACAATATCGAGGCCGCGATGAAGCGTTGGTTCAAAATTCGCTTGGCTCCGGCGTGATCGTGACTAACGAGGGCCACATCATCACGAACAATCATGTTGTAGCGCAGGTAGACGAAATCGAAGTGCAGCTGAGTGACGGACGCACGGAAAAGGCGCGACTGATCGGTGCTGACTCGCAGATGGATATCGCTGTGCTCAAGATCGACAATCCTTCAGTTAAGCCGCTCGTTTTGGCGGATTCCGACTTGGTGCAGGTCGGCGATTTTGTTCTCGCCATTGGCAATCCGTTTGGCTTCGAAGAAACCATCACCGACGGAATTATCAGTTACAAAGGTCGCGCCACCGATATCGGAGAATTGCTTCAGACCAACGCGGCGATTAACCCCGGCAATAGCGGTGGTCCGCTGATCAACCTTCGCGGCGAGGTGGTGGGAATTAACACCGCCATCATATCAACGAGCGGCGCCTCGGCCGGTGTAGGATTTGCGATTCCTTCAAACGCGGTTCGCACGGCCCTGGAAAGTTTATTGAAACAAGGCCGGATCATTCGCGGCTATCTCGGCGTCCAAATGCGAGTTACTCAGCAAGGCCAGCCGATGCCGTCCGATGAAGGCGTTGTGGTCGATGAAATCGTTCCAGGATCGCCGGCCGAAGATGCTCATCTGCAAAAGGACGATGTGATCCGCAAGTTCGATGGTCACGATGTGAAAAACTTCACCGAGCTGCGCAAGCTTGTCTCTCAAGCCGATCTGAATAAAAAAGTGGACCTGGAAATCACGCGCGGTGGAAAACCAATGACGGTTTCGACGCAGATCAAAGAACAGCCTGCTGGCTATCAAACCGGACAGGTTGTGCCGCAGCAAACTCCGGCCCAGCAGAACCCAGACGAAGAGGCGGACGAAAACTCGGGTGGTCTGGGTGGAATTCAGGTTGGCGAACTAACACCCGCGCTTGCTCGCCAGCTCGATCTCCCGAATGGCGTTCACGGAGTTGTCGTAACCGGGGTCGATCAAGACGATGGCAGTGTCGACTTGCAAAAAGGCGATGCGATCGAACAGCTGAATCAGCAACCAGTCAATTCGGTCGCGGATTATAACAAAATCGTTAGTTCGCTCGATCCGAGTCAGCCGCAGGTCCTGTCCGTCTGTCGTCATCGAGCGAGGTCGTTTCTCGTTCTACGCCCGCGCTGAGGGGGGCGATCGGGATGTCCTTCGGGACGTGACATTTCCGAGGCGTGACGGCCGTGAATAAAGTCGCGCCTGATAAAGTCCAAGCCTGCAAACATTCATCACGTATGAAAAAACTACTTTCTGTTTTTGCGCTTACCGCGATTCTGCTCGCCGTCGCGCCTCAGGCAAAGAGCCAGGATGCGTCGGTAAATTTCTTTTACGACAACTTGAACGACGGGAGTTGGATCGAAGTCGGCGACTACGGTTACTGCTGGCAACCGGACGTCGCAGTCAACGATCCGACGTGGCGACCGTACGCGGACGGTTATTGGGCCTACACCGAAGACGGCTGGACGTGGGTTTCGTACGAGGATTTTGGTTGGGCTACGTATCACTACGGCCGCTGGGTCCGGTTGGCGGATTATGGTTGGGTCTGGAAGCCGGGTTACGAATGGGGCCCGGCATGGGTTTCCTGGCGCACGGGCGGCAACTACATCGGATGGGCGCCGTTACCGCCGGAGACGGAATACGTTTATGAAAGCCGTCCGATCACCGGTCATATCGACATCGAGTTCGATATCGGTCCCGGGTATTACAATTTCTGCGACGTGCGCTACATCGGCGAACCGGTTCTTCGTTCGCGGCTCGTACCGTATCAACAAAACATCACCTACATCACTCAGACCGTGAACGTGACCAACATCACCTACAAAAACAAAACGGTTTACAACTACGGGCCCGACATCAACGTCGTAAATCAATATTCGAGCCGTCCGATTCAAAAGTTGAAGCTGGAACGGCAGGCAAATGTCGATGTTTCCTCCGCCGCAAAATCGGGCGGCCTAACGAAAGTGCAGGGCAATGCGTTGGTGGTCGCTGTTCCGACAAAGATAAACAAGCCGACCAACGAAGTCGCGCCACCAAAGGTGAAAACGAAAGTCGCGCAGCCGAAGTTCGAGAAAGGTTGGTCGGAGGTGGGAGACGCGAATGCCCAGACCCAATTGAAGGAAAAGATTAAAACGCAAGATTTGAAGAACGTTCCGCCTCCAACCCTCGGCGCTCCCGCCGCGAAAGCTTCTACGACGCCAAATGCGTCGCCCGGAATGTCGCCTGCGACTGAGGCCGCTGCCTCGCCGTTTGAAAAGGGAAAAGGCAAGAACAAGGGCCAGAACGCTGGCCAAATGCAAAGCGCCAGTCCGATTGGTGCGGGAACTTCGCCTGCTGCAAGTCCGGCATTTCCACAGGGCGGAAAGAAGAAAGGCAAACACGCCGCCGAGCAAAATCAGCCGGGTGCAATGACATCGCCAGCAACCGGCGCAGAAGCGTCACCGGGCGCAACGCCCGAATCCGGAAAACCGGGCAAAGGTGGCAAGAATCGACGCAGTGAGCAGTTTGGCGGAACGCCGCCTTCTCCGAGCGGACAAACTTCAGGTTCCGAAGGTACGAACGCGCCTGAAAACAAACCGAAAGGAAAAGGACCCGAAAGAAATTTCGGAACGCCTGGCGGTGGAACAACTCCGCAAGGAATTACGGACGAACCGGGTGCGGATAACCAGAAAAAGAACTTTGAGCGGCAACAGCAAGGTGGTCCGCCTCCTTCCAGCCAAACAGGCGCTCCCGGAGCTTCTTCGAACGCGAGCATGGGTCCCCAAGGCGGACCAGCTGGCGGTGAAGGACGCGGAAAACCTAAAGCTGAGTCACCAAACGCTCCGACGTCAGGAGAAGCGGGCGCTGCGGCGCAACAGGGCGGCAAGCACGAAGGGAAAAAGAAAGGCGGTGCGGAATCGCCCGCGCCAACTCCGCAATGATTTACGAGTCACAGCGGCCCCGGATTTCCGGGGCCGTTTTGCGTAGAGCGAGGCTCGAATCAAAGAAGCTCTGCGATCTGAACGGCGTTTAACGCCGCACCTTTGAGCAATTGGTCGCCTGAAACCCAAAACGCGAGGCCGTTTTCGAGCGCGCAGTCACGGCGCACCCGCCCGACCTGGCAATTGTCCTTGCCGGCAACGTCCAGCGGCATCGGATAACGGTTCTTATTCGGCTCATCGACCAATTCCAATCCCGGCGCCTTTGCCAAAACTTCGTGGGCTTGTTCGACTGAAACCGGTCTTTCGAACTCCGCGCTGACTGCGACCGAATGAGCTCGATAAACTGGAACGCGCACGCAGGTGACGGACGCGCGGAATTCCGGCAGATGCATGATTTTGCGGCCCTCGTCCTGCATTTTCATTTCTTCCTTGGTGTAGCCGCTCTCGAGAAAAACATCGACGTGCGGCAAAACGTTGAAGGCGATCGGATGCGGATAAACTTGCGGCGACGATGGTCGATCCTCCGCGTTGGCCTGCACTTGTTCTTTCAGCTCGGCAATCGCGCGCGCGCCGCTGCCGGAAACGGCTTGGTAGCTCGCGGCAAACACGCGACGAACCCCGAATGCGCGATGCAACGGGTAAATCGCCATCAACGCAACCGCTGTTGTGCAATTTGGGTTCGCAATAATGCCGCGGTGCTGTTTCACGTCATCCGGATTAATTTCCGGAATCACCAACGGAACGCCTGGGTCCATTCGAAACGTCGACGAATTATCGATCACGACCGCGCCGGCATCGCGCGCAATCGGGACAAACTTTCGAGATCGTTCTCCTCCGGCGCTGAAAAACGCGATGTCAACCTTGTCGAACGAATCCTCGCGCAGCTCTTCGACCGGAACGGGCTGATTTCGAAACAAGACGTTTTTCCCAGCGGATTTGCCGGACGCCAGAGCGTGCACCTTCGCGACCGGAAAGTTTCGGCGCTCCAGGACCCGCAGAAGTTCGGCACCGACGGCTCCGGTCGCGCCGGCGATTGCTATGTGATATTCTTTTTTCACCGCCGGCGGGAATTCTAAGGCCGGTCTCAATTGATGCAAAGTCCACGAACACAGATCCACATCTCAATTCGCGACCAGCAGCTTACCATCAGCCGCGATGGCGAAACCCTGCGCTCCTATCCGATTTCCAGCTCGCAGTTCGGAATTGGGACCCAGGAGGGCAGCTTCAAGACGCCGACGGGAAATTTTCGGATCTCGCAAAAGATCGGGGGCGACATGCCGCACGGCACGATCTTTCGCAGTCGTGTGCCACTCGGCCCCGAGGATCCTCTGCCGTCGACCGAGGACTTGGTAATGTCGCGAATCCTTTGGCTGGATGGCATGGACGAGCATAATGCCAACACTCGGGACCGGTTCATTTACATCCACGGCACAAAACACGAGGACAAGATCGGGACGCCGGCGAGCCACGGCTGTATTCGGATGCGAAATGCGGACGTGGTTGAATTATTTGAGCTGGTTGATGAAACCACGCCGGTGGTCATCCGCGAATAGATTGTAGCAAGCGCCTTTCAAAAAAGGCGTTGCGTCTATTATGTTCATCGCCTAGAACGTCGGAGCAACCAGCACGGAAAGGAGGCGAAATTAGATTGAAACTATTAAAAGCGATCATGGTCATGGCCGTTTTGGCCGGTGCGTTAAGTTTGGGAGCGTGCGCTCAACACAAGGAAGCGGCTGCACCAGCGCCCGCAACGAGCTACCACAAATAACCGCCGTGGCACGGGCTTCCAGCCCGTGGCGCCGCCAGTCCGGTTTCGGACCATCGGCCGGACGCCGCTGCCACGATGGTTTTACAAAAAGGCCAGGTCGCTTTGGCGACCTGGCCTTTTCTCATTTAAGATTATGGAGTGAGTTTCAGACTTGTTCTGATCTTTGCTCTGGTTGTCTACGCAAGACTGGTTGCGGCGCAGGATGAGAAATCCATAAGCAATTTGCGGGATGCTCTCATCGCACTTTCGCCGCCCACGGTCGATCCTCACGAAGCGGAATTGTTGTCAGCGACAGCGCACGCAACGTCGCGCCAGTTGGCAAAAGAATACGGTGTCACGGGCGATCCCGCGGTTCACAATTATCTGATTCATATCGGCGCGAAGAAGCGCGGCATCTGCGCTGATTACACCCACGACATCGGAGCTCGTTTGCGCGAGATGCGATTCAAGACACTCGTCCTCCACTGGGGGACAGCTTGGGAAAAGGAATCGGACGAAAACAACGCGCTCATCGTTACTGCGCGAAACCAGTCGTTCTTTGATGGCATCGTCCTCGACGGCTGGCGCCGGGCCGGCCGTTTGTTTTGGTGCTCGGTCAAAGATGACGCCGAATACGAAGCGGGAAGGCATGGCTTTCTTGGTCATTTGGGAGGACGCGCGCGCACCGGTATTACTGCCTGGAAGGAGGATTTGCAGGGGACCAGATCGCTCCAGCCGGAACCGCTGCCTCCGAAATCGCAGCCCAAACGCACGTCGTCGCCGCGTCCAAAGCATTAACGAGCCCTTCGTCCTCTTTCATTTGCGCGACTTGTCGCTAAGATCGAAGCGATGGAATTAAGCGGTAAGGCATTGTCATTGTCGGAAATTGCTGCCGTCGCTGCGGGCGATGAAAAAGTCCAAATCGTATCGGCCGCGAGAAAACGAATGGCCGCGTCGCGCAAAGTGATCGACGACATCGTCGCGCACGACACCGTCGTTTACGGGGTCAACACCGGTTTTGGCAAACTCTCCGACGTCCGAATTCCACGAAAAGAGCTCGACGCGCTTCAACTCAATCTCGTTCGCAGTCATTCCGTTGGCATTGGAGCCCCGCTCTCTGAACCAGAAGTGCGTGCGATGATGTTACTGCGCGCAAACGTGCTTGCGCTCGGCTTCAGCGGCATTCGACCGGAAGTCGTCGATCTCCTTTGCGAAATGTTGAACCAGCGCGTGCATCCGGTTGTTCCGGAAAAGGGATCGGTCGGTGCGAGCGGCGATCTCGCGCCGCTGGCGCACCTCGCGCTGAGTTTGATCGGTGAAGGCGAAGCATTGTTGGACGGGAAACGGATGCCGAGCGCTGAAGCGTTGAAGCGCGCGAAATTGAAACCCATGCAGCTCGCGGCAAAAGAAGGCCTCGCGTTGTTGAACGGTACCCAAGGGATGCACGCGGTGGGAGGATTGTCGATTTTGCGCGCAAAACGTTTGTCGAACCTGGCCGACGTCGCCGGCGCGATGACGCTGGAAGGTTTGCGTGATACTCCCGCGGCTTTTGACGCCCGATTGCAGGACGCTCGGCCCCACGCCGGCCAAAAAACTTCTGCAGCTCGCTTGCGTTCGTTGTTGGAAAATAGCGAGATCCGTGAGTCCCATCGAAAAAACGATCCGCGCGTGCAGGATGCCTATAGCATTCGTTGCATGCCGCAGGTGCATGGCGCGATCCGCGATGTCCTCGCGCACTGTGAACAAGTTCTGGAAATCGAATCGGCGTCGGCCACCGATAACCCCCTCGTATTTGCGAAGACTGGTGACGTAATTTCCGGCG